>Ga0315291_10011623_pt1 | contig 10720 bp, 10 predicted proteins | sample YL17G12_20_MG_FD_203070 | JGI IMG/M metagenome (GOLD analysis project Ga0315291, IMG submission 203070) | Sediment microbial communities from Yellowstone Lake, YNP, Wyoming, USA - YL17G12_20 | ecosystem: Environmental > Aquatic > Freshwater > Lake > Sediment | place: USA: Wyoming | collected... | reverse complement strand
CAGCATTAGGAAAAGTAACCGATCCCGTATCATACTTGAAAGTATTTGTTGGAACACCATTTAGTATCTTAACTGTTCTTTGTGTTCCTAGATTTGTAAGCATCTGGGAACTAAAACGCCCGATGGTTGCGAGATTATTATTAGCCACCTGGGTTACCTCCAATGCGATTCATATCTTTATATGCAAGGGAGGGTTTAGCCGCTGCTGAAGATTTGAATGAACGTGCCTGCACAGGTGCATTAGGGGTTGGATTATATGGTGTAGGAGATATCTTCGCGAGACCATTTAATGCACTAGCACTAACTTTCCTCACCACCTTGTCGGATGCAAATGCACCTGTCACTACACCAAGTTGTGCCTGTGTATTTTTTCCAATTCTCTGCAGAATAGGATTATCCGATTGCAATAGTGGATTGTTAGATTCGATAAAATCTAACAAAGTTGCATTAAATGCTAATGCAGGAAGTTCAAGAAACTCACCATGAGTAAATTGTTCCATGGATGAATTATTATTTTCTTCGCCGGCACCTAATCTCATATTTTGAATTGTATAATATGCATATTCATATTCAAAGGTAAATGTTAATTCAAGTGTGCCACTATTATCAGCATAACTTAATACATCATGATTAAATGCTGCAATTCTCGGATTTACCAGTGTTACCTGATTGAATCTTCCACCGTGAACTTGGTATATATCAATAGTTTGTATTAGGTTTCTAACATTGGCTACGGTAGGTAAATTAAAACCAAAATTATGATTACTAAGGGTATTAGATACTATATTTTGTGTATCCTGTTTATTACCTAGTGTATCTGTTGGCGGCAATGCGGGTGTTTTACCTTTAAATAACTGCTTAATACTTCCTGGTAATCCTACTATATTTGGATTAAATGCGGGTTTTATGTTTTGCAGAAACTGAGTAAAACTTATAGGACTAGACTTAGCTTGACTTTGTTTTGCTATATTCTTGCCAGGTTCACTTCCATCATTGAAATAGTATCTATAATACATTTCCCAAAACTTCAATGTTTTTCCATCAGCCACATCGTGAAATACGACCTTTACTGGTTCAAAAGCAATCTTAGTCTGACTCAAACGTTTTCTATTATATTGATTGAGAGGAGTAGTCTCAATCTTGAAAGATGGCATGTCAATGGTTTTAACAAGTGGGGCAACTGACGCCCAATTAGGTGTGTTAAAATATTCAGCAATATATGTTGCTGCGGTGCCTACCCTGTTGAGTTTTATATCAATATAATATTCAAAAGGAAATCTTGGTTGATTCCTATATAAGGACCTTGCATCTTGATTAAAATTATAGGTGGCATGGCGGGGATTCTTTTGATAATAGAATCCCGCACCAGTTAATGATGTAAACAGACTCGAGAAACTAGGCACTAACCACCTCCAAAAATTTTGGATTAACCGGTGGTTGTTCCGCCAGTTGGGCTGGCAATATTTGGATATGGATCTCCACCAACTGTTGTTCCGTCGTTTGTATTTGGGCCTGCTACTTGTGTTGCATTATCGAAACGAACTGACATGGTTACTATTTGGGCATCACCACTTGTATAATCGCCCTGATCATATTGAACGCTTTCTAACCAGCATCCATCAAGGACCCAGGATTCTAATTGATCGTTATTTGTACCATCCAAAGCATGAATTTCCATAGTGAATTTATAATTAATACCCGCCACAGCACTTGTCTGTTCATAATGATTCATTTGTTTCTGGACTTGGGCTCCGACTGAAGAAACTACACCGTTTGTAATATCGTCACGCATTACAACTTCAACTGCATCAAATGGGCTTCTTTTGCCAGCAATTAATGCAACAGAATTATAGGAATGTACTTCTACCATACCAAATGTAGGTTTTGGACGTGTGCAAGAAACCACATTTTGGGTCAATACACGCAAGCCATTGTTCTCGCCGAAATTCTGCCAAATTACTCTAAAGCGATACTTCTGTTTTGGGTGTAGAATGCCAAGCTTGTTTCCGTCTAATGGAATACCGAATTTAGCTAAATTTGCCATCTTTATCTCCTGCTATAAAAGCTAATACTATTTATCAATTCTCATAAATTTTTTTACCAGCAATTATTCCAGCGAAGTTGGTAATTATGTATGATTCGCCTATATCAGCATTACAGGAATACGGTATAGCGGCATATCCTCGACATCCCCATTTAGGTCCTACAGAATTTGCTATAATCCATGAACCACCATTCAAGTTATCGTCGTAACCTATGATGGTAACTGCATGACCTTTATATTGTTTATTATTAGTGGTATTTATCGGAACATACGCATGTTTTTCAAATTGGCCTTTTAGTCTCCAAAACATTTTACCCGTTCCTATTCCAATAATAATCGGAATATGATTGACTATATGTTTTTTAAAATCTATTGAATCTGCCCACTCATAAGAATATAATTTATGTCTTGCCGCATCTTGTATTGCTCGCATGTTAGGTTCTTTTTCTGCCCATGCATAAAAAAACGGCCAGGTAGCATCTGTCGCTACTCCATATATTGATAATGCATTTAATGTTTCCTTTAATTCAGCACCGTGTAATCCTAACCTATTTTGAAGTTTTCGTGTCATGTAATAAAGATATAATCTAGAAAGATTTATTTTTTGACCATGTGTCGCCATAATTATTTCAGCAGATAACAGAGTGGCTGATGCGGTACAGCAACCCACATTTCCCTGAGATGGCAAATACTGTATATATTCTTGAAGTGTGAAGGAAGATGGCAAAGATTGCATGAAATGTTTATTGATAAAAATGCCCGCCGAAGCGGGCACAGAATGTTTTCACATTATTAAACCGTTGTTAGGCTTGAACCTGTGTTCTTGATTCTAATTGGAATATAGATGAATTCAATTGCCTTGACAGGTTGAATTGCAATATCAATCCACAATTCGTTTCTGTCTATACGAGCTGGTGTGTTGTTGCTCAAATCGCAAACAACCAAGAAGTCATATAAAGCACGAAGTGTAATCAATTCCGATAAGAATCTATCAAATGCATCCTTAACTGCTTTACGAGTTGTTGTATCGTTAGGCTCAAACAAGAATGGCATTGCCAAGAGATTCAATTGGTAGCGCAAGTAGTTTTCTAAGCGAACTACGTTGATACGATCAGTTGCACTTGAATATGGTTGACGTGTCTTTTGACCAAACACAACAATACCACCTGTAGGCATTACGCGAATTGGATTAATACCGTTTTGGTATAAAATATCACGTTGGCCTTCATTCAATTTAACTGTAACAAATTGACCCGATGCATTAACATAACCAACTGCTGCTGCATTATTTACAATGCCGCGTTGTAGACCAGCTGGAGCAAACCATGGATAGGCGACTTGGTCATTGTATGCAATGGTACGAAGAGCCATGTGTGTTGGAGGGACAACAACATCGACGCCGTCAACGTTCGAGCTCAATCCACTTGGATACCATGCAGCAAAATACTTGCTTGCAGATACAAGTCCATCAGCACCATTACCAAATGCACCACTTGCGTCGGTTGCCCAATTCTGCAATGCTGTTCCTGTTGCGTTCAATGTAAACGGAGTGTCACCAAGAACAAATGCTGTATCCTTACGATCATCGTTTAGAACAAGCATTTCATCAATTGCTTCAACATAACCTGGAGCAGCAATTAAGTTGAAATACAAGTCTTCTGCGCGAATTTCTTCATTAGAAGTAATTGTACTTTGGATAGCACGAACAATACAAATGTTCTGTGCTGCTGCACCCATATAAGGTACGCCGCCCGCATTATTTCCAGATGTTGTAACCCAGCGTCCTGTAGAGCCGTTATTTGTATTATCGGCACTAGCGGTTACTGTATTGTAAACATATGGATCTTGCCAATCCTTGACATTATCTGTCGAGTAACGTGTATTCCATAGCATGAAGCCTTTTGGATATAGATCAGCATCTGGTGCGTCTGGGTCCAAATCTGGATTGCCAGGGCCACCGTTGTATTCGCCTGTACCACCCTGTGTGTATAGTGGATTAGAACGTGCATCTTGGAAAAGAATACCGTGATTCGAAGTTTGGTCAGCATTATTAACCAACACCCAAGCTGCTCCACTCCAATAACGAATAACCGGATACGGATTAACATCAGTGTCAACCCAAATATCATTAGCTACGAGAATTGGTGCTGGCACGTTATCACGTGGATCACCTGATTGTGCGAATAGAGTTGGATCTAATGGACCGGGTGGGACATCAACGAATGTAAAGCCTTCTAAATTAATGTTTTGCCAACTTCCAGCACCGTCTGCTACAAGAATATCTACCGTAGACTGACCACTACCATCGACACCAAGTTCTGCATTGAACCATAGTTGACCATTTAGTGGACCAGATGTAGGAACACTTACAGAACCATCAACAACCGTTAAGACAGCCCAAACACCGGCTGTATTCTTTCTAAACGTCAATGCATTTGCGGAACCGAATACAGTTGGTTGAATGTAAATTTGTCCTACAGATCCTGTAGGATTTGTACTGTAATATGTATCTGCTGCTGCATCATTAGTTAAAATAGGAGCCTCGACTTGAACAAATGCATTAAGTGTGGCATCCATTCTACGAAGAATAATATTAGCACCTTGTGCTGCCGAACCTGTCTTAACCCAATATTCTTGAGTTGTTCCAACGTTTGTTAGATCTGGCCATACAGATTGAATAACAACACTTAATGGGCCAGTTGAACCAGTTAGTTGTCTCCAAGCAAAATCTGCAGAAACTGTTGCTGCCACAAGTGGAGTAGTTGGAGCTATGCTTACCGTGAAAGTCAACGGACTATTAACTAGTGTTACAACAGTACCTGCTGCAAATGCACCTGTACCTGCTTCTACACTAGGCGACATTCCAGGAAGTAAACCAGTTGTTGAGTTAACAGTTACCAAAGTAGAAACGGATGATCCTGCTAATGCAGCCGACGTATATGCTGCCGGAGGTGGAACAATAGTAACAACTGGCGGTGTAAAGTAACCAAAACCAGCCGCACCAGGAACTATAGCATTTACTGCGCCATTTATATCTATTGTTGAAGTTGCCGAGGCTGTAGAATGTGCTGGAGGAGCGGCACTAGCAGTAAGAAGTGGTGCTGCGCCATAATAACCTGCTCCAGGTGTAAGTCCAGTGAATGCTGTGACTGCACCGTTAACAACCGTTGATCCTGAATATGCTGCTGTTGCAGGAGCCACATCAGGTGCTGCAACAACAACAGTTACAGCGCCGGCATATCCAGTTCCAGGTACTGTAACATTAATACCAGTAACAACTCCATTGAGCACTGTTGCAACGCCAACGGCATCGCCACCACCACCAAGGAATGTCACCGCTGCCGCGGCGCCATTTGAGTAATATCCACCACCCAATACCATAGCCACTGTATTTGCAACCCCGCCACCGCCATTATTTACGGCTGTTGCTGTTGCCGTAACTGACGCTGGAGGTGCTGCAATAGTAGCTGCAGGACCTACCAGGTAATATCCGCCGGCAAGTACCATTACACTTCCACTTACCGCGCCAGTTGCGCCACCAGCTAATGTAGCTGTAGCTGTAGCTGTAACTGCGGCTGGAGGTGGTGCAACTGTAACACCTGGTGGAACTAAATATCCATCACCACCAACTAATCCTGTATATCCCGAAACGGCGCCGGACGCCACTGTCGAATTAACTGTTGCGAATCCTAAAGTCGGATCAACCTTTAACCAATATGAGAGTGTGCCATTTGCAGTTTGGAATAAAACTGCATGATCACCGGTTATACCATCTGTTGCTATTGGACGATTTGTTGTGCCCGAAACATAATTATAAGTAAAATCATTTGTAACAGAAAGCCACTCTTCAGTTGGGAATGTTCCATCACGCTGGAATAAACCATATGCTGAAACTGATTCATCTAACCAATATGTTCCAACCGCTGCTGGACTTGTCGGTTCAACTGGTGTCGCTTCTAATTGAGTGGTGTTGATATCGGCGCGAACAACTCTTACTAGATTTGAAAGACCTAGATAAGAATAAGCTGCCAATAAACCATATTCATTTAGGGGGTAACCGTTTAGCGATGTACCACTTACTGAATAAAATATTGGATCACCAAATGTTTGTACCAAATCACGTTGTGAAGTGATAGACCAAACCTGACCAGCATTTGCTTTTGTTGTGCCTGGTGCTATAGCAAGGCCCGAAGGATCGCGCTTATCTTGCTGTGTAGCAATGAAAATTAGTGGAACGGTGCCAGGACCTGCACCAACATTGATACTTTGGTCAATGACTGAAATGCTTACGCCCGGTGATACTAAAACTGCCATATAATTAACTCCTTTGAAGAATTATGCTTCTTGTTAGTAGTATTTATCCAGGTGTCTGTCAAACACCGGGCAAATGGCGCACCAGAATTATAATATTTGTGTAATAATTTCCTTTACCTGTGTTTTAAGAAAATCTAACGTACCATCGTTATTTAGCTCAAAGTCATTTTTTGACCCCACCCACGCCCATTCACTCAAATGTGCCCCGGCATATGTCTGTGCCATTACGTCTTTAGCAATGGAATTACCCTTATTTGCTAGGATTGCGGTCTCATACCAAACAGGTGCTGGACCGCGGTTAACTTTAACAAGCACACCGCTTTGTTCTTGAATAAACTTGATCTCATTTGGAAATCTAACATCGCTGATTACAACGTGCTGATTTGGATTTTTTCTGATTCTATTTCGAAGAGTCAAAAACCATAAATCTTCATGGAAATTATTACGTAATACATCTGTACCGATAACCTGTAGAGCAAGTCTGGGACTAAAATTAGGCATATTGAGTTGTTCAGACCACCACGGATCTATAATCTCTCGCCATTCTCTTGATTCTTTTGTATCGCCCTCAAGCATGTGTCGTGGCCAGTCAAAAATTACAGCACATGCATCCTTCAACCCTGCTGCAAAACTATCTTGTCTGAAATTATAATCGCTGACTAATTGTGAAGCTACTGTTCCTTTACCGCTATTTATTAGGCCTAATAATCCAATAATCATAAGAAAACCCCTGAGTTAGTTCATGTAGTTATACACAAACTGCTCAGGGGTTGACTGATTTTGTTAGCCGATACAGAAGCTATATCCATCGGAACTTGTCACTAAATCAAGAAGCTGTTTTTCAAGCCTCATGATTTCTACAGTTGCTTCTTGTTTTAGTGTTGCACCATTTAGTGTAATGTTTCCGTTTGGTCCTGGAAAACCGCCTGGAAATTTATCTCTCGCTTCACCTAACATATATTTTGAATACGCTGTAGCATAAGAACGCAACCAAGGACCTGTATAAGGATCATTTATCACATCATCGTCAGATTTTCTTGCATAAACGCGAACTACAATTTCTTCATCTGCTGTCGGACGACGAATAATTGTCAACTTATGTGAATTTACATCCCATGTGAAATTCAGCTGACTTGCAAAAACACGTTCAGTTGTTTCTAAAAATTGATTATAGAAGTCCCAGGTTGCTAGGCCACCCGACCTATTTGGCTGTAGTAAATAGATATTATAGAATGCAGCATCAACCGGGTCAAAGTTGATACCACCATTGGTATATGCACCGACACCACGGCGGTAAAGACGTCTAACCTCTTGCACTTCTTCTGGGAGAGTATACTCTGTTAAGTCTCTTGTGATGTGTAGGAAAATATCTTTCTCTAAATTGGCTCCATCTGATTGCTGACGCAATTTTTGAAGTCCTGTGGTAATAGCAAGATTTATGTGATCGACGTCAAGTTCAACTTCAACCATTTGCGAACCGAGCCCTAGCTCGATTTGCTTCATTAACAAAACTTTCGGTGTAATTTGTGAAGACATAAATGTATCAATCCCAGTGATACACTATTTATCCTTTCTCAGAAAGAAGCTCTACTGTTTTTTTCATAATTAGTGCATCATGTAATGCATTATGAATATTATATCCATTCTCTATGGAAATATCTTCCTGTATGTTATATGGAACATATACAGGAAAATATTGATTTTTATGTAGATTTTCCGGCCACAGTGGTTCCAATAATCTCTTCAAATGCGGAATGTCCCATCCCGGATTATCACATGCGAGAATACAACTAGGTCCGCGATCTTCGATCCATTTACCTAATCCTAAGGCACAATCATATGAAGACATTTGATATTCGCCGCCACGAAGGAGTGGTAATACCGTATTTTTTACGAATTCAGAACAATCTGCCAGCTCATATGTATCTGTAAGTTCTGCGTAGAAAAATTCTTCATTCTCATCCACGAGAGCAATACTAATAAGTTTATTATTTGGGGTAAGATCGGTAAATTCTGTGTCAATAAATAACTTCATTTTCGGTCTTAATAATCGTCTGCATCAGGCGACGATGTTTTTGTGTAATCTTTATTACATGATCAGATTCAATTTCATTACCGTCGCACCATAAATCAATATATAGAGCCAATCCTGTGAACACAATTCTAGGATTTTCCAATTTTGCAAGTTTTTCTCTCTCATAAAAAAGTGCAATGCGTTCTTTATATGCAAATTTCATTTATCTACCCTCAGAATAACATGATGCTCATTTAGTTTGCCATTGCACGAAATATCGATAGTGCTTAATTCCTTCATAAAAGTGCGAAGTTTAACCTTACTTGCCTTCTTAAACTCTGCGAGAGTCTCTACTGGTTTACGGACTGTTTTTTCCACAGAATCTGGCGTATAATTGAGCAAGCCAGCGCCTTTAACAGTCAGCCCATTGTCGTCCGCGGCCTTGTATTGCGCAATCTTGCGTGTCTTTGTATTATACACCCATACTTCTCTTGCACCAATAATCTGAACTGGATGCAAACTTACAATACCAAGTTGATTATCATTCTTCTTGTATTTGATTTTAGCTACTAACTTATCATGTGATACAGGTTTCTTCTTACGCGGCGCGCGACTTACCTTAGCAACCTCTTGCATCATTCCGCAAGCTTTCAGTAAATTCTTATGAAATAAATCAAACTTCTTGAGTTCTGATTTTGTGAAGTGTGAATAGCCTTCATTGAGATCTTTATTCTTGCCACCTAGTGCTTCTGCAATCTCTACTTCGCGATGCTCAAATATTATTTGTATATGACGCATGTGCGGAGCCTTTAGTTCATTAGCCTTGAATAGATTTACAAAATCCTCAACTGTCTTTACAGGAGATTTCTTGTCCAGACAGAAGTCATCTATCCACCCCTCCACTTCCCCCGCAACTTCGTGTGCCTTGTCTCGGAGCCTATCCTGGATTGTCGGAACCAACTTAATACATGTTTCAATGACTTTGCCGCTTTCAGTTTCGCCATTGAGATAGCTGTCTTCTTTGACTTGTGCAGCAATTTTCGCTTCTTCTTCATTGACTACTTTCTCCAATGCCGGCATTAGTCCTGGCATGATATTTTCTGGAACATCACCGTGATGATTTAGGATATACATATACTTACCAACCGTGGTAAATCTATTTTCATGCATGTCCTTGATTCGATTAAGCATAGGGTGGTGTATATCTAAATGTTTCAAATATTTAATAACTTCTTTCTTCAATTCAATTGCGGTAAGTTCATAATGAGCATACAACATTGCCGCATGAAAATATCGTGTAAAGTTCTTATTTGTTCTAACAGTCAGAGAGAAGGAAGGCTTGGGCCAACTAACATGCACTCCTGCTGATTTTTTCACTGCCATATAATATCCTTGTTCATACTTAGCTATTTTAGCTTTATATAAAACAAAAACGCAACTAAACCGGGTTTAGTTGCGTTTTTTGGATTTTAGAAGAGGTATTAATCGTCTACGGATTTCCGTTTCTCTTTATTTCTGTCATATCCCTTTTTGGTATGAGGGCCGGCAGTTCTGCCAGATATATGGGCGTGTTGAAGTACAGGATTCCTAGGCTTCGCAACCTTGACCACTACCTTTTTTGCAGACTTACTAGATTCATTTATTCCTGCCTCATCGGAAGCTGCATCTATTAATTGTTCAATAGATATTGTTCCATTATCTAAATTTCTCATGTCGTCGAGATTACCAAGTGTTAAACGATCAGTGTCGGGTGTAGGATTACATAAATCTAAGGACATATTATAAGAAAATTCTATACTCATCCTGCCTAATCCCATTTTTGCTGTTGTATTTTCTAATTCTTTTTTAAATTGATCCAACTCACTTGAACAGAAAAGTGCATTATAAATTGCATCTACTAATTCCATTGGGCTAGTTTCATATGATACATCACGCTCACCACCTGCTGATCCAATAAAGCCGCCACTACCAGTTTCTTCAAATTCCCAATTTTCCGCAATGTCTGATAATTTATTTTCAAGCCACTCCGATTTTTCTGCAAATTCGTCTGGCCCTAAATTACCATTATGAGCTTCATAATCAACCCAGAGGGATATTATAAATTCTCTTACTGCACCTTCCCTTAAGGCGTTAATAAATTCAAACAATCTCATACCCTTCTCCAGATAAAATGCAGAGGTGGTAGCGAATCACCTCTGCACGACGCCTGTCTCCAGTCGTAACAACGGTCCTAAAGGTAGTTGTTATTCTTATTTATCAAAGAGAGTGGTGAAAATATTCTTTCAAATTGTGATTGAACACATTCGCTTCATAGAGTATAAATCCCTGCAGTGCAAGAAAATACTCCA
>Ga0315291_10011622_pt1 | contig 10720 bp, 7 predicted proteins | sample YL17G12_20_MG_FD_203070 | JGI IMG/M metagenome (GOLD analysis project Ga0315291, IMG submission 203070) | Sediment microbial communities from Yellowstone Lake, YNP, Wyoming, USA - YL17G12_20 | ecosystem: Environmental > Aquatic > Freshwater > Lake > Sediment | place: USA: Wyoming | collected... | reverse complement strand
CTTGTCGGCGCAAGTGCACGAAAACAAGCGGCCGATCGTGCTGAATTACAAAAGTTCTTACGATCGCAAAATCATTCACATGGCGCTCGACCGCGACGATCGGGTTTTCACTAAATCGATCGGTTCCGGCCCCAACCGTAAGCTAATGATCTTGCCGAGTAAGGATGGCCAAGACCTGGCCCCTCTAGTGGTCGAAGGCGATTGAACGAGGCTTCTACGCAGACTATGCCAGGGATGGACTACGGTGCGCCCATAGCTGCCCTGGCTTCTGGCCAAGGCAGCGGCGCCGTGGCGATCATCCGGCTGTCTGGCAGCGGCGTTCATGAGCTGCTGCAGCGCTGCTTGCCGGCTGGTACAGCCTTGCCGGACCGCATACTTCGCGTCAGGCCACTCAGCGATCCCGCGACCTCTTTGGTCATCGACGAAGCCATGGTGGTCTTTTTCACCGGTCCACGCTCCTATACTGGTGAGGATAGTGCTGAGATTCATTGCCATGGCGGCCCTTACGTCATCCAAAGCGTGCTGGCGCTGCTTTACCGCCTAGGCTGCCGTGCCGCTGAACCAGGTGAATTCACCCGCCGCGCCTTTCTGCATGGCAAGCTCGATTTAACTGCTGCCGAAGGCATCCGCGAGCTGATCGAGGCCCAGTCCCATCAACAATGGGTAGCAGCCAGACATCTAGCTTCGGGCAGCCTTAAACTCGCGATCGAAAGCCTGCGGCGGACCTTAATCGGAGCCCTGGCCTTCCTCGAAGCCCAGATTGATTTTCCTGACGAGGGCGATACCGCCCACCTACACCTTGGCTTGGTGCGCCAACGGGCCTTGGGGGTACAGCTAGAAATCCAGCGCCTGGTCGCAAGCTATGCTAGCGGACGAGTGGCCAGCCAAGGCCTGATGGTCGTCTTATTTGGTGCGCCAAATGCTGGCAAATCAACCTTGATGAACAGCCTCCTCGGCCGCGAGCGCGCCATCGTGACCGAACATGCAGGGACGACCCGCGACTATCTTGAGGAACGCTGCCTGGTGCATGGGCGTCTGATTCGCCTAGTCGATATGGCTGGAATCCGCGCTCCAGGTACGGCCGTTGATCCAGTCGAAGCCCTCGGCATCGAGGCTGCTCGGCGCCTTGCCGGCGAGGCCGATATAGTGCTGTTTTTAGCCCCCGCCAACAGTAGCGCTGATCCAAGCGGCCAAGTCGCCACTTGGCGCGCGGAATTACAGCCGCGTGCGTCGCTACAAATCGCCACCAAAGCTGATCTAGGTCAACCCACCTGGAGTGGTGAGTGGCTGCCCCTATCCTGCCGTTCAGGGGCTGGCTTAAACCAGCTGCGCCAGGCACTAGCGGACCAGGTTGATGCCTATGTCGGTGGCCTTGGCCAAGAACTTGCCTTTGTCACTTCGGCCCGCCACCAGGCAGCATTGCACGAGGCTCTTGCAGCACTGGAGCGCTATTTTGTCGCCGATGCTGGGGGTGCTTACGAAGAACTCCTGGCCTTTGAACTGCAGGAGGCGGCAAAAGCCTTGGTAACGATCATCGGCCAAGTCGGTAACGAGGACGTTTTGGACCGTATTTTCAGCGAATTTTGTGTCGGGAAGTAATCATTTACGACTTTATATTGACCGTACAGCCAAAATGGCATATATAGCCCCGCCAGACTAATGGAATGATATTGTCATCGACTATATCGATAAATTATCTCGGGGAAACCATGTATAATATTAATTTTTTTAATAAAGTATCAGTATCCCTGATACCTTTGATTGCCGCCAGCACCCTGGCCTGTCGCCCCAACTGGTTTCACGATGCTGAACGCCGCACCACGAACGAATTTGAGGCACCGCGTCAAGCTCCCAATGATGCGCCCGCAGCAACCGCGCTCATGCCGCGAGATATCACACCCGCTGAACCCAGGCCCGTCTTTGGCGGCGGCGAGGCGACGGCTCCTGAACATACTACGGCAGCGCCAATCGTCGCAGAGGCTGCCCCATGGACCTTGCAACCGCAGCCTGCAGTCCCCCCGCCGGCACTGCCTGTAATCAGCGTCGCGGCCACTCCGGTCCCAGCGCCCATAGTAGATGAGCTCCCAACCGCCGATGTGCCTGTCACCCTTGCTCCGGTCGAAGGGGCGACGACGATAGAGAAGGGACCTATGCCTATCGACTATGGCAACCTGTATTGGTTGGGCGACGGCTATGACGCGCTTTCGGGGCAGCGGCGCGTGAGCTGCCTTGACAGTGAACAAATCCAATATCGCGCCTATCCTGTGCATCAGTCCTACGACACCTTGGATATTGTTTATTCGGTGGAGGAGCTGGCGTCTAAATTGAATGTCGAATTCAATGCCGAGGTCTCCGGAACCTACGAAAATGTGACTGCAACGCCAGCGGCAAAGACCAATATACTAAAAGAGACTGAGATATCATCCGCCGCAATCGTCGCAGTGGCGGAGTTTCGTTATGTAAAAGACCATGTGGCGGTTTATGGCGCCAGGCCCAGTCTAGCACCAGCGCGAGCCGCTAGCTTGGCGACTGATCCGCTGGAATTTCGCGGACAATGTGGCGATAAATTCACCCGCTCCCTAAAGCGCGGCGCCGCTTTGGTGTTAGTATTTAAGGCCGTCCAGATCAAGCAGCTCTATCATGACGCATCACAGGTCCAAGAGGCCATTAAGATCGGCATGAACCAATTGTTTGGCGTCAGCACTTCGTTGACGGTGACGGTGGATCAACGGCTTATACTCAACAGCTTTCGCATTTCAGCTCGATGCTATTCTGAAGGTGCGTCTGCACATCCGTGCGCAGATAATCAGCTAAATATTGCGGGCGTGACGCTGGGTGATGCTGCAGTGCTCGAACGGATAGCTGCCGCAAAAAAGGCCTTGGCGGCCGACGTCGAGGCGGGCTCCGCGCTAGCGGTATTAGACGAGGAGTTTGAGCGTTATGCCGTACCCGCAGCACAGCGGCTAAAATTACCCGATGATGTTTATTTCAACTACGCCGAGCATTTGAAGATGATTCAGGGCTGGCTTAAGGTCGAGGACCAGTTAAATAGTATTTGTGCAGCGGTTCCTGGCGTTGCAGATGCCTGCGACGAAGCGCGTGTTAGCTTAGGTGAGGACATAGCAAACTGCGCCGATCAGAATTTATGGCCCCGGGCTGCGTGTCGGGCACCGACGGCACTGGACTTTGCTAACGTGCGTCGGCTAGGTGATGCTGGGCTAGTAGATCTCTTTGCGGATGGTGGAGCGCGAGGGCAGAGCGTTCATTTAGACTTCAGTCATCTATTCGGCCGTCAGTCCGTGCTCCGACCATACGTACTCTATAGCCTACATACTGAACGCGATGCTGGCTTAGCTGATCGCCTCAGCTCTGTGCGCCAACAACTAAAAAATGGCTGGCGCTTGGTCTTTTACGAGCATCCCGACGGTTCCGGCCGCTCCATTACCCTGAGTGAGGGCACGGCATCTTATGTAGATGCCGCATGGTTTAATGACAAAGCCTCGTCGTTTCGGCTGCTGCGCGAACTTTAATAGTCAACCTTGACGCTTCGCTCATTCAGTTTACTACACGACCCGGACCGCACGAGCTAGAAGTCGTGCGGCCGGTTCATTTGGTAGTCGCAAATTTATTGCGCGCACACTCAGTACAGTCGCCTGGGCGCGGCAGGAGTTGCAGGTGAGTTTGAATGTAGGCCTCTACTACCTACCACTGCTACTACGAGACTGACGCCCACCCTGACTGTGCGGACGTCCGCCCTGAGCACCGCCACGCTGCGGCCGCCGTCCACCGCCGCCAGAGCGGCCACCTGTGGATGCAGGCGGCGTATCGCCAGGTTTGCCTGTCATGGGAAACGGATGATCGCTGACCACGGGGATTTTCTTGCGAATCAGGCGCTCAATGCCGATGATGAAGCTCTTTTCATCAGGGTCGCAAAACGATATCGCAATACCAGAGGCCGCTGCGCGACCGGTTCGGCCGATACGATGCACGTAGGTCTCGGCGATGTTTGGCACATCATAATTGATCACGTGAGTCACTTCGTCGATATCGATGCCACGCGCCGCAAGATCGCTAGCGACTAAGATACGGGTGCTGCCGGCTTTAAAATTGGTCAGGGCGCGCTGACGTGCGCTCTGTGATTTATTGCCGTGAATCGCCTCGGCGGTGACACCCTGTTCGTTCAAGTAACCAGCGACACGATTGGCGATGGCCTTAGTGCGGGTAAAGACCAGCGCACGCGAGACGGCAGCATCACCGAGGACATGCATGAGCAGGAAGCGTTTGTTGGGACGATCGACATAGTAGACAGCCTGGTCGATGCGCTCGGCCGTTGACGACACGGGCGTCACTTCAACCTTAGCGGGATCGTGCAAGATGCGCTTGGTTAGCTCTTGGATCTCCGCTGGCATGGTGGCTGAGAACAGCAGGTTTTGCCGCTGCTTGGGCAGCGCGGAGATGACCCGCTTGACGTCGTGGATAAAGCCCATGTCGAGCATGCGATCGGCTTCATCGAGCACGAAAATCTCAAGTGCATCGAGTTTAACGCAGCCTTGACCCATGAGGTCGAGCAGTCGTCCAGGCGTGGCAATGACCACGTCGGGACGTGCGGCGAGGGCGCGGCGTTGCGGCTCGATACCCACGCCACCGTAGACGAGCGCCGCCTTTAGGCTCAAATAGCGTCCGTAATCCTTGAAATTTTCCTCAATCTGCAGAGCTAATTCGCGGGTCGGGGTCAAAATCAACGCACGGATGCCGCGGCCGCGCCCTTCACCGAGGGCCAAACGCTGCAGGATCGGCAGCGCAAAAGCCGCCGTTTTGCCGGTGCCGGTTTGGGCGCAGCCGAGCAGATCTCGACCATGCAAAACATAGGGGATCGCAGCGACTTGAATCGGCGTGGGCGCCTTATATCCCTGCTCGACGACGGCTCGCAGGATGGGTTCGATCAGGCCGAGACCGGCGAAATCGGTGCTAGGGGCTAGAGCGGCATCTGCTTCATCATGAGGCGCAGGTCCACTGAAATTCTTCAGGAATTCAACAATCTTTTTCACGTAATCTCTGGGTTTAGGGTCAAAAAATAAAGTGCCTCGGCCGAGGCCGACCGGACTATACGCTTAAAATCACATGAACGCCACCTCGGAGAATATTGGCTCTAGCCAACCACTCTAGATCAGCATATAGATGAGCCATATGTCGGCAACCCAACCCAAATCTATAAGCGATTTCCCTCTACTGCGGTATTTGCCGGCGGCTGGGCAGACGGTCGATAGCGGTGACCTTCTCGATCGATTTCTCGCCTACCTCAATGCCAAGGGGGTCGAGCTCTACCCGGCCCAAGAAGAAGCGATCCTGGCATTGTACGAAGGTCGCAACGTCATCCTCAACACACCGACTGGGTCAGGTAAATCGTTGGTGGCGACGGCACTGCATTTTCATGCGTTGGCGCATGGTCGGCGTTCCGTCTACACTTGCCCGATTAAGGCCTTGGTAAATGAAAAATTTTTAGCCCTGTGTGCGGAGTTCGGACCCGACCAAGTCGGCATGACGACCGGCGATGCCACCGTCAACCGCGACGCGCCGATTCTGTGCTGCACCGCCGAGATCTTATCCAACATGGCATTGCGCGAGGGCGCGGCGGCGGCGGCGCACGACGTCATCATGGATGAATTCCATTATTACTCCGACCGCGAGCGCGGGGTTGCTTGGCAAGTACCTTTGCTAACGCTTGGTTATGCACGATTTCTCCTGATGTCGGCCACACTAGGCGACACCGCAGTCTTCGAGCAAGGCTTGACCAAGGTCACCGGGCTCCAGACTTTGGTAGTGCGCTCAAATGATCGACCGGTGCCTCTAGATTTTGTCTATTCCGAAACGGCCCTGCACGAAGCGATTCGAGACTTGGTTTTCGGCGGCAAGGCACCGGTTTATTTAGTGAGTTTTACCCAGCGCGAATGCGCTGAGGAGGCGCAAAATCTTTTATCGATCGACATCTGCACTAAAGACGAAAAGAAGATCATCGCTGCGGCGCTCGTGGGCGTTAAATTCTCCAGTCCCTACGGCAAGGAAGTACAAAAATTATTACGCCACGGCGTCGGCCTGCACCATGCCGGATTATTGCCAAAATACCGGCTCTTGGTTGAACGTCTGGCACAGCAGGGGCTGCTCAAAGTAATCTGCGGCACCGATACATTAGGCGTCGGCGTCAATGTACCCATTCGGACTGTGCTGTTCACCAAACTCTGCAAGTTCGATGGCGAAAAAACCATACTGCTTAGTGTGCGCGACTTTTTGCAGATCAGCGGCCGTGCCGGACGCAAGGGATTCGACGACCGTGGTCGTGTCGTCGTGCAAGCCCCAGAACACATCATTGAAAACAAATACCTCGAAGCAAAAGCCGGCGGCGACGCCAAGAAACTCCGCCGTATCACCCGCAAGAAACCACCTGAAAAGGGCTACCTGCATTGGGATGAAAGCACTTTTAAGCGTTTGCTAAGCGCGCCTCCAGAGGCACTGCAATCGCGCTTTCAGATCACGCACGGCATGCTCATTAACGTGCTTGGTAGGCCGGGCGATGGTTGCCGAGCGATGAAGGAGCTTATCCGCGGTTCCTACGAGTCGCCTACGGCCAAGCGGCAACACACTAAGGTTGCCTTCCAGCTGTTTCGTTCGCTGTATGATCGAGGCATTTTAGAGCTGATCCCTAAGGCCGAACGCGATGGCGGTAAGGTCCGGGTCAAGCTCGATCTGCAAGAGGATTTTTCGCTTAATCATGCGCTCTCATTGTATCTCATTGATACGATCAAGCTGCTCGATGCCCAATCACCTGACTATGCTTTAGATCTACTGACTTTGGTCGAATCGATCCTGGAAAACCCGGATCTGATTCTACGCAAACAGCTAGACCGCCTAAAGGGCCAGAAAGTGTTCGAGCTTAAAGCGGCCGGCGTTGAATATGATGAGCGTATGGCCGAGCTAGAAAAGCTCGAGTATCCAAAACCCAATCGCGACTTCATTTATGACACGTTCAATGCATTTGCCGTAGCCCATCCCTGGGTCGGCAAGGAAAACATTCGGCCGAAGTCCATTGCTCGCGACATGTACGAGCAGTTCATGACATTTGAGGAGTATATCCGCGACTATGATCTGCATCGTGCCGAGGGGCTACTACTTCGCTACCTCTCGGAAGCCTACAAAGTCCTGGTACAGACTGTCCCGGAGAGCGAGCGCACTGAAGAGATTATGGCGGTCATGGTCTATTTCGGCGACATGATCCACCGCATCGACGCCAGCTTACTCGAAGAATGGGAGAAGATGCGGCGCCCGGGAGCGATTATCAATGCGGGTGCCGATGTGGATGCGGCAGATGAAGAACAGGCACGAGACATCACTCGCAATAAGCGCGCTATGACAGCTTTGGTGCGTAACGAAGTCTTTCGTTTGCTGCGGCTGTTTGCGGTGCGCGACTATGAAGCTGCTGCGGCGGCTCTCGTACCTGTACCAAACGCCTTGGGCGAGCTAAGCGCCGAGTCCACCGTGTGGACAGCCCTCAGTCTAGAGGCAGCCTGGGCAGATTTTTATGCCGATCACGAAGCTATATCCACGGATTCGCGCGCGCGTAATCCTCAGCATTTGCGGGTAACCCAGGGTACCGAATTTTGGCAGCTTGAGCAGATCGTGCCTGACCGAGCCGAACACAATGACTGGATCATCCATCTTTGCGTTGACCTAAAACGCTCTCGTGAGCTTGGACACATCACCTTGGGACTGCTCCAAGTCGGGCCAATTTAGGGAGATGACTTTAACAGGTATCGCAAGCGTGGCGACTGGGCGCCGATTCTTCAACAGGTCTACCGCCCTCCTATAGCTGTACGACTGCACGGTGGACTGCCTGAGGTAAGTTCCCTGGGCCAGATACCCCAGGTGTCGGTTTAGATCCCAGGACAAACATGAATGGACGGCGGCGACTCACTATCGTGCTATCGAAGCGCGCTTTGCCTTGTTCCGGGCAATCATAGCCGCGGCGCTCGTGGGCGTTAAGTTCTCCAGTCCCTACGGCAAGGAAGTACAAAAACAAAGTGGTCACACACTTCCTGCCTGGGTTCGCCTTTTCACCACCAGATGCTTGGCATGTAGCAACCAATGGCGATTCAGCGCTCGCTGCAAATAGGCCATCGCTAGGGGCGGAAATACCGCTAGCACTGTTGCTAACGCTGGCGACGTATTGAGGTACTTATTCTGTGCCTCCATGGCGCGAACCTGCGCAGCCAATTTAAATGTTAGATAGAAATGTAGTACAGGCACTACTGCAAAAAATGCAGACCAGGTGCTGGCCCCTTTCTGCTCGGTCACGCTGTGGGTATGAAACAGCATCTCTTTTTGTACCGCCGCAAACCAAGCTGGCCAATAAGCGCCAAGCGATAGCGGAGTGCCGACAAAGGCACTAACCCAGGGGTTTCTTATTTTGCCTAGACGCAAGCGAGTCCTGGCGAGGAAGTACTCCTGCAAAACAGCCTTTTTAGCATGAGACGACGAGACTGATGCCACGTTCTTGGACTTTTTAGCATTGCCAATCTCAGCTGTTGTGAGCTTACGTGGCACCGTTGGTTGCACACGGTCGACGCTGATATGTGGCCGCACCGCATCGCTCGCTGCCACGCTCAAGGTAGGTGCAACATTGCGGCCGACGATCTTAGCCATGACCTTCGGGCGCTGCTGGACTTGCGGCACCGTGCCGACGCTGGCTAAATATATTTCCGATAAGTCACGCAGTGGGTACCACTGAGAAAAGCCCTTACGACTTACCAGAAGCGGTTTTCCCGGCTCCAGTTCAGGCGCCCGATTGAAGGTCTCAGCAGCTGTAAATGGGCCATTCAAGCACCCTGATTCGTAGACATACCAACCGTCGGGCCAAGTCTGCCCGGCTTGAGGGGTCGGCATCAGTTCCTGGGTCGAGGTGGCTTGGCCCATGGTGCTGCTCCTTGGTCGAATGGTTCCTTCTAGTATAACAAAGGGCCAAGGTGAGCGTATACTATAGGGGACTACTTGCGTTGCCCACAGCCGCTCATACAGGCAGGGGGAGACCGGCCATGGATCTGCATAAGTTTAGCCAGCAGCTGCAACAGGACCAGTTTCCACTCAAGTGGCCTGGGCATTGGATTGGCGGTGCATGGGTGCCCGCTAAGGCCGGTGGTGCAAAAATGAGTTCGTTCAATCCCAATACCGGATCGAAACTTATCGATGTTTATATCGATAAGGAGTCTCTGCACCACACCATCGATCATGCCTACAAAGCCCGCACCGAACTTGCGGCTATGCCGCTAGTCCAAAGGCTCGACATCCTTAGGCGCTTTGGCCAGGCTTTGGTCGACTATCAACTCCAGGCCGAATTGATCCTCCGCCTCGAGGCGGGCAAACCGCGCTGGGAGGCTCAGCAAGATATTGCCAGTGCGGCTAGCTATTTGAACTGGGTGGTCGACAACGGTGACGATATTCTCAAGACCCTAACCGCACCCTGCCTAATGGGTGTGCCACAAGGCGGGCAGGTTCAGCTTCATGCTATTGGGGTTACCGCTGCCTATTTGCCGTTTTCGACACCCATCACCAGCTTTGCCCTTTATTTTGCCGCCTCAATGCTGGCCGGCTGCCCGCTAATCCTAAATTCCTCATCGCACGCCATGCTCAGCTCGCTGCTGATCGCACTGCTAGGCCAGGAGCAGGCACTCATACCCGGAATGCTCAACGTCGTGTTCGGCAACTTCAACAGCTTCAAGCAGCTGCTCGCGGATAAACGTATTGCTGCGGTCCTCTACACCGGATCGCACGAGCATTGCGAAGTCATCCGCACCGAGTCACGCCAGCATCCTGGTCGCCAACTCGTGCTGCAGTCAGGCGGCAAGAACGCAGTCATCGTCCACTCTTCGGCCAACATCCAGGAGGCCGTCCAGTGCGTAGTCTACGGCGCCCTCCTCAGCGCCGGGCAACGCTGCACGTCGACCAGCCGGGTCTTTATCTACCGGTCGATGCTGCCTGCCTTTCGCGAAGAACTGTTGCGTGCCTTGCGTGGAGTCAAGGTGGGTCGCACCGATCTCGATGCGCCCGGTGATCCGCAAGGGCCCTTCATGGGGCCGCTCTACTCCGCCAAATCCGTGGAGAAATATCTGCGCTTTCAGACGATGGCCAACCGTGAGGGCGAGACCTTACTATGGGGGAAGGCTGCCGAAGGCTTGGGCGGGGGGTACTTCGTAACACCGAGCGTGCATTACGTGAAGACCTTTGACAACACCACAGCCTACCAAGGCAACGTGCTATTTTCGCCCAACATCGCCATTTATGACTACGACGTCCTGGACACTGCTATCCACCAGATCAACACCACCGATGCTGCCTTCGCGGTCTCCTTTATCGGCGACCCGGCGGTACTCGATGCTAGGCGCTCATTGTTTTTAGCTCCTAACCTGATGAGCAACACACCAACGGTCGAGATGCAGGTCACACTGCCGCTCGCTGGCCGCCTACAAAGCGGACATCACCGCTACCATGGCCCGGGTGTGGCGCTGTACCTATGCTTCCCCCAGGTTTTAACCCAAGACTCGGCGTCCGAGCGGTTGATTAGATCTTGGCCCTGGCCACGATATTGATTAACGTTTAAAGCATAGAAGTCCCAGGCGCGAGATCCACCTGAGATGATCCTGGAGAGTGGTCAAGGCCTCACTGGGTCTGGACT
>Ga0315291_10011621_pt1 | contig 10721 bp, 5 predicted proteins | sample YL17G12_20_MG_FD_203070 | JGI IMG/M metagenome (GOLD analysis project Ga0315291, IMG submission 203070) | Sediment microbial communities from Yellowstone Lake, YNP, Wyoming, USA - YL17G12_20 | ecosystem: Environmental > Aquatic > Freshwater > Lake > Sediment | place: USA: Wyoming | collected... | reverse complement strand
AGCTTGTATATTCTTTATGATTCTCCACGGGGTCTTATTTTTACTCCACTACAGTATGCCTCTAATTGTATCATTCATTCTCGGAGGCACATATTATTTTGGAGGCGTGGTAAACACTGCATTAAGTAATCTGGTAAGTCGTAGTATTATAAAAAAGATCAATATTAAAGTTAACCGGCTACGTGATATTCAGCGATAAGGAGACGCGGGGCGAAACCTGTCTGAGAAATAAAAGGCCCGGGCCTTTCAGATCCGGGAGTTCGGACAGGTCAGCGGACGAGATGGAAAAGATTAAGTTAGATAGGAGTCATTATAGGTAAGGTGAGCTGACTGAACAAGAAAAAGATTGGCATAGTGGTAGTCGTACTAATATTGGTTGGTGTTTCTATTTCTGCGATACTATATTTAAACAATAATTCCAATTCGGGTGGGGATAATCATAATTATCTCACGGTCCATCAGGATGATTATCAAGCCATGGAAATTACATGGTGGGAAAGTATCGACAATAAACCGGTAGTTTCGATGGATGTTGGTTATTCAATGTCTGTTGTGAGCGGCCCTCCCATTGATGTCTTTTTCATGGACAATTATAATTTTGATAGATACTCACACAAGGAATCTTTCAATTATGTATCGGAGTTGACATGTATTAATGCCAAGTCAGCAAATCTCGGGGCTAAACTTACTTCAAAGTCGAATTATTGGATAGTCTTTGATAATACCGACCTCGCCACAGCGCCTCCACATAACGGGTTAGATAATGCCGCTCGTGTTCAATACACCTTAAATACGTTATACCGTTAAATCCAAACTATAGAATCCCGTCCCCATTTCAGAGGTTGGGTAGACCGGGGACCGAATCGAACGGCCGCGCGTGGGACATTGAACACCGCGCCCAAACCTGGCCCGGTCATAAAGGGGCGCATTTGCGCCCAAAGGCCCGTCATTTGACGGGAGACCGGGACCCCGGCGAGAGGGATAATAACGGTTCACAGGTTTGAGCGGCCTGCTTTAAATATAGGCTCCGGGTGTCGTTTTCGCGCCCTTCCGTCGTGGGAAAGGTGTTGTATAGTCAAAAACGATGATACTCAGATTGTTGTAAACGGGTGAGCCGGGGAGCCGGGGAGCCGGGGAACCGGTGACGGGAAGCCGGAGAACCGGGGAACCGGTTGGCTGTTTTTCGGGGGACCGGGCTTTCCGGCTCCCCGCCACCGGCTTGCCGGCTCCGTAGACGAGCTGCGCTCGTCTCGGCCTAAAAGACCGGCCCCGGGCCGGTCTTTTGCGGTTCCGGCTTACCGGCTCGCCCCCCGGCTTGCCGGCTCACCCTTTTTCCTCATACATAATATTTAAATCCCGGATGTCCTAGGGGGCCCCGGTAAGTGATGACGATGAAGGCTTTCCGGGTTTCGGGCAGGTTCCAGATGGGCTACAAGGAGATGAAGTTCGTCAAGGAGTTCGCGCTCGCCGACCGAAAGCAGGTCGAGGACAAGCTCTATGCCGAGCTGGGTTCGAAGCACCAGGTGCCGCGGCGACTGATAACCATCGAGAAGGTCGAAGAGGTGCCGGCAGACCAGGTCCAGGACGGTTACGTCCGCCAGAAGCTCGGCGGGAAGTGAAGGAGTGGTGGCTTTGGGCGCTCAAGAAGAACTGTCCCAGTCCATGGAAACCCTGGAAATGGCGAAGATGCGCCTCGAGAACATGTCCAAGGAGGCCGAGATCCTCCAGATGTCGCTCAACGAGCACATCCGGGCGCTGGAGACGTTGAAGGCATATGCAAAGGCGGGCGAGGGAAAGGAGATACTCATACCGGTCGGCGCCGGCACGTTCCTGCCGGCAAAGAGCACCGGCGCGAATACCGCGCTGGTTTCGATAGGGACCGGTCTTTCGGTGGAAAAGAAGCTTGACGAGGCGGTCGTGACGCTCGAGAAATCGGCCGGCGAGGTGGAGCTGGAGGAGCGCAAGCTCATCCAGGAAATGAAGAACCTCGAAAAGCAGGCGCAGCTCCTCAGCCAGCGGGTCCAGATGCTCTCGCAGGGCGGGCCGGCGGAGGGGGAGCAGGCGCCGCCGCCCAAGAGGCCGTCGCGCAAGAAGGACGAAGAGGAATAGAGGTCCGGCATGTTCAATTCCTTGAAGGAGAAGCTCAACGCGCTTCGCCAGAAGATCTCTTCTGCGCCCGAGAAAGAGGACGAAAAGGAAGCCCCTCCGCCGCCGAAGGAAGAAACGAAAAAGGCATTCAAGAAGGCAAAAGCGGCCGCCAAGGCTGCCGCAACGGAGGAGCCGAAGCCCGAAACGAAGCAGGTCGAGGAACGGCCGGAATTGGCGGCCCGGCCCCAGGTTCCGGGCCGGCCCGGAAAGGACGAAGGCGACGAGAGGTTCACGGACAGCATCTTCGGCAAGAAGCTGAGCGAATCGAAACTGGACGAGATACTCGACGAGCTGGAAATGGCTCTGCTTGAATCGGACGTGGCGCTTCCGGCAGTGGATGCCATCAAGAAACGGGTGAAGCAGGACCTTCTGGACCGCAAGGTCAAACTGGGCACCGATATTTCCGATTTCGTTGAAGAGGCGCTCAAGGACGCGATCACGGCCGTGTTGGCGGAACCTGTTGAGATACCGGCCAAGGCCCGGCGCCATCCCAGCCGCTTCAATCCGCCGTTCTTCAACGAGTTCATCGACAAGCACGAAAAGCCGGTCGTTTTGATGTTCGTCGGCATAAACGGCACCGGAAAGACGACGACCATTGCAAAGATAGGCAGCCTTTTGCTCAAACAGGGTTATTCCATCGTCATTGGCGCCGGGGACACTTTCCGGGCCGGGGCGATCCAGCAGCTCGAGAAACACGCCGATAAACTGGGCGTGAAGCTCATAAAACACGAAGCCGGGAGCGACCCGGCATCGGTGGCGTACGACGCTATAGAGCATGCCCGGGCGCGCAAGCGGGACGTCGTCTTGGTGGATACGGCCGGGCGCATGCAGACGGACACGGGCCTCATGGAGGAGATGTCCAAGATAGAGCGCGTGGCCTGCCCTTCGCTGGTCATCTATGTCGGGGACGCCCTTGCTGGGAATGATGCGGTGAACGAGGCCATGTCGTTCAACCGGGCGGTCGGGATAGACGCTGTCGTGTTGACGAAGGTGGACGCCGACGTCAAGGGCGGGGCGGCGCTGTCGATAAGGTACGCGACGGGAGCGCCGGTGATTTTCGTAGGGACGGGCCAGGAGTACAAGGACCTGGAGGCGTTCAGCCCCGGGTGGATGGTGGACAGGATTTTCGGAGAACAAGCCGGATAGAGACAGGGGGCGGCCGTTCTTTCACGGCCGGACAGCAGTTCGGCATGGATGGGATCCGGTGTGATGACTGGTATGATTCTCTTATCGTCTATGTAATGATAAGTCTAGTCACCCCCAAACTATATAATATATTAAAGCAATAAACTCGATTACGGTTGGAATTATTGTCCCTTGCTGAACCATCCAAATGCTCATTCAAATCGGGATTGGTCATTGGCGTGATTCTGATATCATTGCCTTTTTCGCATCTCATCCCGGGCGAAGGAAGCTCTGAGCCGGCGGCCCAAGATAGCCGGGATGCTCCGTTGAATACCAGTCCGGAACCTTCTTCTTCAATCCGTTCCCCGGCCATCTTTCGGACTTTGTTCATTTCACCGATGACGCCGCCCATCATAACAACGGCTGCCTTCCCGAGTTGCGTACTGTCGGTTCCTCCTCCGCATCGAGGGATACTCGAGCCCGACCGGGACTTTGACAGGTCAAATCCGGCCACCCATTCCGCTGGCCGTGACACTCTTCCCCCGGGTATTGGGGATTGGGTTATCAGCAGCGCCGGGAACTGCGTTAATAATACCACTATAGTCCTCAACGGGAACCTCTCCATCAACTCCGGTTCGCTCCTTCTGGATAACGTAACGCTAATACTCAATTGCACAGTCAATGGGGAATATGGAATATTCGTTCAACCGAATGGACAGTTGACGGCCCGAAACACCAACCTCACGGCCTACAATGGCTCCCGGCATTTCAAGTTCAGCGCTTACGGGAGAATGAGCCTCGAAGGATGCACCGTGAGCGAGACATGGGGTGACCCGAACAACGGATTTGTAGGAGCAGGAATAGCGATATATTCGAGCGATGTGTTCATTGAAAAATGCCTTATCCACAACGGGAGCATGTCGGGAATTCAGGTCCACGGCAATGTCTGCCCATCCATAATCAATTGCACGCTCATGTTCAACCGGGATTACGGTATTGTGACGATGGACGGTTCCTACCCGACGATCAACGGGACCACATTCATCAATTCAAATTATGGGATGGTCATTTTGAATTCCTCCCGCCCTTTGATAGATAACTGTCTGATATCGAACCTGGGCTTTGAGACGGCTGGATTTTTGGTTCGCGATAATTCCATGCCCCGCATCTCCAACTCCTCTGCTTATGGTCACGCTCATTCCGCCGTCGCCGCAATGGAGAGCTCGCAACCGACGGTCACCAATTGCACCTTTTCCAGGGATGCAAGGGGATTTGCACTGTACGATACATCAAGGTTGACTGCCAGCAATTGCACCGTTTTTGGCAATTACGAAGGTCTGTTCGCTACCGGCTCGTCCTCCTGTTTATTAATGGGGTGTGATATCTTCGAAAACATATATAGGGGCATTTCTTGCTGGGAAAGTTCCTCAGCGACCGTCTCCAGGTGCAAAATACACGACAATCAACAAAACGGGATAACGGCGACTGGCAATGGAAAATTCACGATAAACGATTGTGAAATCGATCACAACGGGCTCTCCGGAGTACTGGCCGGGGGCACGTCCACGATGACCGTGTCTGGAACGGAATTTACGAACAATATCAGGTTCGGACTCGAGTTCTTCAATTCTGCATCTGTAACAGTCTCAAATGTCACCTGCGAACGGAATGCCGGCGGGATTGGCCTGTACGATTATGTAGCGCCTTGGATAAGAGATTCTAGGTTGTGCAATTCCACTAATGATGGTCTTCAAGCGGATGAATATACCAAGCCGACACTGGTCAATTGCACCATCGCCGGCAATAGGTGCGGCATGTTATGCTGCAACAATTCCCAACCCGAAGCCAAGTACTGCAGAATCAGCAACAACAGGCTGGTGGGAATCCAGCTTCAGGCCCTCCCGATGGCAAAGTTCGAATCCTGCATTGTGGAATCGAACGGTCATGACGGAGTGGGTGTGGTGCGGGGCACGGTAGCCCATCTTATCGACTGCACTGTGACCTCCAACAGAAATGACGGAGCCGAATTGGACATGACATCCAAGCTTGTGGCAACCGACTGCACATTCAGCAATAACAATCGCTATGGCATCTCATTGTGGTATTACTCCACAATGGAATTGAACCGATGCTATGTGGCCAACAATCTCGATAGCGGAGTCTTGTTGTACGATTATGCCTCATGTTCGCTAGAATCGGTCCACTTACATGCTAATGTGTATACCAATTTCTACATGAACGCCCCAAACACGGTGACTATGGCGAATTCAACCATGACAGGCAGCCAGCGGGACATTACCCTGGCCGAAAGCGCGCATCTCATCGTGCTGAACTCGAGTTTCAACAGCGACCTGGTCCTTGTTGCCAAGGACTCCCAGCTCGATGTCCAGTGGTACTTGACCCTGACAGTCTTGGATAGTGCCCGCAAGCGCGTACCCGGAGCGACGATTGAGGCCGCGGGGGCAAACGGGACCAAGATTAGACCGGTAAAGGTGGACCAAAACGGGACCGCTCGAGAAATGATATTGACCGAGTACTCGTTGGCCTCCTTGGAGGCGGGCGGTAGGAGATATTGTTCGCCATACTCGTTCGCGGTCTCGAAGGGCGAGGACTACGATCGTACCGATAATATCTCGGTATCTACCAGTTCCTCGGGATATATATTTATCGATTTTCGGCCGCGCCTCTCCGCGATGCCAGATACGCTGATAACCGAGGATGAAGAAACAATCCTGGACCTTGCCCCTTTCCTGACAGACCCGGACAACCCCGTCTCGGCCCTTGACATATATGTTGACCGCGAATATATCACTGTAAACAAGGTTACTAAGGGGCTTATCATCAATTGCCCCCATAATATTGATGCCGATGCCGTGAACGTTACGGTCTCTGACGGCCAAAAGAACACCTCCGGTGTCTTGAACCTGCAAATATTAACCGTAAATGACCCGCCGGCATGCGGTCGCCCCATACCAGACCTGGAGGTCAGGGAGGACGAGACCATCGTCATCAATCTCACCCGCCACTTTTGGGACGAGGAGAACGGGGAGGGTCTGGCCTTTACGTGCAATAAAGAGGAAATTAATGTGGACAGCCGGCTCCGGCAGGCTTCCTGGGCTCCCGGAGAAGGGAACTCCTCGCTGGAAGGCGTCATCTTCACGGCTTCTGATGGCTATCTGGAGGGACGTTCCAATACCTTTAACATCACATTCGTGTCGGTAAATGACCCTCCCGTCTACCTCGGTGGACTGAAGGATGCCATTGTCCCTGAGCACGCTGAATGGTCCATGGGGCTCGATGACCTCTTCTGGGACGAGGAGGATTGCCAGGGGCTGATTGTCGAATCCAGCGTTCAGGAAGTGGTGGTCGACCAGCGAATCCACCGCATTGTCTGGAGGCCATCGGGCGTCCATGGATACAGCATACGGGTTTTTTTCAGCGCCCATGACGCCAGCAATTACTCCCTGGTCGCTCAATCTGATGCTATATCCTTGACTTACATCCCGGTCAATGACCCCCCCGTATATATCGGCAAGCTCAGGGACGCCAGTATCAAACTCGGAGATGATTGGAACATAACATTGGAGGACTACTTTACGGATAATGATTCCGATTTGCTGAGGTTCTCAGCCAACAATCCTTTGGTCAAAATCGTTGAAATCGGAAAAAATGAGCACATTGCCGTATGGATGCCGGTGAAACACTCCATGAACATCAGCGGCCTGATTTTCACCGCATTCGACGGCAAGTCCCGCACCCACTCCAATTCCATCAATCTCTCGTTCGAATCGCCGCCGGAACCCGGCGAGCCGACTCCGGTCAGAAATGCCATAAATATGGTCACCTGGTACGTCTATGTCCTCCTTCCCGTGGGCATACTGGCCGGCGTAGTAGCCTTTTCCGCCTACCGGCGGGTGAAATACGGCAAGTACGACATCGAGCAGATATTCCTCGTGTACCGGGATGGACGCCTTCTGGCGCACAGGTCCAAGAATAAGTTAGCAAAGGGCAGCGAAGATGTTATTTCCGGGATGCTCACGGCCCTGCAGGGCTTCATCAAGGAATCATTGCAGGACGAGAAACGGGGCGAGCTCGACGAGATGAAGTACGGCGACCTGACTATCGCGATAGAGCGCGGGGAGAAGGTCTACCTGGCTGTATTTCTTTCCGGGTACGTGACGGAAAAGCTCCGCGCCCTGATGAGCGATACGCTCCTGAAGGTGGACGACGAGTACGGCATCGTGCTGGAATCGTGGGACGGGACGGTTTCGCGGCTGGATGGAGTCAAGGCGCACCTCGTGAAGCTAATGGGCGAGGCGGAAGCACCACAAAAGACGCCCGCAGCCGCGCCTGCCCCGGTCGCTGCGCCTGCGCCGGTCACGACCAAAAAGCTCCTCCAGCGCGTCATCGCCTTCATGCCGGCCTCGGGGCCCGGTGAGGATGTCTTGGTCAAATCGGAGCTGGAGTTCTACCAGGGATTCGTCCGCCTGAAGGTCGCGGCCAAGAACTCGCTGGACATGACGATAACGGACTGCACCTTCAAGCTTGTCTACGATTCGTCGGTTCTGAAGCTGGACCATATCGAGCCCACCTATACGCTGAAAGGCGACGAGGTCAGCCTCGGGAGCATCGAGCCTCGGGTGAAAAAGACCGTCGCGTTTTATATGGATCCGCAGCTGTGCAGCGAATCATTTCTGGATGGGGTCTTCACATACAAGGACGTTCGTGGCAATCTCCAAACCGTCACGTTGGCCCGAAAGCTGGCGGCAGTCGTTTGCCCGATAATATACACGGACGAAAATATAAACACGGCGATGCTCAAGCGCATGTGCGCCGAGGAGCTGGACAAGAAGGACACCAAGGTCTTCGGCATACCTCTCGGGCTCGAACCAAGTAAAGCGTTTGGTCTCGGGAGCGCTGCCGTGAAGCACCATGATGTCCGCCTGGTCCGGGAATTTGTCGAGCAGGAGCCTTATAACGCCGAGGCCTGGTACTACGGAAAGGTCAAGGGCAGGGAGGATAAATTGGTGTTAAGGGTCCGGATGCTGGGGGCGCAGAATGCGCTGGAATTCTTCGTGGCATCGAGTTCGAAGTTGATGCTCACGGGCCTGCTTGCGGAGCTGAGAACCGACCTGGCCAAAGAGCTCAAACTTGGCGGCATGTCGGGGGAGATGGTCCAGATGACGGATGCCGATGTGATTGGGCGGATTACCTCCGGGGGGACCCTCCTCGACCGTGCGCCAGAGGATGCCGGGGGAAACCCCTAGAGGTTTGCACCCAGTTCCAATTTCTTTCTTTTTCCAGCTACGAGGATACAACCGATAACCGAAAGGACAATCATGGATATCGTCTCGAAGCCGGGTACTGCCGAGGGCTCGGCTATCGTTATGGTGATGGTTTGAGTCGTCTCATCGCCATCGGAGTCCGATATGCTCAGTTCGATAATGTGCTTCCCCGGCTTCAGCTTCGAGAACTCGAACTGCGCCCCGGACCTTCCCCGGTCTTGCTGTATTATGCCCTGCCGGTTCGAGGCCCAGGTGAAGATAAGGTTCTCCTTCGGTTCGTCCGGGTCATTGCTCTCCCAGGCGTTAAAGAATATTATTTCGCCCTTCACGAATGTTGAATCGTTCTTGGGGCTGGTGCAACGAATCGACGGTGGCCGGTCGACATTGTTGACCGTGACATTCCATGTGTAGACGGCCTCCGCCCCATCCAGGTCTTGGACGACCACCTTGAGCTCGTAGGGACTTTCGGCGGCGCTGAATGGACCGGTCCAATTGCACCTGAACTCATATTCAAAAACATTTTCGACCGGCTTGCGGGTCCGGTATATGGATTTGCCTAGAGCATTATAAACATACCACGAGCAAAAGAAATGATCACCCGGGTCCGGGTCTTTGACTGCAATGTCCAAAACAAGTTTCGTCAATGCGCCGGCGGGACCGGTCGTCTCGTTGATGACTAGGTCCGTCTCATCATCCCATGCGATATCCATTTCGGTCTCGCAGAAGAACGGGGCGTCATTGACCGGAAGGACCTCACATTCCACGTTCAGCCATACTGACTGGCTGTTGGAGTCCGTGGCCTTGAATTTAATGGTCTCCCGGCCGAACCAGTCCCGCTCCGGGGTCAACGTTATCATCCCGGCGGTGTCGTTGACCGAGATGTGGTTGTCACCGCTGACTTTGAACGTGAGGAAATCTTCCGCGTACTGAATGTCGACATCCCTGAAGACATCGTTCAGGTCCAACCGAGCGTAGGAGGTGTCCTCCATCCAGGTGAGGCCGTATTCCAAAAGGTCGGTCGCGTTCTTGCCCAGAAACGGTTCGTGGTTCATGTGCTCGATGTGAAGCTTGGCGAATATGGAACTGGAAGCGGTTTTCTCGTGATCGCCCGAACCGGCGTCGGTTGCCATCAGGTTGATGACACACTCCCAGGAGATGGGCGTGATTCCGGAAAACGCGTAATCCGGTATTTCCAGCGAGACCAAGCCCATTTCCCCGTCCAGCTCTATTCCTATCGGCGGACCTGCAATCAGGCAGGCACAAAACATCAGGTTCTCTTCGGCGATGCCGGCTTCCCTGTCAGGGTCTTTGAATATGTCTGTCAGTCTCCATGCAGTGACCGTTCCCGAGCTGTTCTCGCTCATCGATATATCGGAAGGGGGTGTGACAACATAAGGTGGGTCGTTGATATTTTGGACCCTGACATTGAACGTAAATTCGACGTTGCCGTTGTGTTTTCCATCGGATAAATTAATATTGATTCTATATTCGTCTTTTTCGTTGGTCTTGGGCTGTTCGGGAGTTATAGTCATCCTATTCTTATGAACCCGGTTGAGGTCGGGCAGTGTGGGGTTGGGGGCATTGAATGCGGGGAGGTCTTCCATCAGGCGGGAGCCTGCGGGATTGGCTGGGAGCCCTTCGACACTGACGACCGTCCAGTTCAGGGTATCTTCCATATCTTCGTCGTAGGCCGTGAACTCAATGACGGTTGTCGCATTCTCGAGCATGATTATCTTGGTCCCGGGGGTGGCCCGCAGCATCGCGATTGTCATCATTATCGGCCGGAAATTGGGGGGGATTGGCGCGTACCGGTGCGATGTAAGGAGGAGCCCGTTGCTGGCGTTTGTGGAGTTGTAGTTGACGATGTTGCCCGCGGTATTCGAATACCAATCCCAGCGCTCTAAAAAGAGCCCAATGTCATATTCATTGTAATTGTATATTTGCCCGTTGTTCCGTTTATATGTTCCAGCGAGGAATCTGTCATAGGTGCCCCTTGTCCACATCTTGTAGCAATCGTTGAAAGGGCCCTTCGGGTCGGGCGTGGCCTGGGACTCCTTGGTGCCAAAGATGCTCGTCCAGACGCTGGAATAACAGATGGTTTCCGCAAGGTCATAGAAGTCGACGTAGACCTCGCCGTAGGGACCGGGCTCGGTGGTGAATGTC
>Ga0315291_10011620_pt1 | contig 10721 bp, 12 predicted proteins | sample YL17G12_20_MG_FD_203070 | JGI IMG/M metagenome (GOLD analysis project Ga0315291, IMG submission 203070) | Sediment microbial communities from Yellowstone Lake, YNP, Wyoming, USA - YL17G12_20 | ecosystem: Environmental > Aquatic > Freshwater > Lake > Sediment | place: USA: Wyoming | collected... | reverse complement strand
CGGGGCCTGCGCAAGGCCGGGGCCTTTGCCGAGCGGCAAGGCGCCGTCGAGGTATTCTTTCCGCCGGCGGAACTCGGGGGGAGGGCGATCGATCCCTTCTTCAATATCAACCGGCCCGAGGATCTCGCTTTGGCAAACGCGCTGCTCGATCAGCAAGCCAAGGCTTCAAGGATTGATGCGGCTGATCTTTGAGCCCTCGAGCGTCAGATTATACATCAGTCCCTTCTGATCCAGGATGAAGCCGATCACCGGACTCACCACCTGTTCGGTGTCGATGGAGCCGGCGACACCGACGGTAATGACCGTCACCGATCCGTCGACGCCGATTTTCCAGCCTGCCCTCTGTTCGAACCCGGCGAGAGCATCTCTTGTCATGAACATGATGATGACCGACCGTTGCTGGACGCCAAGCTGAAAGCCGAACGACGCCGAGACCAGGTTGTAATAGCCCACAACCCTTTGCTGATTGAGCAGCATACCCTCGCCATATTCGCCGCCAAACCCGATCCCCGCCTTGATGACGGAGGGAAAGACCAGAATCCCCGCGGCCTTGTTGGCCAGCTCGCGAGCGCCTGGAACCTGGCTGACAAAACTGTGCAGGGTCGCGTTGGCGTCCGCCTCGATCTTGGCGGCGGAACCGGCTTCGCTCATGCGCGGGTCGGCGAGGATTGCCGTCGCCATAAGGAGTGCGAGGCAAAGTGTTTTGAGCAGGCTGTTCATGGACAGAGCCTCCCTAGGAATCGTCAGGCAGCAGCCTAACACCGCCCTATGGCAGCAAATAGAGGACCGAATGTGGCTTTCGGTTTGAGCATGAACCTATCGGAAAACCGGTTCCCACTTTTCCGGATCATGCTCTAGGCGAATTGCGTGGCGGGCTGGCCCTTGACCCGGTGGGGATGGGTGAAGATTTCGAACCCGTCCTTGCGCGCGATGGCGATGAGCGTCATGCCGCAGGACTCGGCCATGCGCACCGCCAGTGACGTCGGCGCCGATACGGCGACGACGACCGGCGCGCCGATCATCGCGGATTTCTGCACCATCTCGATGGACACGCGGCTGGTCAGGACCACGAGACCCGATCGCGCGTTCGCGCCCTCGCGGGCGAGGGCCCCTGCAAGCTTGTCGAGCGCGTTGTGGCGTCCGACATCCTCTCTGACCGCGACGAGGCCGCGCTCCGGTTCCCAGAAGCCGGCGGCATGCACCGCGCTGGTTTCGCGGTTCAAGACCTGCAAGGGAAAGAGGGACTCGACCGCGGTCATGATCTGATCCGGTGCGAAGCTGCGGCCTTCGCCAACGGTGGGAGGGGGGCGCATCGCCTCGGCAAGGCTTTCCACCCCGCACAGCCCGCATCCCGTCGGACCCGCCATCCTCCTCCGCCGACCCAGGAACTCCACGGCCTCGGGCGCTTTCAGCCAGATGCGCAGTTCGACGCCCATCTCCTCCTCGATGATGTCGATAGAGTCGACGGCGTCGACCGAAGGAATGACGCCTTCCGTCAGGCTGAAGCCTATGGCGAAGTCTTCGAGGTCCTGGGGCGTCGCCATCATCACCGCGTAGGAGGCGGTGTTATAGGTAAAGGCGACCGCGACCTCCTCGGGGATCGCGCGCTCGCCTTCGGCGCTGCCGGAGGCGCGCCAGATGGAGCGGAGAACGCGAACGACAGGCCGTAGCATGAGGGATTGCTCCGTCGAGCTGATCGGCCTCGCAAGCTAGTTCGTTATCCCAAGGGTTACAAGGGCTTGCGCTTGGTGCGCGGCGCTGCCACGAGGCGCGGGCCGCGTTTATGGTCTAGGGTCGGAAGATGACCAGCGGAGCGTCCAGCATGGCTTGGCTCTTTCGTTCGACAACGCTCGCCGCGCTTGCGCTCGCGGCGTTCCTGGCCGGCGACGCCGGGCTCGGCGCGGCGGAGGACAAGGACCGCAGCCCTTGCATCGAAGACGCCATGCTCGTGTTCGATGCGTCGGGCTCCATGGCCGGCAATCTCAATCAAGGTATCGCGACGATCAAGCCCAGGATCGACGAGGTGCGTTCCGCGCTCGCCAAGGTGCTGCCGAGCATCACCCGCTTCCGTCGCGTCGGACTCATCACTTACGGTCCGGGCCCCTATCAGCAATGCAACGTCCAGCTCGTTTTCAAACCCACGCTCGACGCCGGCCCCCTCATCATGCAGGAGGTGAACGCTTTGACGCCGGCCGGGAAGACACCGCTGGTGGCGGCCGTGGAGCAGGCCGCCGAAGTGCTCGAATATCGAAAGAAGCCCGGCCTCATCGTCGTGCTGACCGACGGCGAAGAGACCTGCGGAGGGTCGCCTTGCGACCTCGGCAAGCAGCTTCACGCGAGCGCGGTACAGCTCACCGTGCACATCATCGGGTTCCGCATGAAGAATTTCTCCTGGACGGGCGAGCAAAGCATCCTCGATGCGAAGTGCCTCGCGGAGCAAAATGGGGGCCTCTACATCTCGGCCGAGGCCGAGCAGGATCTGATCGACGCTCTGGAGAAAACGCTCGGCTGCCCGATGTTGTCGGAAGCCCTCGACGATCAATAGAGCAGATACGGCCGTCTCGTCGCCGCGAATTCCGCCTCGCCCGGGCGCCAGCTTCCCACGATCTCCTCGAGCGGAACCTGCCGCTCGATCTGCTCGCGCAATGAAGGCGAGCCCGCCAAAATATCGATGGGCATTTTGTCGTGCTCATATTCGTAAGGCGGGTCGCGCCATTTGAACGCGTTGGGCGCAGCGCCGTAGAACTCGCGAAGCAGCGACACGCCCGCCTTGACCGGCGCGAATTCGTCCCGCGATGTCACATGGATCTGGCAGCCCCCGCAGGTCGTCCGCGCGTGCTTCTGGAAGGTGGGCTCGAAGATCGCCGGGCGGAAGTGGACGCCCTTCAGCCCCACAGCATTCATCCGCGCCGCGAACGGGTCGCCGTCGATCCAAGGGGCCCCGATCAGCTCGAAGGGACGCGTCGTGCCGCGGCCCTCCGACAGCATGGTGCCTTCGAACAGGACCGTGCCGGGATAGACGACGGCCGTGTCCAGCGTCGGCATGTTGGGCGAGGGCAGCACCCAGGGGAGCCCGGTGTCGTCCCAATACATCTCGCGCGACCAGCCTTCCATCGGCACGATTTCGAGCTTTGCGCCGATGCGATGATGCTCGTTGAAGAGGCGCGCGAGCTCTCCGACCGTCATGCCGTGCCGCATGGGCATGCGATAAAGCCCCACGAAGGATTCGTAGCCCGGTTCCAGCATGGGTCCTTCGACGGCCAAGCCGCCAATCGGATTGGGGCGGTCGCAGACGATGACGGGAATGCCGGCCCGCGCGGCGGCGCGCAGACAATTGGCCATGGTGTAGATGAAGGTGTAGATGCGCGCGCCCACGTCCTGGACGTCGATGACGAGCACATCGATCAGGGCAAGCATCTCGGGCGTCGGCTCGCGCGTCTCGCTGTAGAGCGAGAAGATCGGCACGTCGCGCCGCTTATCCTTCGTGTGCGGACTCTCGATCATATTGTCCTGGAGATCGGAGCGGAATCCGTGCTGCGGGCCGAAGATCGCGGCGAGACTCCAATCTTGCGATGTGCCGAGGCGATCGACGACATGGCGGAACTTGTGGTCGATCGAGGCCGGATTGGCGAGCACGCCGACGCGCTGGCCCTTCAGGCGTGGCGATGCGAGCAGTCTGTCGGACCCGAGCAGCATAGGGTCAGAAGCGGTGGCGCAAGGGCGGCACTCGGCCCACGAGATCAAGCTGCGTCATAAGGCCTCCTCGGGGGCTTGGCGTTCGTTTGGCGGCATTCACCGCCAGTGCGAGCGGGTTTGAAACTTGGGTCATGCTATGGTAGTCGGCGGCGGGGCGGACAGGAAGCCCGAGGGAATTGCCTTAAACCTGCAAAGATCGAGGCTTGGCGCCGTTCAGGCCTTATGCCCCATTTGGCCGCTTCCCTTGATAGAATGCGCCGATGCGCTTTGGTGGGAGATCGCATGAGTAAAGAACGCACGCAAGCCATCCCGGCCTTTATCGACCTCGCGGCACAGCAGGAGCATCTCGGCGATACCGTCGAGCGGGCGATTTCCGCGGTGCTGAAGCATGGCCAATTCATCCTGGGGCCTGAGGTCGTCGAGCTCGAGCGGCAGCTTGCGGCCTTTTGCGGCGCAAGGCATTGCGTGAGCTGCGCCAACGGCACCGACGCGCTGCTGCTGGCCCTGATGGCCGAGGGCGTGGGCAAGGGCGATGCCGTGTTCGTGCCTGCCTTCACCTTTGTCGCCACTGTCGAGGTGGCGGTCCTTGCCGGCGCCACGCCGGTGTTCGTCGATGTACGCCGCGACACCTTCAACCTGGACGTGGAGAGCCTTGAAGCCGCAATCGGCGAGGCGAAGCGGCGCGGGCTCAAGCCCCGTTGCGTCATCCCGGTCGATCTCTACGGCCAGCCGGCCGACTATCGAGCCATTCGCAAGATCGCCGAGGCGCATGATCTTCTGGTGATCGCCGATGCGGCGCAGAGCTTCGGCGCGAGCCTCGATGGGCGCAAGGTCGGCACGCTGGCCGCCTATACCGCGACGAGCTTCTATCCGTCGAAGCCGCTCGGCGGCTATGGCGATGGCGGCGCCGTCTTCACCGATGACGATGCGAGAGCCGCGCGCCTGCTGTCGCTCCGCAACCACGGCAAGGGACCCAACCGGCCGGAAACCGAGCATGTCGGCCTGAACAGCCGGCTCGATTCGATCCAGGCCGCGATCCTGCTCGAGAAGCTTCGTCTGTTTCCGGGGGAGATCGTGGCGCGGCAGGAGAAAGCCGACCGCTATAGCCAAGGCCTCGCCGCAGTGGTCGAGGTGCCGAGGCTGATGGCGGGAGCGAGCTCGGTCTGGGCTCAATATACGATCATTACTGAGGACCGGAACGCTCTCGCCAAAGCGTGCCGCGAGGCGGGCGTTCCCACCGCGATCCACTATACGAGCGCCCTCGATCGCCTCCCGCCATACCGGCAGGTTCTTGCGCCGCCAGCCGGGCTTCGCCAGGCGGAGTGGCTGGCGGAGCGGGTGATCAGCCTTCCCATGCATCCATATCTCACCGACGCGATGCAGGACCTGGTCGTCGGCACCGTGCAAAGCGCGCTTTCGCCCCGCAGGGTGAACACCGCACATGCGGCCGAATAGCTCGTCGCGAGGACCGGGACGGGAGTAGCGCCGCCATGGCAGAAAGAATTCGCACCGCCGTCGTGGGGACCGGCTATTTCGGCCGCTTCCATGCCAATCACTATGCGCGCAATCCGCGCGCGGAGCTTGTCGCCGTGGTGGATCGGGACGAGGCGCGCGCCCGCGCGGTCGCGGCCGAGTTCCGCGCCGAGCCCGCTACCGACTATCGCAGCCTGATCGGCCGGGTGGACGCAGTCAGCATCGCCGTGCCGACGCCGCTGCATTACGACATCGCGCGGGACCTCATCGAGGGCGGCATCCACGTTCTGGTGGAGAAGCCGATCACCGACAGCGTGGCGAGCGCCAATGCGCTCACCGATCTTGCCGAGGCGCGCAAAAGAGTGCTCCAGGTCGGCCATATCGAGCGCTTCTCTAGCGCCTATCGCACTTTGTCCGAGATGATGACCGACCCGCTTTATTTCGAGAGCTACCGCATCGCGCCGTGGAAGAACCGCGGCGTGGAAGTGGACGTGGTCCTCGACCTGATGATCCATGACATCGACATGATCATCGGCCTGGCGGGTTCGGCGGTGGAAAGCGTGGACGCCGTCGGCACGCCGGTGATCGGCCCCAATATCGACCTCGCCAATGCCCGCATCACCTTCGCGTCGGGCTGCGTCGCCAATGTCACGGCGAGCCGGGTGAGCTACAAGACCGAGCGGCGCATGCGCGTGTTTGGGCGCAGCCATTATCTGAACTGCGACCTCGGCGAAGGGAAGATCTTCGGCTATCGGCTGCGCGGCGATCCGATGACCGAGGGGTTTGGCGCGATCGCCACCGAGACGCACGAAATTCCGAAGCAGGATAGCCTCGCCAACGAGATCGACGCCTTTCTCGATTGCATCGCGACCGGCAGCAAGCCCTTGGTGGATGGCCGCGCGGGCTCAGAGGCTCTGCGCGTGGCGAGCATGATCAACGCGAGCATCGAGGAGCACCTGGCAAAGGTGCAAGCCCCACTGAGCCGTCCGGCTGTTGGGGCAGCCGCTCCTCGCTAGGCCATGATCTGCGAAAAGTGGACACCGGCTGTCCACTCACTTCCTAGCGGGCAACTGCAAAGCAGTAATGCACTCATGTTGACGATTTGGCCCGGCTTCGTGCCGTGATATGGTTGGCCCGGTGCCAGTCGATGCAATGGAACGCACGAGCAATATAGTGACAGCGAATTACAGCTTCTCGGTTGTGCTGGAGCCGCAGGAAGGCGGCGGCTTCACCGTGCTTGTCCCGGCTTTGCCGGAGGTGGTCACTGAGGGAGACAGCGAGGGGGAGGCCCTGGCCCACGTGGAAGAGGCCATCCGCGCCGTGCTCGCTTATCGGCGAGCGCACGGCATCGCCATCCCTTCGGACGCCCATCCGGAGATCAGGCGGGTGACCGTGGCCGCATAATATGGGCGGTGGGCGGTTACCGGTTGCTAGGGGCAAGCAAGTCGTCCAGGCGCTGAGGCGAGCGGGATTCGTCGTTGAGCGGATCGTTGGCAGTCATCACGTGCTGGTCTTTCTAGGAGACAATGCGCGGACGGTGACCGTGCCAGTCCATGCGGGCCGCGACCTCAAGCCAGGTACGCTCCGCTCGATCATCCGGCAGGCCGGTTTCACCACAGAGGAGTTCAATGAGCTTCTCTGAAACGCAGGCCCCCTTGTGAGCCTCATCCCTCCCCGCGAAAGGGAGCGGCTATGCACGCGTTACCCATTAAGAGACTTTCCCGCTTTGATGATGTCGAGCACGACCTTGGCGGCGCGCTCGCTCGGCGGGGGTTCAGGATCGCCGAGCGCCTTGACGACCTCGCGGAAGCCTTGAAATTGCGCCTCGCGCGCTTCCTTGGAGCTGAGAATCTCCGCCACAGGCTCTGCGATCTTAAGGGCGGTGCAATGCTCCTGGATGAACTCGGGCACCACCTTGCGCCCGGCGAGCAGGTTCACCAGCGAAGCGTGCTCGACGTTCACGCCCATGCGGCGGACCAGGAAGGCGGTCATCGGGCTGACCCGATAGGCGACCACCATGGGGACGCCGGCAAGTGCAAGCTCGAGCGTCACGGTTCCCGATTTCGCCATGGCGGCGTCGGATGCGGCAAAGGCGTCGAAGCGCTCCGCCATGTCGGCCATCACCACCTGGATAGGCCAGTCCTGCGTCATGCCGGCGACAGCTTCGGCGGCTGCGTGTGCCACCGGGATGACGACGCGAAGGTTCGTGAAATTCTGTCTGAGCAGGAGCAGCGCCTCGCCAAAGACGGGAAGCATGCGGCGGACCTCGCCGGCCCTTGAGCCTGGAAGGACGCAGAGGACGGTGGCATCCGGGGTCAGCCCATGCCGCGCCCTGAAGGCCGGACCGTTGCCTCGCTCAATTCCGGACTCGATGGCCGGATGGCCGACATAGGTCGAGGCGATGCCGAATTTCGCGAAGAAGGGCACCTCGAAGGGCAACAGCGCCATGACGTGATCGACGCGCTTGGCGAGCTTCCTGACGCGGCCCGGGCGCCAGGCCCAGAGCTGTGGCGCAACATATTGGACGATGGGGATGCCTGAGCCGCGGAGGTGATGGGCGAGCCTGAGCGAGAAACTTGCCGAATCGACGGTCACCACGGCATCGGGCGTGAGAAGCCGGGCCGCCTTCGTCGTCTGGTTGATGCGCCTGACGAGACGTGGCAGATGCGGCAAGACCTCGGCGAGTCCAATCACGGAGAGGTCGCTCATGGGGAAGAGGCTCTCTAGGCCCTGTTGCTCGCTTTGCGGGCCGCCGACGCCGGCAAAGCGGATGCGGCCGCCGGTCTTGCGCTTGAGCGCGCTCATCAGCGGTCCGGCGAGATTGTCCCCGGAGGTCTCCCCCGAGACGATGAAAATCAGCGGCTCACGCCGGGTCATGTGCGCTCCAAAGCTCAAACGGTTCGCCAGGAAAGGAATGTGGCAGCCTGGCCGTGCCTTATACCGTCCCGGTCGATGAGCTCCCAGACTGCACCATCCTCGATGATAAAGCGCTTACCCGACTTCGCAATGCGGATGCCCCGATAGCCGGACATGAATCCGTGGCGCCGAACTTCCTCCAGCAGCGTCTGCCGCTCTGCCCGATCCGACGGCTCGGCCGAGAGCCGCGAGGGCAGCGACAAGAACTCCTCCCACGAATATTCGAAACAGGCCTGGGCGGCCTTGTTGGCGTAGATGAAGCTCGGGTCAGGGTCGGTACCGTGGGCGAGGACGGCGAACGGCGCGGCGCGATACAACCATTGAGCGTCCTTTCCGGGTGGAACGAGGGGCGCTCCCACGAACCGCGCATAGCTCTCGGTCAATAACGCGAAGAATGAAGAGTCGATCGAGAGATCGGCAGATTGGCGTTTGGGTGTGACTGTCATCTCGCGAAAATTGTTATGAGCGGTCACACGATGCTCTTGGCGTAGAGGTCGGTGCGGCGGTCGCGGAAGAAGCCCCATTCGGCGCGGTAGCGGGCGATCTCGTCGAGATCGAAGCAGTGCACGAGCACGCCTTCGTCCTTATCGCCAAAGCTCGCGACCAGCGCTCCCGTATGGTCGGCGATGAAGGAATGGCCGTAATAGCTTTGCGTGACGCCGTCATTGTCTTCGGTCCCGATGCGGTTCGCCGCCACCACCGGCACGGCGTTGGCGACCGCGTGACCCTGCATCGCGCGCTGCCATTGTCTGTGGGTGTCGAGCGTCGGATCGTAAGGCTCCGAGCCGATTGCCGTGGGATAGAACAGGATCTCGGCGCCCTCCAGCACCATGGCGCGCGCGGCCTCCGGGTACCATTGGTCCCAGCAAATGCCGACGCCGATGGTGCCGGCCTCGGTCTTCCAGGCCTTGAAGCCCGTATCGCCGGGGCGGAAATAATATTTCTCCTGATAGCCCGGGCCGTCGGGAATGTGACTCTTGCGATAGACGCCAAGGATCTCGCCGCCGGAATCCGCCACCGCCACGCTGTTGTAGTAGCGGGGGCCGTCCTTCTCGAAGAAGGAGATGGGGACAACCACCTTCAGCTCCTTGGCGAGTCTTGCGAGCGCCAGCACGGCGGGATGCTCGCGTACTGGATAGGCGGTGGCGAACCATTTCGGGTCCTGCCGCGTGGGAAAATAGATGCCCTGGAACAGCTCCGACGGCAGGATCACTTGCGCGCCTTGGCGCGCGGCCTCGCGCACGAAGCCTTCGGTCTTGGCGATATTGGCCTTCATGTCGGGGCCGTAGGAGGTCTGGATGGCCGCAACGGTCAGCATGCGCTTGGTCATCTAGAGGGGCTCCTCACGGGTGATGCAGTGGAACGACCCGCCGCCGGCGAGGCCCGAGCCGAGAACTCCGCGCGAGGGAAGCCCCACGACCTTGCGGCCGGGAAAGACCCCCTGCAAGGCTTCGACCGCGCGCTCTCCCGTGGCCGTGCCGTAGGTCGGCACAACAACGATGCCGTTGGCGATGACGAAATTCACATGCGAGGCGGGCGACGCTTCGCCAAGCTCGTCCAGCACCAGGCCGGGGCTCGGAATGCGGATCACTTGGAGCTTCCGGCCCGACGCGTCGCTCGCCGCTTCGAGGTTGCGCGCGATCTCGTTCAGGATCGCGGCGTTAGGGTCATGGGCTCCTTCAGGGGACTGGCAAACGACGCGGCCGTTGCCGACGAACCTGGCGAGCGTGTCGATATGTCCGTCGGTGTGGTCGTTCAAGAGGCCCTGGTCGATCCAGATGACCTTCTTCGCGCCGAAGGCTTCGCGCAGCGCCGCTTCTGCCTGCGCTTCCGTCCAGCCATTGCGATTTCTATTCAGCAGGGTTTGCCGCGTGGTGAGTATCGTGCCCTCGCCGTCCTGCTCGATGGCGCCGCCTTCCAGCACGAAGTCGAATTTGCGGATCGGCGTGCCCGAAGCCCGCGCGATGTCGTCGCCGACCATCGCGTCGTCGGGGAGATCGAATTTGCCGCCCCAGCCATTGGTCCTGAATCTGAGCGCGACCGCGCCGCGATCGGTACGGGCAAAGATCGGGCCCGTGTCGCGCAGCCAGATATCGCCATAACGTGCCGGGACGATCTCGGCCAGGTTGCCAAGCTCGGCGCGGGCCGAGCCTTGCGCCTCTTCGCCCGCCACCAGCAGCCGCACCCTGTTCGATGGGCTGAGCGCGCGCACCAGCGCCGCTACCTCGCGACGGGGGGTCTTGAGGTCCCCGTTCCATTGGTCGGGGTCGGCCGGCCAGGCGGTCCAGATGGCCTTTTGCGGCGCCCATTCCGCGGCAACGGAAACGGCTTCCCCGGTGACAGCAATTCGCATCAATTCCTACTCGTGGTTGCGCCAAGATCAGTCAGTCTTGAACAGTGCCTCTTGGCCGAAATCGTGACATCTCCATCCCTCTCAAGGGTGTAAACTCGGCGTCTGTCAACCGTGGACGCGAATCACGCGGGCGAAGGGCCGATAGGCGCCCCGCTTGGCTCGCGCCGGACAGATAGCAAGGGAGGACGAGGTCATGGCTAAAGCGGCTGCACGCGTCGATCAGTCCAGCATATGGTGGGTGTTTCTGCTTGAGGGAATTGCCGCCGTCATCTTCGGCGGCCTG
>Ga0315291_10011619_pt1 | contig 10721 bp, 8 predicted proteins | sample YL17G12_20_MG_FD_203070 | JGI IMG/M metagenome (GOLD analysis project Ga0315291, IMG submission 203070) | Sediment microbial communities from Yellowstone Lake, YNP, Wyoming, USA - YL17G12_20 | ecosystem: Environmental > Aquatic > Freshwater > Lake > Sediment | place: USA: Wyoming | collected... | reverse complement strand
ACAGAAGGGCTCAATGATGTCGAAAACGGAGGCGTCATCTATGTATTCAACGGTCAATATGACCCCATCGAAATCGAAAAGTCGATCGCACTGTACGGAGAAAGCAGAGAAAACGTGCTCATCAGTGGAGGAAAACCTGGGATAAAAATCCGATACAATAATGTTTCGCTCAGCGGGTTCAATGTCAGCAGCGGGACAACCGGATTTGATGTCTCCGTGAAATACGACGAGAACCATACAAGCAACGTGGCCATCGAGAACTGTAACATCTACGGCAACAGCAATGTCGGAATCCTTCTGAATGAATCAAATTATTGTTCAATTGAGAATTGTACTATCAAAGGAAGCAGCATTGGAGTGAAGATCATGAATAATTCCACATATAATGTAATTAGGAAATGCACGATCTCACAGGGCACGTATGGAGTATATGTCTCCAATTCCTCACATAACTATATCGGATCACCCTCCATTTCCAACCCATACCCGACAGACTGCACGTTCACCTACAACCATAATGCAATTTATCTCAAGAACGCGGATTACAACTTCATCCTTGGGTGTGACATTGATGGAACCCCTTACCCAGGGGGCGTATCTGCACCAACGAAAGGAATCTATCTCAACGACTCAGAAAACAACACCATCTCAACTTGTTATATTCATGATTTGACGGGTAAAGGCGTTTATTTCAACGATTCAACATGGAACAAGATCGAGCACTGCAAAATCGTTGGAAATCCGAACGGGGTTTACTTTTACAACTCACCAGAGAACCTGATCGTTCAGAATCACTTTGGAATAAACTCCGAATTCGCTGTCTACCTCCCGTCCGATACGCAATATAACCATATTTACTACAACGATTTCTTCGTCAACGGAAACGGCTCAACGAACCAATCATGGGACGCTAACGGAGCAAAAGGAGCAGAAAACCTCTGGAGTAAAGAGGGGAATAGAACTCTTACCAAGGAAGGTCGCGGTGAGGGGAACTACTGGAGCGATTACACCGGAAGTGATAACGACCAGGATGGCATTGGTGACACCCCCTACGAAATCCTATCAGGACACGTGGAGAGAAATGACAGTTATCCGGTAATGGAACCCTACGGCTGGTGTGATTTTACTCAGGATTCTACACCGCCTGTAATCTCTAACGTTTCTGCTGAGCCAAGTACGGTTGGTTTTGGATACAACGTAACCATTCGTGCCATGGTCACCGACAACGCTAGCAATATCAGCATCGTGAAAGTAAACATCATCTACCCAGATCAGTCCGCCCGGAATTACACCATGGATTGTATAGGCGGCTCCTTATACCAATATACGTTCACGAACACCTGGACAGTCGGACAATACAATTACACCATCTGGGCGATGGATGAGACCTATAACAGCAACAGCAGCAGCGGGCATCATTTCCACGTCTCCGCTGCGGCGACCATCAGCATCGCCACCTTGAAGGACTCCTACGGTGCTAACCATTACATCAACATCACCGACCCGCCGAACCCGCCAGAAAACTATACGTTGGTTGCTCGGGGGCTCACCTGGGATGAATACTACAACGTCTCCTCCGGGTGTAACGTGCTTGAAGTCTCCACTGGACCGGTGAACTACCAAGAAGACGATGGTACATGGACACCGATCAACAACTCCCTCAATCAGCTCGCGACCGATCTTCCTGCCTATAACTACGGGTACCGGATTGGAAATAACCGCGGATTATTCGGTGTTTATTTCAAACCCAATGCACAGAACGACTGGCCGGTTGCTTTCGCGTACAACAGGTCAGATGATCCCGCCACGTGCGCTCTAAGGAGTAAGCTTGTGGGTGTCGGATACGTTGATCCCCAGAGCAACTGGGCGTACCAATATCTGCAGAATGTGCAGAGCAGCCAGGGACAATTAAATGGTAATTCGATGACCTATGCAGGTGTTTTCACTGGCACTGATATCACCTGGAGCTACGGCAACACAGAACTAAAAGAAGAAATCACACTCAGCAATGAAACAAAGACGACGTTGCAGAACCACCCGCCATCACAGTACGGTCTCAACAACGAGAGTTCGTATCTCGTGTTCATCACTAAATTGGATCACCAGAACCTCAACATATACAATTCGTCAGGGATTCTGACCGGAAATGTGACGATCTCGGATGCAGGGGTTGATTTCAAGGATGCACTCGGGCAATTCAAGTGTGCTCTGCCGCTTGGTGAGGCGTACGAACTGAATAACGAATCCATGAGGCAGAAACTGACGTACCGCATCATACGCCTAAATGGCAACACCTATCTCCTTTCCGGATTGAAAGTCTCTGATTTGAACGCGATGACGTTCCCGGTCGTTATCGACCCGACGCTTTCCGTGAATTCCATTTCAAACGATGGTTACATTTACAGTTCCAGTACGAACTACAACACCGCATGGAGTGCGTCTAGCGGTACGGTTGACAGTTCTGCGACCTATCTTTCGATAGGACAAAATAAAGTATCTGGTTTTCCAACATCCACCTATTACATTTACCGCGGGTTCGTCCTCTTCAACACCTCATCATTACCATCCAATGCGTACCTTGACAGCGCCATACTCTCCTTGTATAAGAAAGATGATTACTCGTCCACGGATTTCCTGCTGACCATTCAGAACGGGCAGCCGACCTACCCGCATAACCCACTCCAGGCTAGTGATTACGGTAAGAGCCACTACTCGGGTAATGGCGGCAGCCTGAATACCGCGAATTTCGTGAATGGAAGGAACAACATTACACTCACCAATCTCAACTGGATCAATAGAAACGGGACAACCAAACTGTGTCTGCGCAGTAGCAGAGACATCAACGGGACGGCTCCCACAGGAAACGAATACGTCAACGTGTATTCAGCCAATGCCCCGTTGGTGGGATATGTGCCGAAACTGATCATCACCTATCGGAACCAATCAAAGATCAAGAACACCGGGTTTATGGACATTAAGGGATACCTGCAGATACAGATTCAGTACTACAATGCTTTGCAGGGTAAATGGATGGTTGAAGACGACACCATAAACGAGACTTCAGCAAGAACGATAAATTCTGGGCAGCAGCTTGCCTTGGATACCATTTTCAACGGTCATGTGAGAACAAACGATCTTACTCATAACGGTAGTTATTATCGTGTCTATGCGGCATTCCGAGACCCTGAAGGAAATATCCTGAAAACGAATGATGACATAGATCTTGCAGCGTGGTGGCAGTTCACCGTACTTGGAATTACGTAGTGGGTTCTAAGGAATTATTGAAGTCAGGTGAAACCACCTGATTCTCTCTTTTTTCTTTTACTAAGGAAATGAAAAATCCTTCTATAACCATTCGCTGATACGAACATAATTCGCAAAGGACAAGGGACGGCCAGTGACCGATTTGGTTCCTTTAAAGAGGAGACAGTTTTACTAATTGATTGTCTTCTATAACGGCCAGTCAATAAAGGAATGAAAATTAAATGAAAAATATTCAAACCTCTTAATTAAAATATATTTCCTTGACACTATGGGGATTAAAGATTTCGTCTCCTCATATTAAAATCATATAGATTTTCTGCTAACGTCGTGTAATTAAAAGGAAGGCATTCCCTTTTTTTGATCTTGCCCATAAACATATATGGACAGGAAAAGGGATGGGAATGCCCGAATATGAAATAGAACAACAAATAGAAAAATATTGGGAAAATTTCCGAAAGCAGTTGAATGACGAAGATGCGAAAGAACTTGACAAACTCCTCATGGATCAGGAAGCGCAGTTTGTCGATCCAACAGAAGATAATCCAATACAAGCTGTTGATGTCGCTACGTGGTTGGATCCAACACCACTGATGGATATCCTAAAATCAAGATATCCGTACTTTAACATGATTAAAAAACGATTCCCGCCAAGATTCCGGTTCTTCGCATATTACACACTTTCGAAGAAACGGAATCTACGGCAGGCGTATTTGAGTCTCTCAGAAGAAGAGTTTCAGAAACTTGGGTTCACGGGTATACCAACCTATGAAGTGCTCCGGGAGTTCATCTACGAACGGATCAGTTTAGAACGTTTCCCTATGGTTTTCTACTGGGTGGTAAAAGAACTTGTGTTTCTTTTCAGGAAACGCGGAATTGACCTAGGAAGACGAACGTTCCAGGATGCAACTGATATCAGAGCGTTGAAACATGATGACGAGGCACAGTACAGCGGGTATTACAAGGAATCAGGGTATAAACTGGATGTAACCATCGACGCGGAGCGTGACGTACCGTTACAGTACGTCCCATTGGAGATCACCAGTGATGAAGGGAAGAATCTGATCCCTTCACAAGAACACCTTATATCTCTTGGCATACAAACAAAGGAACACATCGTCGATGACAAATATGCGACCTATGGGAATATCGCACGAAGTGAAACCCATGGAACGACGATGATCTACACGATAGCAAAAAACTGGGTGTATAACACCAGTGGTACCTCTGATGGTATTAAACAGTTGTATCAGAAGTATCACGAGGAGAATGATTTTGTCGTTGGTGCTGATCTTGAGTTCATGTTGCATTACCTGTGCAAGAAAGGTGAAACTGAGATTGTCGGAGCTCTCTTTAGGAATCAGCGGATGGCTGAAGCGGAGGAGAACCCAGAAGGATACGAACAGAAGTGCAATGAACGAGGAAGCCGCATGGAAGGATTCTTCGGACGGATGAAGACAACGACGATCCTCGATGATCACCCCAGTCAACGGGGATGGAAAGGATTCCTTCTGCGAGCAGGTCTGTCAATGCTTTCTTTGGTGTTTGCTGCTTTGATTAGAGCTCAGAATGGGGTTCTGGAACATCTGTCGAATGTGACCTACGTCATCTAATAGGTGAACTGGAAGCCTGAACAGGATCAGCTTCCAGACGTTGAATGTTTGATGGATGGTTGCAGAAAGAGGTGATGGAAATGATGAATTAAAGATTTCAAAATAGGATTTCTTTAATCCCCACTATCTCCTATTTAATTATAGGAAAATGTTATATACCACCTTTTCCATATCATCCCACGATATTCCCACTAAGAAGAGCTATGAACTCAATCATCCGCCTCGACACACGAGGGCGACTCGTCATCCCCAACGAATTCCGAGAAACCCTCGACCTAAAAGAAGGAGACGAGGTGTTGATGGGCCTTGATATGAAAACCAACACTCTTTCTATCAGCCCTATTTACGGAAAGGCAGACAAACTCGTGAAAATCGAAATAGAATTTGACGATAAACCAGGGAGCCTTGCCAAGCTTGCAGAAACATTAGCAAAAATCAACCTCGACCTCATCATGACCGAATCCAAAAGTTTCCAACGCGGCACTAAGGCACGGTGGTACATCATCGCAGATACCACAAAATGTCCTTATGAGATAGGGGAGATAAAAAAAGACGTTACTCCAAAATCACTCGGTGGAGTCCGTGAGCATCACCAAGATCGCTCGTGATCGACTTCATCGTTGAGGAATATGCCTCTGCAAAGATATTGTCCTGTTTAAAGAGAGACGATACGAAGAAATTAGTAATAGACATACGCAAAAATGGAAGAAAATTATGAATCGCCGCATCATCTTAACACTCGTTATTCTTTTGCTGCTAGCTACTTCTTTTATTGGTGTATCAAATCCCTTAACAAGTTATAGTAAAAAACCAATAGATGTACAACAAAACACTATCTCTAACAGTGAATTACAAGCTCAAATCTGGCCGATGTTCAAAAATGATGCTCAACACACCGCAAGAACCACATTCGATACAAGCAACATCACAGGCGTCGAAAAATGGAGAAGACAAGACATTGAACCCGAAGTATACCTATTTCCCACATTGATAGACAATGACGACACCTTGTATGTTTCCGACGGCTGGAACTTTTATTCAATGAGGGCCAATGGAACAACACGGTGGCAGCGCGAACCCCTGGGATATGAACTCTTCTACTCATTAGGAATTGGACCGGACGGTACTATTTACGTTGGCTCATCCAAAAGATTATACGCTTTCAACCCAGACAATACAACAAAATGGATCCTTAGCACTGACCAACAATTCTCTAGCATTTTAGCATTCGCTTCAGACTCGACTATCTACACCGGAACCTCAGATGGTTCCTTGTACGCCCTCAACCCAAACGGAACAATCAAATGGGAATATAACATTGGCTCATGGGTCATCAGTGTTTCTCTCGACCAGTCAGAAAACATCTATGCCACCGCCCGCTACGACAACCATCTTTATTGTCTCAATCCAAATGGCACACTCCGATGGACTTTCCTGTCGACCCAGGATTATTTCGATTCGCCTTTAATCGCGGATGACGGTAACATCTACATCACAACTTTTGATAGTATTTATGCAATCGCTCCAAACGGCACCAAGAAATGGGAGGTACCAATGGATTATGGAGAAAGTCCAGCGCTTGCCCCCGATGGTACCCTTGTCTATTCTCCGGTTGCTTCCCCTGAAATCTATGCCCTTGACCCAAAGGACGGCCACATATATTGGGTTTATCGTGTCGCTGAGGAAGTGCAAGACAAAACTGGTGTTGTCATCGGCGGTGATGGCACCATTTACTGCCCGTACGTCGTCAAATATAACAGTCGTGAACATGGTTACATCTGCGCGCTCACTCCAAGCGGGCAGTTAAAATGGACGGCACAATTTAAGGGAAACCAAAATTCGATTCGTATCTGTGGGAACCCGTCTATTAATGCGGATGGCACTATCTACCTGACTGCGTGGTACCATGACGGCCATTTCTATGGTGGCCTCCATGCTTTTGCAAGTGGGCCGTTCGGGGTAGATGCCGGTGGCCCTTACAGTGGCATAAAAAAAGAACAAATATTCTTCTATGGCGCCGCCTGGGGAGGCACCCCATCCTACACGTATCACTGGGATTTCGGCGATGGAAACACATCGAACGAAATCAGCCCAACCCATACCTATACCGCGGCTGGGAACTACACGGTGATATTCACCGCAACCGACTCTAACGGGACGGTTCTATCAGATAACACGTTCGTCACCGTTGACTACCCCCCGCCCTACATCAGTATAACAAAACCCGGTTATGGGACGTACTTTTTTAATGTCAAGGTATGGCCAGTGCCTCTCTTTTGGTTCTGGTTCCTCAATGAGATTGATAAGCTAGACTCGACAGTTATCGGCCCATTAACAATCAAGGCTATAGCGGGCCAAGAAGATGTGGGAATCAACCGCGTCGATTTTTACGTTAACGGCAAGCTAAAATACACAGATACGACTCCACCCTACGAGTGGGTTTGGAACGAGCATATAATCGGAACATGCTGCTTGCGGGTTCGGGTGTTTGATAATTTGGGGCGATTCGCGGATGATACTCGATATGTCTTGAAGATCTAGACATAACTTATGTAAGTTAAAATAAATTGGTTGTGATATCCCGAATTAAGTTTCTCCTTATTTTTCAACTTTATAATTTCAACACAACTTTTTATCATTTACTCTCATCTTTTCTGTAAAAACCTAAATGGGTGTCCGAAGACACTCATATTAAAGGGTGCTATGAGGATGTTCAAAATTATAATAATAGAGAGGTTAGAATAACCCTATTAGGAACCTTGACGAACCTATTCACCCCATTTATCCCGTTAGTAAAACGTGCCTTTTATGATAACAACATCATCGATGGGCGTTTCCACACAGATGAGCCAATGAAATACACGATAATAACGACCGTCTATTATAAAAGCAAACTGTTTCTGGAACAAATTTATTCCCGCGAAGTATTTCCATTTAGTAAAAATTTCCCAAAGAAAATAAGATAAGTTACGACCAGTGAAAAAAAGAAGTTTTTAGTAAGTCCGTGGAAAAATTTCGTTTAATTTTTCGTCGATTTTTTCGTCGAAATATTCGTCGAAAATTTCGGGAATTAGGACAACATCATAACCACTAGACCACTGTCTTATGGGACTAAACTGCATTTAGAAAAAGAAAAAAAGAAAGAGAGAGGCTGGAAAATCGATACCCCGTTAAAATCAGCTTTTATCGATCGTTTTATCAGGAGAAAAACGGTACAGTTCCCGACAGGAGCACTTTTTTCATTTTTTCTCCTGTTGGAAGCACCAAAAAAAATTGACGAAAATTGAATTTTCTTCTATTGCTGCAAAAAGGGAGCTTTATACCCGAAAAGTATCTCTTACATAGCAGCCTCGGTCATCTGTTCCAACGGACCGGTTGGTTTCATAACATATGCTACTGCATGCCTTCTAAGGTTTCTTTTTCATCTCACGGTGTATCCACCACGTGCCTCCGAGAGCGATAGGAATTCCGATTATAATGGCGATCCCGATGATAATCCACAGTATTGAATAGATGAGATAGTTAAATGTCCATGCTGCAAATGGGGTATTCCATTTTCCATCGATATAAACCTTGATGATGAGTCCGATGAAGATAATAAACGATATCGCATTGCCTCCATCTGACCTGCGTGAGCGATTCCCGAACAGATGCCCACGTCTATATTCTTTCCTTTCCTCACCAGGTAGTTTTTTCCACCAGAGAAAATAAATCGCAGCCAGCGCGATAATGACTGGGATTCCTATGAGGAGGAATTCCCAGAGAATCAACCACAATAAAAAAGAAACAATATGTCCCATGGTCCATAACCCTAACGTCGCAGGCACAAAACCAGTTGTTTGAGCATTTCCTGCGAACCACAAGAAGACAAGAATGGCACCGACGACAGCCACAATAGCTGCTACAATAAAGATGACAAGCATTTTCCAATGGTTTCTCAAGAATTTTTTCCAGGTTTTTTCACCAATTTCTGACGTAGTTTCCATCATTTTAAATCCTACTACCTTTTCAATCTACCACAATACCAGCTCTTCGTATTTGTTCTCCGTATATAACGATTTTGTATTGCGCGCCGTTGTTTAGGTTTTATCATTTTATTTTATAGTGATGAACAATTATTTTCTTGGTGAAACTTATATCGGAATGTTTATTACGTAGTGCGGTATCTTCCTTTTTTAACCATTGATTAAGAAATGAGGTGAAAAGATGGAGATACAAACAAGCAGGCTGTTAGGCATCATTGGTGCTCTTTTCATGGTGATTGGCATTCTTCCATCAGTCGGATGGCTTTTGATGATATTAGGAATCGTCTTTGTACTTATTGCATTAAATGGGTATGGAGATGCGTACAAGGATGGCAGCATCATCCATAACACGGTTTATACGATTGTTTTCGAAATTATCGGCGTCGTCGTCTTCATAGGTGTCGTTTTTTATGGAGCAATGGGTTTTCTTGCCTCATTGGGAATCAAGAACATCTCTGATCTACAGTCATGGCAACAGATTAACTGGCAACAAGCGGTGAATACCACCAACATCCTTCCGTTCGTTGGAGCAATCGTCCTTGGACTTGTTATCCTGTTTGCATTTACAGTTCTTGCATCTTTGTATTTCAAGAAAGCAATGAATGCCCTCTCTACAAAAACCGGGGTAAAACTCTTTCATACCACAGGTACAGTGTTCTTTATTGGGGCTCTGCTCACGATCATCCTTATTGGTTTAATTATCATATGGGTGGCATTTATCCTAATGATGATATCATTTTATGAAAGTAAACCGCATGAACAAATGCAGCAACCCAAATAACAAGATCCCTCGTCACAACCGTAGAAACATCTTAAATAAATTAATTTATCTACTAATATTAAGAAGGGATTTATACCCGTGGGTGCCAAATCCCTACAGGAGCACTCTGTCATTTTTTCTCCTGAAGAAAATTTATGAAAATGTTGTTTTCTTCTGTAACATTAAAAAAGGGAGCTTTTTAACCGAAAAATAGCTACTCCCGATGATTTTAGAAGCTATACATTTTGATGATTATTTATCTTTTTTCAAAAGGATTTTCTCTCTGGTTCAGCAAGACCCCCAGCGGCTATAGTAATCTTTTTTTCTCCCCTCCAATGGTTTTCAAGACCGCCACCGTTAACCCAGCTTAACCACCCGAGCAACCATCAGAGTAAACAAGTAAAAAGTTTAATCTAAGACTTTTTTATATATCGATATCAGTTTCATGAAGATAAAAATTAAGATATTACCTCGAAACGTGCTGCAAGAAGTCGACGTTGCAAATGGTTCAACCGTATCAGATCTGTTACGAAAAATAAATTTAAAACCTGGTGCATTCGTCGTGTTAAAAAACAATTCCCCAATCCCAGTTGATTATGTCTTAATCGATGATCAGGAGTTGTGCATTCTACAGGTCACTTCTGGTGGATAGTTATATTTGTTCCCCTAGAATAGCAGATAATCATAAAGCCTTCTCAAGGCTTTAACACGGGTTCGAATCTCCGACAGGGAGCATTCAACAAGGAAAGTTTTGCAAAAAAGATAGGCAGATATTAATTACAACAATAGCATGATGAAAAATCATCATTTAAACTAACATACCTAAAATTGTGATGTTTTTTCGAATAAGAAAAATTTTTTAACAAGATTAGTATTCCACTTGTATCGCTCTAGTGCGCGGTAGGAAAAATGTTATGTCTAGTAAAAAAGAAATCGAAGATGCATTAAATATTGTCAAATTAAAATTTGATGATCCTAAATTGAAACCGCGTTTTGTTGGTTTTTCAAAAAATATGCAATTTACGTTCCCGGATCTTAAAACAACGTATTTGATTAGAGTTA
>Ga0315291_10011614_pt1 | contig 10723 bp, 10 predicted proteins | sample YL17G12_20_MG_FD_203070 | JGI IMG/M metagenome (GOLD analysis project Ga0315291, IMG submission 203070) | Sediment microbial communities from Yellowstone Lake, YNP, Wyoming, USA - YL17G12_20 | ecosystem: Environmental > Aquatic > Freshwater > Lake > Sediment | place: USA: Wyoming | collected... | reverse complement strand
CGCCCTTATTACGGAGCAATATTTAGAGTATCTTAAATTGATGAAAGTTCTCAATCTGGATGTTGCTGGAGAGTACCTCTTGATGGCTTCCACCCTCCTTTACATTAAATCGAAGACGTTACTCCCCACCTCTTCTGAGGAAGAGGTGGAGGAGGGGGAAGATCCCAGGGCGGAGTTGATGAGAAGACTTTTGGAATATCAAAAATATAAAGAGGCAGCGGTCGAACTTGAGAAAAGGCCTCTGCTGGACCGAGATGTCTTCATTCGTTCGACCTCTATGGAAATGGAAGATACAGGAGAGGAAGAAAGGGTAGAGGTGAGTCTCTTTGAATTGGTAGAGGCATTTCGTAAAATTTTGGAGAGAGTCACGGCGGAGGAGTTTCATGAAGTGATTTTAGATCGCCTCAGCGTGGAAGAAAAGATCCAAGAGATACTTTCTCTTCTTCAGAGGGAGAAGCGGAGCATGGCCTTCCATCTTCTCTTCCCCGAGCAGACCTCTCGGAGACTGATCATTATCACTTTTTTGGCAATCCTCGAATTGGTCAAGATGAAACTCGTTCGCATCTTTCAATTGGCTCCCTTCGAGACCATTCGCCTCTCGCTGATATAGTGTAAGGAAATCGTAACCCCCCTCTGTCCCCCCTTAAGGTAAGGGGGGATGAAGGGGGGTTACGACGGGGGGAGAAGGGGAGGTTAGCTCCCTGCTTGATTGGAGTGTTTTTATTTTCTTAGCGATTGGAGGGATCTATGAAACGAAAACGAATCCTGATAGGGCTCGGAGTGATGGCGGCATTGCTCATTTTCTTTTTATCTATCCTTTTCTTCATTGGACGATATATCGGCAAGCCTGGTCATTTCGCTTTTGGCGATAAGATTGCCGTCGTAGAGATTAAAGGAGTGATTACTCAATCCTCCGGGATCATCGAAGAGATGAACCAATACCAAGAAGATGAAGGGGTAAAAGCGATCATCCTGAGGATCGATTCTCCGGGAGGAGGCGTAGGACCCTCACAGGAGATCCATCGAGAGGTATTGAAGATCAAATTGAAGAAGAAAGTAATCACTTCCATGGGTTCCGTTGCGGCGTCTGGAGGCTACTATATCGCCTGTGCCTCCGATCTTATCATCGCCAATCCTGGGACGATCACGGGTTCGATTGGTGTCCTGATGGAATTCACCAACATTGAGGAACTTTTCAAAAAGATCGGGATCAAAGGGGTGGTTCTAAAAAGCGGTGAGCATAAAGATATTGGATCCCCATTCCGGGAGATGACCCCGGAAGAAAAGAAGATCATCCAAGGGGTGATCGATAATGTCCACCAGCAATTCATTCAGGCTGTGGCAGAGGGGAGGAAGATGGACCGGGAAAAGGTGATGCAGATTGCGGATGGTCGGATCTTAACCGGAGAACAGGCCAAACAGATTGGGCTGGTCGATCAAATCGGAAATCTTCAGGATGCCATTGATATCGTCGCCAAGATGGTAGGCATTGAGGGGAAGCCGAATGTCCTCTACCCCAAAAGAAGATTTTCCCTTTGGAAACTTTTGGTGAGAGAGATGGCTTCTGCTCTTTTGGATATATTAAATGAGAAGGGATTTGAATTGAACTATCGCCTGTTCTCTCCGACAGGATGAGACGCCTCCTCTCGGTACGAGTCCCCGCCTGCCCTGTACCATATTAGGTTCAGGGCCTGCCGGTCGGGCAGGGATTCCGACATGATCAGCCATCCATTGAGAGATCTTTTTCATATCCTCCCAGACTTCTCTTTTTCGTTCGGGATTCCGTAACAAGTAAGCAGGGTGATAGGTAAGCGTTATCATCAACTGCACATAAATCCAATCAACTTACCGTCAAGAGAAGTGATGGCATGCCACATAATGTCCAGGTTCTATTTCAACCCACATAGGATTTGAATCTTCACAAATTTTTCCTTTCTTTGAATAACATCTCTTAAAAAAACGGCATCCAGGAGGGGGATCAATCGGTGTCGAAATATCTCCCAAGAGGCGGATCTTTTTTTTGCTGTGATCTGATCGCGCATTCAAGATGGCAGAGATAAGGGCCTTGGAGTATGGATGGGCGGGAGATTTAAAAATGATGTCGGCTTTACCCAATTCGACCAATTGCCCCAGATACATCACAGCGACGCGATCGCTAAAGTAACTTACGACATTTAAATCGTGCGAGATGAAGAGATAGGTGAGGTGGAATTCCTCTTTTAATTTTTCCAGAAGATTGAGGATCTGGGCCTGTATCGAGACATCCAGAGCAGAGAGGGGTTCATCGGCAATAATGAATCTTGGACTCGTTGCCAACGCCCTTGCGATACCAATTCTCTGGCGCTGCCCTCCACTGAATTGGTGAGGGTAGCGGTCCACGTGTTCACGCTGTAACCCGACCTTGTCCAGCAAATCGAGAACCTTTTCTTTCACCTGGGTTCTATCAACAATCTGATGGGTCCGAAGGGGTGATGCAACGATATGGTGCACGGTCTTCCTGGGATTGAGGGATGCATAAGGATCCTGGAAGATGATCTGAAGTTCTCTTCTCAAGGTCCTCAAGGCCTCAGGGGCCATGTCAAAGACACTCATGCCTTCAAAGAAAAACTCGCCCGCCGTGGGCTCAACCAGCCGGATCATTGTCCGTCCCAGGGTGGTCTTCCCGCAACCACTCTCACCGACCAGACCGAACGTTTCGCCTCTTCGGATTTCAAAACTGACGTCGTCCACGGCATGGACAAAACTCTTCTTTTCGATCAGATCGTGGATCATTCCCCTTCTGATCCGAAAATGGGTCTTCAGGTTTCTGAGTTCAATAAGAGGATTTTCCATTACTCTCCTGCCTCACGATCCTCTGAATCTTTTTTTCAAAAGGGGAAAGGAACTTCGTTCTCAGTCATAGAGATGACATCTAACGAGCGTCCTTTCCTCAACCTGTTTCAGGGACGGCATCTCCATTCTGCATCGCTCCATCGCATACTGACACCTCGGATGGAAACTACAGCCCCCCGGAAGGTCGATCAAACTGGGGACGAACCCGGGAATAGGGCGGACCTTTTTTTTTGAGGCATCGGGAATACACTCCATCAGGGCTCTCGTATAGGGATGCCTGGGATTCCCCAACAAATCGCTCACTCTCGAAAGCTCAATGATCCGGCCTGCATACATCACCGCAATTCGGTCACAGACCTCTTTGACGACCCCGAAATCGTGCGTGATCAGAACCAAACTCATCTTAAGTTTTTGCCGGATCTCTGCAAGCAATTCCAAGATCTGAGCCTGGATCGTCACATCCAAGGCCGTGGTGGGTTCATCGGCAATGAGGAGAGAGGGGTCACAGGAGAGGGCGATCGCAATCACCACCCGTTGTCGCATCCCGCCACTAAACTGATGGGGATATTCTTCCAGCCTTTGGACGGCAGAAGGGATCTTGACCAATTCCAGCATCTCAAGGGCCCTGTCTCTGGCTCTCTTTTCCAATGACTTTTGCGCCCATGGGTTCATCCAGTTTGAAACCCGTCGGGAAATGGACGCGTTCCTAAAGAATGCCCTCTTTTGATGAAAGATGATCGTCTCGGAAATTTGGTCGCCGATCCTCAAAACCGGATTGAGGGCCGTCAGCGGGTCCTGGAAAATCATCGATATTTTCGTCCCTCGCAGGTCCACCATCTCGGCCTCACTTTTTTGAAGAAGATCCTTTCCCTCGAAGAGAATACGTCCACTGACGATCCGGCTAGGATATTGATTCAATTTTAGAACGGACAAGAAGGTTACGCTTTTACCGCTTCCCGATTCACCCACGATACCTAAGGATTCTCCTCTTCCAACCTCCAGACTCAGGCCGTCAACGGCTTTGACGACCCCACGGTCGGTGAAGAAATAGGTCTTGAGATCGTCAATCATTAAGACCGGTGTGTCACCCATAGGAATCTATTCCTTCAATCGCGGATCGAGTGTATCCCGGAGCCCCTCGCCCAAGAGGTTGATCCCCATCACAAGGGTTAAAATTGCCAGACCTGGAAACGTGCTGATCCACCAGAAGCCAAAAATAAAGGAACGCCCTTCGCTAACCATAGAGCCCCAGGCCGGGGTCGGAGGCTGAACGCCTAATCCGAGAAAGCTCAGGGAGGCTTCCATAATAATAAAGGTCGCGACCCGTAATGTAGAGACGACAATCACAGGAGACATCACGTTCGGAAGAATTTCTCCAAACATGATCCTCGCATTCTTGATACCTACCGTTCGCGCGGCATCGATATATTCGATCTTCTTGATCGCCAGGACCTCTCCGCGGACGACGCGACAGACGGTGTCCCATTCCTTATAAATGAGGGCCAGCATCAGGTTGAGCATGCCGGGTCCCATCACCGCCATCATGCCGATGGCAAAGACGAGATAGGGAAACGCCATTAGGACATCGACGGTCCTCGATATGAGGGCGTCCAGCTTTCCACCATAAAAGCCGGCGACCAGGCCGAAAAAGATTCCGATGGTCGTGGTGACGAAAACAACCACGGCGCCAATGAGAATGGAGATCCTGGAACCATAGATGATCCGGCTGAGAATATCCCGACCCATGTGGTCGGTTCCTAAAAGAGAACGAGCTTCCCCGCCTTTCATCCAGGCGGGGGGCGCCAGCCGTTTGAAGAGGTTTCCTTTGTGCGGATCATGAGGAGCCAATTGAGTTGCAAAGATGGCAATCAGAATCCACAAAATTACCACGGTGGTCCCCAGGAGGGCTGTCTTGTTCCGCTTGAAAAGCCGAAAGAACGCCTGGAAGTTTTCGAGATACCTCTTGCTGAACAAAGCTCACTCCTGTCTGCCGTTTAAAAACACCTTCTCTGTGCCTTAAAGTTCAATACGCGGATTTAAGTAGGTGTAAAGAAGATCCGCCACAAAGTTCATCGAAATAAAAGCAAACGCATAGACCAGGACCACCCCTTGCACCAGCGGGTAATCCCGTGCGAAGATCGATTTGACTGCCAGTTGACCAATGCCGGGCCAGCCAAAAATGAATTCAATGATTAGATTCCCGGCGAGGAGATGTCCCATTTGAAGAGCCGAGACCGTTACCGTGGAAATCAGAGCATTTCTCAGGGCATGCTTGAGAATGACCAATCGTGCCGAAAGTCCTTTGGCTCTGGCGAACAGGATATAATCCTGCCGGATCACGTCGAGCATACTCGACCGTGTCACCCTCATGATCATAGCCGACGCGGGCATGCCAAGGGCGAGCGAGGGCATGATCAGATGTTTCAGGACATCGAAGAAGGCATCGAGATTGAGGCCCAGGAGGGTGTCGATCAGGAGAAAGCCTGTAATCGATTTAAAGTCAAATCCATGCTCAATGCGGCCTGCGATGGGGAGCCACTCCAGTGTGGCGGAGAAGAAGATGATGAGGAGGAGACTGAACCAGAAGCCGGGCATGGAGACGCCCAGCAAAGAGAAGAAGGTCCCCAGCCTGTCGAGAAGGGAAAATCTCTTTACGGCGGAAATAATTCCCACGGGGATACCGATCAGCATAGCGACGATAATACTCAGGACGGAGAGTTCGATCGTCGCCGGTAACCGAGGAAGGATGATCTTGGTTACCGGCATCCTTTGTGTAATGGACCTACCAAGATCGAAGGTCAAAAGCCCGTTCATGAAATTGAGGAACTGGACATAAAACGGCTTGTCCAACCCCAATTCGGAGCGCAATCTCGCAATCTCTTCATGGGTGGTCTGCTGGTCCCCAATCATCATTTCCACAGGATCTCCGGGAGTGATGTGCAGGAGCAAGAAGACGACGAGAGAGACGCCTATGATAGCAGGGATCACTTGAAGGATACGCTCGATGAGCCCGACCAGACTTCTCAAGTTCAGTCCTTTTCTTCCCTTCCCCGTATGCGAAGGGGGGGCAGAAAACTACTTCTCGATATAGACGTCATGGAGGTTGATCTTGTCGTCAGGACTGGGCCTCCAGTTCTTCACCTCTTTACGTTTGGCCGCAATGTTCTCCGGCGCATATCCGAACACCATGGGAGCTTCGTCATAGATGATCTGTTGAGTCTCGATGAAATATTTAATCCTTTTTTCTTGATCCATTGTGGTGCCTGCTAGGGCAAAGAGTTCATCGACTCTTTTGTTGCTGTATTGAGAATAGTTTGCCACATCCTTCGTCTTCAGTTTTGGGATGATGATACCATCCGGAACCAGGCTGGAACTCATCCAGAATGAGAGGAAGAAGCTTCGTTCTCCCTTCCTGGCTTTGTCCCGCAACACCCCAAGTTCCCAAGTCCTTATTGTGGCTTTGACCCCAATCTCCTCAAGATGCATGGCGTAGGCCTCGGCCACAGCCTTCGTCTCATCGACGCAATCCAGCTCAAAGGTAAAGCCACTTGGATATCCGGCCTCCTTCAGAAGTTGTTTAGCCTTTTCCGGATGATAACCATGAGGTTTTAGATCTTTATGCACAGCAAAGTGCTTCGGAAGGAGAATCCCGGCAAGGGGAATGGCCATGTTGTCGAGAACGGTCTGGGTGATGACCTCTCCGTTAAACATGTAGTTCATTGCTTTCCTCACCCGAACGTCATCAAAAGGCTTTTTCGTCACGTTCATATCTGCGAAATAGCTTCGAGCGCCGTCGCACATCAGGACATCCACCCTTGGATCGGCTTTTAGCTGCTTGACCATGTGGGGTGCGATGGCGGTGATTATCTGCACTTCGTTTGCAAAGAGCGCGGCCACTCGACTCCCAAGTTCGGGGATCACCTTAAAGACGACAGTTTTCAGAGGAGCCACTTGAACAGGCGGGATTTCTGGAGAGCCACCATAATACTTTTCATAGCGCTCCATCACGACACGCTCACCTTTCTTCCATTCCAAGAATTTGAAAGGTCCTGTCCCGTTCGGGTGTTCAGCAAAATAGTCAGAGCCGTGTTTTTCGATGTAGCCCTTGGGAACAATTTGCTGAGCCGGGAGCATCGCGAGAAGAATGGGCCAGGGCTCGCTCATATTGATCCTGACGGTGTATGGGTCCACGATCGTTACAGAGGTGACAGTTCCCATGAGTCCTTTCCGGGGGGAAGTCTTCCCTGAGATCTGGCCGTCTTTCACGAGTCTCTCGATCGTGAATTTGACATCCTCCGCATCGAATTTTTCCCCATTGTGGAACGTGACGCCTTTTCTGAGTTTGAATTCCACGGTCTTATCATCGATCACTTTCCAGAACTCTGCCAATTCGGGTCTGATGTTCATGTCGGGATCCCGAACGACCAAACCATCAAACATGTTTCTCAGGATCGCTTCCGTCTTAACCGATCGATGATTGGCAGGGTCCATGGTCCCCGGGTCGCCGTCAATCCCAACCGTCAATTTGGCGTCTTTGATGATCTGCCCAGAGGCCAATGGCACGAAGATGAAAACCCATAAGACCATTCCCAACATCCACACCTTCAAATTTTTCATGGTTTTTACCTCCTTTTTTTGGTTGGAAAAGTATATTCTTGTTGATTATCCTTGATTAGATCTCCGTATGTTTAGGTCAAGAGTCCGCATGAGCACCTGTGTTCACGAGGTTAGAAAGAAATCCAGTGAAAAGGTGCGGTACATGGAAAACCCTGACAATAATAAAAACCACGCTTTTCAGGGATAAAGAGAACAGAGGATATGGTCGCTGAGCTATCGGATGGCCCTGGAGATCCATGCCTACAGATAGAATATCTATCTCCATGGAGAGACATCAACCTTACGGCAAACTGGAAATCAACACTCTCGTCCGTTCTTGACAATTTCTGGTTCACGGTTTCAAATCTCCAGTTCGAATCCCTCTCCCTTTCTTCGTTCCTTCGTCTATAACTTCTTTTTGTGGAAGGTCCTTCGAAGTGATTCGTACAAACGACATACCCCGAGTCCCTATGCAAGATCTCCACATTCTGAAACCCGATCTCCGCTTTTCCAATTTCACCTCTTGCGTCAGCGAAAACGAAATTTCCTCCCCCCATTCGCGGAACCGATCTGAGAAAATCGATCACCTCCTTTACCGATTTTAAATTTTCGAGGATGTGCATCATCAGGGTGAATCGAGGGATGCCCGGACCGACATCGGTGGATGGCACCCGGGTATCCACGATCACCAATCCTTCCACATTCATTCCGCAAGAGGGCGCATTGCAGGAGCCGATGCTGTTGAGACTAAAATACTCGTAGCCTTTCTCAGGGTGACATCGGAAGATAGCTTGCAAGTCTCGATTTGAAATGAGGTAATCCCTGTTTTTGGCAATGAGCGTTCTATCGTTATGGGCCTTAGGATTGGAAACAGCCCATGCTGTGCATTCTGTATCTTGCCCCTCCGTGTTTGAAAACGGGGCCAATCGATCCTCCATATATCCGCGTATCCTAATTCCCAAAAGGTCTTTTGGGGAGACCATGAAGCCATCGGAGATCCCACGAAGCATATCGAGGGTTTGTGGAGAGTGAGTTTGAAGAACATCGTTGACATCCATTAGGATCTCTTCCACCCCTTCCAGGGGGAATATGCTCACCATTTTCCGGTACTCTTCGACCAATCCCAATAAGGCCTGCCTGTGCTGGACCAACTTGACGCCGTGCTGGTAACCCATATCATAATGATTTCCTGCTAAGTCAACGATTAACATATGACCCTATCCAAGAAATTTATCATAGGTTTTGAACTCACTGCCATCATGGTTTCAATCCATAAAAGGACACTCTTTTAGCATTGACTTCTCATTCTTTTAACTCAATGAGCCCACGCTCTCTAATTCCATGGAATTTCAATATCTAACAGTGGACCATACTGTTGGCAACCGAGGATATCCCAGTCTCCAGGGCTTCCGCCAGGCAGTTTCCGAAAGATAGTAAATTTAATGGCATGACCAGGATCAAACTCGACGAAATCGGAGATTCTCTCGAGAGGGATACCGTAAAATTTGGCTATCGTCTCCTTGGTCAGGGCCTTGGATTTCCTCACCTTGTCGTAGATGTCAGTGTTGTAAAAGATGATATCGAAGGTAACCTGATTGACCCCTGCATTCTTACTTCTGATCGTACTAGCCAGTTCGCTCAATTTTTTTACTGCCACAATTAACCTCCTAGCCACCTGCTTCTGTGAGATAGGTCGGAAAAAGTTCCATCGGGTCGTCCACGGAGACTGTGTGATTGACGCTCCAAACATAACCAGGTGTAGATCGCATCGGCAATTTTGTGGTTGCTGCCGAACCGGCAGTTCCCTTGATACCTGGAATCCGTGCAAGGAAAAACATCCGGACGGCAAAATCAGTGATCCTTTCGGCCGTTGCATCCGTTGGAGCGACGACCTCCACCACGACACATAATTCGTGGGATCGAATCTCTTTGACCGGCTCCATCTCCTTCAACACACCATTTTTACCAAAGACATGAAAAAAGAGCTGATAGGCCTCCTTCCCGAACCTTTTCTCGGTACTGGATCGGCACCACTCGACCATCTCATCTACGTGTTGGACGAGATAGGGATCACGGATTGCAGCAATACCCATGTATCTTTCGCCAATTTTACGTGAACCCTCAAGTTTCACTCGCAATTCTTTAGAGGGGATCCATTTTGCTCCGGTAATTCGACACGTCCTTTCGTCAAATTGCTCGTATTTGCATTCACTCATGTCTAGCTTTCCCCCCACCGAATATTCATAGAAGGGATTTTCCCGTTCGTACATGGAATGGCCACAGGCCGAAGCGATAGTACATCTCTGACCAGGATGAAAGGGTGTAAGCTTGATCTCTTCATCGGTAATGGTTCCGATAATGGTCTCTTTGCCCATGAAAGGCTCGGCGCACAGGGACGCACATTCGATCATCTTTCCCATGTGATAGGCAAGGCCTTCGGGAAACCCTGCCTGGACGGCCGGAGCTGCAGTGAAATTGATATCTCCGCAACGGCCGCCGATGATGACATCGGCTCCCATATCCAATAACTTCATAAATGGCTGGACGCCTGCAAGAGCAACGATTCGGGGCGTTTTCTCAATTTCTTCGAACGTAAGGGGTGGAAATACCGACAACCCTTGAATTAACTTGCCATCTTTGATTTTTTGCCTCAGATAGTCTTTGGGGACTTCTGAATAGAAATATCCTACTTTGAATTTGGGAAGTCGGTGTTTTTGGGCTATCTGTTTTACCATGTTCACAAACAGATCAACACGACTGTTACTCCCCGTATCTCCAGCAGAGCCAAGGATGAAAGGAATTCCTTTTTTTCTTGACGCGGTTATAAAGAGTTCCATATCCTCTTCAGCAAAATGGCCCATCGAGATATCTTCACCCAAATAGACAGGACCTGGATCAGCACTTCCTCCATCAGCCACAATGAAATCAGGTCTCGTTTCCATTCCACGATAAAAGCTTTCAGGATTCGATGGAGCCGTTCCCAAATGTCCGGTAGAAATCAGGATACGCATGGTCCTAGTTTTCATTTAACAAATCCTTTCGCCTTAGATAGTTGAAGACCTTTCCATGATGAATTCTATCATGTTTGAGCTTATATCCATGATCCGTACATCATCATGTCTCTTGTTAGGAACAACCCATAAGTTTAAGACCCTGTTGATTAAGTCCTTTTAGAAGACTTTTATTAAAATCGCACCTGAAAACCCCGTCCTGTGGACGGGGATGAAAGGTGTGTCTGCTGAAAGCAGAAAAAAGCAAACCAGATGCTGAAACAAGTTCAGCATGACATGACGGT
>Ga0315291_10011613_pt1 | contig 10723 bp, 15 predicted proteins | sample YL17G12_20_MG_FD_203070 | JGI IMG/M metagenome (GOLD analysis project Ga0315291, IMG submission 203070) | Sediment microbial communities from Yellowstone Lake, YNP, Wyoming, USA - YL17G12_20 | ecosystem: Environmental > Aquatic > Freshwater > Lake > Sediment | place: USA: Wyoming | collected... | reverse complement strand
TTATAATACTTATCTGTTTTGGCATGCCCTCATTTTACCACATCAGCCTTGCTGATTGATAGAGTGAGGGCTTTTTATAGGTGATCTTTTGGGAAGTCATTCAAGAGGTGGGTCTTTTTATAAGAGCACAGATGGGTCAATTTTGCTGAGCGCTATAGGAAACAGTAAAACGATTGTGGGATGAAGATTCTGTCGCGGGACTTCCCTTGTATATAGTACTACTAGGCTCATCACCGCTGCTCGTGCAACATGGCCTCACCGAAAGCCTTGCGGGACGTTTTGAGATTATTCCCGTCACTCACTGGTCGTTTACTGAAATGCGAGATGCCTTCGGCTGGAATGTTGAGCACTATATTTTCTATGGCGGATATCCCGGCGCTGCGGACCTGATCAGTGAACCTCAACGATGGTCTCACTACATTATAGAATCTCTTATAGAAACCACTATTTCGCGGGACATCTTACTCATGAAGCGGGTTGATAAGCCAGCCCTTCTGCGTCGTCTCTTTGAACTTGGCTGTACCTATTCAGGGCAGGTGCTTTCTTATCAGAAAATGCTTGGTCAACTCCAGGATGCCGGTAACACCACTACCCTTGCCCACTACCTACGTTTGCTTCAAGGAGCAGGCCTGCTCATGGGATTACCCAAATATGCAGGCAGGAAGATACGCCAGCGTGCATCAAGTCCAAAACTCCAGATTCTCAATACAGCCTTGATGACTGCATCATCCCGGCTTACTTTTGATGAGGCGAGGAAGGATTCCGAATACTGGGGTCGATTAGTGGAATCAGCGGTAGGTGCTACACTTGCCAATGGGCTCCAAGGTACACAGGCGGAATTATTTTACTGGCTGGAAGGTAATCATGAAGTAGATTACGTGTTACAACGTGGTAAGGTTTTAGTCGCCATTGAGGTGAAGAGCAGGAGAAGAAAAATCAGCCTTCCTGGCATCGAGGCTTTTTCTAATTCTTTTCCAATAAAAAGAAAATTGCTGGTTGGACCTCAAGGCATTCCCTGCGAGGAATTCTTATTGACTCCTCTTATAAAGTGGCTGGAGTAAATTACTCAAAAATATTTAAAAGTGAGAGGCAAGTAAGTAAAAGCGGCACGTTGGTTCTGAGAACAACGTAAAGAAAGTACGCAGAGAGTTCTACACTAATCCATGTCCGGGTAATCTCGACTCAATGCACCTGCTACCCTTCATTATAGTACGCGCCGGGGCATTGATCGAATAAACATATTTCACAACAAAACAGACCAAGACGATTTTTTTAATGCATGGCGAGTGCTGAGACAGCAGCATGAGTAAATTACTGTCATTATAGTAAGTTGCTCTGGGAACCTACTCTATAGGTATGATTCAGAAGATAAAGACGCAATGAAGATGGGCGGGTTTGTGGGGAAGATTACCTTCTAGGGAGAACTTGAGCAATTCCTTCCCTTCATTGCGTTAGGAGAGTACATTCACGTGGGGAAGGGAAGGAGTTTTGGACTGGGGAGGTATGAGATTTGTTAATTCATTGCAGCAGGTTTTTATTATGATTGTAGAGTGAAACGCCTGGAATTTTATCGAAGTGAAAGTCTTTGGTAAAGATCAGGCATTTATTTTCTATTGCTAAAGAAGCAAGGAACAAATCCGAGGAAGGTAAGGTAATCCCTTTATTTCTTAAAGATAGAGAGAGATTGGCTGCTCTTGCCCAGGTGGATCGATTCATTTCAAGGTAGGGAAAAGCTTCAAAGTCGCTTTGAACCATTTCCTTTTCTTTTTGATCTTTGATGCCCTGAAAAAGCTCATAGACAACGATGCCGCATAGATAGAGAGAATGTTCATGCACTAAGAACCCTATTGCTTCTTTTATCTTAGGAGAACCTTTGAAGTATTCAATCCAGACACAAGTATCAACAATAATATCAGCCTTTTTCATTTCTCTTTATCTCTTTATCTTCAAGTTCTATTTCCTTTTCCTCTTCTTTTTCCCAGTCGTACTTAATATTAATCTTGCCAGAGAGGGAGAGGAGATGCTCAACTTTTTTCCTGCGTATATATTCTTTAATAGCTTTAGAAATAGCTTTAGTCTTTGATTTTTCATTAGAAAATCTATGAAGTTCTTTTATGAGTTCATCAGGAATATTTAAAGTTGTTCTCATTAAAATCACCTCCATAATATGCGTTTATTATATGCATAGTAATAGCATATGTCAAGGTAATATTGGGAGTGCTACTCCAACCGGCAGGAAACTAAGATAAAGATGGGCGGGTTTGTGGGGGAGATTAGATTGATGAGAAGGGGTATATCTACGATAGTGCCTATGGGGGTAAAAAGATCGGGCGGGTGGAAGATGGGTATGTGTATGACGATGCTTACGGTGGGAAGAAAGTGGGAAGGATTGAAGACAACGGAAAGCTTTATGATAAGTCATACGGTGGAACGCCCGTGGGCAGATATAAGGACGGAAAGGTGTATGATGATGCCTATGGTGTAAAACCCATAGGTAAAACTGACCGTAAAGAAGGATCAGGATATTGGTTGTTAAAAAATAAATGAGAGGATACTGTAAAAGGGGGCGTTGGTTCTGAAAACAACTTAAAGAAAGTACGCAGAGAGTTCTATACTAATCCATGTCCGGGTAATCTCGACTCAATGCACCTGCTACCCTTCATTATAGTACGCGCCGGGGCATTGATCGAATAAACATATTTCACAACAAAACAGACCAAGACGATTTTTTTAATGCATGGCGAGTATTGAGGTAGCAGCATAAGTAAATTACTGTCGTTATAGTAAGTTGCTCTGGGAACCTGTGTCCCTCTTATTTCCCAGTGCTCTGCTTATGATGAGATCCTGCTCCACCTGTGCATCTGAAACCCATGGAGCAACCTGCCTCCAGGCAATAATATCAGCCTTGGGAATCACACATCACCTTCAACTGAAGCATTAATTAAAAGACTCCAGCGAGTATCTCTAGGTGCACCTTTAGCCGGAAGCGCAGGTTCTAGTCGAGCCACAAAGGGGTGTTTCTGCGCAACCCATTGGGCAAGCTTTTTCACCATATCGGGGGAGCCGGCTTTTTCGAACAGCCACCCCAGTCTCTGTGCGTATGTAAGATTTCCATCCGTCTTGGCTGCCTCTACCAGTTTAGCAGGGTCTATCACTTCGCTTAACTCTTGTACTACTGTCAATACGCGTTCCATTCCACCTATAGTTCTTGCATAGCGAACCAAATCAAAAGCGGTGGCTTCAGGGGAAGAAAGATTAATAAAGCCAGTCTGAACTTTTTTCTTAACGAGGGGGGTTGAGGAAAAATTTTTCTTGCTGAAGAAATGAATTGAAAGTTTCTTGCGCTTTATCTCACGCAAAGGAGCGGTAGTAACCACTTGAAACTGCTGGGGCTGCTGATGTGCGGCACCATGCAGGGCAGCCGCACTCAATAGACCAACATAGTACGGTTGTTCAATGTAAGCCATTAAATCAGCAATAAACCATTCAGAGGGAAGCACTCCGGTTGCAGCATATTCAAGAGGAATAATAATAAAAAACCCTCCAAGTAAACGTGCAACCCGGTTTTTTCTTGCCAGACGAATTGCTGCCTGTTTAAAAGCAGATTCATTAATTTTAAGTGTTCTAAGAGCGTTCTCGCGGGTGAAGTAATAGAGTCCCCGGGATTGTTGCTGGTCAATCCACTCCGAAAGCATCAAATATGAGGTGGAGCCACTTTTCTTCATAGCAGGTATTAATAAAGTTATTATTTGCAAAAAGTATCACAAAGTAATACTATTTGCAAATAACAACTTGAAATCATTACTCTGTTTTTTAAACCGAACCCTGGCAACTAAACATTGAATGCGAGACTTATAAATGATTAACAATTAATTCATAATTTGTAATTAATCTACTGCACCCTGATACTCAGTAGAATTTCACATTTTGATAGTGCTACTATATGCATTTATAATTGCGTTTAGTAGCACTATCTGCAATAATAGCTGACATGAAGATTAGAACCTTCTGGCTCAGCATGATTGAGAAGTGGTGGAGACGTCCGGTTCTCTGGCTCTCGGGAATTCGTAGAGTCGGTAAAACCTGCCTCTGCCAGAGTCTTACCGAAATGGAATACTTTGACTGTGAGCTGCCAAGAGCCCGTAGGATGATGGAAGACCCGCAATCATTTCTTGAAAGTCTTAAAGGACGACAGGTAGTACTTGATGAAATCCACCGTTTAGGCAATCCAGCAGAAATACTGAAGATAGCTGCCGATCACTACCCCGGTATTAGAATTATCGCCACCGGCTCATCCACTCTTGGAGCCTCCACCCGATTCCGAGATACGCTGGCTGGTCGCAAATCTGACCTGTGGTTAACACCAATGGTCAGTGCTGATCTGGCTGACTTTGGAAAAACCAACTTAAAACATCGCCTCCTGCACGGCGGTCTTCCTCCCTTTTTCCTTGAAAAAGAGATTCCTGAACGTGAGTTTCAAGAGTGGATAGATGCATACTGGGCAAAAGATATTCAGGAACTGTTTCGCTTAGAACGCCGCCACTCATTCCAGAGATTTCTTGAACTATTAATGACCCAAAGCGGAGGAGTCTTCGAGGCAACCCGCTTTACACGATCATGTGAGGTAAGTCGGACCACCATAAGTAATTATTTGACAGCTCTGGAATCTACCTTTGTGGTACATGTAGTACGACCATTCAGTACTCACCGAGCCACCGAAATTGTATCAGCTCCCAAAGTGTATGGTTTTGATACAGGATTTATATGCTACTTCCGAGGATGGCACGAACTTCGAGGTGAGGATTTAGGTGTGTTGTGGGAACACTTTGTACTTAACGAACTCCACGCGCACTTGCAAACCAGGCAGATACACTACTGGCGAGATAAACGGGGCCATGAGATTGACTTTGTACTCGCACGCAGAAACCAACCACCAACTGCCATTGAGTGCAAGTGGTCAGCCTCGGATTTTGACCCTTCTAATGTGATGGCATTTCGAAGGCACTACCGCAAAGGAAAAACTTTCGTCGTGGCAACTGATGTTGACCGTTCCTATCACCGTTCATCTGGTGAGATCGAAATAGCTTTTGTGAACTTAGAGAGCTTAATTCGTGCACTTGTTAAAGCTGACAATTGGTAATTAATTTTTCCCTGTACCCTGCCCTTGACTTTATCAACTGTCAACAATTCATTGAACCGAAAACCGACAACTAATCAATTAACGGAACTACCGGAACAACCTTCCTCCTACCTCCCCGCATATCTTGTCTTTCTTATCAGTCTGGTCTTTCATCTATACCACCTCATTAACTTCTATGATCTTCAAATCTCCGGTTCTGGCTACCAAGGATGTTGATCGTGCCATTGCCGCAACCGCTGGCATGAGGATGATAAAGAACAAGCCACCATTTGGAAGCTCGATTGAATATTTAGTTCAGTGATAATGAAATTTCAGCAAACGCTGAAAAGCTATTTTTTAGTGAAACATATTGACAAGTCATTACCACCGGCTAAGCCGGTGGCTTGATTAGCCCTATAAGGGCATTGTTACTGGTCACCCCTTAAGGGGGTATTTCAACTCCCTCGAATAAATTTCATCAAAGGGTATACCCTGTGGCCGTTCCAGATTAATCATATCCTTTATTACTTTGCCAATACCACGGGCTCCCCTAGAAGGGGTCACTCAAATTCATTGAGCTCCTGATCCTGAATGTATTTCCGAATCTTGGCTTCATCTAAGTCAAAAACGCTCCCTCTCCTTTTAGAAGCTATGTCCCAATAGGAAAAAAGTCATCCCGAACGGATGTGAGGAATATTAAGTTGTTGATTCTGCGATGATCAGGATTTCTTAGATTCCCTCGAAATGACAAAAACACCAATTACGACTCAGCCTCTTTAGGGAGTGGGATGGGGTGAAGGTGAAAAAGAAAGACATTGCAAATAGTGTCTTTCAGTTGAAAGGCTTTTTCTTTATTTTGTGAGAGAATTTCTAACCTGTGCTTCAACGGCGATGATATTGTCAATGCGGATTACGACGTCATAAAATTCCTTCATGGTTATCTGTTCAAGATGTAAAAGATTGTTCTTCACTTCCTTCACGATTCCGGTCACTGTCGGGCCTGAGGAAAGATACACTGTTATTTGTTTGCCTTTCAAGATAACCAGATTATCAGCAAGGGGTATCCCTGCATTAAACTGAACATATTCTCTTATCTTTTCAGCAGCCTGCACCCTTTGCGGTGTTGTAAGGAGACCCATCATAAAAAGTATAAAAAGCACAACACTGGTTACCAGCAGATTCTTTCCCTTCATTGTTTTCATCTTGTTCCTCCCTCTCAAGTTATTTAAGATCCCATAGCTCTTATCATCAATCCTTGCTGACTATCATTGATTAACCTTAAAGAATGTCCTATAATAAAAATTGTAATTTCCCACTTCAATCGTTAGAATTATCACAGATTGAAAAATATACAATACTAAAGTTATCGTCTCCAAAGTGGAACTTCTCGGCGTTTTTATAAATGTTGTGCACAAAAAACCCTACCGTAACTTCTTTTCACTGCTTCTGACAGCAAGTTTTATGTTGCGTGTCTGTTCAACTGACCCGGGGGATACCACACGCCTGAATATTCCACCTCCGTGTGCTGCAGAAACGGTACCCAATGTTACCGTTGAACACAGTACCCTTGATAAGGCGACGATATACAGTATCTCCAGCACTGATTGCTCTATCAAATGGATTGCCCGTGACTCTGAGAAAGGCGTCATAAAACACTGGTCTCAATGCACGGCTCCCCTGGCTCTACAGCTCCCGCTCCTGACAAAGATTTGCACGGCATTCTTCAGCAGTGATAAGAACACGCAAGCATTTCACACACTTTTTTGGGGTGGGCTTGAACCTGAAAGAAAACCCGCTTCTCAGGAAATGTCGCTCCGGCTCGCGCTCGCGGCATATAAGTCACCTAGGTGGGATGCAAAAAAGGGAAAGCCGAAAAACGGAGACATAAACGGGTTTGTCAAAGATCTTGCCAGCAGGGAGCTTATCTATCCGGAACTGCAAGAACTGTTTGATCGTTTTCAAAGAACCATTATGCTTTCTGCCGTAGAAAAGGTTCGGGTCCTGGAGGGGGAAAAGCTGCCATTTTATGACCAGCTTAAGCAGCAGGGCGTCAAAGCTGATGATAGGCTGCCGTTTGACTGCATGGTATGGTTTTTGGTGTCAAAAAAGTAAAAAGAGGGGGCATTGGTTCTGAAAACAACTTAAAGAAAGTACGCAGAGAGTTCTACACTAATCCATGTCCGGGTAATCTCGACTCAATGCACCTGCTACCCTTCATTATAGTACGTGCCGGGGCATTGATTCTATAAACATATTTCACAACAAAACAGACCAAGACGATTTTTTTAATGCATGGCGAGTGCTGAGACAGCAGCATGAGTAAATTACTGTCATTATAGTAAGTTGCTCTGGGAACCTCTATATACAGCAACCATATCGGGAGTAAAGGGGTTAGGGATGATCGGCAAAAGTCATTACAATTTGAGGATGGCTCATGAAGGGTAAAAAAGAAAAACTTCCCGCAAAATCTATTGGTGCCAGTGCATTGGGCAAAGACTACCTGCAACTGGTTGATGGAATCGGTTTGCTTCTTGAGCACGCCAGGCGGAAAGCCGCCCGCACCATCAACAGTATCCTCACAGCGACTTATTGGGAGGTTGGTCGACGAATCGTGGAGTTCGAGCAGGGTGGGAGCCCCCGAGCAGAGTATGGGGATGCGCTGGTGCGACGACTGGCGGCTGATTTGTCAGGGCGCTTTGGGCGTGGCTTTTCGAAAAGAAACCTCAACTATATGCGTGCATTCTATCTCGGATGGGAGATTGTGCAGACACCGTTTGCACAATTCGAGGCGAGGGCAAATGAATCTCTATTTGAATTATGTCAAGGAACATCTTATGATGCCTGAAGAAGCAGATCCGGTAGGTATCATTTTGTGCGGCGACAAGGATAATGCGGTTGTAAAATACGCGACGGGTGGGATTCGTACCAGGGTTTTTGCTTCTAAATACTTGACTTATCTGCTGCCGGATAAGGAAACATTACAGCAGGAGATAGTGAAAACCCAACGTTTGCTTGCAACCCGGCATAAGGAGGATAAACCCAATGCCTAAACTACCTTGGAAACCGTGGCATGAAGTAGTGAAACTGCGCGATGACCTGCGCTCCGGCGAACTGCCGATGCACATGTTTGCCGCTGACCTCTACGAGGTTATGATGCAGCGCGGCAAGCGCCCGTTATACGAGAAACCGGAGCACTTCTTCGCCCTTACATCTTGTCTCCTTTCCTCTGCATATATTCTCTTTAGCATGATCCCATATTCGCTGGCGGTTGTCTGCTAGGGGAATGCAATTGGTGGGATGTGCCGGTCGGGGGAATGTATGGTGTCGCATCTTGATTATGATTTAATACGTCCGTGTTCCCTCTTCATCAAGTCTGATTTCTTGTTTAAACGCTCCGGCGTCGATCTGAAAGTAAGGGTTCTACATTTAAAAATTTGTTTCACTATTTTTGAATGTAGAACCCTTCCCGTATAGAAGGAAACGCATTTGAATGAATGAAACTACTAACGTCAACTGATAAGAAGGAAGCATTAGGAAGTGTATAAACTGAGGCGCTGGTATGCACGCAATAGGAGCTAGCATTTGGTAATTAATTCTCCCCTGATCCCTGACCCCTGAACCCTTGACTTTTCACTGAACCGAAAACCAACCACTAATCAATTAACGGAACTATCGGACCTACGTCTCCTCTCTCCTCAAAATAGTATATTGCATAACTAACCTCCCCATAGGGAAATATGGGGAGGTTTTTTGTCTTACGGGATAATTCGTATACATCACCCTCTGCAAATATAGTACCTATCCTAATGTGGACAGCATTGAAAAAGATTGTTATTAATCTCGACAACTTCGTAAAAAGCTAACTTATACCGCAGGTGGTATCCTATGAGCGACGAACTTGATTAATACGATAATTGAGTTCTTTTGAAAATATCATCTTAAATTAACCTGTTGCAACAAAGCTGCGATTAAGTTCGTTGGAAGTCAAAAACGCTCCCTCTCCTTAATCCCCTCCTCTGACTCCTGCATCCTGTCCCCTGGCAACTGATTGCTATAATTCTTAATTGCTTTTACCCCTGTTTTTTGATAACTTCAAACTGCAAACTGGCATTCTCTCTGAGTTTGCGGCTTTCGCCAGTGTCACACAACCGCAATCTGGCTGTTAAAAAAATAGTAAAGACTCCTCATGCCGGAAATGCGTGGATCGGTTGCACTCTTTATTGAACTACCACCGCTGTGACCACGAGTGAAATGGTAATTCTATGGAAACAAAGGAAAAGATACTTGGATTTCTGAAGAGTCACAAGCAAGAACTCGTGGCGCGCTTTACTGTCCGCCGAATCGGTCTGTTCGGCTCTTACCTGCACGGCGAAGCCGGGGAGCTGAGCGATGTGGATATCCTGGTGGACCTGGCCCAACCCACCTTCGATAATTACATGGACCTGAAGTTTTTCCTTGAAGACCACCTAAAGATACCGGTGGACTTAGTTCTTGCCGATTCCTTAAAGCCCCGCCTCAAGCCCATCATTACCCGTGAGGTAGCCTATGCCTAGAGACTTTCGCCTGTATCTCGACGACATTTTAGAGGCTATCCAGCAAATCCGGTCCTACGTACAGGGCCAGAACGAAGAGGTTTTTGCCAGCGACCGCAAAACTCAGGACGCGGTAATCCATAATCTGGAGGTTATAGGCGAGGCTGCCCGAAACCTTCCGGACGAAGTCCGGGTATTGGCAGGTGACATTGATTGGCGGAAGATCATTGGTCTTCGTAACATTCTCATCCACGAATACTTCGGGATCAGCATACCCATGGTGTGGGATATCGTACAAAACAAGCTTGAGCCGCTGGAAACAGTGTGTCGGAAGCTGCTTATGGACGAGGGAAATTCGTTTGATGGATAGACTGCACCTAAAGATGGGAATGAAGATCCCCAAGCAAGCAGCGATTCCAGGAATGGAGCCTAAGCCACAGTTGGTATGCACACCACAGAAGCTGACAATTGGTAATTAATTTTCCCCTGTACCCTGATCCCTGAACCCTTGACTTTTCACTGAACCGAAAAGCGACCACTAATCAATTAACGGAACTAACGGATGCCCCCCTTTCCTCTATTGAATAATAGTGTTCTGCACGTCTATCCAATAGGACGAGGATAGGTAAGCTTTTTTTGCAGAGAACTTTTTTGATTACAATAGAGATTTGAAAGAGATGAAATCAGTCACGGGGCGAGATTTAATATAAGTGCTAGTAGAGTAATTATGGTTTGAATAATTTTAAAATCAAACCTTTGATATCTTTGAACTGCTTTCTATTGCCAGTGGCGAGGGAGAGGTTGTTTTCAACAGCAGTAGCAGCAATAATAGCATCACCTGCCCGCATCCCAGTACTCAGGGAATGTTCTTCAACATAAATAGCTGCCCGATGACCGATATTTTCAGTGATTGGTAATATCTCAAAACCAAATTCTGTCAGGAAATCTTTTGTAATTTTTTGCATTTCTTTAGCTGATCTTAGACAGTTACGAAAAAATAGTTCAGTGATATTAAGCACATAAGTTAGTTAAAAAGGTTCTTGGCACTACCTCTTTGCTCTTTGACATAACA
>Ga0315291_10011612_pt1 | contig 10724 bp, 16 predicted proteins | sample YL17G12_20_MG_FD_203070 | JGI IMG/M metagenome (GOLD analysis project Ga0315291, IMG submission 203070) | Sediment microbial communities from Yellowstone Lake, YNP, Wyoming, USA - YL17G12_20 | ecosystem: Environmental > Aquatic > Freshwater > Lake > Sediment | place: USA: Wyoming | collected... | reverse complement strand
GCGTCGTCCTGGGTGAAGCACCTGACGCGGAAGAGCCCTGACAGGACCCCTGAGAGCTCGTGGCGGTGGACGATGCCGAGCTCGAAGACCCTGAGGGGCAGGTCCCTGTATGAGTGGGACGCTCCCTTGAAGATTAGTATCCCGCCTGGGCAGTTCATGGGCTTGAGGGCGTAGTCGTCGTCGTCGATCTTGGTGAAGTACATGTTCTCCCTGTACTTGTCCCAGTGGCCGCTTATCTCCCAGAGCTGCTTGTTGAGGATGATGGGGGTCTTCGCCTCGACGTAGCCCGCCTTCCTGTGGACCTCCTTCCAGTATTCGACGAGCTCGTTGACAACCACCATCCCGTTCTGGTGGAAGAAGGGCATCCCCGGCGCGGCGTCGTGGAAGCTGTAGAGGTCCATCTGCTCGCCGATGAGCCGGTGGTCGTTAACCGGGAGCGCCTCGGAGTCGTACTTCGCCTGCCTGAACATCACAGACTTCATCTCCTCGAGGGACTTCCCGCTCTCCGCTATGGGTCTCCTCTCCTTGACCGTCTCGACCTTCCGAGGTCTTCCCTCCTTGGTTATCGTCCGGGATTGCTCGGCCAGGGGATGACCCTTCACGGCTATCGTGAACCTCTTGTTCCAGCCGAAGGGGGCCCTGTACGTCTCCAGGCCGACCTCCCTGGCGTGGGCCTCCATCTCCTTCAGCACCTCCAGGGCATCCTCGAGCCCCGCTAAGTCGCTGCTCAGGTGGGCATATGGGTAGATGAGAACCCTGTTTGCCTTGAGGTTCTTCATGAACTTTGCCACCTCATCCACGGCGGCACGCGCGACCGAGGCGTCGTCCCCCCTCTCAACAGATGCGAGGAGCACGACAACGTCCTCGACACGGGTCTTCTTCTTCTCGGCGGCCTCCGCGTTGGGCGCCTCTTTCTTCACGGGCTCGTACTCAACGTAGTCTGAATGCAACTGCAGTATTCTCATATCGGGTTCCTCCCACCCCGTGCAGGGGATGGGCTCATGGCGAAGACGTGGGAAGACTCCACAGGCTCGGCGTCGCAAGCATAGTAGTGGAGAACTGGTTCAGAGGCTGGATCAGGGGACGCAGAACTTGCTGTCTGTTTGACGTTCACCGTGCACTTCCAGCACCTTCGTCAATACCGCATCATACGAAAGCCGTTCCACTTAAATACTTTTACAGGTGCCTGATGCATCCCACAGCTCCATGAGGATAAGATAAGTTCTAACTAGTGTTTATCACTGGCCTGAACCACCCCACTAAAAAATCGTAAATTCCCACTCACCGGAAACAAGCCCGGTAAAAATAATGAAATTACAAGTAGCTTGTAACAAAGTATGGTAGCGGGGGTAGTGGCAGACTTTCGTTTGAACTATCTTCCATCTGAATTGATGTTATTTTTAAAATACTACACTACATTTAGACATCGATTTTGTCAGAGGGACTTACCTTTCCTTCTTTATTTTCTTGGTCGGTCCCTGGTTCGGATTTCGTTTCTTTTGAGGGTTCTTTCTTGTCCTTTGCTGCTTTTTCTTTTTTATTCGCATATATTGTTTGACTTACAGAAGCGCTGGACGTTCCGACAATATCAGCTATTTGTCCTGGTGCGAATCCCGCCTCGTCTAGGATCAAGGATTTTATCCTTTTGGAGCTTTATGCCATTGACTAAATTCAGGGCTGTGAGACGAATCAGAGAGTCTAGCTTGCTCGAAATTTCAGTAAGTGATTCCTGTTCCGTTTTCCCAGTCATACAGATTTTTCACCTTCCGTGGTTTCTTCTATTTCCTCTTTTTTCTGGCCTTTCTTGATCCTGCTTATCGCAACGCTAACGTAGCCGGGGGTCGTACCTAAGATATCTGAAATCTCTGTTGGACCAATGCCCAGTGATGATAGTGCTTCTATTTTATCCTTGAGTGATTGTTTATCTTTGATTAGGTTCAAGGCTTGAAGACGGTTGTTTAGGTCGATTTTTTTTAGCAAAGCCGCTCTGAATTCATCTTCATTCATTCTTTTTCTCCTCCACTGTCTCATTCGAGGTTGGTTCAGACTGGGCTATTGTTGGTTTCTCAGTATTGTTGACTTTTTTCATTTTTGGGACATCTATGCCAAAATCTTCTAGCGAAAAAATCCTTTTAGCTCTTTCCCCACCTTTCACTGGTATCGCCTCAGTTATCCCCGCTTTGTTCCATGTTTTCCACCATTCGGGAATGGTTGAGGCACCAACCCCGGACATTTTTGCGATTTCCACGCTGCCTTTTCCATCACTCAATTGATAGACAAGCTTGCGCTCATCATCTTTTAGAATGTCTAGAAGAGTTTTCCTGACTCCGGGCATGCTGGAGAATTTTGTCCACTTGACCAGCTCTTCCAAGAGTTTGACTGTTCGATCTTGTGCATTGCCTTCCTCGGCTTTTCCCTCCTTCTTATCAACCATTACTTGTACACCCTCCTTAAGCTACATACTCACCCTTACCTAGCCTGCTTATCTCCTCTGCGGTTAACGCGAAAACAGTGCTGCCCTTCCTGATGTAGAAGCGGTTGTCCTTTGTGTACTGGTAAGGTGTTTTCCGGTTCCATGGCGGGATGACAACAACCATGACTTTCTGGCCCATTACACGTAGTTCGCTAATTTCGATCTTGGGTTTGGGGGATATCGTGTTTTGTACCGAGTTCTGAATAGATTGGTCAAAATCTTGCCTTCTCACATCGGCTCCCACAATAGAGCCATCGTCGGCGACACCGTAGAATATTAGGCCCCCTCTTTTCGTGTTTAGGAAGGCTGCTATCTCTTTAGTGACTTTCTCGGTTTCAACTCTGGATTCCTTGAATTCGTATATCTGCCCCTCACCTTCTTTGCATATATCCAACAGCTCTGTATCTGATGGAATCTTTAATGGCTGGCTGAGTTGCTCCCTTGGCGTCCTAGATCTGGTCCCTATGTTCCGATCAGCAACTGGTCTAGCCTTTGGAGTATCTTTAAAGTAGCTCAAGGGGACCTGGTTCACTAGCGGTATTTTTTCGAATATCGCGCATCCCTCTTTTTTCATTGGTTTGCCGTCAAGGATCTTCTCCTGTATTAGCCCGCAATCTTTCATTTTTCTAAGGTCTTGGAGGGCCGTGACATGGTTCCTCCCGCTAGCTAACGCTATTTCTTTAGTGTTACGTTTGCCGTCCACATTCCTGAAAATCTCCAACCTTTTAGGAGCTCCACTGAATAGGAATCGGCCACGCGTGATCAGTTCCTGAAGCTCCATTATCTGTCACCCCAGAAGCCCTGTGCTTTCATAGTAGGTCTCCTTTCCATCGCGTCGTGACGTTATCAGACCCATCGACTTGAGGTCGGACATCTTCTTCTTGACGGTTATCTCAGCGACGCCAGTCTCATCATGAACCTGCTTAGCTAGGTTGGAGTAGGTGACCGTACCATCCGAGAGTTCCAGGATGCGCATTGCCACCTTGTCACGTTCGAGGTTCCTCTGAATTTCGTCTAAGGTTGAACGGTTGGACAGTTTGGACAAGGCAATGAGTGTGTCGAGCTTCTCAAGCTTGTCTAGTTTGCCTACGATTTGCCTCAGGAGCTCCTTTTCTTCTTCATCCATCGTTTTCCAACCTCCAGCTCGAAGGTACGTAATCGAATTTGCGCTTCGGATAGCCTCGTCTTTCCATGGATACAAGATCGGAATCGAGCAGCTCTCTGACAAAGATCTGGACTGCCCTCTGGCTGACTCCGGTCTTTTGCGAGATCTCATCCGTGCTCTTGATGCCATCAAAGCTAGCCCAGATAGCGCGCCTTTCCTTTGTCGTGGCTACCGTCTCGAGGTCTCGTTTGAGGGTGTCTCGCAGAAGACGCTCAAGGAGTGACCTTATCAATACCAGCTCATCTAGGATCTTATCCGTCGATTCAACAGACATACGTATACTAAACGAACCTTTAATATTTAAATACTTTTCGTAATTACGTATATGCAGTAGGTATGATAGTTTGTGACCTACGCACTTGAAAATATATGATAATGATGCAGAATATCTAGAGTTATATTGCTGAGTTTCATATGACGTTATTTTGTTTTAAAATCGGTAAATATGGCTTAAATTAGGCTAATTACAAAAACATACAACTAGGACATTGATTCAACTTATCATATGTTAGCTGTGATAGAAACTTTAATAAGGTCATTGATGAGAAGTATATTCATCGAATAACTCGGGCTGAAAACCTATGGTCGATGGCAAACCAGACGATCTTATCTTGCTTGAGCTTAGGAAGATGTCTAAACTACTAGCTGTCGCTAATGCTCCCGCTCTCGAAACTGAACTGACCAAGATAGCCATCAATGATTCCCGAAAGAAGATGTGGGTACTGATTGACGGTGAGCGAATGCCGAAAGACTTGGCGGAAGAGGTCGGAGTATCTGTCAAAACAGTCTCCATATTCGTAAACGCTTTACTTGCAGCCGGTTTCATAGAGTACAAAAAAGGGCAGCCCCCGCGAAGAATCTTAGATTACGTACCGGCTTCGTGGCTGAACCTGGTTGAACCCGAAAAAGTCGAGGACGAGCAGGAAGGACCGGTTGAGCCCTCACAAGAACATGAGGAGGCCAAGAAGGAGACTGGGTGAGCATATGGCAGAAGACATTTCAAAGAGCTTGAAAGTACTGCAAGGAACCCTTGAGGAGATAAGGAGCATCCTCATTCTTACCAACCAGGATAAGCTGTCCGCAGCAAAGAAGGCGCTGTTGCCTGATGGGTCTGTTAAGAAGCAAATTTATGAGCTATGTGACGGAATAAAAACGACTGACGAAATAGCACAGGCTGTCCAGAAGCCAAATGAATACGTGCGTTCCAACCTAAGTCGGCTGAGGCGCGAGGGGCTCATTAGGACTGTGGAGAAAGAAGGAAAGCAGACTCATGAACAAATATTCTAGGTGCAACTGACATGCCGGAAACGATTGATACTGCTAAAGAAATAATCACTATCAAGAGAGACATTCGAGACATCAAACAATCACAAGAAGCAGATATGCAATTTAAGAGAGCTGATTACGAGAAGCTGGTGTCATCAGTTCTGGAGGGAAGTGTGATTAGGGTCAAAGTGTTTCTTGAGGTCGACAGCCAAAAAACGATGAAGGAGATACAGGACAACATTGGCGAGAATCAGTCAGCGACTTCGAAAGCTTTTGATAAACTCGAAAAATACGGGCTAATTGTGAGGACCGAGGAATCTAGAAATCGGAGCCCGATATATGCAAAACCGAGATGGGCCAATATTCTGAGGATGGATGATTATGTCAGAAAAAATTTCGAGACGGGCATTCGCGAAGAACCAGAGGTCCAACCCAGTGTCGGAAGCAGCGATACTAAACCGGATACTTAATTTCGTGCAGCGCTGTGGCTGGATCGATTACGATGACTTTAGCTTAAAATTGGCTAAGGAAATCTCTAGTCTTCGCCCTAGGAATCCTGCCGAATTAAATGAGATAATATCCGGTTTCAGAACCTCTTTTTTCGCATTAAATAAGGTTAGCAGGAAAACTTTCTTTGACAATTTCCCTGCTAGCGACGTGTTGGAAACGATTTTAAAAGAAAGAGTAGTAGAACCTCTAATATTTCATGATGTTTTCAAAGAAACCACGACAGTTAGTGTAGAAGAAGGGAAGTCCCTGGTTGGATTGCTACAGCACATTGAAGAAAGGACTATTCAGGATGCACTTCAGGACTCTCTTCGCGATTTAAATGCGACAAACCAAACTGAAAGGAAACATGATTCTGTTCTTGAAGTCAGTGATCGTGAGCATCCATCGCTTGTCATTAATGGAATTACCAGATCATTTTCTCTAGTTGTGAAAGGGTACAACAGTGTTAGTGGTAAGACTGTTACATTAAAAGATGTAATGCATCAGATCATTCGTGCATACAATAGAACCCAACCGGATTATATTTTATTGGTGTTAGCAAAATATCCAGAAGATTCCCTAATATCCGAATATGTGCAATATGGTAAGTCAATCAATAACGAATATTTGGTGATTTTATGTGATCCTGTAAATTTGGCGCGGTTCTTAAGAGCAAGAAAAATAATTTAAAGTGTAAATATATTCTGTAACATACAAATCAATTTATTATTTGAAGATAATAGAAATATCGGAATAATACCTCTGTCAGTTGGATTCTGAGTTGTGTCGTTCAGCCCCTAGGGAGCACTCAGATGCAACCGCAAATCTCCCGCCCTCCTATGGGTGGGTGATGGTTGAAGTCAGTGATCGTGAGCATCCATAGCCGAAAGGAGCCTGAAAGAGTTTGGATTGAGGATTTAGTATGGTAGCGGGGGGTAGATTTGAACTACCGACCTTGGGGTTATGAGCCCCACGGGCTAACCTGGCTGCCCTACCCCGCTTCCCCTTCCCTTCTTGCCGACTCAACTCTTATAAACTCTTCCCACTCCCCAAAAACCACGGAGGCACCCACGACGGCGGGCAGAGACAACAGGAAAATAGCACTCGAAAGGATCGAGATCCTCTTCGAACAGGCCGATAAGACCTACGCATCCGATCCGAAACGGGCGCAGCGCTACGTCGACCTTGCCAAGAGGATCGCCATGAGGAGCAGGGCCCACCTCCCGCCCGGCCTAAGAAGGCGCATCTGCAGGAGCTGCAAGTCCTACCTCAACCCCCTCAACTCGAGGACCAGGATAAGGCAGGAGAGGGAGCCCCACGTGTCCACCACCTGCGCCGTCTGCGGCCACGTCAACCGGTATCCGCTCAGGAGGACGGAGAAGTGACTCTAAGCCTCATCAGCATCGGACTCACAGACGAGAAAGACCTCAGCATAAGGGCCGTTGAGGAAGCAAGAGGCTGCGACAGACTATACGCAGAGCTCTACACGATGAAACTCGAGACCACCATCGCCGGCCTCGAGGAGGCGATCAGGAAGCCAGTCACACCCCTCCTCCGCGGCGACCTCGAGGAGAAGGCTGACGCCATCCTGGAGGAGGCAAAAAGGGGAAACGTGGGAGTCCTCGTGGGAGGAGACTGCCTCTCTGCTACCACCCATATCTCCCTCATCATAGAGGCGAAAAAGCGGGGGATAGAGACCAGGGTCATCCACGGCTCGAGTATATTCACAGCCATCGCGGAGACAGGGCTCAGCCTCTACAAGTTTGGCAGGACGGTAACCATGCCTCTCTCAGAGAAGGGGCCAACCGACACCGTCCTCAAGACCATCGGCGAGAACCTGGAGCACGGCCTCCACACCCTCATCCTCCTCGACCTCGACATGGAGGCGAACCGATTCGTCACCGTGGACGACGCACTCTTGGGCCTCATCGAAGCCGGCCTCGATCCCTCGACCCTCGTCGTCGGGGTGACCAGACTCGGCTCGAGAAGCCAAAGGATCGCGGCCGGGAGGGCAGGGGAGGTCAAGAAGCTGGAGTTCGGTGAGCCACCCCACTCCATCATCGTTCCAGGCAGCCTACACTTCATCGAGGAGGAGGCACTCAAGACACTGGCTGCCTGCCCGCAGGAAGCCCTGAAGGGGAGAATCGTTAAAGGCGAGCTCGACAGGCTAATAGAGAAATACTCCAAGGGGTGCAGGAGGGTGCTCGACGAGTTGAGGCTTGTGGAACTACCGGCGACCATCAACGAGGCAAAGGTGGAGGAGCTCAGGGAGCACGCGAAACGCTACCTCAGCGACGCCGAGTACTACGCCGCTGACACGAAGCCGACGGCCCTCACGGGCGTCGCCTACGCCGAGGGCATCCTAGACGCCCTGAGGCTTCTCGGCTTAGCGGAGTTCGAGTGGTGAGAGCAGTTGACTAAGGTCCTCGCCTCCGGAGTCTTTGACCTTCTCCACTATGGCCACATAAGGTTCCTGGAGGAGGCGAAGAGGCTCGGCGGACCAGACGCGAGGCTCGTCGTCATCGTTGCGACCGATGAGACCGTGAGGAAGAACAAGGGCAGTGACCCAGTTATTCCCGAGAACCAGAGGCGGGCCCTCGTGGAGTCCCTTAAGGTCGTGGACGAGGCCATCCTCGGATACAAGGACATGGACCTCGAGTCGGTCCTAGACCGAGCTAAGCCTGACATCGTCGCGGTGGGCCACGACCAGAAGGAGATCATGGAACAGGTTCTCATCCTGAAGGACAGGAAGGGCCTAAGGCTCAGGGTAGTCCAGGTGGGCAGGTTCGGCGAGGAGGACCTCAACAGCTCTTCGAAGATCAGGCGCAAGATACTGAACGATTCGAAAAAGCGAGCCTGACCCTGTCGCCGTCGGAGAGGCTGAAATGCCTCCTGAGGTATATGGGGCTGACGATCTCCATGACGCCGGTGTTGTGGGTCGTCCTGTCAGCCACTAACAGGGCGCCCTCCACCTCATCGTTTATGAGGAGCGGGTAGCACCTGCAGGCCCCGAAGGCACGCTCCCCATTCCTGAAGCCCTCTATGACAACGGCGGGCCTGGCCTCGAGCCTCCGCCTCCGCTCGTAGTCCTCCTGACTTATCTTGACATTCAGCGTACCTGGGAAGGGGTCGAACCCGAGCTTCTCCCTAATCTGGTCCCGGTACCCCCCCTTACCGATGTAGTAGGCGCCCTCGTACAGGCCGCTGACCACGTCACCCTCGAAGACGAAGGCCTCAGCCTCCTCGCCCTCCATGAACATCTTCAGATCGACGAGGACCCCCCTGAGCTCCTCGGCGCCCCGCTCGGTGATCTCGACGATGCTACCCTCGGAGTCCACCCTTCTGGTGATGAGACCCTTCTCTTCTAGTAGTTGGAGGTGGCGGGACGCCGACTGCTGTGAGCCTCTGATGACCCTGCTCAGCTCTGTCGTTGAGACCTTGACTGGGACCTTCATGGCGCCGAGCCTCATTAGGTTGTAGAGTGTGAACCAGAGATGGGGCTTAGCATGGTCTCCAGACATATCCAAAAATGGGTAGCTCACCCCTATTTATACTTATAACTGAGTAACTCATCTCGAAACCTTTAGGACCTCAGTCTATAGGATGAGACCCAAGCCCTGATGGAAAAGAGGTATCAGAAGAGGATCGTAAGTGTCGAGGAAGTTCTAAAGCCCAGAAGAAAGAGCCTTAACCCTTCGCCACAGCGATTGGGACGGACATCATCACCTTCCGGCCGATGCCGAGCCTGTGGCTCACGTCGGCGACCTTGTGGATATCCTTGTAGCTGTCCGGGCTCTCCTCCTCGACCACCCTGCCGCTGGCTGCACGGATGACGATCCCCTTCCTCTTCAGGTCGGAGACGATCTCATTTGCCGTTGAGCGTCTCCTAGCCCCTGCACGTGACATGACTCTGCCCGCCCCGTGAGCCGAGCTGGCGAAGCTTATCTCCTCCCCCTTCTCTGTCCCCTTGAGGAGGTAGCTCGCCGTCCCCATGGTTCCGACGAGGAGGACGGGCTGCCCTGTCTGCTTGTAGTCGTCTGGGAGGTCCTCTCTGCCAGGGCCGAAGGCCCGTGAGGCCCCCTTCCTGTGGACGACGGTCTTCATCCTCTTGCCGTCGACCATGTGCTCCTCCCTCTTCGCCGTATTGTGGGTCATGCTGTAGACGAGTTCCAGGCCCATGTCCTCGGCCTTCCGTTTGAAGGTCTGCTCGAACGCCTTCCTCACCTGGTGGAGGACGATGTGGCGGTTGATGAACGCCCAATTGACAGCACAAGCCATCGCCTCGTAGTAGTCGTCCGCCTCTCTGCTCTTGAGTGGGGCGCAGGCGAGCTCCCTGTCGGGGAGCCTTATCTTGTACTTGTTCGACGCCTGCTCCATAATCCTGATGTAGTCTGTGGCTATCTGGTGACCGTAGCCCCTCGACCCTGTGTGTATCCAACAGATAACCTGGTCTGGCTCCGTGATGCTGTAGACCTTCGCCGCCTCCTGATCGTAAACCTCCTGAACCCTTGCAACCTCAAGGAAGTGGTTCCCAGCGCCTAGAGTGCCAAGTTGGCTTGCTCCTCTCCCCTTAGCCTTGCCCGAGACCTTGTCTGGATTTGCGTCTTTCATGCAGCCACTCTCCTCCATGTGCCTTGAGTCAGCTTCCCAGCCGTAGCCCTTCTCTATCGCCCAGCGCACACCGCCGGAGACGGCGTCGTCGAGTTCCTGGTTGCTGAGTCTGACCTTGCTGCCGACTCCTACACCGCATGGGACAAGGTTGAAGATCCTGTCGATGAGCTCCTCCGCCTTCGGTTTTACCTCGGAGTACTTGAGGTCCGAGCGCATCAGGAGGACGCCGCAGTTGATGTCGTATCCTACGCCGCCCGGGGTTATGATCCCCTCCTCTGCGTCGAAGGCTGCTACGCCGCCGATGGGAAAGCCATAGCCCTGGTGACCGTCTGGCAGCGTGATGCCGTACTTCAGTATGCCCGGGAGCTGGGTGAGGTTGACGCTCTGGTTCAGCGTCTCGTCGCCCCTCATCGCAGTGAGGAGCACCTCGTCTGCGTAGATCCTGGCTGGAACCCTCATGTTCGGGTTCACCTCCCTCGGGATCTCCCAGACGAGGTCATCGACCCTGTTGACCTTATAGTTCATCTCTTCTCTACCCCGGAAGAGCCGGGGAACAGGTTATAAGCGTTTATTGGTCTCAACACCAATGATCGAGATGAGGCTGAGTCGGGTCAGGCGCGTCCCCATGAACGAGATAACAGTAAGGGTAGCCGAGCTCGAGGGAAAGTACGGTGACAGGTTCCAGGAGCTCCACGAGGAGTTCGTCCATGGCCGGATGGA
>Ga0315291_10011608_pt1 | contig 10727 bp, 9 predicted proteins | sample YL17G12_20_MG_FD_203070 | JGI IMG/M metagenome (GOLD analysis project Ga0315291, IMG submission 203070) | Sediment microbial communities from Yellowstone Lake, YNP, Wyoming, USA - YL17G12_20 | ecosystem: Environmental > Aquatic > Freshwater > Lake > Sediment | place: USA: Wyoming | collected... | reverse complement strand
CACATTCCCGCAGATTTTTATCCGTCACAAAACTTTTGCCCTTGATGATGATGGTCTGGTCTCCCCCTTCCTTTCTTTTTTCAAAACCAGCACTTGAATATATTTTTTCACTCGCACTCTCATAGTGGACTTCAGGAGTCTTCAGCGAGGTGCCATCAGACGTGTTAAACAGGACATGCCCCTTAAGGTCAATATCATTTTTCTTTCGTTTCATGGAGGGATTATCGCGAAAAAAATACAAGCCATCATCAGATGTGAGCGTGCCGGTTTTTCCCTCTTCCCCCTCCTTGAAAAATGTCAGGTGGATCTTTTTCATCTCTATACAATAGAGTTTTTCTTTTAGAAGGGCATCATCGGAGTCGATGATATATTGTGGTTTGCCTTCCGTAGTGGCATAAGCCTCAAAGCCCTTAATCTTCATGGTGCTATCCGGAGAGGCTGGAGGTTTATCGCTCAGGAACCCGGATGCCCCACATCCCGCAAGAAAGAGCAATATAAAGTAGGATATTTTTGATATAAAACCCTGCATATCTAAGGGATTTACCCATCCTCCCACCGGTTATGCACCCACATCCATTGTTCTGGATTCCGTCTGATGTATTTCTCAATCACCGATGTATAAACCGCGGAAATATTTTTCATATCCTTTTCTTTATCACCGGTGAACTCAAATATTAAAGGATTATCAATAATCACGGTATGTTCTGTCAAACTTTTATTTCTCGTGATAAACATCGGGACAACAATTGCCCCTGTCCGGAGGATGAGTTCCGAAAGCTCTTTATGCGTCTTTGCCGGATGACCGAAGAAATCCACATAAATCCCTTCTCCCCGAATATTCTGGTCTGCAAGGATTCCCAGTCCCTCATTTCGCTTTAACCTCCGCAGCACCTCCAATCCGGATTGTCCCCTGTATATGAAATTGACACCCATTGAGAGGCGGGTTTTTTCCAATAACCTGTTCAACCATGGATTGGAGAGGGCGCGCGCAATGACGACAAATTTGATTTTTAAAAGATTCGCAATGGCTGCCGCCAGGTATTCCCAATTGCCCAGATGCGCCGTCAGCCCGATGAAGCCTCGCCCACTGTCAAAAGCCTTTACAAGATTTTCAGGATTCACAATATTAACATGTGTCCTCAGGTGTTCAATACCCAGTTTGTGCCAGAAGATGACCTCTGTCAGAGAGCGACCGGAATTCACGAAGACCCCCCTCGCAATCCTTTTAATCTCTTTCTGCGTCTTTTCACCTGAGAAGGCCCTCTTCAGGTTGAGCACTGTTTTTTGCCTTTCACCCGGCAGGCAATAATAGGCAAGAAAGCCCAGAAAAGACGTGATACGAAAGGCAAGCGAAAAGGGGAGCAGGAGAAGCGCCCGCCTTAAACACAGTGTGAGTAAATACACCATATAGCGCCGGAAATATTTCAAAAGCCGGCGGCGCTTCTTTTTAGGGCGGGTTTTTTGCTCACTCTCCAAGATAGCCCTCCACGAGGGTTTGCCACTTCCCCTGCCCTTTAAGGAGGATTTCAGCCGCTTCCCTGATGGCGCCATTACCTCCGGGCTTTGCAGTGACGATATCGGCGCGCTCTCTCACCTCGACCGCCGCATCCGCCGTGGCAATTTTGAGGCAACAGTGATTGAAGAGTGGGAGGTCTGGAAGGTCATCCCCCATGCAGGCGGTCTCTTCCTTTTTGAGCCCGAGACGTGCAAGAAGCTCCAGATAGTGGGGTAACTTTTTCAGACATCCCTGAAGACATTCATGAATATTCAATTCTCCGGCGCGGCGTGACACAGCCTCCGATTGACGTCCCGTGATAATCGCCACGGCAATGCCGGCGCGCTGAAGATATTTTATAGCCGCCCCATCCTTCACATGAAACCGTTTGAACTCATCTCCTCCAGACAGCCAGATGGAACCGTCAGTCATAACGCCATCCACGTCCAGGACGAGGAGTCGGACACGTTTTACCATTTTATCTAAAGATGCATGGTCAATCATGGACAGGTTCCTTTCTCTGTGACCATCTAAGATAAACCGGATAACAAATCCGGAGCATCATAATTGTCAACCGCAATCTGGGATTGGAAAAACCACTGGAAACAAACTCACATTACTTATAAAAGGTCATTTATTGTTGAAAGGGCAAAAGTGGTATGATATGAGAAATATGATTTTTTAATAAGGCGGATTGATACATGAAGTTTCGATTTTCTTTGTGGCTGGTTGTATTGCTCTCTATTTCTACCTGTTTTTCACTCTGGGCGCAAGAGGTTTCCACAGGGCGCTCGGATGTGATTGTCAATCCCCCAAGGTCAACACCGTCGCCTCAGACCACCCCTTCACGGGAAGGCACAAAATCCACCTCCGAAGCGAAAACGGGAAGACGTTATTCAACTTCCCGTAAAACGGGTGTAATCCCCAAAAAGAAAAGTACCAGTGGTGGCAAAGGGGCGAGACATTACAAGTCCACTTACGATGTGCCACAGTTCAGTGAGCAGGCAGACCCCAATCACGCTATCTTATATTTTTACCCCCCCGACCGTCAGGTGGTCATAGGCGACAAACCTTTCGCCACCATGCTCATCATGTCCAACCCGCAGGGTTTGACCTTTAACAGGGTATTTCTTGCCATAAAATATGATTCCGCCGTCCTTGCGCCTGTTGAATATGAGGATAGGCTCACCACTGCACTCTTGAAAACCGTCCCTAAAATGATGGTTTACCCCAAGGAGGGAATCCTCACTTACAGCGCCGAATTAACGCGCCCCATTCTATTCATCAATGAGGAGCTTCTTGCCATCTACTGGAAAGCCCTCCTTCCCCAGAGTGAAACCATCCTTTATTTCACCCATTTTAATGGTGAAAATTCCGGCATATTCACGGACAAAACCAGTATCCTGGGCGACCCTGCTGTGGACAATGACGGCATGATTCCCGCCTCCATCAATATCCTCTCTCAAAATGAGTCAGCCATGAAGGAGGCGGAAGAACCTGAAGATTTCTCAATGGCGTTTGTGGTGGATAAGTGGGACATGCAAAAGGAAAAGGGCGATGGCTCAATCGGTCTTGCCCTGTTAGCGCCACAGTCCCCTGTGAAGGTGGGGAACACATTTCTTGTGGACATCCATTTCAAAAACCCAAACGGTCTTCAAATTGATAATGTCTCATTTGATATCCGTTTTGACCCTAAGGTTCTGCAAGTGGTGGATTATGATGAGGATAACTGGATAACGCGGGATGTGAATATCTATGACGGGGCATCTCATGAACTGTACCCTTTTGACTACCATATCAGCAATATAGCTTTAAATCAGAGCGGACACATCATTTACAAGATGGGACTCTCAAAAAGTGATGCACTTTATCACGAGGGCACCATGGCAACAATCAAATTCTATGCAGTCGCTCCTGCATCACGAACTGTAGTCTACTTTTACCGCATGGCAAAAGACCGCATCCGTGAAGGGACCACGCTCACTTACGCCGGTCAGGATATGCTCGGTTCCTCCGCAGACCCCATGGCAGGTCTGCAGAATGCAACACTATCTGTAATTCCCAAATAGTGCGCAAGGAATCCGGTTTTCTGCGGAATAGAATAACAAAGTAGTGCCTTTTAAAAGACGGTTTCAGGGAAAGGAATCTTATCCTCTTTCTTTTCAGAGACCGGCTCTTTCACTTCAGCCGACTTCTCCATCACTAACCGACCTTTTTCATATTTGATAAGTTCTTGTTCCAGGTAGACAATGTGGTCTTCCTTTTCCACCAGCGATGTCCCAATCTGCTTTAGCGGCCCAACACCTTTTCCATACCAGATGATATACTGGGCAAGGACGGCAGATTTCTCGCCCGTTTCTTTCACAAAATATTCGCTTGTGATATTATAGAGGACTTTGACGGCATCAAAACTTCCCGCAGCCACATCGCACTTTTCCAGCCGGACGATTTCCCCCCTGCCGCTCTGATGTATCTTTGTTCTATCGGTTTCCACACTCGCATTGATTGTCCACTCATTTCCAACGGCAATCGGCGACTTCAGGCTAACATTATCGCCTCTATACCATGAAGGTTTCGTCTGGTTCTCAAGGGAAATGCCCCGCAGATGCACCACATCGGGTGTCAATTCATAACCCTTAGTATATCCCCTGCCGTCGGTGAAGATATACACCTTTTTCCCATTCACCTCCTCCGCACCTTTCCATTGAAAAGTCCGTTCCGTGCTCTGCTTGTCTATAATGATGCGGTAGGTGTATTTCGCACCGGCATTATGGGGGAAATATTCATTCACAGATAATTCAGGTTCGGCGGGATTGCGCCTGTGGATGAGGGCGCAGGAACAGAGTAAAAACATTGCCACAATCATGGCACAGGCTACTGAATAATGCTGTTTGTTTAACATAAAGAAACCTTTTTCATTGAAAATAGTGAATCCTTTTCAAAGAGGACTCTTATTATCAAGGAGAATTTCCTTGAAGTGGGAAGGAAGGGGAAATAAAGATTCGTTTGATTAGGGTATGGATTCACACGGATTATCATGATGCAGGAACCTTACAGGGTCATCCATCTGGCTTCCACCAAGAGATTGACAGGTGTGGCGGAACCGATGGTCAATCTTGCCTTTTACCAGAAGGCGCTTGGTCATGATGTCATTTTAGGTTTTGAGCAGGGACGTTCGCTGGAGAAATATGTCAAAGGCATGGGACTCTCCATTCTTCCCGACCTTCATCTGGATGGACGTTTAAACCCTTTTCATATAATGCAGGATATCCGGCGCTTGCGACGCCACATTGAGACACTGCGTCCTGATGTGGTGCATTGTCATCTCCTCCATGACCACTGGATTGCCGTTCTGGCGGCAAGAGGTATATTGCCCAGACCACTTGTGCTCCGCACCATGCACAGATTTGTTCCGCCTTATCATGACCCGTTTCACCGTCATTTATTCACAGGGCTTACAGATGGCATCATTGTCCCTTCCGAGACAATGCGGCGATTATTCCTGAGATGGTATCCACGTCTTGCCCCGCGTGTGTTTGTAATACGTGGAGGGGTCAATCTGGAGCGATATCGCCCGGATGTGGACGGGAGGCGCTTAAGGCATGAGCTGGGAATTCCGGAGGATGCCCCAGTGGCAGGTATTGTGGCGCGCTTGAGAAAAGACAGGGGAATTGATTGGCTGTTTGCCTCCCTGCCCCACGTTCTCTCAAGTGTCCCGAAGTGCCGGATTATGATTGTGGGACAGGGGGAACTGCAGGGCAAAATCAGAAACATCATGAGTGAGCCGCCTTTTCAGGGGTGTGTGGTCATGGCGGGGTATCGCACCCATGACCTCCCCCTGACGTATGGGGCAATGGATGTCTCACTCTTTCTGGGGCTCGGTTCTGAGGGAAGCTGTCGCGCAGTGATGGAGGCGATGGCATGTGGAACGCCGGTCATTGGTGTGGACAAGGGGGCTGTGCCTGAAATCATTATTGAAGGTGTGACCGGTTTTGTTGTGCCGGAAGGAGATGAAAGACTTCTGACAGTGCGGCTTTGCGAACTCCTTTCAAATCGCAAATTTGCCTCCGATATGGGGGAGGCGGCACGGCAGCGAGCTGGCAGCCTTTTTTGCCTCTATGACAAAGCCTTACAGATGTGCGATGTATATCTGGCTTTGAAACAAGGGCGCCACCTGCCATGAAGAGGCCAGCCTTCATATCTCTCCTCATCTTGATTTCGGGGCGGATTCTCGGAACTTTTCTTCCCATTCCATCCTATCTATGCCTGACAGGTATTCTATTTCTCCTTGCCTCAGAGGCATGGCTGCTTCTCAGAAGGGATAATACAGCACCACCAGGTAGTGGAGGACTCCTTCTTTTTGTCATTCTTTTTCTTGGTTTATATCAGCAGCGACTGATTGTAGAAAACGACTGTACCTCCGGGCAAATTGCAAAAACTCTTTCCGAACGCCCGTTTGTCACCATCAAAGGACGTCTCGCCGATGAACCGGATTTGTATCAGAATGTGTGCAAATTTCCCGTCAGGGACCTCCATCTTGTGCAGGATGGTGTGTCATATCCGATAAACACGAGGGCTCTGGTCTTTGTGTATGGGGAAGTGGCGGAGGGGTTAGCCGGAAAAGACCCCGCCTGCGGGGATTTTATCACGATATGCGCCCGGGCAAGCATTCCCCCCTCGTTCAGGAATCCCACCCTTTTCAATTATCGCGCATGGCTGCGCCTTCAGGGGATTCACATCGTGTTCCGCATTAACAGGAATAGTGAGGTGAAGATTTCGCCCCCACCGGATGGGCGTTCCATTTTTTACGGCATCTATCATTCCCTTTCACACTTACGTGCGAATGCAGATAAGAATTTCAGCGCAAACCTGTCGCCGAAAAACGCTGCCACCCTGAAAGGTCTGACTTCAAGCGTGACGCATGATATATCAAGGGAGGAGAGGGAGGATTTTCTCCGCACGGGACTCGTTCATCTTTTTGCCGTGAGCGGGCTGCATGTTGGCATGTTCGCTATTTTTATCCTTTTTATCCTGAACCTGGCGCATCTTCACGTCCGCACTGTTTCAATCCTGACGGTTATATTTATCTGGTTGTTTTGCGCCTATGTAGGATTTCGCACCCCTGTGGTCAGGGCATCAATAATGGTGACATGCCTCCTCTCATCATACTGGCTTCCAGGTCTGCGGCGTCCATTGGAAAGTTTGTCCCTCATTTCCTTTGCCGCCTTCTGGACACTCATCTTCAACCCGAGAGCGCTTTTTCAGATGGACTTTCAATTATCATACACCTGCGTTTATGCAATTATAATTTTCATGCCATTCTTCAAGAATCATCTCATGTTTAATCTTGAAAGGTTGCCTCAGGAGAAAAAGGGCACACATGCCAGAATAAACCGGTTTCTTTTGCGTCCGCTCTTTACCGTCATTTCCATTCAAATCGCCCTTCTGCCACTCATGGCATATTATTACCACAGGATTTCCATTATGGCTTTGGTTGCCAATATTGTCACCATACCCCTTGCCTTTCTCTGCCTGAATGGCGGGATACTCATGATAACACTCGGTGCGCTTTTTCCCGCCATCCTGCCCATTCTGGGAGGCATAACTGAGATTGTATTGAACCTTTTAAGGTGGGTGGTTCAACAGTTATCCCATTTCCCTTTCGCAATGCTTCATCTACCATCGCTTCCATGGATTATGGTGGGAGTTTATTATGGAGCGCTTCTTTGCGGGAACTGGATTCTGGAAAGGCGGGAGTGGAGACAGCGGAGGAAAATCGCCTTTATCCTCACAACGCTTTTTCTCGCCGCCTTATTGCTCTGGTTCCCGATTCTCTGGCGAAGTGAACCGAATGTGGAGGTTGTTTTTCTGGATGTCGGGCAGGGGGACAGCATCTATGTTGAATTTGCAGGCGGGACGAATATGCTCATTGACGGCGGGAGGGGATACCCACGTGACATGGGGGCGGAGGTCATATCTGAATTTCTGGAGCGCCGCGGCATTGATGCCATTGATGTGGTTGTCATCACCCACCCTGATGCTGACCATACCAGCGGACTGCCTTCTGTCTTCAGTCGCTTTTTTGTGGACTTGCTCATTGAAGGTGGGAGCACATCAAATTCGGCGAAAAATGAAACAGTTTATCAAAAAGCGCGGGAATGGGGAATAGTTATAAAAAGTGTGTCGCGAGGGGATAAACTCACAGGCTTTGACGGTTCTGAAATGTTGGTTTTGAACCCGCCACGCCCCACACCTGAAACATGGAATGACAATAACCGTTCCGTTGTCCTGCTTTTGAAAACCAGAGATGCGGGGTTTTTGTTCACCGGCGATGCGGAAGCGGAGGCGGAACGCAATATGTGGACCTCAGGGGTGGATTTACATGCGGCAGTCCTGAAAGTGGGACATCATGGAAGTCGCGCAGCCACATCGGAAGAATTTCTCAAAAGTGTGCATCCGAATATGGCGGTAATTTCCGCTGGCAAGGGAAACATCTATCATCATCCACATGATGAGGTCTTGAATCGACTCAAGGCGCACGACATAAGGGTTTATCGCACAGATGAACAGGGAGCAATTACCATGCAGGTCAGAAGAGGGAAGGTCATTACAGCAACGGAAGAATAAAGAAATAAATGGTAGGAGATGGATTATATCAATGTTCCCGCATGTCAAAAACCTTGTCCATATTGAGCATATCGATGATTTCCTTAACGCGGCGCTTCACCCGGTAAAGAACAAAGGAGACATTCTTTTGTGCGAGGCGTTTTTTAAGTTTAAGAAAGAGGCTGAAGGCGGCGGTTTCGGCATAAGGCACTTTTTCCATATTGATGACGACTTGTTTCAGTCCGCCATGTGTTGACATAACGGCATCAATCGCATCCCTGAGGGCATAACAATTGCTCGCATACATGGCATGTTCCACACGGACAAGAAGGTTATTCTCTTTCACCTCGGTTGTGATTAAAAGGTCTGGCGGTTCATCTAAGCGGCGGTTATCGCCTTTGACATAGTGTTCAGTGTGGCGTTTATCCGCTCTGCTCCTCCTCCGAGTCATCATCCATACCTCCTGTGCCAAGTTTCTTAATCCCCAATGTCTCCATTTGAATTGTGATAAGTCTCCGAATGCCTGTTTCCGCCAGTATGAGCATCTCATCCATCCGGGCACGTGAAAAGGGTTTACTTTCCGCTGTCCCCTGCACCTCAATAAGCCCCCCGGAGCCATTCATTACGATATTCATATCCACCTCTGCCTGAGAATCCTCAAGGTATGAGAGGTCGAGCACCGGGCGACCCTCCACAATCCCAACGCTTGTTGCAGCCACAAAATCCTTGAGCATCAGGCGTCCCAGCTGATTTGCCGCCACCAGTTTCTTCATGGCGAGTCCGAGAGCAATGAATGCGCCCGTGATGGAGGCTGTGCGGGTGCCGCCATCTGCCTGAACCACATCGCAATCCACAATGAAGGTGCGCTCTCCAAGGCTTTCCAATTCCACAACAGCCCGTAGTGAACGCCCGATAAGGCGTTGAATTTCCGCCGAGCGTCCGGGGATGATTCCTTTAGACCGGTCGCGTGGTTTACGCATGTTGGAAGCGCAGGGAAGCATATCGTATTCCGCCGTCACCCATCCCTGTCCTGTTCCGATGAGATGCGGGGCAGGATGATTATCCATAGTGACGGCACACAAAACCTGCGTGTTTCCGAGTTCAATCATAACAGAACCCGCCGCATATTGCAAGACATCGACAGTCACCTTGACCGGTCGCATCTCATCAGGTTGACGTCCATCAATCCGCATGATGCTCTCCCTTTAACATGAATGGGAACCGTCATCGTTTAAGGATGCCGGTGGACATTATTCCTCCGTCCACCGCGTGCGCCACCCCCGTGTATCTATCTGGATATTTGGCGTATCCTTGTATCCCGGGTCTTTAAAATTTTTACTGAATCCGAGCCCGCCAAAGAGCTTTGTGCCATCCTCCAAACGTGTCATGATGCCTGCGATAACCTCAAAGTCTTCCTGGTCCACCTTCCCATCGCCTGTGAGGTCATCCATGATTCCATCGTTATTTTCATCAATAATGAATATAGCGGAATCCCCGTAAATGGTGCGTGTGAACTGTGCAATTTCCAGCCCCTTGCGCCTCAGGAGCTCCACCTGACTTGGAGTCATGAAACCACGCAGGATTTTCAGAGTTGTCACCTTGACGCCTTTCTCCTGCAAGGCTGATATCAAGTCTTCAAGCCTTTGAACGAGTGAGGGATTCAGGGCAATGAAATGTACCTTGCCTTTTTCCGATGCGGGGGAAAAATTGCCAAGTGTGAAATGTTTTGAAATGGGGGCGGAGGCATTCTCCGGCGTCAACTTGATAAAATATTGAGGCGGAGAATAGGCATCACGATGGGAAAGCACAGGCTCGCGGACATTCTCCGCCTTCTCATTCGGATAAAGCCCGATGGGGTATCCTTCAATAACGCCACTGCCTTCACGGTCAAAGGGATACATGACAAGGAGGTGAAAAACAAATGTCCCCGCGAGGTTGAGGTCTTTCATGGTTTTCTGTTCGGGGGCAATGCTTGAACAGGATGTTTCCTCTGTGACGTAAACGGAGATTTTGTGGGAGCCGGGGGCGTTGGGAGCCTTCCAGATGACGCCGCCAGGAAGGAATTTCTGAACGGCGCCGCCTGTGACCTCCCATCGGAGTGCGCGTCCCTGTTTCATGAGATAAATGCCTGAAGCATCGGGCAGGGGAGAGACCTCAATCTCCGTTTCGCCCGAGGGTTTCTCCGATTGCTCTACGAGCAATTTTATAATGTCACCCGGTTTCACAAAGAACGCCCAGCCGCTTTCGCACTTGAGAATTTTCCCACCGCTCATCTCCACGGAGCCGGAGAGGGGAATGGTTTTGGAAGCAGGCGTCTGTAAGGCTCCCGGTGCGCTTGGTGGAGGCGGACTAGGTTTTACCTCTTCTTTCTCATTGGAAATGGTGAGCGCTTTTTTGGTTGGAGTAGGAGCAGGCGTTTTTGACTCTCCCTGGGATAGTGCGGCAACATAATTGAACAGGGGAATCGCCATCAGGAATATAATCATTCGGAACCGGCATTTCCCATTCATAATTTTACCCTTTCATTATTGGTGCTTATTTAAACAATAAATTCATGTAAAATAAAGCACACGCCCCTGAAAATTTTCAAGAACAATTTTGTCTTGAATTCTATAATCAACAGATT
>Ga0315291_10011605_pt1 | contig 10729 bp, 8 predicted proteins | sample YL17G12_20_MG_FD_203070 | JGI IMG/M metagenome (GOLD analysis project Ga0315291, IMG submission 203070) | Sediment microbial communities from Yellowstone Lake, YNP, Wyoming, USA - YL17G12_20 | ecosystem: Environmental > Aquatic > Freshwater > Lake > Sediment | place: USA: Wyoming | collected... | reverse complement strand
CAGTTGGAGGCGCAAGTGCGACGCGGCATCCGTCAAGTGCGGCGCACAGATGACTTGGCCTTCGCTTTCCTCAAACACTCTGGACTCTATCCTGAAGTATATAAGGTATTACGCGAGACTCAATAGTATCGCCAGCTCATTGCCATCCATGCGGCTGAAGACCGCCCTCATCAGTCCGCTACGGTCACATGTGAAGAGCCCCTGGAGATCGGTCGGAAGCTCGTCACGCCCAGTCGCCACCACTATTGGATCCTTGCCGGCGGCCACCGCAAATCCCAGTTCATACAGGACGTTTCGGTTGTCATGGGTCACCTCGGCAATTACAATGTCCGCCCGGCGGATGAGTTCATGAATGCCATCCAGCATAGTGCGACCCGCGAACCCGGATAGCAACTCATCGGAACGGAAGCAATCAAGTGATTGACTAGATAACCGTTCCCTGAGGTCGGCATACCATCGCTCCATCTCAGGATCGCCGATGGGCATGATCACGAAAGCGTAGGGCTTCGCCGGCAGCCAGGACCTGAACATAACACCTCCCCTCCGTCCATTGGAAAGACAACCTCGGCCGGGCGTTCACCATCAGCGGCCCGGCAGTCGGACGTAAGCCAAGTTCCGGTACGTGGTCGCTATTCCTTCTAGCCGCTTGCCCCCTCCCCCTCCCTGGGTCGCTCAAGGTGCGGGGACCATGGTTCACCCGGCGCGTTGCTAAGATTGCACGCGGTTTGTGTCGCCCGGTCTTGACAGAGCAAGCGCCCTTTGGATATACTCCGGGCACTAAGTGCCGCCAAAGGGAACATGCGCGGCGATCGTGTGTTTCCTCGGCACACCAAGAAGCGCCGAACTGATAGGTTCTTAGTACACAGCGGCGGGGAAAGGTAGTAGATGGCCGACAACACCTCCTTGGAGAAAGAAGTACTCGAACCCATCGAGGCTTCCGAGCTTCTCAAGGGCCTCAAACTGACCACAGGCAAAGCCGCACAATTCGCAGGCGTGTCCAGGCGCCAGCTCTGCTACTGGACCGATACCGGCATCGTCGCCGCCATCGAGGGCGAGAACGATGACGATGATGACGACAACTCCAGCCGACGCACTTATGATTTCGACTCACTTCATCGCGTCCTGCTAATCAAGCAAGCGCTCGATCATTCCTCCGGCCTTCGGCGGGCCGCCCGCGAGGTGGACCACCACGTTGCCGAGCGACGGCGCAACGGCGAGGAGCTCATGAACTCCATCGAGCAGAAGCGGGAGGAGTTCCTGACCGCGCAGGCGGACAAGCTCGACGCGCTGATCTCGCAGATCCAGCAGCTTCTCCCCAAGCTGAAGGGCCGCGGCCAGGTGCTCGAGCAGTTCTATGCCCTCGACTGGCTGGACCGAGTGGCCGGGCGCGTCCAAGGCGGCGAGATACTGCTGGAGGAAGATGCTGCCGCCTGCCTGCGTCTGGCCTCGCTCGTCGAGCAGGCGGAGGCCAAGATGCAGAGCATGAACTCGTCGGAGGGCCGGGAAGACTCGAGGAAGTGAGGCCCGCCGAGTGCCTGGCTCTCGGCTGATGGGCGCGCAGCTCTCGCGTTTTGCGCGAGAACGGCGGCCCCATCCGTGGCACATATCCGCGGCGGCCTCGCGCCCCTAACCTATCGCAAGGGACCAGCGCGTCTCCATGTTGAGCGTCGGCATCGTCGGCCTCCCCAATGTCGGCAAGTCAACCGTCTTCAACGCTCTCTGCTCCGGGGGAGCGAAAGTCTCCAACTACGCCTTCTGCACCATCGAGCCCAACCGCGCCATCGTCTCGGTTCCCGATGCGCGCCTCGAGGCCGTCGCCCGCATCTTCGGCCAGCAGCGCCTCGTGCCGGCCGCGATCGAGTTCGTGGATATCGCCGGCCTGGTAAGGGGGGCAAGCAAGGGAGAGGGACTAGGCAACCAGTTCCTCGCCGCGATTCGAGAGGCGGACGCCATCCTTCACGTGGTTCGCTGTTTCGAGGACCCCAACGTGTCCCACGTCGAGGAGAGCGTTGACCCGGTGCGCGATGTGGAGATCGTCGAAACCGAGCTCATCCTCGCCGACCTCGGCGCGGTCGAGCGCCGCCGCGAAAAGATCGCGCCGGCGCTAAAAGGCCGCTCCAAGGAAGCCCTCGCCGAGGCAGAGGCCCTTGACAGGCTCGCCGCCCACCTCTGCGCCGGCCACCCCGCGCGCGCCCTGCCGGACCGGGGGAAGCTGCTGCGGGCGGTAGAGGTCTTCCTGCTCACCGACAAGCCGCTTGTCTATCTCGCCAACGCGGGCGAGGGCAACGACCAGTGGGCGGACGCCGTCGCCCGGCTGTCGGCCTGCGTCGGGGGCATAGTGGTCGAGCTATCGGGCAAGCTGGAGGCCGACCTCGCGGAGATGGACGAGGCCGAGCGAGCCGCCTTCATTGCCGAGCTGGCGCTTCCCGCCTCGGGGCTCGAGCGGGTGATAAGGGCCTGCTACGAGGTGCTGGGGCTCCTCACGTTCTTCACCGGCGTCGGTGCGGAGGCCCGCGCCTGGGCCGTTCCCCGCGGCGCCACCGCCGCCGATGCCGCCGGCCACATCCATACGGACATGGAACGCGGCTTCATCCGGGCCGAAGTCATCGCCTTCGAGGAGTTGGCTGCAATCGGCTCCTGGCAGGAAGCCCACCGCGCAGGCCGGGTGCGTTCCGAGGGGAGAGACTACGAGATGCGCGAAGGCGACGTCGTGCTGTTCCGCTTCAACGTCTAGCTGGCGGCAACCGCCCCCGTTTCCGTAACGAGCCCCTGGGCTCAGAACCGCGCACAGGTGCGCGCAGCTTGACAGGGCCGCGAAGGCCATGCTAGAATCCGGCCTGGGTGGGCCGGGCCTGAGCTGGCGGTCGGTGTTGGCGGCCTGGGCCGAATCGGTGCTGTGGCCCCATCGTCCAGAGGCCTAGGACGCCGGCCCTTCAAGCCGGAAACGGGGATTCGAATTCCCCTGGGGCTACCAACGCCGCCTGCGCGCGGCAAGGTAAAAGTGAAAAGGGAAAAGGCACGATCGGGCAAGAAGTCCTCCCTGCTCTTGCCTTCTCACTTTTGCCTTTTTGCTTCGCAACGTGGGCGCATGGCTCAGCGGGAGAGCGCTTGCTTCACACGCAAGAGGTCGGTGGTTCAAATCCACCTGCGCCCACCAATTGGGATGGGCGGCCCGGGGGCGAATAGCTCAGCGGGAGAGCACTTGCCTTACAAGCAAGGGGTCACAGGTTCAAATCCTGTTTCGCCCACCAGTCGCAGGCGTCGCGCGGAGCCGTGGTGCAGCTGGCTAGCACACTGGCCTGTCAAGCCAGAGGTCGCGGGTTCAAGTCCCGTCGGCTCCGCCAGATAGTGAAATAGGGTGCCGGGATGGCTCAGCTGGTAGAGCTTACAGCAGACGCTAGCATACCTAACTGAAGAGGGCCGATACGGGTGCCGGGGTAGCTCAGCTGGTAGAGCACCGGACTGAAAATCCGGGTGTCCCCAGTTCAATTCTGGGTCCCGGCACCAGGGATTGAGGCGACGGCCTGCAGGCCGTCGCCTTCTTCGCGGACGGCGGCGCGGTCCACCCCCGCGGCACCCTGGCCAGGTCAGCCTGGTGGAAGAAACTGGAGCCACGAACAAACACTCTCCACCAGCGGACGAGGGTGCGGAGTTCGAGGATGAGTCGGTGTGGTGAACGTCCAGCAGTGACGACGGCCTCTGGGGGTCCACCGTCCGCGCGTGCCGTCGTGACGTGCGCCCGCCACCAGTCTGGGTTGCGGCCTCGGGTCCGCCTTACAAGGCAACTCGTCCATGTGGTATCAGTTGCTAAGCCTCATGCCTCCGTATGTCCTTGTCAGGGGCCCGTGGAGCCGGCCTGACATCACGCCGCCATCCGGAAAGCCGTGACGCGCGTGTCTGGGAAGAACCGTCGTTCGATAGCACCCGGCAGAGTCTTGGCCGAGCGGTCAGGCCGCTGCCATCGATCCCCGCGGTGAATCAACGATGGGACCGCCCCGCCGATGGTCGAGTGTCCCCGCCAGTGGTTGTAGTACTCGGAGAAGTCATCGAGGAGTTGGCTCAAGTGATCCAGCCCTCGGATGACTGGAACGCGCCTGAGCCATTCCTGTTTCAGGGTCGGAATCGCCCGCTCGGTGATCGCGATGGAGCCGTGCCTGCCCACCGCGCCAAAGCGCTGCTTGATGTTCCAGTCCCTCAACAGCGCCGCGAACACCTCGCTCACGAAGACGCCTTCTTGGTCACTGATGAGATGCTTGGGCGCTCCGTGGCGCACAAAAGCTGTCTCCAGCACCTCCACCACCCACCCCGCGTTGGGGCCTTCCAGGGGACAGACGGCGACGACCTTGCGAGAGAAGTGGTCAATCGCCACCAGCACCCAGGTAGGCCAGACATGCCATCGCCACACCCGCGTCCGGTCTACCGACCAGACGTGATTGGGATAGCGGGCGATGATCTGCCTGGGCTTCACAGGTTCCTTCGCCTGGGCCAGTGCTGGGGCCGAGGCATCCGGTCTCGGGCGGAGCAGGATGTTGCGCACGGTGGAGGCGGCCACGAAGACTCCCAATCCCCACAGCACCATGGCGATGCGCCAGCGACCCCATAGCGGGTTCTGCCGGAAAATCTCCCAGATCAGCGCCGCGATCTCCCGGGGGGTCTTGTTCACCGGCTCCTTCGGCTCGTTTCCCTTTCCCAGCCTGCCTTCCTCAAACCCCTTCAGCCACCGCCGGACGCTGGAACGAGAGACCCCAAGCATCTCCTTGAGGCGTCGCCCAGGGATCTCAAAGTACTGCATGAGCCAGATGATGCGGAGCCGCTCCATGAGGGGATACGGCTTCCGGGAACGCTCCTCTCCCAGGCGGCCCTGGAGAACGGCGATGTGTGCGTCCCGCTGCTCCACCATGTCTTCCAGCACCACCACCCGCGCCTCCAACGCTGCCTCTCGGCTGGCATCAGCGGCGGCAGTCGCCCGTTCCAGGGCGAGACGTCGTGCCCGCCCAGCCCAGCGGGCGCTGACCACTAAAGCCCGAATCACCAAAGTAACGGATGCAGGAAACACCTCCATGCCGGTTCCACTCCTGAACGCGAAAGCGGCGCCTGGCGGCGCCGTGCTCTGGCTTCAGATGATACAGGAACAGGAAGGCGCAGACAACTCCCCAAGGCCATCAGGCCGGCTCCACGGGCGGTTGACAGGGACATCCGGAACCACCCCGACATGTGGGTCTACTACCATGCGGAGGAAGTGATCGCTGACCGAGGACGCGGGAACATCAACTCCGACGGGATCCTCACGCCGGGCAGCTTCACCGCGATCGAGCACCCGCCGGGGGTGACCAAACCGCGCGACCCGGCCGCGCGCTATCCCGTCGAATGGGTGGCGAAGCTGTATCCGGATGAAAACCCCAACCGGCCGCCCGCGGTCGGAAACTCCGAGGAGATTGTCTGGCGAATGCAGCACCCTTCCTGGCCGGCCGAAGAAGTGGCGAAGATGGCCAGCAACGTTCTCGGCTTCCATCCGTGGAACTGGAAGGAAGACGATCTCGAATCCTTGGCGGCTCTGGTGTCATACATCTCCAACAGCGATGATTGGCGCTTCTCGAACATCTCCGAGGTGTACCACTGGATGCGGGATCGCGACCTGCTGGCGCTGGAAAAGATCGCGCCCGACCGCTATCGCCTCGAAGCGCAGAAGGCGCACGCACCGCACACTCTCGAGCTGGGGCTCCCTCGGAACACCCGAGCCGAAGAACACGCCTACCGGGCGAACCAGTTCGACCGGCATTCCTGAACTCGTCGCTCTCGCAGCCCCTTCCTCGCCATGGCGGCGGGGGCCCGGCACCGGAAGCGGAAGGCGTCTTTTCTCACCGTGTTGGCCTGCGCGCGTCCGGGATTCCGGTCTCTCGCTTCGGGATCCTACCGACCTCTCATCTGATTGAGTAGAGCGAGCGACCTCTCGACGAGAACCAGCCCCGCGTTATCCGCCAGGTGCAGCGCGCACTCGACCTCATAGCCGCCCAGCGGATATGCGTCCGGGGTCGGGATGTACCCCACCGAGCCGTTCGCGTAGCCGAGCACATAGGTACGGGCATAGGGAGAGCCGGCCTTGGCCATCATGCCGAGCTCGCAGAATACCTCGCCAGCCCACCCCAGCAGCGCCAGGTCCCCGATGGCGATCGCCTGGATCTCCACCATCTCGACCGGCTTATCGCCGCGTGCCTTCACCCGTTCGAGACACCTGCGAGCCTCTTCAGGACCCTCGACCCGCTGGTCCCAGATGAGATACCGATCGAAGTGATAGTCCCGCGCCCGCGGTTGAGCCTCCGCCGCCCGCACGCGCTCCTCGGCGGCCTTCAGGGCGCGTTCCGGGTTGGTCGGCAGTTCGATCTTCCGGGAGGCGCAGGCGAGTTCGCTGTTCTCGAGCTTCACCGCCTTGGCAAGGACCCTGATCGTCTCGGTGGCGATCGCATCGCCCGCGTGCTGGGCGGCAAGGAAGCTGCCGCCGTTGAGGACGCCGTGATACATGGGGCCCTCCCGGGGATTCACATCACCGGCGGCCCCGTTGAAGAAGATCGAGACGCCCTTCCCCAGGCGGTCCTCCACGTAATGGCACGCGTGCCCCGGATAGTCAGCGGTCAGAAGGTAGTTGTCTTCGGCCAGGCAGAGCGCATGAGCGGCGTAGTTCATCACCACACCGATCGTCTCTCCATGAGCGTCATCGACACGCAGCACACCCAACTCCGGGTCGAAGGGCCCGAAGTGATTGCGGCCCAGCTGCACCCGGCCCCCAGGGAGCAACTCGCGCCGGTTTATCCCCGCCGCAGCCCATCCGCTGGCCACGGAGACGCTGCCTTCGGCGAGGCTGGCCACCGCCCCGGATATCGCCTCGCCCACGCGCGCGGGGAGAGACTCAGCGTATTCGCGTTCAAGATCCGTCGGCTCATCGCTCCAGAGGTGCGGCCCGGAATGACTGTGAGTCGCGCCCAGAAGAAGACCTTCTGCCTCGATCCCGTCTCGCGATGCGGCCTGTTCCCGAACCTGGGCGAGCAGAGCCGCCGGAACACCTCCCAGATCGAGGCCGACGAGCCCGACGCGAGATGATCCGTCATCCAGTACCAACGCGCGCGCCCACAGCGGGTCGTGTACCGCCAGGGACGGCAGCGTCCGGCCGGCGTATCCCGCCTGCCTGACGCCCGCAGGGGGTGTGATGTCGACCGCAGAGAGACCTGCCTTTAGCATGTTCTGTCCTTTCGTATCAGACCCTTGACACTAGCACAGTCCGACCTCTCCCCGTACCGAGAGGGCCGCTCTACAGGAACACTGCTGCCGCTGCGCGGCCGGGCAGGGCCACCTGCAGCTCTCCGTCCTGCAGCTCGGCCCGACAGCCCTCGTCGCCCTCGACCGACTTCGGCTCACGGTCCCAGACCAGCCGCACGGCCCGCGGCTCGTATTCGTAGTTGACGACCCCGACGACGACGGGGTCTCCTGTCTCCCTCTTGAGAACGGACACATCCACACGACCCTTCTTCTCGAGGATCCGCACGGCTGGCGTCAGAGCGTCCGCGATCAAGGCGAAGGCGCGGTCGAACACCTCCTCGGCGCCGGGCACTTCGCGCTCGATCTTGCGTCCAAGGAGGAATGGAACATGGACATAGAGACCGTCCCCGCACTTGGCGATAACGAGGGCAGGACGGTCAGCGGAAGTTCTCAGTGGGACCTGCACCCCGTCATCGAGAGCGAGCTCCTGGAGGTAGTCGGGGAGGTCCATGTCTCCGCCCGCGAGCGGGATGGTATCGCCGGCGTCGGAGAGAAGCTTCCGCTCGCCGGCTCCGAAGGCGTCGCGCATCCCCGCGCCGGGGACTCGAGGATACAGGTTGCCGTCCTCGTCGAGCAGGCCGAAGCGGCCCTCGGTCAGCAGCCGCCCTCCCCGCTTCACGAAGGCGATGAGCGCCTCCGCCGTGGCGGCCGCGACGCAGACATTGCAGGGGACGGCCATGACCTTCACCCGGTCGCGAACGCCGCCCCAGATGTCCTCTGGGGTCAGGAAGCTCGGGCTGACCCCATTCCGCCAGAAGCCTCGGAAGAACCCGCGATGCGCGTCCGTGTAGAACTCCTCGTCCCAGCTCTGGATTGCCTGGTAGAGATCCTGGGTGTTCTGATCGAACAGGATGGCGCAGCCGGAATCGTCAGGGACAGTTCCCGCGAGGTCGTCAGCATGGCGCCGGACGAAATCCGCCACGACCGAGGCTTGCTCCGCGAACTCGTTGGGATTGCCCTCGTAGTCGGTGAGCCCTCTGCCAGCGACCTGAACGCCGCGGATGAAGGGGCGGTACTTCCAGTAAATGACCCCCTTGACTCCGTTGAAGAAGGCCTGATGCCCCCAGAGCCGGAGGTGGTCGGACATGGATGAATGCTCCTCCGGGAACATCGACCGGTTGGGTGTCATGAGTTCCGAGATGATGATCTGCTTCCCCTGGCCTGCCGACAACTGCTGCCGCCACATGTGCGGCCAGGCGTAGCAATCCTTCAGCCACCAGCGGGGGTTGAACATATTCGCCCAACAGGACAGGCCGTACACATCCACAGCCTTCGCAGTGGCCCAGTCGGTCGCTCCACCATAGCCGCCGTCCCGGTTGTGCATCGTGTTGCACCCGAGGATGTCGGCCAGGATCAACGCCTCGGGATGGACCTCCCGGATCGCCGCGCCCCATTCGTGCAGACGCTGCGCGAAGTTGTACGGTCTGAAGCGATACCAGTCGCGGGCGGCGACGCCTGAAGACCAAGTCCGAACTCTGAGGCGCGGCACCCAGTCCGCAATGGTGTCGAAGTCAGGGAAGAACGTCGCCCACTTGCGGTTCAAGGCCTGGATGTCGGCGTACTCGTGCTTCAAGAAGTTCACGAACTCCTTGATGGTCCATTCATCAACCGCGGTGTAGTGGACCTCGTTGAAGATATCATAGGCAAGCAGCGCGGGGTGATCTTTGAAGTGCTCGGCCACGGCCTTCATGTAGTCGCAGATCAAGCGGCGCACCTCTGGGTGGTTGAGCGGCGGCACATCCTCCGCCTGCTCGCCGCCCGTCTTCCGCATGAATTCCAGCGTCTCAGGCAGGGCCTCGTGGTTGTAGTCCTGGCCCTGGAGCTCGAGGATCGCCTTGAGGCCGACCTCGGCGCAGATATGCATGACCTCGTCCACCGAGTCGAAGGCGAGTCCGCCCGGAGGATCGGCGTCCCACCGGCTGACGGGCGGCCAGAGCACGACCAGGTTGAACCCCAGCTTCTTGATGTTCGTGAGATCGCGACGGCGGGTCGCCGTGGTCTGCTCGGGCAGCACAAGATAGACGACTCCGTACGGGATCATCCCGAGGGTGAGATCGGAGGCTTTCACGTGTGTAAGTCCTTTCGCGGCATGTAAGCACCGAGGGGGAGGTGAGAGGTTGTCCTCCGCTTGGCGAGCGGCGGGAGGCATCGGGCCGCCTTCAGCCGGCCTTCGACAGTCACCGACCCGAGCGCGGCTGGAAGTAGCACCCGACTCCAGGTCGAGACGGGGAGCGCCAGGCGGTCACCGACGATCTCCCCTTCACCTTCCAGCACGATCACGATACAGAAGCGGCCGTCGAGCGGGAGCGACAGGGATCCCTCAACAGCGACCTGACGAACCTCGAAGCGGTCGGTCTGGGGCGGACCGAGCAGCATCTCCTCTCTGCCCCCCGGCGACTCGGCAACGGTTCTGGACTTCGGCCCGAAGACATCCTTGACCGTGGCTGCCGGATAGACGGTGTAGTCGAAGAGGTCCAGCACGCGATCGATTCCAAGCCCCATCGTGCGGGCAGACTCGGGCAGGTCGTACCCGCCTCGAGCATACTCGCAGCGAACCACGTAGTCGGTCGGCTCCTGCACCTCCACCATGAGCAATCCGGCTCCAACGGCGTGGGGGACGCCGCCCTTCACCAAGAGCACGTCGCCGGGACTCACCGGGATCGGGTCGAAGCAGGCGAGCATGGCGTCCAGGTCTTGGGACGCGATGATCCTGCGCCACTCCCGCGGCTCCGGCGGCCGTTGGAACCCGAGTAGAACGGAGGGAGTCTCCACGCGGGCCTCAAGCACCCACCAGGCCTCCGTCTTGCCATTGCGCGCGCGGAGATGCCGCTTCGCCCAGTCCTCCGTAGGATGGGCCTGAATATGGAGTCTGCCCGAGGAGTCCAGGAGTTTGACCAAGAGCTGGGGATCAGCGCCGAACTCGGCGACGTGCTCCGGCCCGAGCACCTGCTCCGGCGCCGCCCCGAAGAGCGCGTCTATGGCCACTTCGCGTCCGTCGGCGCCGACCGCTGTGCCGATTCCCTCATGCGGCGGCCGGTCGCCCGGATTCACGGCGCGCGTCGCCGAGCCGACCCAGTCCTCCGGCAGATGCGAGTCCGCCGGGCTCTCCTTCCCCTCAATCCGGTCCAGCAACCTCCCGCCCGGATACGTGCGCCACACTCTGTTGGGAGGAAGATGGAAAGGCTGCCGGTAATCCATGCTCCTGCATCTCCGAACCACCTCGTCCCTGAAGGGACGGAGGGACAATTGCCGTGCGCCATCCCGTCAGCGTCGCGGAGACATCGGCAGGCCGGCGCGCGCCCCGGTGTCTGGTGTGGTTGGCCCACCAAGAAGATGGCGCTCGCGGTAGAGAACCGACGTCCGAGCCCCGATGGGCCGCGCTTCTGTGCGCCCGGCGTCGCAGTGCTGTGCAGGACAG
>Ga0315291_10011602_pt1 | contig 10730 bp, 5 predicted proteins | sample YL17G12_20_MG_FD_203070 | JGI IMG/M metagenome (GOLD analysis project Ga0315291, IMG submission 203070) | Sediment microbial communities from Yellowstone Lake, YNP, Wyoming, USA - YL17G12_20 | ecosystem: Environmental > Aquatic > Freshwater > Lake > Sediment | place: USA: Wyoming | collected... | reverse complement strand
ATGATGCGGGCGCTGGCGGTGTCCTCGTAGGGGCGGGCGCTCATGGGGATCATCTGCACCTGGAGCGAGCCCGGCCTGCTCTGGGACACCGCCTTGTAGTAGAAGACCACCGCGCCCTCGAGGCGGTCGAGCATGGCGCCGCGCTCGCCCGAATCCGGCTTCCATCCGCGGTTAAGGCCGGTCTCGGGGGTGGGAGTCTCCGCCGTTCTGACGAGGCGGAAGGCGACCTTGCCGGAATGGGCGTCCGAGGTTATGGTCACGCTCTCGCCCACCGGCTCCCAATCGAGGGGGAGCCCGTCGGCGTCGAGCTGCTCGAGGTCGCCGTTGGTTATGGCCGGAGCCTGGCTCGTGCTTCGTAGCGAAGGGGCTTCGTTACTTCGCAGAGTAGCATCGGCGCGAGCGAACGTCTCCCTCGGCTGCGCTCGGGACAGGGCACAAGCGGCGAAGATGACCAGCAGCGACAGCGCCGTGACCAGGGATCGAATGATACGCACCGGCGTCCCTCCTGCGAAGTGTGGGCGCGACTTCGCCGAAGTCGCGAGGACTTCGCGCGGTCAGGCGACCGCGCGCCCGGTGTCGAGGTTCGGCGCGCCGGCGGGCGTTCCCTATCGCGCTTGCCGGGTGAGACCGAGTCTCGCTGCTCTGCGCGGTACGCTTGTGAACCCCTCTCCCTCTCAGGGACTTGTCTGCCTCAGGCATGACAGGCCGGCTCGCCGGCCTGTCGGCGGGCCGGGCGAGGGTATGCCTCCACCGGCTTTCACCCTCTCCCTGCCCCTGCCCCTGGAAGGGGGAGGGGTGACTGCCCGCGATCCCAACTGTGCGGTCACGCACCGGCGCGCAGGGCAATTGACTTGGTTCGGGATGTCTGCTATCGTGCGCCCGGTGAGTCCCGGCGTCGGCCACCGGCCGTCGGTTGCGGCGGCCTTGCCCGAGCCGGCGACGGCTGGCGACACTCTCTCCCGTTGGTTAAGGCCTGAGACCACATGCGCGTTGACGCCCGATGACGCCCTCGCGAACCGAGTCCGCAGTTGTGGCTAAGTCGCTCTGCGACCGCCACCCCGGCCCGCAGGGCTTAGGGGATGATAGGCACGAAGCCGCGCAGGGGCACGGGGCGCGCCGCGTTCTCTCCACCGCCATCACAACTCGCGCGATCATCATCGGCCTGGCGCTTATCCCGTTCAATGCGTGGTGGCTGGCGCAGGTCGAATGGGTCCGCTATTCCGATAATGCCACCACCTCCGCTTTGTTCTTTCACACGATCGCACAATTGCTGCTGCTGCTGGCGCTCAATGCCGCGTTGACGCGCTTCGCGCCGCGCTGGGCGTTCTCGCGGGCGGAGCTGCTCGTCATCTACGTGATGATCACCACGGCCAGCGTGCTGGCGGGACACGACCAACTGCAAATCCTCATGAGCACCCTGGCGGTGGTGATCGGGCGCGCCACCCCGGAGAACCAGTGGGGTATCCTCGTGCATCCCTACCTGCCGCGCCACCTGGTGGTCGGGGACAGCCCCTGCCCGGCCTACCTCGCGGAGTTTACCCCGAGCGCAGTCGAGGGGCTCGGAACCTAGCAGGCGGTCACGCCCGCTTGCTGAGGACCCTCTTCTCGTAGGCGGCGAGGTCGCGCAGCCAGCTCACGCCGGTCGGGGCGTCGGCGCGGTAGCAGGCGTAATCCCACACCGCGCCCAGGGGCATCTCGTCGCGGCGCTCGAGCAGCGCAAGCTTGTCGGCGCCGCGCCCTTCGTACTCCGCGTGCCGGTGCAGCACCCACGGTTCGAGCAGCGACCGCAGCAGCGACTTGCGCAGCGCGCGCGCGCCGATGACCCACGCGCCGACGCGATTGATGCTGGCGTCGAAGTAATCCAGCGCCCACAAGACCCTGCCCAGCACATTGCCGCGCGTCGCCTCGTCGCACACCGCCTGCACCTCGTCGGTCGCCAGCACCACGTGGTCGCTGTCCCAGCGCACGCCGCGGCTGACGTGGATGAGCAGCCGCTCCACGAACTGCAGCGCCGACGACAGCTTGTCGGCCACGCTCTCGGTGGGGTGGAAGTGGCCCATGTCGAAGCACAGCGCGACGCCGCGGGCGGCGGCGTAGCCGAGGTAGAACTCGTGGGAGCCGACGGTGTAGTCCTCGCCGCCGATGCCGAAGAGCTTGCTCTCGACGGCATCCACCACGCCCGGCAGCTTGCGCGCGAGGATCGCGTCCAAAGATTCGAGCAGGCGGCGGCGCGGCCCCCAGCGGTCAACGGCGCTGTCCTTGCGGCTGTCGGGGATCCAGATGTTGGTGACGCAGGGGCCGAGGCGTTGGGCCATCCGGCGCGCGATCTTGCGGCAGGCCATGCAATGGCGGATCCAGAAATCGCGCACCGCCTTGCTCTCGCTGGAGAGCGTGAGGCCGTCCTTGACCATGGGATGGGCGAAACAGGTGGGGTTGAAGTCCAGGCCCATGTTGCGCCCCGCGGCCCAGTCGATCCAGCGCGCGAAATGCGCCGGCGCAAGCGCGTCGCGCTCCACTCGCCGGCCGTCGGTTTCCGCGTACATCGCGTGCAGGTTGAAGCGCAGCCGACCCGGGATCCACTGCGCGCCGTGGTCGAAGTCCTGGCGGATCTCGTCACCGTTGCGCGCGGCGCCGGGATGGCTGCCCGTCGCCTGGATGCCCCCGGAGTCAAGGGCCCCCTCGTGCACCTCCAGGCCGCGCACGTCGTCGGCCTGCCAACACTGGACGGAGATGGGTATGGCGAGGGCGGCGCGAACGGCGCGGTCGCTGTCAATGCCGACGGCGGCGTAGCGCTCCTTCGCCAGTCCGTAAGCGGCCTCGATCCGGCGCGCCGTCAGTCGTCGCGTTGCTCTAGCGAGGGTTGGCGAGGTGTCGGTTGTCACTGGCAGGCGCCTCCAACAGTGGGCGCGACTTCTCCAGAAGTCGCGGGTTGTTCGCGCGGTCTCCAGACCGCGCGCCCATTCAGCGGCGGCCCTACTGCACGTCAGGTGGAGCTTACGTCGGCCAGCCGCCGAGTTCCTGCAGATGACGGTGGGCTGCGCCGACCACATCCGCGGGCGCAAGGGCGGCTGAGAGGCCTGTGGGTTTGACCAGGCGAGCGACCTTCAGCGGTTGGCGCTGCGCAGCTCCAGCAGTTCCGGCACCGTCACGAACCGATAGCCGCGTTCTTGCAGCCCGTTCACCAGGATGGGCAGCGCCTTCACGGTCCTGCTGCGGTCAATGGGGCCGCACGGCTCCCCGTCGTGGGCGAGGATGATCATGCCCGGGCGAATCCGGCGCAGCACGCGGGCGGCCATCGCCTGCGGCGTCCTTGAGCTGTGGTGTTCGAGCGCCACGCTCCACAGGATCATGCGATACCCGAGGCCCTCCGCCTCCAGGAAGACGTCGCCGTCCCAGTAGCCCTTGGGCGGCCGGAACAAGTGAGTCCGTTCGCCGCAGACCTTCTCGATCTCGTCCTCGCAGCGCTCGATCTCGGGGATTCCCTGCAGCGGGGTGTCGCGGGTCAATACTTGATGGTCCCAGGTGTGATTGCCTATGGCATGGCCCTCGGCGACCTCCTGGCGTACGAGGTCGGGGTGCAGTTGGATCTCGCGCCCCACCAGGAAAAAGGTAAGCTTGAGCCCCCGGTCGCGAGCGAGCCGCAGGACGGTCGGCGTGTATGTCGGGTCCGGGCCGTCGTCGAATGTCAGGGCGACGACCTTTTGCCGCGTGTTGACCCGCCAGACGATCTCGCCTGCCCGTTCCTGCGCGCGGTGCGCGACCCGCAGCTCCACCTGCTGCGCTTCCCGCCTGGCGGCGGCGCAGCCGAAGGCGGCGGCCGCGCACGGCAGGAGCGACGCGGCAGCGATCACTCGCGCGATCAATCCGAAGGGCGGTTTCCGGTCCCGCCCACGCTGGCAGGTGTGCAAGGCAGCTCCCAGTGGGCGCGACTTCTCCAGAAGTCGCGGGTTGTTCGCGCGGTCTCCAGACCGCGCGCCCATTCAGCGGCGGCCCTACTGCACGTCAGGTGGAGCTTACGTCGGCGGAGCGGGGCTTTCCTGCCAGCCGGGATTGCCACCGAGCGGGCGCGACTTCTCCAGAAGTCGCGGGTTGTTCGCGCGGTCTGGAGACCGCGCGCCCATCGAGATGAAGGAGGCCCCGGCGAGGTGCAGAAGGACGCAGGCGGGTCGGGAGCTGCCGCGGGGGCGGGCGGCTGACCAGATGCCGCCATCCTTGAGGTGGCCGCAGGTGCGGAGGCTGCTGTTCATTCTGGAGGTGTTATCCCTCGCCATGACGACCCACTGGGCCCAGGGGATGTCGGTGACGCCCGACGAGATGGCGCAAGCCCGCCGCTGGGCGGCGGCCAAGTTCGCGGGTGCCCAGCAAGCCACCGCGCGCGAGGCGGGGCTGGTGGACAGCGCCGAGCCGCCGTTCTCGTTCACCTACGCGGGGCGGCCCTCCGGTGAGCTGCTGGGCGCGTGGCAGGTGGAGCGCGCCACCCGCCGACTCGATGACCGGCGCAGCGAACACACAGCCACCTACACCGACCCCGAGACCGGCCTAGTTGTGCGCTGCGTCGCCATAGAATACCACGACTTCCCAATCGTGGAGTGGACGCTGGATTTCGAGAACGGCGGCTCGGCGGACACGCCTATTCTGGCGGACATCCAGGCGCTCGACACGCGCCTGGGCCCTTCGCCTGTCATTCCGAGCGCAGCGAGGGATCTCGGTCCGGCTCAGGGTAAACTCCGCGGCGAGGGCGAGTTCATCCTGCACCATCATACCGGCAGCCCATGCACGGCAACCGATTACCAGCCGTTTCAAACCGAGCTGGGGCCGGGCGCCGGGAAACGCATCACGACCGCCGGCGGCCGCCCGACCAACAGCGACCTGCCTTACTTCAACCTCGAGTGGCAGGGCGAGGGGGTCGTCGTCGCGGCGGGCTGGCCCGGCCAGTGGGCGGCGGACTTTGCGCGCGACGACGGGATCGGGCTGCGGCTGCGCATGGGCCAGGAGCTGACGCACTTCAGGCTCCACCCGGGCGAGGAGGTCCGCTCGCCGCTGATCGTCATGCAGTTCTACCGCGGCGACTGGGGGCGGGGGCAGAACATCTGGCGGCGGTGGATGCTGGCGCACAATCTTCCGCGGCCCGGCGGCAAGCTGCCGCCCGCGGATCTGTCGGCGTGCAGCTCGCACCAGTACGGCGAGATGATCAACGCCAACGAGCAGAACCAGATCATGTTCGTCAACCGCTACCTGGAGGAGGGTCTGAAGCTCGACTACTGGTGGATGGACGCCGGCTGGTATGTCAATGAAAGCGGCTGGCCCAACACCGGAACCTGGGAGGTGGACACGAAGCGTTTCCCCCGCGGCCTGCGCGCCATCACCGACCACGCGCACGCCAAAGGCGTCAAGTCCATCGTGTGGTTCGAGCCGGAGCGGGTGACGCCGGGTACGTGGCTGTACGAGAACCACCCCGAGTGGCTGCTGGGGCCCGACGGGGAGCAGAAGCTGCTCGATTTGGGCAATCCAGACGCGCGGCGCTGGCTGACCGAGCACGTGGACAAGCTCATCAACGAGCAGGGGATTGACCTCTACCGCAACGACTTCAACATCGACCCCCTGCCTTACTGGCGCGCGAATGACAGCGAGGACCGGCAGGGCATCACGGAGATCAGGTACGTCGAGGGCTTCCTCGCCTACTGGGACGAGCTGCGCCGGCGCCATCCCGACATGCTGATCGACACCTGCGCTTCGGGCGGGCGGCGCAATGATCTGGAGACGCTGCGCCGCTCCGTGCCCCTGCTGCGCAGCGACTACCTCCTGGAGCCGGTGAGCCAGCAACTGCACACCTATGGCATTGCTTTCTGGATACCGTTCTACGGCACCGGCGTCAACTCGACCGACCCGTATGTCTTTCGCAGCCAGGCGTCGTGTCCGCATCTCACCGCCTGCTACGACATGTGCGATCGGGACATTGATTACGCCGAGCTGCGCCGCCTCTACGCCCAGTGGCGCCAGATCGCCGACTGCTACTTCGGCGACTACTACCCGCTGACGGGGTACAGCACCGCCAATGATGTGTGGATGGCGTGGCAGTTCGACCGGCCGGAGTCGGGCGACGGCATGGTGCAGGCGTTCCGGCGCGCCGACAGCATCTACGAGTCGGCGCGATTGCGACTACGCGGCCTCGATCCCGACTCGCGCTACGAGGTCCGCAACCTCGACGGAGGTAGCGCAGATTTGAAATCTGCGCCACCGATGAGCGGCCGCGAGCTGATGGAAACGGGCCTGCTGGTGACGCTTGCGCGCCGCCCCGATTCGGCGGTGATCGTGTATCGGCGGGTGGGATGAGCGGCAGCATCACCGATTGGCCTGCGCCCTGAGCTCGCGGCACTTGCGCACGATGTAGCCGGTAAGGGCGCGGCGCAGCCAGGCCAGGCGTCCCTGCGCAATGGCCAACTCGATGCCCTCGCGCGTTTCGTCCATCCCCGGGATGAACTCTCCCGTTGCCTGCGCCGTTTCGATGTCGCGCAGGGCCTTGCGGGCGTCGTCGCACAGCGCGGCACGGATGTCGGCGGGCGGCGAGACCGTGAAACCGATTACCTCGCATTGGGGCGCCATCGCAAACGAGCGCAGGTCGTAGGGGCCGAGGATCAGGCGTAGGGTCTGCGCTGCCGCGACCGGTTCGCCAGCAGCCAGGTCGCGCAGGTCAGGCGGCTCGCTGCTGAATGTCACTTCGACCTCGACGGGATAGTATTCGCGGTTGGCAAGGTAGAAGTAACGGAGTCCATCGCGAACCAGGGTCCGCATTGCGACGGGGTCGGTGCTGACGCCGACAGTCGCGAACTTCTCGCGCGGCAACGCCCGGTACGCTTGGGCGAAGCGCCGCAGCTCTTCGCCGTGCGCTTTATCCAGGAACAGCCCGCCGCGGGTGATGCGGCAGGCGTCGAGCTCGGCGACGGCGTGGGCGTAGGGCTCCATGAAATGCACGCCGCCCGGGAACGGCGGCGTGATGCGAAGCTGCGAATCCCACCAGAAGCCGTCCTCGGGGTATTCCGAGTTCACGCGCAGGATGCCGTCGGCGGGCGCGCCGTCCAGGACCGCGAGCTCGCGCGCATTGGGGTCGTCGGGATCCGGGAGAAACCACACGTGCCTCCCCCACGCCTCGACCCAGCAGTTGAAAATAAACGCGCCCGGGCGCGTCTGCGCCGCCGAGGATGCAAGCGTTTGGCGGTCGAGGAAGTCGAAATCGCGGTACATGGTGGCCGCCTCGACCGGGAGATTGGCGCCGCCGGCCGGGTTCGCGCCGTGCCCGCCGCGGTCGCGCGAATTGCCCATCGCGACGTCCACCTCGATGCCCGGCTCGTCGCGGAAGAGGTTGATGTCGATGCCGGCCTCGCGGTAAAGCTCGACGTTGCTCGGGCGCGCGTAGAGTTGGTGCGCGGCTCCCACCGCGCCGAGGATGTTGGGGATCAGCGTCTCGTCCCACAGCGTGATGGTCACCCGCAGGTCCGGGCGCGCGGCGACCACCGCGTCGCGTATTAGCCGGAACAGGTCGCGGATCTTGCGGCACCGCCAGGCGACCCAGGCGGGGCGGCAGCCGTAGGTCAGGAACTCGTAGCGGCGCGAGAAGCGGTCGGGGGCTTTGGGATCAACGGGCACAGCGATGCGGGTCTCGCGCTCGAACAGGGCGACGGTGTGGTCGTCGTAGCCGGAGTGAATGGAGCCGAACCACAGCATGGTGGGCGGGTACATGTTGAACGAGATGCCCTTGAACGCCGGATAGCGCGCATAGCGCTCGACCGTTTCGCGGACGAACGCGAGGATGGCGTCTTGAACCACGGGGTGCAGAGGGTTGAAGATCGGGCCGGCGTGGTAGGCGGGGCTGGACCTCTCGCCGTAGGCCAACTCGGGCAGAGCGGCGGCGCTGAAGGGCTCGACGCGCTGCCCGGGCTGGAGCCGGCGCGCGACCCCGTCGAAATTGAGGACGTTGTAGAGGCCGGTCCAGTCGCGCGTCCCTGCTTGCACGTGGTCGTTCCACAGCATGTTGTTGATGGTGTCGGCGCCGGCGCGAATGGCATCGAGGTCGGTGTTCATCTGCTGCATCAGGCTGCCCAGGCGCATGAGGGTCAGCGCGCCCTGGAAATCGAGGCCCTCCTCGCCGAAGCGCTCGAGCAGGCGCGCGTACCAGTCCCGCGGATGTTTCGTCCAACGCAAGTACTGCTTCCGGTCGCGCGCGACGACCAGGTCGAAGCCGCCCGCGGGCTCGCGCTGCGACGGGAACAGCGGGCCGTGATACCACGCGAGGGGATAGACCAGGAGCTTCTGGCCGCTGTGGAGCGCGTAGGTGATGACGCGTTCGAGCCAGTCGTCGCGACTCACGGCGCCCTCGCTGGCGGTGGTGCCGCAAGGGTCCTCGTACTGGATGCCAAGCTCGCGGCGGGAGCCGTCACCGGGATCGCCGGGCACGGAGAGCGCGGGCAACTCGTCGAGTTCGTAGATTTCAATGCTCGCGGCGGCTGCGGGCTCGCCCTCGCCCCAGGTCATGAAGACGATGCTGCAGTCGCTCCAGCGCGGCCAGAAGACCTGGCGAATCTCCTGCACGTCGCCGCTCAGGGGCTGCGCCCAACCGGTGAGAACGCCGGTGGTGAGGTCATAGCAGGTACCGTCCATGATGCACATGAAGCGGCGCTTGTCGTCGGGGTAACGGATGAGCGCGAGGTGCGGTTGGCCGACGCGCTCGATGGCGAACCGATAGCCGAAGCGGGACATGGGCTTGGCCTCGGCCTCGCGGTAACGCCCGGTCGGCCCCTCGACGACCCTGACATCGCCCGCAGGCGGCGCACCGCCCGCGGCGAAGTAGCGCTCCGGCGGATACTCGCGGGTGCAGTCAATGGCGGCGAGCAGGCGGCCGCCCGGCGTACTCTTGCTCGGCGTCACGTCGGGGCTCCTGTCCGGCTGAATGTTGGCGAGTTCTCTGTGCCGGCCCCGGAATCAATGGCCCGGTACGCCCAAGACCGTAAGGTTCCCATCGGCTGTGGGCGCGACTATCTGCAAGGCGCCGTCGCCGTCGAGGTCGGCTATCACCGGCGACCCGACGCCGGCGCCGACTCTGGTTTTCCAGGTGACGACCGGCTTACCTTCGCCGTCTCTCACCGCCCACAGGTAGCCGTGACTATCGCCGAAGACGAACTCGTCCGCGCCGTCGCCGTCAATATCGCAGGCGACGACGTCGCCCGCAGCGGCTGCAAGGGGCAGCTCCCAGCGCACCTGGCCGGTGGCGGCGTCGAGGCAGGCGAAGTCGCCGTCTTGCCGGCCGAAACCAATGAGCCACTCGCCGTCGGGCAGGCGCATGAATCCCTCGGCCCCGGTGCGGGCGGCGCCCAGCTCGGGCAGTTGGTACCAGCGGGGCTCCGCGCGCAGGCCTATCTCCCCCAGGAAGTAGTGCCCATCACACAGCACCACCAGGGGCGCGCCCGGATGCTCCAGGATCGCCGGCAGCGTGTAGAGCCCCTGGCTCGGCTGATCGAAGATCTTGGGCGGGAAGGCCGGCCCGACGAGCAGGTCGCCGGTCTTGCCCGAGGCGACGCAGTAGTAGTCGGGGTTCGTGAACACCAGGTCCTCCGCGCCATCGCCATCCACGTCATATACCGCGGCCAGGTTGATCGTCGGCCCCCAGTAGCGCTCGATGGCCGGGAACTCACTCTTCTCCCACACCGGCTTCCCGCTGGCGCCGTCGAGCACCACGCTGCGCACGACCGGCGTGCCGAAAAGGGCGTAGATGTCCGGCGTCGCTTTGCCGGTGAACCGCCCGACCTGCAGATACACGGCACGACCGTGAGGCAGGCCGCGTCGTTCGGTCGGGGGCAGGCGCGACTCCCACAGCGTCGAGCCGTCGGCCCGCAGCACGCGCACCACCGGCTCGTGACTGGGAGCGGCCTGGCCGATGATCAGCTCCGCCCTGCCGTCGCCGTCAACATCCGCGATGGCCGGGGCGCCGTCGGCTGAATACTCGCGCACCAGCTTCAGGCCGGCGGCGCGATCCCAATGATAGATCGTGACCTTGCCCTGCCAGGTGTGGATTATCTCGGGCTTGCCGTCCGCGTCGAGGTCGCTCACCAGTGGTGGCGGCGCCATCTGCCCGGCCGCGGCATCGATGGCGGAGAGGTCCGGCTTGGCCTTGGGCGGGCGCGCGTAGGGAGTGAGGATGAACTTGCCGGGTGCCGGCGATAGCGCGTAGGTTTGCCCATCGCGCGCGACCAGGAGGTGGTCGCCCTTGCCGCGCCCCCCGCCGGCGGCTAGGCCTGCGGCCGCCGTAGCGGTCGCTTGCGACCTAGCCACTTCGGCGCGGGCGCCGCGCCGCCGCCACATCTCCCGTGGTTGGCCCCCGGTGAGCTTGATCAGCACCGCGCCCGGCACCACGGCGCGCGTGGGGTCGCGGCAGATATCCGCCAGGATCTCGCCCGCGCCGTCGCCGTCCACATCAGCCACGCGCGCGGCGATCCGGTCCGCCACTCGCGCCTTGATCTCACCCGTAACGGCATCATAAACGCGTATCACCCACCGCGCATCCCCGTCAGCGTTGAACATAGACAAGACGACCTCCAGGCGCCCGTCGCCGTCCACGTCGGCCACCGGCGGCTCGGCCCAGGTGGTGGCGATCTTCGAGGTGGTGACCGAGTTATCCCAGCCATAGACCCAGGCGAGCCTGAGCTTGCCGTCTTCGTTGAGCAGCACCTCGTGATGCT
>Ga0315291_10011600_pt1 | contig 10731 bp, 1 predicted proteins | sample YL17G12_20_MG_FD_203070 | JGI IMG/M metagenome (GOLD analysis project Ga0315291, IMG submission 203070) | Sediment microbial communities from Yellowstone Lake, YNP, Wyoming, USA - YL17G12_20 | ecosystem: Environmental > Aquatic > Freshwater > Lake > Sediment | place: USA: Wyoming | collected... | reverse complement strand
GGGGTGTGCGCCGTATCCCTACCGTTCGACGGCCGCTTGTGGCGCGGGGTTTCCCATGGGCAAGAGGACGTGCCATCCTTGTCGGTCGCTCCCCCGGATAGAGCCGCTCGAGCCGCGCCTCCTGCTGGACGCAAGCGTCATCATCACCGAGTTCATGGCGATCAACCAGAGCACGCTCGCCGACCAGCAGGGCGATTACTCGGACTGGATCGAACTCCAGAACACCGGCCCCTCGACCGTCAATCTGGCCGGCTGGCACCTGACGGACGATCCGGACCTGCTCCAGAAGTGGCACTTCCCGTCGGTGAACCTGGCGTCGGGTGCGTTCCTCACGGTGTTCGCCTCCGACAAGAACACGATCATCAACGGCGAGTTCCACACCAACTTCAAGCTCGACGGCGGCGGCGAGTACCTGGCCCTCGTCAAGCCCGACGGGGTGACCAGGGAAACGGAGTTCGCCCCGACGTTCCCGCCCCAGGAGGCGGACTACTCCTACGGCCTGAGCGAGACCACCAACCGCACGACGATCCTGCCCGTGGGCGCCACGGCCAAGGTCCTCATTCCCACGAACGGTTTGCTCGGCACGACGTGGACGACTCTCGGTTTCAACGACACCGGCTGGACGATCAGCGGGCCCACCGGCATCGGCTTTGAAGCCACCGACCCGAGTTTCCAGGTTCTGGAGGCCAAGAGCGCCACCGGCCTCGGCACGATCACCGACGCGGTGAACCTCCTGGCCGGCGGCGGCACATCGTACACGGCGCCTTTCCTGAACTTCGCCGACCCGGAGGACGCCGGCGGCGGGCGCTTCATCGGCAACCTGCCTTTCCCCGGCAACACCACGGCCGACGACGACAACTTCGCCCTGAAGTTCACCGGCACGATCAAGATTCCCACCGCGGGCAACTGGACGTTCGACGTCAACAGCGACGACGGCTTCCGCCTGCGGATCATCGGCGGGACGTTCAAGAGCGTGGCGGGCACGGGCACGACGATCTCCGGCGACACGATGCAGTTCGCCGGCGGGCGCGGGGCCGCCGACTCGCTGGGGGTCATCGCGCTGGCGGCGGGCGAGTATGCGATCGAGCTTGTGTACTTCGAGGGCGCCGGGGGGAGCAGCCTGGAGTTCTCCGCCGCCCAAGGCAGCTACTCGTCGGTTCCGACTCCCAGCCCGTTCCGCCTGGTGGGCGACACCCGCAACGGCGGCCTGGCCCTCAAGGGCATCGGCGACCTGGCGGCCACGAACGTCCAGGCGGCCATGAAGGGCGCCAACGCCACGGCGTACATCCGTATCCCGTTCACGACGGCGACCGCGGCCGACCGGCTGAACCTGCGGATGCAGTACGACGACGGGTTCGTCGCCTACCTCGACGGGGTGGCGATCGCCCGCGCGAGCGCCCCGACGACGCCCGCGTGGAACTCGACGGCCACGGCCGCCCGCCCGCTGGGCGAGGCGCTGGCGTATGCGGACTTCGACATCCGTCGTCCGCTCGCCGCCGGCAGCCACGTTCTCGCGATCCAGGGCCTGAACGTGTCGGCCGGCGACGCGGACTTCCTGGTCGTACCGCACCTGGAGGCCGTCACGGTCATCGACGTGGCCCTGCGCCACTTCGCCACCGCGAGCCCGGGGGCGCCGAACTCCCAGGGCATCGTCGCCTTCGTGGCCGACACGCAGTTCAGCGACACGCGCGGCTTCTACACGGGACCGGTCGACGTGGCGATCCGGACGGCCACGGCGGGCGCCGAGATCCGCTACACGCTCGACTCCAGCACCCCCACGCCGGACCACGGCTTCGTCTACACCGGCCCGATCCGGATCGACCGGACCACCACCCTGCGGGCCCGCGCGTTCAAGGCGGGCTGGGAGCCGACGAACACCGACACGCAGACGTATCTCTTTGTCAGCGACATCGTCACGCAGTCGCTCAACGGACAGCCGCCGGCGGGCTGGCCGGCAGCCCCGATCAACGGCCAGACGCTGGACTACGGCGTGGACCCGGACGTCGTCAACGACCCGCGGTACCGCGACCTGATCGACGACGCGCTGCTGGCGATCCCTTCGATTTCGATCGTCACCGACTTGCCGAACCTGTTCGACCCCGCCACGGGCATCTACGTCAACGCCGGTCAGGACGGCGCGGCGTGGGAGCGGGCCGCGTCGATCGAACTCATCAACCCCGACGGCAGCAAGGGGTTCCAGATCGACGCCGGCCTGCGGATCCGCGGCGGCTACAGCCGCAGCGGCGGCAACCCCAAGCACGCCTTCCGCCTCCTCTTCAAGGCCGAATACGGCGACGCGAAGCTCAAGTTCCCCCTGTTCGGCGACGAAGGGGTGAGCGAGTTCGATAACATCGACCTGCGGACCAGCCAGAACTACTCCTGGAGCTTCGACGGCGGCAACCTCAACATCATGGTCCGCGACGTCTTCAACCGCGACGTCCAGCGCGCGCAGGGCCAGCCCTACACGCGCAGCCGGTTCTACAACCTCTACATCGACGGCCAGTACTGGGGCCTGTACCAGACGCAGGAGCGCTCCGAGGCCTCTTACGCCGCGTCGTATTTCGGCGGGCAGAAGGAAGACTACGACGTCGTCAAGGTGACCGACGGGTACGTCATCGGCGCCACCGACGGCGACCTTCTGGCGTGGCAGCGGCTGTGGACCGCCGCCACGGCCGGTTTCGGAACCGACGCCGCCTACTACCGCGTCCAGGGCCTGAACCCCGACGGCACCCGCAACCCCGCCTACGAGGTCCAGGTGGACGTCGACAACCTGATCGATTACATGATCGGCATCTATTGGTCGGGGGACCTCGACGCGCCGATCTCGAACTTCCTCGGCAACAACGCGCCGAACAATTTCTACGGCATCCGCAACCGCGACGGCCAGTCGGGCTGGCAGTTCTTCCGCCACGACGGCGAGCACACCCTCCGGTACGACGGCGGCGAGCTCTACCGCGACCGCACGGGCCCGTTCCCCGCCGGCACCCAGTTCCAGCACTTCAACGCGCAGTGGCTGCATCAGCAGTTGACCGCCCACCCCGAGTACGTGCAGCGGTTCGCCGACCGCGTCCAGAAGTGGATGTTCAACGGCGGCCCGCTGACCACCGAGGGGTCGCTGGCGATCTTCAACGCCCGCGTCGCCGAGATCGAGACGGCCATCATCGGCGAGTCGGCTCGCTGGGGCGACTCGAAGGCCGCCACCCCCAGGACCAAGGACGACGACTGGCTCCCCGCGATTAACAGCGAGCGGACGATCTACATGCCGCAGCGGCCCGGCATCGTCCTGGCGCAGCTCAAGGCCAAGGGCTGGTATCCGAACGTTGTCGCGCCGACCCTCAACCAGCACGGCGGCACAATCCCGTCGCAGGCGCCGTGGTTCCAGTTGACGATGTCGGCCCCCGCCGGGACGATCTATTACACCCTCGACGGGACCGACCCGCGCCTGAAGGGCGGCGCCGTCTCGCCCGCCGCCCTCGTCTACAGCGGCGCGATCCCGCTCACCCGGAGCACGACCGTCAAGGCCCGCGTTCGGAGCGGCGGTGTGTGGAGCGCGCTGGATGAGGCGACGTTCGTCTGGGACCAGCCGCCGGCCCTGCGGATCACCGAGATCCTGTACCACCCGCTGGACCCGCCGTTGGGCAGCCTCTACATCGACGACGACTTCCAGTTCATCGAGGTCCAGAACACGGGGACCGAGACGCTCAACCTCACCGGCTTCGGCCTGGCGGGCGGCGTCGAGTTCCACTTCCCGAACATGCAACTCACGCCGGGCGCCTACACCCTCGTCGTCGCCAACCCGACGGCCTTCGAGTCGCGCTATGGCACGGGCTTCAGCATTGCCGGTCAGTTCACCGGCAACCTCGCCCACGCGGGCGAACCGATCCAACTCCTGGGCGGCGTCGGCGAGACCATCCTCGACTTCCAGTACAAGGACGGCTGGTACGATCAGACGGACGGACTGGGCTTCTCGCTGGCCATCCGCGACGCCGCCGCCGCGGACCGCACGCTCTGGAACTCCAAGACCGGCTGGCGCGCGAGCCGCGCGTCGGGCGGTTCCCCGAACGCCATCGACATCGATTACGACCCCGGCGCGGTCCTGATCAACGAGGTCCTGGCGCACCAGGACACCGAGCCGCCGGGCGACTGGGTCGAACTCTGGAACACCACCGGCGCCGCCATCGACCTCGGCGGCTGGTACCTGAGCGACGATGCCGCCGACCCGGCGAAGTTCCGCATCCCGCCGAACACCGTGGTTCTCGCCGGCCAGTACGTCGTGTTCACCGAGAGCGCCGACTTCGGCAACGCCGGCAACCCCTACGCCCTCGTCCCCTTCCGGTTCAGCGAGCTGGGCGACACGGCCTGCCTGACCCGCAACGCGCCGGACGGCACGCCGGGCGGATACCGCGAGTCCGAGACCTTCGACGCCGGCGACCGCGACGTCACCCTCGGCCGCTACATCAAGAGCACCGGCGGCAAGGACTTCGTGGCGATGAGCGGCCAGACGCGCGGCGGCGCGAACGCCTATCCGCTCGTCGGGCCGGTGGTCATCAATGAAATCATGTACAATCCTCCGCTCGGGGGCGACGAATTCGTCGAGCTCTACAACCCGACCGGGGCCGACGTCCCGCTCTACGACCCCGCCCGTCCCGCCAACACGTGGCGGTTCACGCAGGGCCTCGGCAGCGGAATGCCCTACGCGCTGCCCGCGGGCGCAACGATCCCGGCCCACGGGTACGCGCTGGTGGTCGGGATCGACCCGGCGGTGTTCCGCCTCACGTACGCCGTCCCGCCCTCGGTGCCCATCTACGGCCCGTACCTCGGGTGGCTGAGCAACGACAGCGAGCCGATCGAGCTAGCGCGTCCGGGCGACCCGGAGCCCGACACGGGTTTCGTCCCCTACTACCGCGTGGACCGCGTCTCTTACGACGACGAGGCGCCGTGGCCGCTCCGGGCCGATGGCGAGGGATCCGCCCTGGGCCGCGTGGTCGCGACGGCCTACGGCAACGACGTCGCCAACTGGGTCGCCACCACCGCCGGCGGGACCCCCGGCGCCGCCAACATGCTGATGGACTTCACCCCGCCGACCGTGCCGACCGGCCTTGCGGCGGCGGCCGCCGGCCCGGCGCGGATCGACCTCGCCTGGACCGCCTCGTCCGACCCCGAGACCGGCGTCGCGTTCTACCGCGTCTTCCGCAACGGCCTCGTCATCGGCACGTCGCCGACAACAACCTACAGCGACCCCACCGCCCAGCCGGGCATCACCTATACGTACCAGGTCTCGGCGGTCAACCCCGACGAGGCCGAGAGCGGCTTGAGCGCGCCCCCGGCCGCCGCACGCATCGTGACCCTCCAGTCCGTCGGCAGCGTCGACCCGACCACCTTGCGCGTGGTGTTCACCGAGACCGTGGGCCGCGCCGCCGCCGAGACGCTCGCGAACTACTCCCTCACGTACCCGGTCGGCCAGTCGGTGCCGATCGCGGGCATTTCGCTGGCGGCGGATAACCGGACCGCCACCCTCGCGCTGGGCGCGCCCCTGGCCTTCAACACCACGTACACGCTGACCGTCCGCAACCTCGTGGGCGGGTCCGGGTACGCGCTCGCCCCCAACTCGCAGAAGACCTTCACCTACGCCCTGTTCGGGACGGGCACGATCCTGCGCGAATGGTGGACGGGCATCAACGGCACGGCGGTCTCCAACCTGACGTCCAATGCCAACTACCCCAACAGCCCGACCGGCCGCAGCGAACAGAGCCTCTTCGAAGCGCCGACCGACTGGGCCGACTTCTACGGAACCCGCATGCGCGGGTACGTGACCGTGCCCGTCACCGGCGGCTACGTCTTCTGGATCGCCAGCGACGACGCCTCGGAGCTGTGGCTGAACCTCAACGGCGAGACCGAGGCCGGCAAGGTGCGGATCGCGTACGTGGCCGGGTGGACCAGCTCGCGCGAATGGACGAGGGAGGCGACCCAGAGTTCGGCCGTCGCCTACGGCGCGATCACCCTCCAGGGCGGCCAGCGGTACTACATCGAGGCCCTCCAGAAGGAGGGCGGCGGCGGCGACAACCTGGCGGTCGGCTGGCAACTGCCCGATGGCACGCTCGAGCGGCCGATCCCCGGGTTACGCCTCTCGCCCTACCTTCCGCCGCCCGACGTCACCGTCAGCCTTCAGGCCACCGACGCCGTCGCGAGCGAACCCGGCCTGGACACGGCCACGTTCACGGTCACGCGGACGGGGAACCTCGTCCCCGCCGTCACGGTCTACTACACGGTCAGCGGCACGGCCCAGCCGAGCGATTACCAGGCACTTTCCGGCTTCGTCACGATCCCGGGCGGTGCGGCCTCGACGCCGATCACCCTGAGGCCGCTCGACGATTCGGCCGATGAGCCCAACGAGACGGTCATCCTGACCCTCACGGGCGGCCAGCCGACCTACGCCCTCGGCTCGCCCACGACCGCCCAGGCGGTCATCATCGACAACGACCTGCCCACGGTCAGCCTCGCCGCCACGGACCCCAGCGCCTCCGAGGCCGGCCCCGACAAGGGCACGTTCACGATCAGCCGCGTGGGCGACCTGGCGCCGGCGCTCACCGTCCGCTACACGGTCGGCGGGACCGCCCAGGCGAGCGATTACGAGGAGTCTCTGACCGGCCTGGTCACGATTCCCGCCGGCCAGCCTGGCGTGCCGATCGACATCACGCCGCGCGGCGATGCCGAGAATGAGCCGGGCGAGACGGTCATCCTGACGCTCGCCGACGATGCGGCGTATACCGTCGGGACGCGCCAGGCCACCGTCACCATCGCCGACAGCTCACCGCCGCAGGTCACGGCCATAACCGTGAACGGGCTGTCGGACCACGGGGCGAGCGGCATCGACCCGAGCGGCCGGGGCATCCGCACCATCGCGGTCCGCTTCAGCAAGCTGGTGACCTTCGTGGCCAACGACGTGCTCGTCCAGACCGTGACGTTCCCGGGCGGCGCCGAGACGCCGGCGTCCGTGGCCTCGTTACGCCTTGGTTCCGGCACGAACACCCTGACCATCAGCTTCGTCCTGAGCCCGGCCGTCGATACGTGGGTCAAGGTGACCCTGTCGGGGAGCGGCACGCTCGTGGGCCCCGGCGGCGTGCGGCTGGACGGCGAGCCGCGCGCGGGCGGGAGCGGCGTCGGATACATCTTCAGCAATGCCGCCGATCTGCCGACGGGCAACGGCGTCGCCGGCGGCAACGCGGTCTTCTACGTCGGCAGCCTGCGCGGCGACTTCGCCGCGGTCCCCGGAGAAACGCCGCCCCATCGCGTCACCGAGGAGGACGTCGGCGCCTTCCTCGTGAAGTATGGGGCGGGCGACCCGGACGCCGACTTCCGCGGCGCGGGCTTCGGCGCCGGCGGGCCGGACGGCCGGATCACGCCCTCGGACTTCGATGGATTCATATCGACATACGAGCAGGCTTCGGCCGCGGACCGGCATCTCGACGCCCTGCCGAGCGGCAGCCCGCAGGCCGAGGGAACCCCCGAGCCGCTGCCGCCATGTAGGCCGGGGCAACGCCCCGGCATCCAGAAACCTTGCCGGGGCTGCGCCCCGGCCTACATTTCCCAGGTCGCAAGCGATGCAGCGGTCGCCACGGTGACCGACTCGCGACCCGCCATGACTGCCGGAGCGGACAGCCCGGACGCCTTGCCGGCGCCGGTGATTGGGGACAACGCGGTCTCAGACGCGAGCGTGGCGCCGAGCCTTCAGCCCGACGTGCCGCTCCTGCCATCGGCATCGCCTCAGCCATCGCCTGCCGCAGACCCCGCGCTTGATGCCGATGGCGGGCTGGTCGACCTCCTCGCCGCGGCGGCGCTCGAGATCCCCCTGGCAGTGTAGGCCGGGGCAACGCCCCGGCATCCAGAAACCTTGCCGGGGCTGCGCCCCGGCCTACACCTGGAATGGTGAGAGGCGGCATCGGACGAGGGAGAGACTCTTATGCGAAGGGCGGCTCTTCTCGGCGTGGTGCTTGTGTGGGTCGCGGCCCTTGCCGCCGCAGCGCCGCTCCTGCCGGACAAGCCGAACGAGGTGACGTTCCCGCCCACGGAGGCCCGGTTCGTCCGATTCCTGATCCACGAGAGCGCCGACAGCCCGCCGTGCCTCGATGAACTGGAGATCTACGGCCCGGAGAGTCCGGGCAACCTGGCGCTTGCCGCCGCAGGGGCCAAGGCAACGGCGTCATCTTGTCTGCCTGGCTACGCCATCCACCAGGTCGCGCACCTCAACGACGGCCTCTACGGCAACAGCCACAGTTGGATTGCGGCCGGGACCGCGGAGGAATGGGGCCAGATCGAACTGCCCAAGGTCGCGAAGGTCGGCAAGGTCGTCTTCTCGCGCGACCGCGACGGCCGCTACCGCGACCGGATGCCCGGGTGGTTTGAGGTCCAGGTGTCGGTCGACGGGCGGCAGTGGCAGAAGGTCGCCGAGGCGGGCGCGAGGCCGGCCGCCACCATCGTTCGGCCCCTCCCGGCCGCAGGGCCGGTCAGCGAAGACGCCCTGCTCGCCTACGCGTTCTCCTCCGAGGAGCGCTCCTGGAACAAGACCGGCGCGGCGGACCCGCGGGTTCGGGTGCTGGCGCAAATGGAAGACATGCTGGCCCGTTTCGCCGCCCAGGGGCTGGACGTGTCGGCGGAACGCGCCGAGTGGGCCGCCCTCACGCCGCGCCAGCCGCCGCCCGAGAACGCCAAGCCCGATGCGGCCGGCGAGTGGGAGGTCTTCTTCAGGGCGCGGCTGGCCAAGCGGCGCCTGATGCTGCGCGACCCGGCGCTGGCGCCCGTCGAGCGAATCCTTTTCGTCAAGCGCCAGCCCTTCCTCCCGTCTCACAACTACAGCGACCTCTTTGACGCCCAGGGCGGACCCGGCGGGGCGGTTTGCCTGCTCGACATTCCGCGACGCGGCGGACGCCTGGAACCCGGCGCCGCGCGGCTCGCGCCGCTCTTCGACGCCCGGAGCGGGGTGGCGCGGGACCCCGTGGCCACGTTCGACCTCCGCAAGGTCTACTTCGCTTACCAGGCCGCGAAGGGCGACTACTTCCGCCTCATGGTCATGAACGCCGACGGCAGCGGCCTCCGCCAACTCACCGACGGGCCCTTCCACGATTTCTACCCATGCCCGCTCCCGGACGGCGGCGTGGCATTCCTGTCCACCCGGTGCAAGGGACGCTACCTCTGCTGGCGCCCCCAGGCCTTCGTCCTGTTCCGCATGGACGCCGATGGGCGGAACATGCGAGCCCTGTCGTACGCGAACATAAGCGAGTGGGCGCCGTCCGTCATGAGCGACGGACGCATCCTCTGGACCCGCTCGGAGTACCTCGACAAAGGGGCCGACTTCGGCCACACCTTGTGGGCCATCCGGCCCGACGGCACGCACCCGGAACTCCTCTTCGGGAACAACACGCGGTACTGCTACGTCAACGGGCGCGAGGTGCCGGGAACGAGCGAACTCTGCGCCATCCTGATGTCGCACGGCGGGGACCTGAACGGCCCCGTGGCGCTCGTCGAGGCCATGAAGGGGCGATTCTCCCCTGAACTCGTCCGGAGCCTCACGCCCGATTCCCCGCCCCACTTTCACATGTCGTGGGCGATGCGCGAGTGTTTCCGCGACCCGACGCCGATCGGCCGCGACTACATCCTGTGCAGCCACGCCCCGGAGGACAAGTTCGGCCTCTACGTCATCGACCGGTTCGGGAACCGCGAGGTCCTCTACCTGGACTTGGGCGTAGGCAGCATGGCGCCCACGCCGTTTCGCGCAGTCCCGCGTCCGCCGGTGATCAGCGGTGCAGACGAGATGAAGGACAGCCAAGACCCACGGGGCCACTTCTTTGTGGCCGACGTGTACCAGGGCCTCGGGCCGGCCGTCAAGCGCGGCGCCGCCAAGTACATCCGCGTGTGCCAGGAAGTCCGGGCCGACCTCCTCCGCCAGCCCAACGGCGAATACCAGAAGGACCACGAGCCCTTCATGGACTGGTACGCCACGCCGACCCACCTCGTGAGCGGCCCGTTCGGCTGGCCGACGTACGTGGCCAAGGGGGACCTGGGCATCGTGCCGGTGGAGGAAGACGGCTCGGCCAGTTTCCTGGCCCCGTCCGGAAAGGTGCTCTACTTCCAGGTGCTCGACTCTGGACTAAACGAGCTCCAGCGGATGCGGAGCGTCGTGCAGCTTCAGCCGGGCGAACGGCGCGGCTGCATCGGATGCCACGAGGACCGGGCCTCGGCCCCGCCGGTGCGGCGCGCGGCCGCCCTGAATCGCCCGCCGAGCACTCCTCAGCCCCCGCCCTGGGGCGCGGGGCCGTTCTCGTATGAAAAGGTGGTCCAGCCCGTTTGGGACGCCCGGTGCGTCCGCTGCCACGACGCGGCCGACAAGAAGATCAACCTTGCGGCGACCCTCGATGCCGGCAACGTGCCCGCGTCCTACCGGACGCTCATCGAGCAAGGCTGGGTCCATTACTTCAACTGCCAGTGGGGGCAGGAGCACACGAAGGCGCCGCCGCTCTCGTTCGGCACGGCCAAGAGCCGCCTCTGGAAGGTGTTGGATGCCGGACACTACGACGTGAAACTGACGCGCGACGAGGTGCAGCGGATCAAGTGCTGGACGGACCTGAACTGCCCCCTCTGGCCGGACTACGTTTTCCGCGCGAACCGCCCGGCCGCCGTGGCTGCCGGTCCCACGAAGCCGATGCCGTAGACCCCGTGGCGTCGTGCGTTAGTAAC
>Ga0315291_10011596_pt1 | contig 10733 bp, 9 predicted proteins | sample YL17G12_20_MG_FD_203070 | JGI IMG/M metagenome (GOLD analysis project Ga0315291, IMG submission 203070) | Sediment microbial communities from Yellowstone Lake, YNP, Wyoming, USA - YL17G12_20 | ecosystem: Environmental > Aquatic > Freshwater > Lake > Sediment | place: USA: Wyoming | collected... | reverse complement strand
GGCGACGGGGGAGTACTGCGCCATCAACATACCAGGCACCTTCTACGGCACGGTCACCATCGACGGGCAACCTGCGCCCGTAGGCACTGTCATCAAGGTCTTCAGGGGCGGGACCCAATTCGGTAGCGCGACCGTCAGCGAGGAGGGCACCTACGTCGTCAGCATCCCTTCTCCTGCGCCCGTCGCTCCACCCTGCTTCGAGAGCGCCGGCGGGCCGCTAACCTTCACCTGCGGTGCGGCTGAAGCTCAGGAACACCCGAGCTGGGGCGTGGGTTCCAAGCCCCAGAACCTGACCTGCGTGTATATGCGGGACTGCCCAGCGGCGGGCAAGTGGTCGATAGCTGTGTACAGCGGCGAGGAGGCCGCCGCTGCCGACGCACTGACCCTTTGTGGCGTGCCGGTGGAAGCCGCCTACTGGATCGACCCCGTCAGCCAGATTTGGAGCCGCTACTTCCGCGGGCAGCCGGAGCTCAGCACCCTCGCCTCTCTGCAAGGCCTCCAGGGCGTCATCGCGCTCGGGTCAGCCTCAGAGTCGGTGGCGGCTGCGGCTGCCCAATCGACCGAGGAGCAAGCGGGAAGCCAGCAGATGGAGGGCTGTCCCGAGCCGGGGAAATGGGCCATCTCCGTCTGGAATGGAGAGTCTGAGACACCCACCGGCCTGGCCCTGGCGACCTGCCCCAGCGTGAGGGTCGCTGCGGCCTATTGGATCGACCCCCAGACCCAGAAGTGGAAGCACTACTTCGATGGCCGGCCGGAGCTCACCAACCTGCTGGAGCTGAGAGAGATGCAGGGCCTAATAACCCTGGGCGGCGAGGCTCGCTGAGAGCCTGGTGCCTCAGCGAGACCCCGCCCGTCCTGCTAGTGGCTAACGCCATCGCTTGGCTCGTGGTGGCGGTTGGGGCGGCCGTAGCTTCTTCCCTTGCCAACCCTCGCGGCTGCGACCTAGGATGAGGGTGCCCTTGACGCCTTCGAGACTTTCTGGCATGATGCGGGCGCTGATCGTGCGCGAGGGAGGTGGGTGAATATGGCGCAGTACCGCACGTTCGAACGGACGATCGCTGAGTTGACAGCCCAGGGATATGAGGTGATTTGGGAGCGGGGTAATGAAGCCCAGCTCCGGCGCCACAAGCGGTTCAGCTTCTGGTGGTTCCTTTTCTGGACCGTGTTCAGCCTTGGCATCCTCTTTTGGCTGTACCCCCTCTGGCACTGGGCCAAGCGCGATGAACTTGTGCTCCTGCGCATAGAGGAGGGGCGGCTGCTAGTAACGTCAAACCGATGGCAGCTACTGCGGACGATCAGCGCGCCCGTCCGAGCTTACTTCAGGTGGGCGGGGCGGCGTCAAAGCAGCTGGACCAAGGCCTTGGCTTACGTTACGCCGCTTGCTGTGGCGCTGGTCGCCATCATCGTGGCTGGAGCGGTCGCGGGCACGGGCGGTGGCGGGGAAGGCGAAGAGGCGGCAAAGCCTACGGGGACGGCCGCGGTGACAGCGGCTCCCGCACCGAAGCCCAAGCCCAACGAAGCCACGCTAGCGGTGGGAGCCGCCGCGGAGCTGAAAGACGGCGTCAGGTTGAGGATAGATAACATCCTCGATCCATGCATCGTAGGGTCCACGCCGTTCCAGGAGGTTGAGCCGGGCACACGCATGGTGGTCTACCAGCTCACTTTTGAGAACCTGGCGAACGAGCAGCAAACCATCCTCGGACAGTTCGGAGCGAAAGACGCCACGGGTTTTGAATACGACGACACGTTTGGCACCTGTGAGGGAGAGCGAGACTTACCGTTCTGCTTCCTGGAAGATGTCGTGACGACGACAGAATGCGAGGTGGCCTTTGAAGTGCGCGAGGGCCAGCAGATCGTTGAACTGCGTTACGACCCGAACCCTTTCACCACCACGGACATCGTTTTTCGGGTGCCATGAACCCCGGCCCCCTACTCCTCGCCGTCATCGCAGGTGCCTGGTGGCCAAGGCCGCCATCGCGTGGTTCGTGGGGGCGATGGGGCGGCCGTAGCTTCCTCCCCTGCCGGCACTCGCGGCTGCGAGTAGCATGAGGCCACCGGCGGCTGAGTCCAGGGGATCGGTTGTAGGAGGCAACGATGGCATCCCCCGCGAGTGCCTGCCGTAGGAAAGGACAGTCCAATGCGTCGGTTTGTGTTCTTGCTAGCGGCGGCCTTGACCCTAGCCGTGGGCCTCGCCGCGTGCGCTCAAGAGGAAGAGGCTGAGAAGGCCAGTCCGACTGCGACGGTGGCGCGGACAGGCACGCCAGCAGCCACTGACACGCCGCAGCCAACGGCCACACTGGCCCCAGCAACTCCTACTCGCACCCCTACCCCTACCCCTACCCCTACCCCTACCCCTACCCCTACCCCTACCCCTACCCCTACCCCTACCCCTACCCCTACCCCTACCCCTACCCCTACCCCTACCCCTACCCCTACCCCTACCCCGCCACCGACGCCACCACCTCCACCACCGCCAAGCCCGACCGTCGAGGTAGCGCCTCCACCGCCAAGCCCGACCGTGGAACCACCTCCTCCACCGCCGCCAACCGAGCCTCCAGCCGTCAATTGCGACCCCTCCTACCCAGGCGTTTGCATCCCGCCACCTCCTCCGGATTTGGACTGTGGCGACATCCCCTTCAAGAGATTCAAAGTGCTGTCGCCTGACCCTCACCGGTTCGATGGCGACAAGGATGGCATCGGGTGTGAGAGCTAGCGGCCAGGAGGGGGACAATGAGGCGATCGCCTGGGTCTAACTAGGCTTGTACCTGCACGCGGGTTCGGGGCTCACCCCCGCGCGGCCTAGTACTCGGGGGGCAGTCGTCTCAGCTCGGCCAGGGTGAAGACCGGGCCGTCGCGGCAGACGTAGCGGCTGCCGATGTTGCAGCGGCCGCACATCCCGATGCCGCACTTCATCTTCATCTCCAGGGAGAGCACGACACGCTCGGGGGGGAAATGGAGTTTTTCGAGGACGGGGAGGGTATATCGGGTCATGGCCGGCGGCCCGCACACTATGGCGTAGGTGTTGTCTGCCGTCGGCGCGATGTCGCTGACCGCATTCGGCACCACGCCCACCCGGCCCTTCCAGCCGTTGTCCGCAGCGTCCACCGTCACGTGAAACTCCAGGTCTTTGCTCTGCCGCCAGCCCTCTAGCTCGTCCTTGTACAGCAGCATCCCCGGTGTCCTCGCCCCATAGACGACGGTGAGCTTCCCGAACCTGCCGCGGTTGTCTTTCTCCAGCACATAGTTGATGAGGGAACGAAGGGTGGTGAAGGCGAACCCGCCGCCGATGACCAGGAGGTCTTTGCCCTCCATGTCTTGCAGCGGGAAACTCGAGCCTAGCGGCCCCCTTATTCCCACCAAATCCCCCTGCTCCATCTGGTGCAGGGCTCTGGTCAGGAGGCCGATCCGGCTGACGCTGAACTGGAGGAGGCCGGAGGTAGTCGGTGAGGACGCGATGCCGAAAGGCGCCTCGCCCTTGCCGAACACCGAGAGCTGAGCGAACTGCCCTGGAAGATAGCGGAAGGCCTGCTCATCCTCCTTGCGGATGAAGGAGAGGTCGAAGGTCTTGATGCTGCGGTCCTCCGTCTCGACGGTGACCTTCTCGACCCTCATGGGGCTAGGCAGATACGGGTTCTTGGCGGTCATCATTCGACCTTCTTGATCAGCGACTCGATCTCATTCAGCACCTGCCGGATGTCCAGGTTCACCGGGCAGTCCACCACACACCGTCCGCAGCCGACGCAGCCCACCTCACCGTGATCCTCCGGCCAGTAGCGGAACTTGTGCATCAGCCGCTGCCGCCAGCGTTCCTTGCCCGTCGGGCGTGGGTTGTGGCCGGAGGCATGGAGGGTAAAGGAGGGGAACATGCAGGAGTCCCAGATCTTGACGCGACGCCCCCGCTGCTCCGAGCCCTCGTCCACGATGTCGAAGCAGTGGCAGGTGGGGCAGAGATACGTGCAGGCTCCACAGCCAATGCACTTCTCGTGCAGACGGTCCCAGAAGGGGTCGTCCCACATCTCCTGCAGCTTGCGCTTCACGTCCTCTGTACTGATTTCGCCTCGAAGAGCCGCCTCTGCTGTCGCCTGCGCCTCTGCCCGACGGCGGATGCTATCTTCGTCCGCCTCTCTGCCACCGCTCAGGCCCTCCAACAGCGCAGCCCCTTTGTCAGTGACCGCCTCGATGAGGTAGTCCGTTCCCAGGTCGGTCACCAGCACGTCCGAGCCCGCAGTGGAGAAAGGCCCGCCTCCCACCGAGGTGCAGAAGCACGCGGCCCGCGGGCGGGTGCAGGCGAGGCCGACCACCGTGTAGCTCTCCTTCCTCGCCTGGTAGCAGCCGTCGCAGTGGTTGCCGCCTGTGAACACCCGATCCAGGAGGGTGAAGCTTCGCGCATCGCACGGCCGGACGCCGAACAGCACCTTCTCCCCCGACGCCGGCTGCGGCTCCTCCAGCGCGAGCTGTTCCCCTTCCAGGCCGTAGCGGAAGAGGGTCTCGGTCTGCGGGAAGAATAGCCGCTTCGGCGGCACTGTCGAGTTGCGGTAGTCGAGGACCACCTCCTGCGGCGAGTCCACCTGCCGGAAAGCGATCACGCCGCCGTCATCGACCGGCGCGAACAGCTTGCGGCCCCGGAGCAACGCCTCCAGCAGCACCGATATCTGGTCCTTGGCGAGCAGCACTGCTCTCACCGAATGAAGCCTCCGGGGTCATCAGGGCTGAACGTGGAAAGCGGCACCCGCTCATGCACGTCAAGTCCAGCCTTGAAGTGGAAGAGCTCTTCCACGTCCTTCCCCACCTTCTTTGTGAGCAGACTCAAGTCGAGGCCCATGGGGCAGGCCCGTTCGCAGGCGCCGCAGTCTACACAGCGGCCCGCCGTGTGCATCATCCGCACGATCTGGAAGACGAGGGCATCCGTGGCGTCATTCGACGGATTCAACCAGCGGGGCTCCGTGCTGGCCGCAAAGCACTCCGTGCAGTAGCACAGCGGGCAGGCGTTGCGGCAGGCATAGCACAAGATGCACCTGCTGGCCTGGGCCTCGAAGAACCGCCAGCGCTCGTCTGGCGACATGGCCTCGATCTCGCGCACCGCTGCGTATTCGTCGTCAGCGGTGCCCTCCGCGACCGGCTCGCCGACAAGGGTGTCGTACAGCACCGGGTTGCGAAAGCGGCAGGCGCGACAGGAGGCGTGAAGGTAGCGCTCCTTCTCCAGGGCGATCTCGAAGCCGTCCCCGCGCAGGATCACCTCCGCTTCCCGCTCCTGCACCTCCAGGGCCTCTCTGCCCGCCAGCTCAGCCTCGATGCGCCGCCGGTCGAGCATGCCTTGGCAGGGAACGCCGATGATGTGCACCCGGTCGCGCTCTATTCGCCCCTCTCTGAGAAGGCCAACAACAGAACGCGCGTCGCAGCCCTTGGCGACGATGCCCACCCTTCCGCTGCAGCGTGTCAGGTACTTGGCGAGGTTGTTCTCGCACCTCATGTTCCAGACCAGCCGCTCGACCTCGGCGGCATCTCGCACGAAGCAGGGCGAAGCGCGCAGAGGGATGGTGCCAGCCTCAAAGCCGATGACGACATCCACCAGCCCGTCGCTCAGCAGCCGCCGGGCCTCATCCCTTATCGCCTGGCAGAGATCCGTCACGTCGCTACCTCTTGATCCCGAGCCCTGACCAACCGCTGGGCGGGACCCAGTTTCCGCACCGACTCGGTCACCTCCGTCACCACCTGAGCGAACTTGCCGCCCTCGGACGCGGACACCCAGGCGAACTGCACTCGCCCCTCCTCGACCCCCAGGTACTCGAGCAGACTCTTCAGCAGGGCAAAGCGCCTTCTGGCCAGGTAGTTGCCTTCAAGGTAGTGGCAGTCGCCGGGGTGGCAGCCGGAGACCAGCACGCCATCGGCGCCGTGCATGAGGGCGCGGATGATGAACAGCGGGTTCACCCGACCGGCGCACGGCACCCGGATTGTGCGCGTGTTGGGCGGGTACTGGAGGCGGCTCGTCCCCGCCAGGTCAGCGCCGGCGTAGCTGCACCAGTTGCAGAGAAAGGCCACAATCCGTGGTTCCCACTGAGTGGGTTTCTCTTCCACAGCCTGAGCGTGCTTCTCTTCCACAGGTGGCAACTCCATTTATAGTGCCGTTATCGCGGCGAGAACCTGCTCGTTGCTCATCCCCAGGATATCGATCGCGCCCGGCCAGCAGGCGGCGGCGCATGCCCCGCAGCCCTTGCACACGACCCCGTTGACCACCGCGACCTTCGTCTCCCCGTCGATAGTGATCGCATCAAAGGGACACACCAACTGGCAGAGGCCGCACCCTGTGCACTTCCTGCGCTGCACCTCGGCGACAGTCCCCAGCGCCTCCAGGGCCTCTTGTGACAGGACAGAGGCTGCCCGCGAGGCTGCGGCCTGAGCCTGGGCCAGGGCCTCGTCCAGAGACTTCGGGCCGTGGGCCAGCCCGCAGAGGAACACGCCGTCTCGCGGGAAGTCCACTGGACGCAGCTTCATGTGAGCCTCGAGGAAGAAGCCATCGCTATCCAGAGGCACCTTCAGCAGGCTCGAGAGGCGGGCGTTGTCCTCGTTGGGGACCGTCGGTGCGGCCAGAGCCAGGATATCCGCCTTCAGCTCGACTGCACGGTTGAGGTCGCAGTCCTCGCCTGTGACCAGCAATGCCTGCGACTCGGCGTCCACCGAAGCCTGCGGCGGCGCATCCGGCCGATAGCGGTGGAATCGGACGCCGCGCTCTCGCGCCAACCGATAAGACTCCTCTGACAGGCCGTAGGTCATCATGTCCCGGTAGAAGACATGGACATCGATATCAGGGTTGAGTTCCTTCAGCCGCAAGGCGAGCTTGACCGTCTGCCGGCAACAGGTCCGGCTGCAATAGGGCCTATCGTCGTTCCGCGAGCCGGCGCATTGAATGAATACGATGTTACGGGCCCGCTCTATGAGAGCACCGCCCGACGCTATCTGGTCCTCCAACTCAAGGAGGGTTAGCACTCGCTCATCTGCGCCGTATGGGTAGCCGCTGGGTTGCCCCTCGTGCGCGCCGCTGGCAACGATGATCACGCCGTGCTCGATAGCCCGCTCTTGCCCATCGCCGCGGCCAGCGATGACAGTCGAGAAGTTCCCCACATGGCCACGGGCCTCCCGCACCTCGGCGTTCCGGTGGACGGTGACTAGCGGGTGGCTCTCCACCCGTGCGACGAGGGCTTTCACCTGCGCACTGACGTCCTCGCCGTCGAGGGAGTAGCGCAGGCGGCTGGCTATGCCGCCCAACTGGTCATTCTTCTCCACAATGTGAACAGGGAAGCCCTGCTCGGCCAGAGATAGCGCCGCTGTCATCCCGGCCATTCCCCCGCCGAGCACTAGAGCCGATCGGTTTACTGGCAGCAAGAAGTGTAGAGCCTGCCGGCCGAGCCGTGCTCGCGCCACGGCCATGGTCAGCAGCTCGGCAGCCTTCCGCGTCGCGACCTCCTGCTCGTGCATATGTACCCAGGAGCACTGCTCGCGGATATTGGCCATCTCGAACAGGGTTGGGTTCAGGCCGGCCTGGCGTATGGTGTCTCGGAATAGGGACTCATGGGTGCGTGGCGTGCAGGCAGCCACCACCACCCGGTTTATGCCCTGCTCCTCGATTGCCTCGATGATCCGCCGGGACGTGTCTATCGAGCAGGTGAAGAGGTTCTCTTCGGCGTGCACGACGTTGGGGAGGGTGCGGGCGTACTCCGCCAGCGACGGCACGTCGACGACCCGGCCGATGTTGGTGCCGCAGCGGCAGATGAAGACCCCGATGCGGGGGCGTTCGCCGGACACGTCCTTCTCCGGCGGATACTCCTTTGTGGTCGTTAGGCCGCCCCGAGCATCAGCCAGAAGCTGGGCTGCCAGGGATGCCGCGCCGCTGGCCATCGTCACGGACTGTGGGATGTCAGCCGGGCCAGCGAAGACGCCCGCCACGAAGACGCCGGCGCGAGAGGTGAAGACGGGCGAGGAGGGGCTGGTGCGGCAGAAGCCGTTGCCATCGATCTCCAAACCGAGCTTTTCGGCCAGCTCCAGGGAACTAGGGCTTGGCTCCATGCCCACTGAGAGCACTACCAGGTCGAACTCCTCCTCGTGGGACTTGTTGTCCTCGCCCCAGTAACGGATGAGGAGTCCCCGCGTCGCCTGCAACTCCTTGATTGTCGACACGATGCTCCGGATGTAGCGCACGCCCGGCATACGGCTCACCTGACGGTAATACTGCTCGAACCCCTTGCCGTAGCTACGGACGTCGTTGTGGAAGACAGTCGCCTCAACACCTTCGTCGTGCTCCCGAGCCATCGTCACTTGCTTCGCCGCGTACATGCAGCATACCGCTGAGCAATAATTGCGACCGTGGGCAGCATCACGGGAGCCGACGCACTGGATCCAAGCGATCTTCTTTGCCGGCCGTCCGTCTGAGGGGCGAACCACCTCTCCTCCAGTGGGGCCGGCGGCGCTGAGGATGCGCTCGAACTGCATGCCGGTCAGCACGTTGCGGTAGCGCCCGTAGCCGTATTCGGGCTTCTTCGCTGCATCGAATGGTTCATAGCCAGGCGCCAGGATGATCGCGCCTACTTGCAGCTCTACCTTCTCTTCCGTTTGGCTGAAGTCGATGGCCCCCCGCTCGCAGAATTTCTCGCACGCCCGGCAGGTGCCCTTCAGGAAGTAGACACAGCGCTCTGGGTCGATGACCGGCACGTTGGGAACCGCCTGAGCAAACGGTGTGTAGATGACCTTCCGTTTCCCCAGGCCGCAATCGAACTCACTGTCTGCCTTCCAGGGACACTTCTCCTGGCAGATGCCGCAGCCGGTGCACTTCTCAGCGTTGACGAAGCTCGGCTTCTTCAGCAAGGCGACCGTGAAGTTCCCTGCCTGTCCCCGTACCTCATCGACGCGCGCTAGAGTTAATATCTCTATGTTCGGGTTCCTCGCGCAGTCGATCAGCTTGGGAGAGAGGATGCACATTGAGCAGTCGTTCGTGGGAAACGTCTTGTCGAGCTGCGCCATCCGCCCGCCAATGCTCGGCGACTCCTCCGCGAGGTAGACCTTGAAGCCCATCGCGGCCAGGTCCAGCGACGCCTGGATACCGCTTACCCCACCGCCTGCCACGAGAACAGCCCCCACCTTGGAGAGCGGTTCCGCACTCGGCGCTGGCTGCTCGTTCAGCAGGACGGAGGTAGTTGCCTCTGCCATCAGATGACTCCCGCCTTCGTCAGAACCGGCACCGGGTCGATCATGTGCCGCCGCCACCACGACTTGGTTCCCTCTAGCCCGAGGGCGCAGGCCAGCAGCTCGGTGAAATACAGCACGGGGAGGCCCGGCTTCTCTTGCCGCGTGTCGAGATTCGTCTGGCACAAGGGACAGGCGGTCACGATGCAGTCTGCGCCCGCCTCACGGGCCGTTTCTACTAGGCGGCTGCTGAGCCGGCGAACCACGTCCGGACGCGCCACCGCCAGCCCCGCCCCACAGCAATCGGTCTTGAACGCCCAGGACCGTATGTCAGCCTCAACTGCCGACATCACCTGTTCCATCGACTGCGGGTCCTCGTAGTCTGCCCTGCCGGTCACTTCGGGAGGCCTCACCAGCAGACAGCCATAGTAGAGCACCATCTTGAGGCCGCTTAGAGGCCGCTGGAGCGACTCGCGAAGCTGTCCCAGCATCTCTGGACTACTGAGTACGTCCAGCACATGGAGTACCGTCACGTCCGATGGCGATTCTCTTTCGCCTATCTTCAACCGGTGGTAGCAGGCGGCGCAGGGCGCGACGAGCTCGTTCCCCGCCGCTGCCGCCAGCTCCAGGTTGCGTGTGGCCAGCGCTATCGCCAGCCCTTGGTCGAGCGAATGCCCCGCGCTGGCGCCGCAGCATGTCCAGTTGGCTAGCTCGCGCAAATCTATCCCCAGCGCCCGATAGACCAGCCTTGTCGACTCGTCATACTCACGCGACATCCCATGCAGGGAGCAGCCGGGGTAGTAGGACAGAACTCTCGCGGTCATTTGCCCTTCCCCCGTTCAAAGAGGTGGCGCAGCTCCCGCGTCGCGGTCTTCTTCGGTGGCATAATAGGGAGCTTCCCCTTCTGGAACATCCCTATCCCCAGCCGGATGCCTTCCGGCAGACGCCTGGCCCTCAACGCATAGCGGGCCGTCAGCGACATCTCGTGCACGCGGCCGCGGGCTTTCACGTCGTCCAGAAAGGCACGGTGAAATGCCAGCATCCGCCCGTCGCGGGGCTTGACGCCGGAGGCCGCCGCCCGCTGCTTCAGAGCGTCTATCACGCCGGCCACGTCCACACCGTTCGGGCAGCGGGTGGTGCAGGCCTGGCAGGAGGTGCAGAGCCAAATGCCAGAGCTACGCAGTGCCTCTTTTTCGAGCCCGGCCGCCGCCAGCCCGACAAGCTGGTGGGGGGCAAGCTCCATGTCGTCGGCCACAGGGCAGCCTGACGAGCACTTGCGGCAAGAGAAGCACAGCTCCGCGTTCAGACCCTCGACTCCGCGGATGCGGTCGAGCTGGGCCCTGTTAGCTACCATCGGGTCGGAGAGACCTGCCATCATCGCCTGCCTTGATTCCCTACCTAGTTGTACTAGATGTGGTACTTGGCGGGTGCTGCGGTTGTTCCTTTTCCCGCTGCTGGCGACAGAGGTCCTCCAGGGTCTGCGATTCCAGGAAGTCGCTCAAGAGCTGACCCATTTGCATCCAGATGTCCCGTGTGGCGCATCCGCTCGAGCGTGGGCA
>Ga0315291_10011594_pt1 | contig 10734 bp, 2 predicted proteins | sample YL17G12_20_MG_FD_203070 | JGI IMG/M metagenome (GOLD analysis project Ga0315291, IMG submission 203070) | Sediment microbial communities from Yellowstone Lake, YNP, Wyoming, USA - YL17G12_20 | ecosystem: Environmental > Aquatic > Freshwater > Lake > Sediment | place: USA: Wyoming | collected... | reverse complement strand
GACGTCGCCTACAGCCCGGCGCAGGATCTGTTCCTGGTGGTCTACACCCGCGACATCGACGTGACCGACAGCGATATCTGGGGCCGATTGGTCCGCTGGGACGGCGGCTGGATGAGCGCGCCTTTTCCCATCAAGGTGGGGGCGGGCAGGCAGATCAGGCCCGCCGTCGCCTACAACAGCGCGAACGACGAGTTCCTGGTCGTCTACGAAAACGACTGGTCCGATACCTTCCACGATATCGCTGCCGTGCGCGTGAAGGCCAGCGACGGCACTCTTTTGTCCGAGCGCAACATCGCAACCAGCCCCACCGATCTCCGCGCGGCCCCCGCCGTAGCCTACAACCCGGCGCGCAATGAATATCTCATCGCGTACAATTTCCAGGCAGGCTCCTACCTCAACCCCACCGACGTGTACGGCAAAGTGGTTTCGGGTGGTCTGTGGAACCTCGGCAGCGAGATCCAGATTCGCGCCGGGACGGGATGCCAGCAAGAGCCAGACGTGGCGTTCACCGGCGGCGAGTACCTGGTGGTTTGGCAGAATCGCGTCTGCGGCACAAACGAGGCCGAAATCTACGCCCGTCGGGTAAGCGGCGAAGGCGTCCCCCAGGGCGGCGCCTCCGGGTTCTCCGTGGCAAACGCCGCGAACTACGAAACGCACCCCGCCGTAGCCTACGGCGCGTGCGGGCGTTCCCTCGCCATCTGGCGCGATGTGGGCGCGGGGAATGACTGGGACGTTCGCGGGCGTTTCGTGTCGCCGGGGAAGAATCAGGCTGACGGAAACGATTTTCTCATCTCCGACACGCCCAGTTTTGACGCCGGGGTGGACGTCGCCTGCGGCGTTGGCGGTCACTGCCTGGCAGTCATGGACAACTTCGTGGCAGGCTCCACCGACTACGAAATCCAGGGGCGCATGGTCTTCTGCCGCAGCCGCGTTTTCCTGCCCGTCGTGATGAAGAATCGGCTCGCTCCCGACACCACGCCCACGCATACCCGTTCGACGACAAGGACGGCGACCCGAACCCGCACCATCACGCGAACGCCGACAAGGACTCGGACCCCGACTCGCACGGCGACCGCCGCCACGCTCATCTTCTCTGACGACTTCAACAGCGGTGCGCTCACCGGCTGGACCCCCAACGGCGGCGCTTGGACAATTGAGAATGCCTACATGCGCGGCGAATACGCCACTGGCAACGCCTGGAACATCAAGAATGCCTCGGGCAGCAACTTCATCTACGAAGGCGATGTCAACATCCTCAGCGGGAACGCCGCTGGGCTCACGTTCCGCTCATCGGCCGACGGCATCTCGTCCTACGACGTCATCCTGGATGTCGTGGATGGCATGTTCAAGATCAGCAAGCGGCCGGGGTACATCGTGCTGGGGAGCTATCCGTGGCCTGTTTCCCCCAATCACTGGTATCACGTGAAAGTGGTAGCCGATGGGAACAAAATCGAGGGCTACCTGGATGGCGTCAAACGGGTGACGGTGACGGACAATAATTTCACGTCCGGCCAGTTCGGGGTGATGTTGTTCTGCGCCGCCGCCGCATACGACAACCTGGAGGCACGGACGTTGCAGTAGCGAGCGCGCGACGCGCTTCCGAAGTGCGTCGCACCGGAGTCAGGCAAAGGAGGCAATTCGCATGGAAGCGATGAGACTACTGTCGCCCGCGCGGTGGGCGCTGCTCGCCGTTCTGTTGCTGGCGGCCATTCTGCTTGCGTCCGCCGGTTCGGCCGCGTCGCCGCCCGAAGGCGATACATCGCCTCAGCCTGCGAGCGGCTACGCCTGCGACGGCGGCGACGGCGTGTACCTCTACGAGGACATTGACTACGGCGGCGCCTGCATCCGGTTCACCGCGGACGACCCGGAGTTAGGCGACGACGGATGGCACGATAGGGCGTCCTCCATCAAGTTCGTCGGCTTTCTCTATGCAGGCGGCCGCGCAAGGGCCACACTTTACGCGGAGGCCTACTATTCAGGCGTGTCCACGACCTTCATCGCCGACGACCCCTGGCTGGGCGACAATCCCATCGGCAACGACAGCGCCGACTCCATCCGCATCGAGATCCGGCCCTTCTGCGACATGGTGACCCAGATTCCCAAGGCCGAGTGCGAGGCGCTCGTATCGTTCTACAACTCCACCTTTGGGCCTTATTGGACGAACCGGACCGGCTGGCTGGTGACGTACACGCCATGCTCGTGGTACGGTGTTACCTGCGCGAGCGGGCACGTGACACACCTGTGGCTTGACGGGAACAACCTACAGGGCAGCCTCCCGAGCAGCCTGAGTAACTTGTCAAATCTGGGACACCTTTTGCTGCACCAGAACCACCTGACCGGCAGCATTCCCGAGGGCCTGGGCAACCTGTCCCTCCTGCAGGAACTATGGCTGCATCAGAATAACCTGAGCGGGAGCATACCCACCTCTCTAGGCAACCTGTCCAACCTGCGAGGTCTGTACCTTACCGAGAACCAACTGACCGGAAGCATCCCCAGCACATTGGGCAACCTGCCCAATCTGCAGTACCTCTTCCTAGACGAGAACCAACTGACCGGCAGCATTCCCCAAAGCCTGGGCAATCTGTCCAATCTGGATGCTCTCCGCGTGAACAAGAACCTCGTGAGCGGGGCGCTGCCACAGAGCCTCAGGAACCTCTCGTTGATCACCTTCTACTTCAACAACACGAGCCTGTGCGAGCCGCCCGATGCCGCCTTCCAGGCCTGGCTGGGAAACGTCCAATTCCTGGAGCGGACGGGCATCCTTTGTGCGTTTTGCGATGTGGTCACGGAGATCCCCAAGTCCGAATGCGAGGCGCTGGTGGCGTTCTACAACTCCACGTTTGGCCCATACTGGTACAACCGGACCGGCTGGCTGGTTACCTACACCCCCTGCTCGTGGTATGGCGTGACCTGCGCGAGCGGACACGTGACGGAACTGTACCTTCCGGGAAACAACCTGACGCACAGCCTCCCGGCCTCTCTGGGCAACTTGTCCCATTTGCAGTCCGTGTGCCTGCACTACAATGAACTCACGGGCAGCATCCCGACCAGTCTCGGCAATCTGTCCAGCCTGGCGTATCTCCACATGGCCGGGAATGACTTGAGCGGCAGCATCCCCGATAGCGTGGGCAACCTGTCCAGCCTGAAGTTACTGGATCTCTTCAGGAATCAACTGACCGGCAGCATCCCTGCCACCCTGGGCAATCTGTCGCAGCTGGGGAATCTAGCCCTGGGTGAAAACTTGCTGACTGGCAGCATCCCGGCCGCCCTGGGCAATCTGTCCCAACTGGAGATTCTAGGCCTCTCTGAGAATTCGCTGACCGGGAGCATCCCTACCACCCTGGGTAACCTATCGAAACTCAAGCAACTAAGCGTGTACCGCAATCAACTGACCGGCAGCATTCCCGAAAGCGTGGGCAACCTGTCCAATTTGCTTTCGCTCCGGGTGACCGAAAACCCCATGAGCGGTGCTTTGCCTCAGACCCTCAAGAACCTTTCTGTTCTGACAGAGTTCCTTTTCCACAACACCAACCTCTGCGAACCGCCCGACGCTGGCTTCCAGGCATGGCTGGCGAGCATACCCACCCTGCGAAGGACGAACATTCTGTGTGCCGCCAGTGCCACTGCCACGCCCACCCGAACTCGCACGCGCACTCCAACCCGCACAGCCACGCGCACGTCCACCGGTGGTCCATCGCCGACAACGACGCGAACGCCCACAGTCACGCGCACCCGCACCCGAACGCCCACCATTACCCAGACGGTGACAGCCACGTTCACGAAACGACCCACCAATACGCCAGGCCCGTCGCCCACGTGGGTTCCGGGCACAGGCAAAAGGGCCTTCCTGCCCGTGCTGCTCGCAGGCGAGCCGCCGTGGATGGTTGGCCCCTGGGACAAGAACAAAGTCGCCGCACCCAGGGTCATCCACGATGGCGCTCTGTATCGCATGTGGTACGACGGATTCAATCCCACCGCGCCGGGGTCAGGCTGGGCCGTGGGCCTGGCCGAATCACCCAACGGCATCGCCTGGGTCAAACACCTCGCAAGCCCGGTTCTGAAACCCGCGGGCGGCGCGGCCTGGGACAGCGACACCCGGTGCCAGATGGCCGTGCTGAAAGATGGCCTCACGTACAAGATGTGGTACTCCGCGTCGGGCGGCGGCCCCTGGCAGACCGGCTACGCCACGTCCACGGATGGCATCGCCTGGAGCGTCTACGCGGGCAATCCGGTGCTTACCGTAGGCGCGAGCGGCAGTTGGGACGATTTCGAGACCGATGCGCCCGCCGTGATCAAAGATGGCGCCCTTTTCAAGATGTGGTACCACGGGTGCGACGCCGCCTACACCGTGTGCAGCATTGGCTACGCCACCTCGCCGAATGGCACGACGTGGACAAAGCACGCGGGCAACCCCGTGATGACCGGCACGCCCGGGGGATGGGACGAAGGCATGACGCTGTGGCCTTCGGTGCTGAAGAACGGCAGCGCGTATGAAATGTGGTACTCGGGGGGCAGCGGCATCGGGCGAGCCACCTCACCCGATGGGATTCATTGGACGAAGGACCCGGGCAACCCGGTTCTCAGTGAGGGCTGGGATGGCGGCACGCCCCTCCAGCCATCGGTGCTGCTGGAAAACGGAACGTACAAGATGTGGTTCCGGCATACTCTCGGGGCTCAGACATCGATAGGGTACGCGGAGTCGCCCGATGGCATCCACTGGACGGTGCTGCCCGACAATCCGGTGCTGACGCCGGGCTAGAAGCGGGCGCATTCGCCTGAGGAGGTGTATCATGAGACATCCATGGTGTTCCATCACCCTGGCGGGCCTGTTGGCCCTGTTGGTTTTGCTCTTCGCATCTGGCTACACCGCAGGCCAGCCGCCCGAACCCACACCCGTCTTGCAAAGGATCCGCATCCCGGCGGTCGCTGTCCAATCGTATACCGATCCAGTTCCCTGCTATGGCGACACTTCTGTTCAGAGCTTCGGCGGCAACTATGGTGGCGACGGCCATCTGTATGTTGCCTACTCACCGTCCACGACGATATCGTATGCCCTCCTCTATTTCGATGTCTGGCAGTACTTTGGCGTTGAAGCCGTGATTGACTCGGCAGTGCTGAAGGTGAACTTGAATGCCATTGGGAACACGACGTCACTCTTGCCCGTTGACATCGGCGCCTACCTTGTCACGAGCGGCTGGGGCGAGTACTTCGTCACCTGGAGCAACCAGCCGACCATGTCCTCCTGGGGCGTCAATACCACGATAGACTCCACCGGCTGGAAGAGCTGGGGCATGACGGCTTGGGCGCGAGACTGGCTGTCCAATCCGTCAGAGAACTATGGCGTCGCGCTCCTGGGGCCCAGGCCGGAGTGGGGTGTATACTACCTGTATTTCTCCAGCCGAGAGAGCGGCGCAAAGCCCTATCTGGAAGTAACATATCACATGGGAGGGCCCACCGCAACGCCCACGCCGACGCGCACAGGAACCCGCACGCCCACAGTCACGCGCACCCGCACGCCGACGCGAACCCCAACCCGCACGCCCACGCACCTGGCGCCGAAACGGGCTTTCCTCCCCATCATCATGAAGCAGCGCGTGGCTCCCGGCCCCACCTACACACCGACCCGCACTGCTACACGCACACCCACCCGCACTCGCACGCCCACCCGCACCCCAACCATGACGGGCCCCTGGGACAAGAACAAAGTCGCGGCCCCCAGGGTCATCCGGGATGGCGCTCAGTACCGCATGTGGTACGACGGATTCAATCCCACCGCGACAGGATCGGGCTGGGCCGTGGGCCTGGCCGAATCACCCAACGGCATCGCCTGGGCCAAACACCTCGCAAGCCCGGTTCTGAAACCCGCGGGCGGCGCGGCCTGGGACAGCGACACCCGGTGCCAGGTGGCCGCGCTGAAAGATGGCCTCACGTACAAGATGTGGTACTCCGCATCGGACGGCGGCCCCTGGCAGATCGGCTACGCCACATCCACGGATGGCATCGCCTGGAGCGTCTACGCGGGCAATCCGGTGCTGACCGTAGGCGCGAGCGGCAGTTGGGACGATTTCGAGACCGATGCGCCCGCCGTGGTCAAAGATGGCAGTCTATTCAAGATGTGGTACCACGGGTGCGACGCCGCCTACACTGCGTGCAGCATTGGCTACGCCACCTCGCCGAATGGCACGACGTGGACCAAACACGCGGGCAACCCCGTGATGACCGGCACGCCCGGGGGATGGGACGAAGGCATGATGATGTGGCCTTCGGTGCTGAAGAACGGCAGCGCGTATGAAATGTGGTACACGGGGGGCAGCGGGATTGGCCGCGCCACCTCACCCGATGGGATTCATTGGACGAAGGACTCCGGCAACCCGGTTCTCAGTGAGGGATGGGATGGCGGCACGCCCCTCCAGCCGTCGGTGCTGCTGGAAAACGGGAGCTACAAGATGTGGTTCCGGCATACTGTCGGGGCTCAGACATCGATAGGGTACGCGGAGTCGCCCGATGGCATCCACTGGACGGTGCTGCCCGTCAATCCGGTGCTGACGCCGGGCGACGGTACCCCACCCGCCACCGCGACGCCTACACCCACCCGCACTCGTACGCCCACCCGCACGCCCACTCGGACAAACACGCCGCAGGGTACGTCCACAGCAACGGCAACCTGGGCGCCCGGCGCGTGGACTCAGGCCACCAACGGCATCTACGGAGGCGACATCCAGGCGCTCGTCATCTCGCCGAACTACGCCAGCGACCGCACGATCTTCGCGGGCACCATGGGGGGCGGAGTATTCAGATCCACCAACGGCGGCTCGGCGTGGAGCCCGGCCAACAATGGCGTATTCCACGAACTGGTTTTCGCCATGGCCATCTCGCCCAACTATGCCAGCGACCACACTGTGTTCGCCGCGGCTCCCAGCATGCTGGTCAGATCCACCGACGGCGGAGTGTCGTGGCAAAGCCGGTACACAGGGCTCCCCGGGGATAACCTGTATGCGCTGGCGATTTCACCGAACTACGCCAGCGACGGGACCCTGTTCGTGGGAACGTACAGCAACGGCATCTACCGCACCACCAACGGCGGCGCATCCTGGAGCGCGGCGAACTCCGGCCTGACGTCCATGCGAGTGGACTCCTTCGCCATCTCACCGAACTTCGGGAGCGACCACACGGTCTTCGCAGGAACCAGCGGCGGCGTCTTCAAGTCCACCAGCGGCGGCGACTCGTGGTCGCTCGCCATCAGCGGCCTGACGTCGTTGTTCGTGGATGCGCTGGCCGTCTCGCCAAACTACGCCAGCGATCAGACCGTGTTCGCCGGAACCAGCAACGGCGTGTTCAAATCCACGAACCGGGGGAGTTCGTGGACGAGCATTGGCCTGTCTGGCTCGCAGGTGAAGGCCCTGGCGGTCTCGCCCGCATTCGCTGCCGACCAAACCGTGCTCGCCGGAACCAACAGCGCCGGAGTTCAGAAGTCCACAAACGGCGGCGCGGATTGGAGTCCTGCCAACAACGGCATCACCGACACCGCCGTCAACAGTCTGGCGCTTTCGCCCGGCTTCGCCGCAGACGACACGGCGTTCGCGGGCGGCCATGCTCGCGGCGTGTTCAAATCCACCAGCCGCGGGAGTTCCTGGGCGCTGTCGACGACGGGCATCACCAACGTTGACGTCTTTGCGCTGGCCGCTTCGCCCAACTACGCCAGCGACCGCACCCTGTTCGCCGGGATTTATGACCTCGGCATCTACAAGTCCACCAATGGCGGCGGCTCGTGGGCTGCATCCAGCGCGGGCCTGACAAACACCTGGATTTACGCGCTGGCCGTGTCGCCCAACTATGCCAGCGACCAGATGGTATTCGCCGCCACCTACGGCGGTGGCGCGTTCAAGTCCACAAACAGGGGCGCCTCGTGGAGCCCGGCCAACACGGGGATGACTGAGAACACGCTCCAGTCTGTGGCAGTTTCGCCCAACTTCGCCAGCGACCATACGCTTTTTTCGGGTACCTTCGGCGGAAAGGTGTATAAGTCCACGGACGCGGGCGCGAACTGGAACCTGGCGCACACGGGCCCTCAATCCTGCCAGTTCGGTGCGCTGGCGCTGTCGCCCAACTACGCCAGCGACCAAACGCTCTTCGCAGGGACGTACAGCGCGGGGCTGTACCGCTCCACCAACGGCGGGACTTCCTGGAGCGCTGTGAATGCAGGCCTCACGGACATGGAGATAGATGCGCTCGCAATCTCGCCCGCGTTTGCCTCCGATCACACGCTCTACGCGGCGAGCATGAATGCGGGCGTGTTCAAGTCAACCAACAGCGGCGGCTCGTGGAGCGCAGCGAACGCAGGGCTTTCATACGCCTGGGCCAGGCAACTGGCGCTTTCGCCCGACTACGCGAGCAACGGGACACTCTACATGGGCAACAGCCCGGTCTTCGTGTCCACAAATCGCGCGGGCTTATGGGCAGAGCTGGGCACAGCCCCCTGGAGGCGGTACGCGGTGGCACTCATCTCTGTGCCGGGCAGCCCCAAGTCGCTGTTCGTGGGCACAGACGGGCAAGGCATCTGGAAGTACAATCTGCCGTAGAGTGGGCGCGCCGTCGTTGCGCTGCCCAATGTGGGGCTCACCGCGGTCAGGGATCTATCCAACGCGCAGATACCCGCCGACTTCGATTCCCTTGACATCGGGCCTCCGAGCAATTGAGCGCGTAGGCGGGTTGTAGGGGCGAAGCATTCGGACGAATGTTTCCGACTGTAGACAATTGCCTGCTTCCGAATGCTTCGCCCCTACGGGCCCCGACCCGAAAACCCGCTGTGCTCGCAGCCTGATTCTGTGGTACAATGGTCAGCACATAGGTTGCCCGTCGCATCTCGACTGGCGGGCGGTTGGGCTCCCCGCAGCGGGGCGTTTGTGTCAAAGGAGGTGGACCATGAGGCACCCGTGGCGTTCCCTTACCTTCGTGTTCCTGTTCGCACTGCTGGCAGCCCTTGTCCTGTTCGCGCCCGCGGACTCCACCGCAGGGCCGACGGGGGTTTCCGAGGGCCGGTTGCCGCTCGACCAGGCATCCTCCAGTATCACCAGCCTCACCGAGACTTTCACTTCCGTGGCCGACGCGGGACTGATGTCCGGCTACCAAGGCGACACCAACACCGGCGGCGGAATGAATATGTGGGTGCTCCACCTCGCAACGCATAACGGGGCCTCCCTGGTTCGCTTTGATCTTTCATCGCTGCCATGCAATGCCGTCATCGACTCGGCTTCGCTTGGGCTCTACATGTTCTGGGTGGACGAGTTCCACAACGAACTGCCCGTGGTCGGCATCAATGCGTACTACGTCACCAGCCCGTGGTCGGAGGGCACGGTGACCTGGAACACAGCACCTTCGGCAGCACCGGTGGGAGTTGCCATATCGGTAGATACGAGTTACGGCTACAAGGACTGGCCTGTGACCTCCTGGGCACGGGCCTGGCACAGCAATCCTGCGCAGAACTATGGAATTCTCCTGTACGGCCCTCAGAGCGGAAGCGAGTACAGCCGCTCGTTTCGCACGAAGGAGTACTCATCCAGCCACCCGCGCCTGGTGGTGACCTACCACCTGCAGCCCTTCTGCGACGCAGTGACGGAGATCCCCGGCGCCGAGTGCGAAGCGCTGGTGGACCTCTACAACACCACCGGCGGCGCCGCGTGGACGAACAAAGCGGGCTGGTTAGTGACGTGCACGCCATGCTCGTGGCACGGCGTGACCTGCTCAGGCGGGCACGTGACGTCGCTTGATCTCCACCAGAACAATCTGACTGGCAGCATCCCGGCCACCCTGAGCGGCCTGTCCAGTCTGACCACTCTGAACCTGGCCCACAACAACCTGGGGGGCGGCATTCCCTCCGCCCTGGGCAGCCTATCCAACTTGCAGGAACTGATTCTGCCGATGAATCAACTGACCGGCGGCATTCCGGACACCCTGGGGAGCCTGTCCAATCTCACCAATCTCCACCTGGGCGACAACAACCTGACTGGCAGTATTCCCTCCACACTGGGCAGCCTGTCCCACCTGCGGCAGCTGGCTCTGGCGGAGAATCAACTGAATGGTACCATCCCGGCCACAGTGGGCAGCCTGTCCGCCCTGCTGTACCTGTTTGTAGACCGCAATCCACTGATGAGTGGCGCGCTGCCTCAGAGCCTCAAGAACCTCTCAGTCTTGGATGCTTTCTTCTTCGACAACACCAACCTGTGCGAGCCGCCGGACGCCGCCTTCCAGGCATGGCTGGCGAGCATACCCACCCTGCAAAGGACGAACATTCTGTGCGCCAGTGCCACCGCGACGCCCACCCGAACTCGCACGCGCACTCCAACCCGCACCGCCACGCGCACCGCAACGCGCACGCCCACCGGTGGCCCATCGCCGACAACGACGCGAACGCCCACAGTCACACGGACCCGCACCCGAACGCCCACCATTACCCCGACGGCCACAGCAACCTTCACGAGACGACCCACAAACACGCCAGGCCCGTCTCCCACGTGGGTTCCGGGCACAGGCAAAAGGGCCTTCCTGCCCGTGCTGCTCGGAGGCCAGCCGCCGTGGATGGTTGGCCCCTGGGACAAGAACAAAGTCGCCGCCCCCAGGGTCATCCGTGATGGCGCTCAGTATCGCATGTGGTACGACGGATTCAATCCCACCGCGACAGGATCGGGCTGGGCCGTGGGCCTGGCCGAATCACCCAACGGCATCGCCTGGGTCAAA
>Ga0315291_10011590_pt1 | contig 10735 bp, 7 predicted proteins | sample YL17G12_20_MG_FD_203070 | JGI IMG/M metagenome (GOLD analysis project Ga0315291, IMG submission 203070) | Sediment microbial communities from Yellowstone Lake, YNP, Wyoming, USA - YL17G12_20 | ecosystem: Environmental > Aquatic > Freshwater > Lake > Sediment | place: USA: Wyoming | collected... | reverse complement strand
CGGGCGGAGCATCTTCAGTTGGGAGCATCCTGGCTCCCTCCGTAGGTCAGTCCGTTGTTAACGTTCTGTCGCTTGCCGGTGATTCACCGACGGCTACCCCAACTTATTGAGAAGATACGTCTCACCTTTGGCGCGGGCCATCTGCGCGAGGGCCTCGCGCTGCTCGCGCAGCGGGAACAGGCTGGCAGTCTCCTCGTCAACGACTCTTTCGAGCGTGCGATGTAGCGCTTCCCAGAAGTCTACCGCTTCACTCAGCTCCGGGTAGCGGGCACTGGCCTTGCTGCGTAAGGCGATGAAGCGGTCATTGACCTCACGGTAGAAGTGGAGCTCGTCCTCCTGGAAAGCGATCGAGTGGCGCAGCACGTCGAAGGGACGCAGCCACCTGTCCTCCTCGGCATCGGCGAAGGTGTAGGTGGCGACTGTTTGCTGCTGGAAGAAGGTGGCCAGCATGCGGCCACCTACCGCCTGAGTGTGGCCGAGCGGATAGCGGGTGAAACCGACGAACTGGTCGCGGCCAAACAGAAGCGTGGCGATCCAGACCGGATCGAGCAGGTCGCAGCCGTCTACGATGACTGTGATGCGCCGGCCGGCTCCCGCAAAACGGGCCGCATGGTGGCCAAATCGGCTCTCGATCTGAGGATGGCGATAGATCACGACGCGGGTGCCGTGCACGCGCAGGATACCCTGCTCACCGAAGACGAGCACAGCGTCAGGTGACAACTGGCATCGCCGGCGCAACTCGCCCGCCCAGTACTCGGCGGCGGCACGGTCCTCGACGAACAGAAAGACGACACGGTTGCTGTGCTGGGCCAGGGAGTGGACGATGTGCGCGGTGAGCGCCAGGCGTACTTCCAGTGGAGCGACGGACAGGATAGCTCGATGGTGCGCTGCGCGCAGCCGGCCATAAAGGCCGCGCACGACTTGCTCGAGGCGCGCCTGACGGTCAACAGAGGGCCTGGGTACCGCCCGGGCAGGCTTGACCCGCTGGGGTTGCTCTGCCACCACCCCTTCGCGATGAGACAACTGCCACCAGTGCAGCTTCCGCGCCAATTGTCGTTGAATTGCCGTCCCCATAGCACTGCTGCCCGGGGCGATGACCGGCACGGCCGGAGAAGTCGAAGTGGCGATGTCGGCCATCTCCTGGTCGTTCGTGACGATGGCGCAGAAGCCTCTGAGGGATGCTTTCAGGTGTGTCTGGGCCAGCGCGATCTGCTGGTGGTCTACGCTGGCGGGATCGAGCGGGGGGGCGATATCTGAGGGAGGTTGGGCGAAAACGAGGTGGCCGGCATTTTTCACGAGTGGGATGCCCTCGGGCGCTGCACGCTTTTGGAGGCCATCCAGGACCGCAAGTGCACGCCGGGCTGCTGTGGCTTTGACGTCGTCCTGTCTATCGCGTGCCAGGCCGCGCAGTTCATCTATTACCGTGTCGAGGATGTAGACAGTGATCGGCTGCACGCCCCAATCGAAACTGTGTATGGCCGGGATGGCCATCAGGATGCTGGTGTCTACGATGACGGCTGGATGAGACGGGTAAGACTCGGTCATTTTCATCGCGTCACCTCGCTACTGAGAACACTCTGGACCTTGCTGTTCAATTCGCGACATCCAACACAACGTTCACCGCCTGCAACGATGAATCATCCACGTCCACCCAGATGAGCACGTGGTAGACCCCTGCCTGACCGTCGGCATCCAACGTCACCTGCGCCAAGAACCGGCCGTTGGCGTCTGCCTGTGACTGGACGGCAGAGAAGAACTTGGCTGGCGACTGGTAGGTGCTGCGTGCCTCAACCTCGGGCACAGTCATGGGCTGGGGAAACGGTTCGTACGCCAGGTTGATGAGCGGATTGGATGCGCCCGGCAACAGTTGTCCTCTGACCGTCAACGTGTCGCCCACACGGGCCTGACTCGGCAATGGCTCCAGGGCGACGTACCGGTTGAGAAATTCCTGCGCGATGCGCACGTCGCCCGTGGCCGCGTTGTAGGCGATGCCGATGCCCACGTGCGTATGCTCGGGAGCCATAATGTTGGCGCGGTGGCCGGGGCTGTCCATCAGCGTTGCCTCAGCCTCCCGCATCACCACTTCCCAGTCCTCAATCGGGGCTGGGCTACCATCGTCGTGGCGGTACCAGTACAAGTATACGTTTTCCTGTACGTTGTCCATGCCGCCGGCCCGGCCGTAGCGGACGTCTGGCCCCTCGCCGGCCAGGTTCCAGTGGGACATGTAGCCGTTGGCAGCCATATCTTCGGCGTGGGTCTGGCCTACCTGGGCGGCGAAGGCGTCCCACTGCACTGGCGATAGCCTCTCGGTTGCCCGATCCGCGTTGACCAAATCGAGCATGAGACGCTGGAGCGCGGCCAGGTCAGGCACATTGCCGGGCGGGTTGACCGATTGGCCGGTGGGCTGCTGTGTGTTCAAAGTTGGGCGCAGGGTGTCCGTCGGGAGAGCCGTCGGTGTGAGGTCGCGTGTGCCCCCCCGCCGTACCAACCACCATCCTCCTATCCCACTGGCGGCCAACACCGCCAACGCCAACAGCACCCACAGCCAGTTGAAGGCCGGGCGCCTGGGAGCGCGTCTCTGATAGACCGGTCGCCTCGCGCGGCGTAATGGTCGGGGGTGACGGCGGGGCGGTCGCCGTATACGTGTCATTTAGAACCAGCCAATCCGTTCAATCCGTGTCCGCTGAACCTGGCTGCACAGAAGGTTGCGCTATTGGGAGACGTTGATGGTAACGTAGTTAGTCGTGCCGTTAGGCCACTTGGCGTCGGTCCAGTCGCTCCCGTCCGGGCTATAATTGGGCGTGAACCAGAAATTGCCCGCATGGTCGAAGGTACGGTTTGTGTCGTAGGTGAATTCCTGGCCAGGAGCGAGCGCAAAGTTCTCGAACCAGAAGAAACTATAGTCACGGTCGTTGGCATCTCGCCCTTTCGCGCCAAAGTAGCGCGCGTAAAAGGTCTGCCCACCGTTGTTGCGCACCCTGAAGCGTGCATTGACCGATTGGCCCACGCGGGGGTTGTTGGGCGAAATTGCCAGCCCCTCGATCAATTGCGCATTGCCTGGCCCTGGAGGTATCGCTGTTGGCGTCGGCGTCGGAGGCACTGGCGTGGGCGTGGCTGGAGGCTCTTGAATAGTGAACGCCCAGGTGTCGCTCCAGTCGCTCTCCTGCCCGCTGGCGTTGCGCGCGATGACGTGCCACGACATAGCGCCCGGCCACATCTGGCCGACGTGGCACGAGGTGCCGCTCTGCCAGTTGCACGGCGCCATCAGGCTGTACGGTCCACCCCACAACTCGACCTTGTACTGCGCCGCATTCGGCGAGGGGTTCCACGCCAGCGTCACGTCGGTGCTCTGCGGCAGGCTCGACCCGTTCGCCGGGCTGGACAACATCGGCCGACCTGCTGAGGCAGGGGGCAGAGTAGGTGTCGGGGGCACTGGCGTGGACGTCGGAGGCACTGGAGTGGGCGTGGCAACACTCTCCTGGATAGTGAACGTCCAGGTGTCGCTCCAATCGCTCTCTTGCCCCCCGGCGTTGCGCGCCCTGACGTGCCACGACATGGTGCCCGGCCACATCCGGCCGATGTGACACGAGGTGCCGCTCTGCCAGTCGCACGGCGTCATCAGGCTGTACGAGCCACCCCACAGTTCTACCTTGTACTGCGTCGCGTTCGGCGCTGCGTTCCACGATAGCGTCACATCGGCGCTCGGCAGCATGCTCGACCCGTTCGCCGGACTGGACAGCAGCGGCCGGCCCGCTGAGGCGGGGGGTGAAGTAAGTGTCGGGGGTATCGGCGTGGCCGTTGGGGGCACTGGAGTAGGCGTAGGCGTGGCGATACTCTCCTGGATGGTGAACGTCCAGGTGTCGCTCCAGCCACTCTCCTGCCCGCTGGCGTTGCGCGCGACGACGTGCCACGAGACTGTGCCCGGCCACATCTGCCCAATGTGGCACGCGGTGGTGCTTTGCCAGTCGCACGGCGTCATCAGGCTGTATGCTCCGCCCCACAGTTCTACCTTGTACTGCGTCGCGCTCGGCGCTGCGTTCCACGACAGCGTCACGTCGGCGTTCTGCGCCAGGGTAGCCCCGTTCGCCGGCCCCGATAGCACTGGCCTGGAGGGTGTGGCTCCAGGTGTAGGTGAAACAGTCACCACGACCGTCGGGCCAGGTGTCGGCGTCGGCGTTATCGTTACACCGGGACCCCCACTGCACGCGGCCAAGGACAGGCCGGTCGTCTGCGGGTCGCCTCCCAGGTCGGCATAGGCCTGGCCGACGTTCTGCACCCAGTGGGTACAGGCACTGGCGCACCAGCAGTGGCTGGTACACGTGCCCGCCGGCGACTTGACGAACAAGGGGATGGTCGTTTGATGGTAGCGCCCGAAATAGTTGTTGCCAATGTCGCGCGTGACCTGCCAGATACCTGCGCTCCACGAATCAAAGTTCCAGCAAGTGGGCCAGCCCCCGCCATAGCCCCAGGCGTTGTGGCGCTGGGTGGCGCAGGAGCCATTCGTGCCGAAGGTGGATTCAGCGTTGCTGATGGCGACGACGAAGCGCGGGTCCACGTTGTATTGTTGCCCTGCGCTCACAAACTCCTGGCCCTGGCCGGCGAATGGGGAAGACTTGCTGCGCAGGTAGTCGTCAATTGCGGTGGCAGAACACCGGCCGGCGCCCGACGAGATGGCAGTCGTACGGGCGGGGGGTGTGGGTGATGGAGCAGGTGGCGTGGGCGAGGGGGCGGGCGGCGTGGCCGTGCCGGTGACGGCTGGCTGCAGCGCATACGTGGATTCGTAGGCGTTGACGTCGCCCGTCCACTGCGACAGCAGTGCCCGGAAGCGCACGGTATACGTTCCCGGTGGCAGGCCGCCCGTGTCCCACGTGACCGATCCGCCGTTGCCTGAGACGGTCTCGATGCGATTGCCGTTCGCCTCCACCTCGATCCCGTTCACCGTCCGGTACCCGGCCACGTCTGCCGCGCCGGCCGTCACCTGCACCTGCTCTCCGCTGGATGCCGTGGCCGGACTGAAACTGTACACATAGTTCACGCTTGGCGCTGGCACGGGAGGCGGTGTAGGGGTTACCGCGCCTGGCTGGTTATAGCCGGCCGTATGGATGAACTGGATGCCGGTCACCCAGGTGACGTCCCGCTCGCCGTAGGCAAGGGCGCCGCCTCCCCAGTTGTACTCGGAAACGTGAAAGTGCGTCGCATCCGTTACGCTGGTGACGTAGGCGACGTGACCGGCGGGGTATGCGCCGTCAACGCTCGGCCCCCACACGGCAATGGCCCCGACCTCCGGAGTATCGTCCACCGTATAGCCGTGATCGGCCGAGACGCTCGCCCACGACGAGGCGTTGCCCGTGTTGAAGCGCAGGTCAGGCCGCATCTCAGCCGCCCACCACGTGCACTGGCCGTGAAAACGCGGTTCGTAGGGATTGGGGGTCTGGGCCATCGCGACGGGCGCGCTCCCAACCATCACGAGCAGAAGGACCGTCAGCGTCATCCACGAGCGTTTGCGTGTCCTCACGGCGTCGCCTCCCCACCCTGGAATTTCAGGCTGCCGAGGACGTCTTGAACCGTTCCCACCAATCCCGGGACGTCAGTCCGGCCATAAGCCTCGACAACGTAAAAGTTGCCGTTGTACTCAATCCAACGGAAGCCCTGGTACAGCGGAGGGCTTGTGACCGTCCGCTCGGCCCTCAGTGCCGGCGCGCCGCCCGACGTGGTGGAAGCCAGTTCGGTGTTCAGCCAGGCCCAGCGTTGGGCCACCCACACGGCAAGCGGCTGGTCCGGCCTGGGGATGTACCATAGGGTGACGCGGGCGCGCTCGTCGGGCGTGGCACTCTGTGGGTCCTGATTGCCGGGCGCATCGGAAAGGATCAGGTCATAGTGTACGCCGGAGGGAGCGGTGCTGGCCGGGAATGGATACGCATACCACGTGGATGGATAGGCCAGCGTGTAGCCGTCACCGTCGAACCGCTCCCAGGCTACGGGGGTGGACAGGATGGGCGTCGGGGCGACGGTGGCCGTGATCTGGGCGGATGGCTCAGTGGCGACCATGGGCGACGGAGTGGGCGGCGTGCGCGGAGCACACGCTGCTGCAAGGCCAACGATGGTTCCGGCGATCAGAGCGCGAACGCAGGTAGCAAGCGATGGCATAGATCACCTCAGCCAGATTTATTGGACGCGGATTTATCAGATTCTTTGGACGCAGATGAACGCAGATGAACGCAGATTTGTAATTTTATCTGTGTTCATCCGTGAAAATCTGTGCCCGAGTGCTCTTTTCAAGGGCGGCGCGGTGGTCGGGGACGGCGGCGCACGGCAGAACGACGCGGCATCGGTCTGCGCGGGGGACCTGGACGCCTTGGCCTGTAGGCCGAAACGGACGAACGAACCACCAGGATGACGGCCGTCGTGACGGCTACCGCCCCGGCTGCCACTGCGCCCCCGACGACCCACGGGTTGGCCAGATTGATCGGCCGGGCCAGCGTCACCGTGGCCCACATTGTCTCTTGGGGATTATGCCAGGTGGCCTGGCCGCCGCGCACCTGGTGAGCGTTACCATCCACGATCTGCCGGGCGCGCAGGTGGACGGTGTTGTCCATCATATAGCCAAATCCCGACTGGTCCGCCGGCACGTCCATCGTAAAGCGCACCTGGCCGTTGCCCAGGTTGACCACGCTGGCATGGGTGCCGGTCAGGGCGACCGTGCAGAGCCGCTCCCAACCGCTCCCTGCCAGCCGGACGGTGTAGGCCGTCTCGCTGCCGCCGGCCGGGCGACTGCTCCAGGTGGCCTCGACGCCCTGGCTGCGGTAGTAGCCGGCCAACTGGTCCAACTGGCTTTCCAGCAGGTCTTTGCTCCAGGCGCCGGTGTCCACGTCCACGCTCAATCCTATCCCGAGTTCGGGGATCAGGTCCCCTCCCACGCTGACCTCGGGCAGCATGGCCAGGTCCACCCGCGAGACGTTCTCCACCACCCACGCTTCGCCCGCATCGAGCGTGATGGTCGTCTCCGAGGAGCAGGCAGTGAGCAGCAACGTCAGGGCGGCCAACAGGGTGGCTGCCAACCAGCGTCGGGTCGCGCGCACGGCGGGCCTACCTGCGCCCGGGTGCCGAGAGCCAGCGGTCGTAGATGAGGGCCCCCAGCATCCCCAGCCCGGTGGCCGCCACCAGGTCCACGATGATCAGCAACCAGGGGGCGGTCAACCCGACCAGCGCGACCAGCGGGACGAAGGTGGCGACGACGGCGTTGCTGGCCAGGTACATCAGCGCGGCCAACAGCGCCAGGAGCACGCCGGCCAGCGCGCCGTGGGTCAGGTACTCCGGCAGGTTGCGCTGGACGCGCTCGCCGCGGTGCCCGACCTGGCGCAGGTGGCGGAAGCGGGTCAGGTCGGCCTGCCAGCCGGCCAGGATGCCGTTGACTATATAGGCGAGCAACTGCACCGGGTAGCAGATCATGGCCGGGCTGAAGGTGAAGGCGGTGGCGGCGAAGATGGTCACGGCCAGGCCGTTGGCGACGAAGACGACCGCCAGCAGGCCGAAGGTGATGATGGGCGCCCGGATCCAGGGCGGGATGCTGTGCCACAGTCCTGGGGGGCGCACACGCCGACGACGACTACGACTTTGATTGGACATCTTGTCTTCCTCCCCGAGATGCGAACCATACCATTGCTGAAACCTGAGCAATAGCCCAGGCTAGCCTCAGAACCGTGCCCAAGAGCGTTCTGGATGAGGCATATACAGCAGGAATGAAGTGGGAAATGATGTCAATGCTCAATGTTTTCGTTTGGGATATACCATTTCCTGCTACGTAAACCTGCAAGAGCAGGTTATCTGGCCACAATTCTTTATGCAGGGACATAGTTGTCAGTTTTATGGACTTGCTCACCTGTGTCCCGGGAGGAACCTCAACAAGTATTTGTCCATTTAGGCCTTTTTCCTCGTCATTTGCCAGATAGGCTAACTCCGCACCAGGGATCCCTATAACGTCGGGCACCGTCAGAGCCACTGTCAGAACGAAAGAGCTGGAAATCGGAATTGTGTTAGTAAGACTGCCAGTGTTCGCCACATTGATGATCAATTCTCCCTGATCTTCCATTGACATCCAAGGGGGAGTGACAATGCCTACAGATATTCCTTTGCCGCGATCATCACACACAGATCTGACCGTCGGAGCTATTTGCAGGCGGAACCAAAATACATGGGCCAGTAAGGTGAAGAAAAAAAGCAGGAGCGTGGGGACAGCCTCCCCTGGATATCGGTGGTAGAACCCCATTATTGCTTCCCAGAGCATTTCCAAGGGCCTGGTCTCTTTAGACTCCTTTTCGCTTTCCCCTGGGTTCTTTGCTTTACTGTCCTCTGCATCATTCTCGGAGCGTTTTCGAGCTTCCTCGAATCGATCCAGGGCTTTCCACCACAGCCTCAAGATTAGAAAAGTGGCCACCAGTAGATTCAGCCAACCAGCCAATATGCCTGCGACAGCAGTGGAAGATACATTTACAGTGAGCATAGTTATGAAGGGAACAACAAGGCACAGGAATCGTAACCACATCTCAGGAATCAGTTGATTCAGCCAATCAACGTCTGGAAATGCTGCCAGTAGCAGAAAATATACCATGGTACCGCAACAGAGGGTCACAGAAAAATACCAGGCAAGGCCTGCGAGTATATCGGGAGATATTGACAACGTCAGCACGAAAGCACATGCGGGGATCGAGTAGAGAGCACGACGGACAATATGACCAAAGCGCACTGGAGTGTCACGAGGTATCATATCGTGCTCTATAAAGGAAAACCAAAATAGCCCACACGCTAAAGCAATTGCGAGATACCGCCAATTCCCCGCAGCAGACACCCACTTCCATAATCGAGATAGCACATTACCAGCCAGAGGCCAAGTAATACCCTCTAGCAGTTGCTTGCCGCCTAGAGTCGTTATGAAGACGATTGGGAAGAGAAATAGAAATAAAACGAGAGACCAGCTTAGTAACGATAACAAGTGCGCCTGTGGTTTGCATGAAGTGAAGTGCTTGATTATCTTTCCAATCTGCTCACCTACGGCTACCCAGGAAGGAGCCAGAGTCAACAACCATCGCCAGACTCGGCCTTTACCTTTGTAGTAATATACCCAAAAGGCAAAAGCGCCGATGACATCGTCTCGATCTGTCGGGCCTTTATCGATCAGCACCTCTCTATATTTCCCGCGCCACTCGTTCCATTCTTTACCCTCAAGAGGAATGTGGTAAGGCACGGATTCCATCACCAGTTTTCGTTCTTTATCTGCCATGTCGGACCACAATCTATCCCACTCTTCCCTTTTCTCCTTCCCCCAATGACGGTAATGGGCGTAAAGATCGTGAAATTCTCGCCAGCTCAACTTAGCTACTTTCTTTCCAGGGTGGGGCAAAATTGTAGAACGGTCGCCCCAGAACTGCTGGTCCTCAGAGTCATCGCCGCACCATTGCGACAGACGCTGCTCTTGGGGATCTTCCATGGTCAATTTACTCCTTACGGGTTCTACGGTAAGCGTTTCAAAGACTCTATGACTGCTCTACCGAATAATATGCATGCACATTTATCATCCTCGTATCGTATCGCTCCCTTTCTCTTTAAAGGTGTGACTTTATCGTGGCCGGACAATTGTCGCTTTATTATCCTTTGTATCTTTTGTGCCTGAGGGCATCGCCGACGCCATCTGTCGCCGCCTCCAAATTCATCATCGCAACTTGAACAGAAATGCACAATATTATCTCGAAGCCATTTTGCCTCTTCGTCTTTTATCAGCAACATTTCCTGGTAATGACACCAAAGATCATCTGCGGCTCTTTTTTTCTCTTCTAAATTCATATCCACTATGCCAGAGTAAATCTCATTCATGGCCTCAGGGCGCCCTCCCTCTAGTGGTTCGTAAAGAGTCTCAGTGTGACACAGGTAGGTATTCACTAAGGCAGGATGTCCCCAGGTTATTTTATGCAGCGCCCAAACTATCCTGTCACCTCGTTCTTCTCTGAAAGCATTCTGCCATTCAGAAATCGCAAGACCGGGAGGAAACGGGGTATTCAAGATGTACCGCCTCAACTCATTTCTCGTTAATGGCTTGATTTCAACCTCTGAGAGGTTGCGGAATACCTCTACGTAATCGTTCATTTCCCGATCTAGGTCCTTCCTCCGCTCAAGGTAAGGCAACACATCCACAATGATTAATCTTAGACTTGGACAATCTTGTTCCATTATTCTATATAGATGCACCAATATTTCCCTATCACGTAGTTTTTGAAAATGGTCAAACACCAATAACGGATCAGAATCGTGTTGGCTTACCCAGCTCTTGACTGCCCTCCACATCCTATCGACAACTGATGAGTTGTGTTGATCAGAATCGAGGCATCTAGCGACCCAGGCACATACATGACCTGTTCGTTCTGCCAGGTCAACGTAATGATTGCGCCAGTCTGAGTCGTAGCGCTTATGGAGCCATTGACGGATTAAGGTCGTCTTCCCAACCTGGGGCAAACCCCACATCCACACAATATTGCTCTGCTGTGATTTTCTATCCAATTGCGTCCATATAGTCTTGCGAATCGGACGCGATTCCCATCCACGATCACAAAATGGCGACACAACCTTGATAGGGAGTTCGAGCAGCTCCCCTGGGCCACGTCTGATGTAGAGAGGGGTTACCTTCAGTTTCATCTCTCCCACGCTACTGAATTGGACCCTAAAGGAGAGAGGCCCATCACAGGTA
>Ga0315291_10011586_pt1 | contig 10736 bp, 8 predicted proteins | sample YL17G12_20_MG_FD_203070 | JGI IMG/M metagenome (GOLD analysis project Ga0315291, IMG submission 203070) | Sediment microbial communities from Yellowstone Lake, YNP, Wyoming, USA - YL17G12_20 | ecosystem: Environmental > Aquatic > Freshwater > Lake > Sediment | place: USA: Wyoming | collected... | reverse complement strand
TGCTTCATCCCCCTATCGTCAATCTCAAAGAGCGAGCCAACGGCCAGGAGGGCCACCTCCACGCGATGGTGATTCGGGAGCTCTTCGCTCTGGAGGACGCGGAAGGCCAGGACAGCCAGAGCGAGGCCTAGCGCTGGAGGATTGACGTTGATGGCCAACCGCCGCACCTTGCTCATCGGCACGCGCGGCAGCCGACTAGCCAGGATACAGGCCGAAACAGTACGCGAGATGCTCTCCTCCCTTCACCCCGACAGGGCCTGGCTACTGCGGGAGATACGAAGCGAGGGCGATGTCCGGCGGCAGGCCAGCCTGGCCAGCATCGGCGGGCGCGGCGTCTTCGTGAAAGCGCTCGAGGATAAGCTCTTGGCCGGCGAGATCGATCTGGCCGTCCACAGCCTGAAAGACATGCCGACAAGGCTGGCAACAGGCCTGAAGATAGGGGCCGTCCTTCCCCGCGAGGACGCCAGAGACGCGCTGGTCTCGCGCGGCGGTTCAACCCTGGACGATCTGCCGGCGAGCGCCGTCGTTGGAAGCGGGAGCGCCCGCAGGCGGGCTCAGCTTCTGGCCTATCGTAGCGACCTGGTTGTTCAGGATGTGCGGGGCAACGTCGACACCCGCCTGAGGAAACTGAGCAGCGGAGGCTATGACGCCTTGATCCTGGCTGCGGCGGCGCTCATACGTCTCCAACGCACCTCGGCCATCAGCCAATGGCTGCCCCTGACGCTCATGCTGCCCGCCGTCGGGCAGGGAGCGCTGGCGGTCGAGGTGAGGGAGAGCGATGAAGAGGTGAGAGCGCTGGTCCAAACGCTGAACCACCTTCCCACTGAGAGAGCCGTCAGTTCCGAGCGGGCGTTCCTCTCCGCCCTGGGCGGCGGTTGCACTGTGCCCGTCGCCGCGTACGCGGCGGTAGCCGATGGGCGGCTGGTTCTCCAGGCCCTGGTGTCAAACCTAAACGGCAAGAAAGTGATCCGCGACAGCCTCAGCGGCTCTCCCCTTCAGGCCGAGGATATTGGCCGACGCCTGGCAGACAGGATGCTGAGCCGGGGCGCCGCCCAAATCCTGCGCGAGGCGGAAAGTGGCCAGTAAGGGTCTGGTCTACCTGGTAGGGGCCGGCCCCGGCGACCCGGGGCTGATCACGGTGAAGGGCCTGGCCTGCCTCCAGAAGGCAGACGTGGTCATCCACGACCGGCTGGTCAGCCCGGCCCTGCTCAGCGAGGCCCCACGGGGATGCGAGCTGATCGACGCGGGCAAGAGCCCCCAGGGGCACACCCTGCCTCAGGAGGCAATCAACGCCCTCCTGGTGGAGAAGGCGCTCGCCGGGAAGGTAGTCGTGCGCCTGAAGGGAGGCGACCCCTTCCTCTTCGGCCGCGGTGGCGAGGAGGCGGAAGCCCTGGCGGAGGCGGGGGTGCCGTTCGAGGTGGTGCCGGGGGTGACCAGCGCCATCGCCGCCCCGGCCTACGCCGGCATACCTGTCACCCATCGCGATCACACCAGCACCTTCGCTGTGGTCACCGGCCACGAGGACCCCACCAAGGCCGATTCCAGCATCGACTGGCAGAAGCTGGCCACGGGGGTAGGCACACTGGTCTTCCTCATGGGCGTCGGCAATCTGTCCAAGATCGTGGCCAAGCTGATCGAGCACGGCAGAGACGCCCGGACGCCGGTGGCCATCGTCCAGGAAGGAACAGAGGCGCGCCAGAAGACGGTGACCGGCAGCCTGGCCGACATCGTGGAGAGAGCGCGAGAGGCCGATATCAAGCCGCCGGCGGTGACGATCGTTGGCGAGGTGGTGCGTCTGCGGGAGAAGCTGCGCTGGTTCGATACGAAGCCACTTTTCGGCAAGCGGGTCCTGGTCACCCGCTCGCGGGAGCAAGCGAGCGCCCTCTCCCAGCAACTGCGCGAGCTGGGGGCAGAGCCGCTGGAGTACCCGGCCATCGCGATCGCCCCGCCCAAGGATATCGCCCCGCTGGATGCGGCCATCGCCAGGCTCCCCACCTACGACTGGCTGATCTTCACCAGCGCCAATGGTGTGCGCTCTCTTGTGGACAGAATGAGCGAAAAGCGACTGGATATGCAGGCCCTGGCGAGACTGAAGATCGCCGCCATCGGCCCGGCCACCGCCCAGGCCCTCGCCGAGTACGGCCTGCGGGTCGACTACCTGCCCGAGGTCTACACGAGCGAGGAGATTGCCGCCGGCATCGGCGATGTCGCCGGCCAACGTATCCTGCTCCCTCGGGTCGAGGGGGCGCCCAAACAACTGGCGCAGGCCCTGCGAGGCAAGGGGGCGGTGGTCGATGAGGTCACCGCCTACCGGACGCTGGCCGTCGGCGCACCGGACGAGCTGAAGGCGCTGCTGGCGGACGGCCAGATCGATATCGTTACCTTCACCAGCTCATCGACGGTACGCAATCTGGCGGCGAGCCTCCAAGGCCTCACGCCGGCCGATGTCTTGTCGCGCTGCCTGGTGGCCTGCATCGGGCCGGTCACCGCCCGGACGGCGACGCGGCTGGGCATCCGCGTGGACGTTGTAGCCAAAGAGCACACGATCCCCGGGCTGGTGGAGGCGATCGTCAATGCTGTGACTGAAAGAGGGCGAGACGATGAGCGCTGAACAGACTGCCGACAGGCTACGGCTTCGCATGGAGGCGAGGGAGAGCGAGGAGATAGCGGCTGCCCTTATCCACCGCCCGCGACGCCTGCGGCGGCTCGACAACCTGCGCCGCCTGGTGCGGGAGACCCGCCTAGCCGCCGATGACCTCGTCTATCCCCTGTTCGTCGTTCACGGCCAGGGGATCAGGGAGGAGATCGAGTCCATGCCCGGCACCTACCACTGGTCGCTCGACCTTCTCTCCGCCGAGGCGGAGGAGGTCGCCGGCCTAGGCATCCCGGGGGTGATCCTCTTCGGCATCCCCGCCGTCAAGGACGCCGTCGGCAGCGAGAACTTCGACGAGCACGGCATCGTCCAGGAGGCGATCCAAACCATCAAGAAGGCGGTGCCGGAGCTGGTGGTGATCACCGACGTCTGCATGTGTCAGTACACCGACCACGGCCACTGCGGCGTCGTGGAGGACGGCCGAGTGCTCAACGACGAGACGCTGGACATCCTGGCGCGGGTGGCGGTGTCCCACGCCGCCGCCGGCGCCGACGTGGTGGCCCCCAGCGCGATGATGGACGGCCAGGTGGCCGCCATCCGCTCGGCGCTGGATGCGACCGACTTCACCCAGGTCGCCATCCTCTCCTATGCTGCTAAGTACGCCTCCGCCTTCTACGGCCCCTTCCGCGAGGCGGCGGAGTCGACCCCCCAGTTTGGCGACCGGCAGGGCTATCAGATGGACCCGGCCAATGCCCGCGAGGCCCTGCGGGAGGTGGCCCTGGACATCGAGGAGGGCGCGGACATGGTGATGGTCAAGCCTGCCCTGGCCTACCTGGACATCATCCGCCAGGTGCGCGAGGCCTTCGATCACCCCCTGGCCGCCTTCAGCGTCAGCGGCGAATACGCCATGGTCAAGGCGGCAGCACAGCGAGGTTGGATCGACGAGAGGCGAGTGGCCCTCGAGCTTCTCACCGCCATCAAACGGGCGGGGGCAGACATGATCCTCACCTACTTCGCCAAGGATGCCGCCCGCTGGCTTCGTGAGTAGAGAGAAGATGACGCTGGAATTCCTGCCCCGTCTCATCTTCTGGGAGACAACAGCAGGCTGCAACCTGCGCTGCATCCACTGCCGCCGCATCGACGTGGCCGACCGGCTCGTGCCCGAAGACCTGAGCACCGCCGAAGCGAAACAACTTATCGACCAGATCGTAGCCTTCTGCAATCCTATTCTTGTCCTATCCGGCGGCGAGCCTCTCATCCGACCCGACATCTTCGAGGTCGCCGAGTACGCCGTGTCCAAGGGACTGCGCGTCGCCCTGGCGACCAACGGCACCCTCATCGATGAGCACATGGCCCAACGCATCGTCGATGCAGGCATTCGACGGGTGGCAGTCAGCCTGGACGGGGCCAAGGCAGAGACGCACGACCCCTTCCGTGCTCTCCCCGGCTGCTTCGCTCAAGCCCTCGAAGGGATCGAGCACCTGCGCAGGCAGGGGATGAGCGTGCAGATCAATACCACCGTGGCCCGCCACAACATCGACGAGTTGCCCCAGATCCTGAGCCTGGCGCTCTCCCTGGGGGCCGACGCCCTCCACATCTTCCTCCTCGTGCCCGTCGGCTGCGGCGTGGAGATCGCCGACGAGCAGATGCTCTCCCCCCGCCAGTACGAGGACGTGCTCAACTGGCTCTACGAACGGGATCAGGAAGGGCTACTGGAGCTGAAGGCCACCTGTGCCCCTCACTACTTCCGCATCGTCCGCCAGCGGACGGCGGCGGAGAAGCGCCCGCGGGTCGCTGAGAAGGCCGCCGCCAGCGAGCTTCACACCATGACCAAGGGATGCCTGGCCGGGACCGGGGTCTGCTTCGTCTCCCACAAGGGCGAGGTCTTCCCCTGCGGCTACCTGCCGCTGCCAGCGGGGAGCGTGCGGGAGCAGACCCTCCAGGAGATCTGGGAGAGGTCGGAGGTCTTCAGCGCCTTGCGAGACCCCAACCTTCTCCAGGGCAAGTGTGGCCGCTGCGAGTTCAAGCGCATCTGCGGCGGCTGTCGGGCGAGAGCCCACGGCATGACCGGCAACTATCTGGACGAGGAGCCCTCCTGCGTCTACGAGCCGCCTCTGCCCCAAGCGGCCCGCCTGAAGGAGACCGGTTGATGCTCGGTGTTTCCCGACTGCTGAACGGCACGGTCACCCCCGGCGACCCCCTGCGCTACGGCCGCCTTACGTCCGAGGTGCCGGCTCACCTGCTCCACTACTCGCTGGACAAGAAGCCCATCGTGGTCTGGAACCTGACCCGCCGCTGCAACCTCTACTGCGCCCACTGCTACGCCGACGCCACGGACAAGCCCCAGCCGGGGGAGATGACCACGGCCGAGGGCAGACGACTGATCGACGACCTGGCCGACTTCGGGGTGCCCGTCCTCCTCTTCTCCGGCGGCGAGCCCCTCCTGCGAGAGGACCTGTTCGACCTGGCGGCCTACGCCGCGGGCAAGGGCATTCGCTGCGTCCTCTCCACCAACGGCACGCTGATCACCTCCGAGGTGGCAAGGCAGATCAAGGAGGCAGGCTTCTCCTATGTGGGGGTCAGCCTGGACGGCGTGGGGAGAGTGCACGACAAGATCCGAGGCAAGAAGGGGGCCTTCGATGAGGCACTGCAGGGCATCCGCCGCTGCCGCGATGCTGGCATCCCCGTCGGCCTGCGCTTCACCGTGCATGCAATGAACGTCGATGAGCTGCCAGCCGTGTTCGACCTGGCGGAGGAGGAGGAAATCCCCCGCCTTTGCGTCTATCACCTGGCCTACGCCGGCCGAGGCGATAAGATGCGCCGCTTCGACCTGGAGCCCCGCCAGACGCGGGCGGCGGTGGACTACATCTTCCAGCGCTCGCACGAACTGCACGCGCGGGGCATCGAGAAGGACGTCCTCACCGTGGATAACCACGCCGACAGCGCCTACCTCTACCTGCGGGTGCAGAAGGAGCAGCCCCAGCGGGCGGAGGAGGTCTACCAGATGCTGCGCTGGAATGGCGGCAACCAGTCGGGGATCGCCATCGCCAGCGTCGATCCGCTGGGGCACCTGCACGTCGACCAGTTCTCCTGGCACTACTCCCTGGGGGACGTTCGCCGGCGGCCCTTCGCCGAGATCTGGAGCGATACCAGCGATCCGGTAATGAGGGTGCTCAAGGACCGCAAGCCCCATCTCAAGGGGCGCTGCAAGGTCTGCAAATGGCTGGACGTCTGCAACGGCAACCTGCGGGTGCGGGCCGAGCGCTATTTCGGCGATTTCCTGGCTCCTGACCCCGCCTGCTACCTGACGGACGAGGAGATCGGCGTTGCGCCGGGGACGCCGGCAGCGGCGGAGGCGTCCAAGTGGCCGGTGCCGGTGCAGGAGGACTCAGCGAAGCCGTGCTAGACGCCGTCGATCGCCGCCTGCTCGACCTCTTGCAGCGGGACTTCCCCCTCAATGCACGACCTTTCGCAGCGATCGGGGAGAGACTCGGCCTACCCGAGGACGAGGTGCTGGCCCGCGTGCGACGCCTCAAGGGCACCGACAAGGGACGACTCATCCGCCAGATCGGCGCCATCTTCGACACGACAGCCTTGGGCTACAAGAGCACCCTGGTGGCCATGCAAGTGCCCGAGGACGAGGTAGACCGGGCGGCGGCGGCGGCGGTCAATCGCCATCCAGGGGTCAGCCACAACTACCAGCGCGACCACGCCTGGAACCTGTGGTTCACTCTGGCCGTGCCGCCCGACGAAGACCTGGAGGCCTCTGTGCAGACGCTGGTTGACCAGGCAGGCGGCTATCCCTATCACCTACTTCCAGCGCTGAGCGTCTTCAAGATCGGCGTGCAACTGGATATGGAAGGCGGCAACGTTTCGCCTCTCGACAGCGCTCAAGGGGATCGCCCCACGCCTGCCTCCGCCCCCAGCGCGCGCGACAGGGCCTTCATCCGCGAGCTGCAGGAGGATATCGAGATCGTCCCCCAGCCATTCGCGGGCATCGCCGAGCGCCTGGGGGTGAGCCAAGAAGAAGTGCTCGCCTGGCTGCACGAGGCCAAGGCCACGGGCTGGCTGCGCCGCTTCGCCGCCGTCCTGAGCCAGCGGCAGGCAGGTTATGTCGCCAACGGCATGGTCGCCTGGCGGGTGCCCGAGGACCGCATCGAGAAGGCGGCAGCGGTTGCCGCCTCCCTGCCCCAGATCAGCCACTGCTACCAGCGCCCCACCTATCCTGACTGGCCCTACAATCTCTTCACCCTGATCCACGCCAAGAGCAGAGAGGACTGCCGGGCCATTGCTGCCAAGGTCTCTCAGGCGACGGGCGTCAGCGACTACGTCATCCTGTTCAGTACCAAGGAATACAAGAAGGAGCGACTGAAGTACTTCGTCTCACCCGAGGAGGTTATGACAAGCAGTTCGCAGAGCCTCTACGCCGATGCCCAAAGGTACATGCCCGGCGGCGTCAACAGCCCGGTCAGGGCTTTCAGCGCCGTCGGAGGAGAGCCGCTGTTCATCGCCAAGGGCGAGGGCCCCTACATCTACGACGTGGACGGCCGCCGCTACATCGACTACGTGCTCTCCTGGGGCCCCCTGATCCTGGGGCACGCCCATCCACAGGTGGTGAGCGCCCTGAAGAAGGCCGCGGAGCGAGGGATCAGCTACGGCGCCCCCACCACCCTGGAGACCGAGCTGGCCAAACGGGTGGTGGAGGCGGTGCCCTCCATCGAGATGGTGCGCTTCGTCAACTCGGGCACGGAGGCCACGATGAGCGCCCTGCGCCTGGCCCGCGCCTACACAGGGAGGAGCAAGATCATCAAGTTCGAGGGCTGCTACCACGGGCATGCCGACTTCCTCCTGGTGCGGGCGGGCTCGGGGGTTGCCACCCTTGGCCTACCCGACAGCGCCGGCGTGCCGGAGGGCATCGCTCAGGACACGCTGGTCGCCCCCTACAACGACCTGCAGGCGGTCGACAGGCTGTTCAGCGAGAATCGCGCCCAGATCGCCGCCGTGATCGTCGAGCCGGTGGCCGGGAACATGGGGGTGATACCGCCCGAACCCGGCTTCCTGGCGGGCCTGCGAGCGGTGACAAAGGCGGAGGGGGCGCTGCTCGTCTTCGACGAGGTGATCACCGGCTTTCGGGTGGCCTACGGCGGCGCCCAAGCCCTGTACGGCGTAGCGCCCGACCTGACCTGCCTGGGCAAGGTCATCGGCGGCGGCCTGCCGGTTGGGGCCTACGGCGGCCGCCGGGAGATCATGGCGATGGTCGCGCCCCTGGGCCCTGTGTACCAGGCTGGCACCCTCTCCGGCAACCCCCTGGCCATGACCGCCGGCATCGAGACCCTCAAAGTGCTGGCCGAGCCTGGGGCCTACGAGCGACTGGAGGAGAGGTCGGCACGGCTGGCGGAAGGCCTGCGGGCGGCGGCCGAGGCGGCCAGGATACCCATCTTTCAGACGCGCGTTGGCTCCATGTTCTGCACGTTCTTCAGCACCGAGCGGGTTGTGGACTACGCCTCGGCGAAGAGGTCCGACACCAATAGGTACGCCCGCTTCTTCCGGGCGATGCTGGCGAGCGGCGTCTATCTGGCGCCCTCGCAGTTCGAGGCGGGCTTCCTCTCGCTCGCCCACAGCGAGCAGGACATCGAGCGAACCGTGCAGGCGGCGGAGGCGGCGTTCGCGGGGCTGGGCGGGTAGGGGCCCGGTGCTGACGGTACGGATACCAGCTTGCTCGCTGGCTCGGGTGTGGGCGCCTACTGCTGACCGCGTTGCACTCGCCGTCGTGCAGCTCGAGTTGGAAGTGCGCCTGTCGGCTGGAGGGGTTGCCCTGTGCCACCAGGTCCGGGGGGTGAGGGCGCAGGAACCGCAACCACGACTTCTCTTTCCATCTTGACGTAGGCCCTCCCCAGGTGGTTTTCGATGATTTTCACCGCTGGGGTGTTGGCGTGTGTCACGGAATAGCAGTGGTGCACGGAAAGAACCGCATCCTGTAGATCCTGGTCATCTTCGAGGGCGACTCCGCGCAGTCCGAGCCGACGAACGTCATCAAGCGACACTCGCCGACCGTGAGAGCCGAAGTAGGCATAGTTTGCGAACCATCTAGCCGCGTCCTCAGCCTTCCTCGCGCGCTCTGGATCGTCTCGGAGCATGTACTGTTCGAGCCACTGTCGAACCATGCGCCGGGCGACTTTCCTCTGATCGCGGCACATAGCGAGAAGCCCAGGCAGATAGGCCCGCAAGATGGGCATCCAGGCAGGGAGATTCTGCGGGTTCCGACACTCTCGTTTGGCCTGTCTGAACTGATCCAGAATCGCCTGTGCGGGTGCAGCTCGAGGTCCGTCTGGTGTGTTGATAACGAACTGAGGATCAATCGGCCCAAGCTGGGAGTGAGCGCCCATCACAATCTCATCGCAGCCGAGAGCCAACATCGTTGCCGCTGACATGGCAGCGACGGGAATAATTGCGCGAATGTGGTCGAAACGCGCCCGAAGGTAGACGACGATGGATTCTGTGGCCTCGGCTGAACCCCCTGGGCTCGTTATTAGGAGGTCGAGTCTCCGGTCATGCAAGCCGGCGGCCGCGTTCATGAAACCCTGTATGTCACCAAGAGTGATGGCGACGTTCGAGGGAGCGTCTTTGTCAAGGAACGCTGCGCTGTAGACGATAGTGGCTCTACCCGTCTTTTGTGCGAGCGCAGCCAGGTAGCGACGGCGAACCTTGTCGAAGCCTGGGCTACCGTTCGGGAGTGCGTTCTCGGGCCGAGTCAGTTCCTTTAGGATGTCGGCCCAGGCAGGCATCGCCTATCCTCGGCCCAGCCACTCGTCGCTTGTTGAACTGCCGGCGGATTCGGAAGGCCGCGTTGCGCTGGATACCCTCGCGTATACGGATTCCGCTCTCTCGTACACGTCCACGGCCTCGGCTACGCCCGGCTCCCTAAGCGCCCCTGCAACGAGCGCCTCCATGTCCTTCTGAGCTCTCTCGCTAGCGGATCGCTGTCTGGACATACGAGGCTTCCCGATAGTGGGTTCCTCTTTGGACATATAACTTCCTCCCGCAGGCGACGTGCTGCCTGCATTATACACTATTGCCCCCCGCGGAGTCGACGTGAAAGTGGCGCGTAGCCCGATTTCCGCTTGGCGCTCTTGTACCTCACATTCTGCCTCGTCGCCCAGCAGATCCTCGGTGGAGCCTCGGTCCTGTGGGTTTTCGCAGGGATACTGGCCTACAGCGTCCTCCAGCTCTTTGTCACCGCACCACGAACACGCGCGTCTTCCAGATCTGGGCGGGAGCGTTGCGCAAGGCCTCGTACCGGGGCTTGCCCACGGGCAGGACTCTAGCCAGGGTCTTGCCGCCAAGCCGCTGCAGGTACTCGCACCGTTTGAGGAAGGCGTGGAGGGTTAGCTTGTCGCCGCCCAGGAAAACGTAGTCGAGTCGCTCCTCGTAGGCGGCGAACTGCGTTGCCACCACCGAGCAGGCCTTGTCAAACAGCCAGCGGGCCTGCTCTTCCCTTCGCCGCGCGAAGCGCTTCTGGGACCGACCGCCGGCCTTGTGCCTGCCCTTCACGAACCTGGTGCCCGTCTTCGACGTGAGAAGCTGGTCGCCCTCAAAGACGCCGACGGAGTATCCTCCCAGCCTCAGAAGCACGACCCCCAGGAGGTATTTCTTGTCCAGGAGAGACCGTAGATAGGAGGTATCCCAGGCTGGAAGGAACTGGTCTACGTCTACGGGAAAGGGCGGCAGGAGCACATACTTGCGCTCGTCGCTCCAGAGTAGAACGAGGCCTGTTTCGGACTCGACTAGGTCGGCAGGAAGCCCCTCGATTTCATGCAACCAGGCCATCTGCTCGACGCCCGGCGATTCCAGGTAATCGAGCAAATGGCCTGGCTTGACGTACAGGGCAATGCTTTCGCCCTCTGGCTGCTGCAACTCGGCCAGCCAACGCTCCAGCCTGCGCCATGTCATCTCATAGCGCTCTGCAACCTCCACCATCTTGCCGCTTTGGCGCTTGCTGGCCCTGTCCCTCCTTATAGCTCCTTCTTCAGCTCCTCGAACGCCGCCTTCACCTCTTCGATCGAGGCCCCGTCTTCCAGGGTGGTGACGTCGCCGATGGCCACGTCGGTGGCAACCGCCTTGAGCAGTCGCCGCATGATCTTGC
>Ga0315291_10011585_pt1 | contig 10738 bp, 10 predicted proteins | sample YL17G12_20_MG_FD_203070 | JGI IMG/M metagenome (GOLD analysis project Ga0315291, IMG submission 203070) | Sediment microbial communities from Yellowstone Lake, YNP, Wyoming, USA - YL17G12_20 | ecosystem: Environmental > Aquatic > Freshwater > Lake > Sediment | place: USA: Wyoming | collected... | reverse complement strand
AGGGGGGGACGAACATGGCCAAGTCGGAAGATATTGCGATCGCCAGCGATCACGCTGCTCTCGATTTAAAAAACCACCTGGTCAAGTTCCTGCTCAAGCAAGGGCACAACGTGATTGACATGGGCGTGCGCAAGCGCACCCGGGTGGATTATCCGGTCTATGCCAAGAAGGTGGCCCAGGCCGTGTCCTCGGGCGAGGTGCCGCTCGGCATTCTGCTCTGCGGCACCGGCATCGGCATGAGCATGGTGGCCAACCGCTTTCCCGGGGTGCGCGCCGCCCTGGTCCACGATCACTTCACCGCCCGCGCGGCCAAAGCCCACAACAACGCCAACATCCTGGTCCTCGGCGGCCGGGTCACCGCGCAAGCGCTGGCCGAGGAGTTGGTCGCCGCCTGGCTGGAGACCAGGTTTGAAGGCGGCCGCCACCAGGACCGCCTGGATCAAATTGACGAATGAGAAGATTTTTTTACCACAAAGACACCAAGACACAAAGAGGAAAAGAAATAGTGAACCCTTTCAGATTTTAACTTTGTGTCTTTGTGGTTAAATTTTTTCTAGAGGCAAAAACATGACCCAACGGGCAGCCATTATTGCTACTGGTCAGACGAAACATGTTTCCAAGCGGAGAGATGTGAACATTGTCGAAATGATCCATGAGGCGGTCAAGGCCTGCCTGGCCGACGCCGAGCTGACCGCCAAAGACGTGGACGCGGTGGTGATCGGCAACATGGAGCACTTCGAGGGGATTTACAACCCCGACCTCTGGGCGGTGGACGGGGTCGGAAGTATCGGCAAGCACCAGTTCAAGGTAACGACCGGCGGCACCACCGGCGCTTCGGTGGCCCATGCCGCCTATTACCACGTGGCCTCGGGCCTCTTTGACTGCGTGCTGGCCATCGGCTGGGAAAAGCAGTCGGACGGCGACACCACCGCCGGGCTGATCTTCCAGGCCGACCCGCTCTGGGAGCGCTTCAACATGGCCGGCGCCATCGGCACCTTTGCCGTGGCCGCCAGCGAATACATGAACAAGTATGGCATCACCGAGGAGCAGGCGGCCAAGGTGGCGGTCAAGAACCGGGGCAACGCCCTCAAAAATCCCCATGCGCACCTGCGCAAGCCGATCACAGTGGAAGACGTCCTCAGGTCAACCCCGCTGGCCCACCCGATCAAGCTCCTGGACATGTGCCCCACCTCCGACGGCGCCTGCGCCATGATCGTGGCCTCGGAAAAAATCGCCAAGAAGAAAAGCCCGAACAAGCCGGCGTGGTTCAAGGCGCTCGCCACCCGCCACGACCAGCCTTTCAACGCCGACCTGCCGCTCCTCATCCAGATGCGCTCCCTCGCCGACGCGGCCAAAGAGGCCTATGCCCAGGCCGGGATCACCAATCCTCTCAAAGAGCTGGACGTGGCCGAGCTTTACGAGCCGTGCACTTTTGCCGAGCTGTCCTGGTATGAGGCGCTAGGCTTTTGCGGCTGGGGCGAGGGCGGCAAGCTCATTGACTCGGGCAAGACCCAATTGGGCGGCGAGCTGCCGGTCAATCCTTCGGGCGGCGTGATCTCGACCAACTGCATCGGCGCGACCGCCATGATCCGGGTGGCTGAGGCCGCGCTCCAGCTCCAGGGCAAGGCCGGCGAAAGACAGGTAGAGGGAGCGAAGAGGGCGCTGGCCACCGGCTTCGGCGGGAGCTGGTGGAGTGAGGTGACGATTTTGGAATCTTAAAGGATTCCCACCCTTCGCGCAGACGCGAAGAGTGGGCTACAAGATGGAGGGAGAAAAATCATGACGAATATGCGGCGCATGAATATTTGCGGGGCCGCATATTTTCTGACCACGAATATCCGGGATAATCGTTTTCCATATCGAGATTCGGGTCATGCCGAGGCAGCGATCCAAATCATTTATCGTTATCGAGAGCAAAGAGATTATGATCTCCTGGGATTTGTCATCATGCCGGATCATTGGCATTTATTGATCGCGCCCAAGAAGGGGCTGAGCGTTTCTTCGATTATGAATCGCTTGAAAACGGCAGAGGCGAAAAGGCTGATCGCGGCGGGTTGGCAGCCGCCGATCTGGTGGAAAAGGTTCTATGACCGGGTGATTCGGAACCAGGACATGCTTTGCGCGACGTTGAGTTATCTCCATGAAAATCCCGTTAAGAAGGGTTTAACGAGGAAGGCGGCAGATTATCCATTTTCGTCAGCTAACGCGCGATGGGAAACCGATTTGAATAAATATCTTTGAAAATTTTGATCCTTCTTGTAGCCCGCCCTTGTCTTCAAGGGTGGGATTGGGAGGAACGAGATGTCAAAGCTTTTGGATGTTACGGTCGAGACCAAGTATCCGTATCGTTATTCCTGCGGCGAGATCGGGAGCTATTTTTTCCGGCGGCTGCGGGACGAGAAGCGGATCTTCGGAAGGAAGTGCCCGAAGTGCGGCAAGGTTTATATCCCGCCCCGGCCGGTGTGCGGGCCGTGCTGGTCGCCGACCAGGGAGTGGGTGGAGGTCGGGCCGGGCGGAACGCTCGAGGCCTTCACCGTGGTCTATTTCACTTTCCTTGACCCCATGACCGGCAAGGCCCGGCCGGTGCCTTACGGCTACGGCCTGGTCAAGTTGGATGGCTGCGACTCCCGGCTCCAGCACTTCCTGTCCGAGTCCGACCCGAAAAAGCTCAAGGTGGGCCTGCGCGTGGTGCCGGAGTTCGAGGAAGAGCGGAAGGGGCGGTTGTCGGACATCAAGTGGTTTCAACCGGCAGGGTAGGGGGCTGAGGAATTTCACCACCAAGACACAAAGGCACGAAGTTATGAATTTTGAGCTAAAAAATATTTTTATGTCTTTGTGCCTTTGTGGTTAAATTCAGAATGATTTTATCATTCCCTTTCCCCATCGTGGACTTCCACGTCCACCTCTTCCCGGACCGGATCTTTGACGCGATCTGGAAGGCCTTCCGCCGCGACTATCGCTGGGAAGTGGTTTACCAGATTTACACGCCGGAGATCCTCCGCTTCCTTCGTGGCCGCGGGGTCGAGACCATGGTCTATTCCAACTATGCCCACAAGCCCGGGGTCGCGGATTTTTTAAACCAGTGGAACCTGGAACTCCTGGCCCGGGAAGATAATCTTTACTGCTTCGCGGCCTTTCACCCTGACGACGCCGACCAGGAGCAAAAGATCGCGCGGCTCCTCGCCCACCCCCGCATCCTGGGCTTCAAGCTCCAGCTCCTGGTCCAGCGCTTTTTCCCGGACGACGAACGTTTATTCCCGCTTTACGAAAAAGTAATCGAGGCCGGCAAGCGTATCTTGATGCACGTGGGCACCGGCCCGGTGGGCAACGAGTTCGTGGGCGCCCAGGCTTTCCGCCGCTTGATGCAACGATACCCGGACCTGAAGGTGACGGTCCCGCATCTAGGCTCGCGGGAATACACTCCCTTTCTCGAAATGCTGGACCAATACCCCAACCTCTATTTGGACACTTCTTTTTCTTTCCTCCCGATCCAGGACCGCCATTTCCCCATCAACGCTGAAATCCTGCTCCGCTACCAGGACCGCATCCTTTACGGCTCCGACTTTCCCAACCTCCTTTTCCCCTGGGAAACCGAGATTAAATTCTTGCAACGGCTCAACCTGGGCGAAGACTTTTACCGCAAGCTCTTCCGGGAAAACGGGATCAAGCTCCTGGGCCAATCCTCTTTCTTGTAGCCCACCCTTGTCCTCAAGGGTGGGACCCTCTTTAGACCCGGATGATCTTCCATTTTCCTGAAAGCAACCGGCTGGTCACGATGACGATGCGGATGATAAAGTCCGGGAACATCATGGCCCAGATCAAGCCGACCGGCGCGTTGAAGTAACGCATGGCCACGAAGGAAAGCCCGATCCGGCCCAGGTACATGCCGGTGGCCTGGCCGATCAGCGGCCAGGTGGTATCGCCGGCGCCGCGCAGGCCGCCGCTGATGGCAAAGGCGATCCCCATCAGGGGCTGAGTGACGGCGATGAGCTGGAGGTAGAGGGTGGCGAGGCGGTAGGTTTCGGGGTTGTCGTTGGGGAAGAGGGTGCGGACCATCCAGCCGGAGAGGAAGAAAGTAACTACGCCGAGCAGGGTCATCCAGGAGAGCGACCAGCGGAGCGACTGGCGGAAGGTGGCTTCGGCCCGGGCGATGTTATTGGCGCCCAGGCTTTGGCCGACCAGGGTGGTGGCGGCGGCTTGCAAGCCGAAGCCCGGGAGCTGGGCAAAAGACAGCACGGTCATGCCGATGATATAGGCCGCGGTGGTGCTGGTGCCGTAGTGGTTGACGATGGCGATGTAGAGCACCAGGCCGACCTGGAGTAGCTCCCACTCGGCCGCGGTGGGCGTGCCGATGCGGAAGATCCGCCAGGCCACCTCCCGGCGGATCTTCCAGCCGCGGAGCCGCATGGGCAGCACCGAGAGCTTGAGCGGAAAAAGCAGGAAAAAAACCACGGTGGCCAGGATAAAAGCGAGGTTCATGGCCAGGGCGGCGCCGGTGACTCCCATCTGGGGAAACCCGAACTTGCCAAACACCAGTGTGTAGCAGGCGAGGACGTTGATCACGTTCATGAAGATGGAGATGACCATGGGGGTGCGGGTGTCGCCGGCCCCGCGGAGCCCGGCGCCGATGAAGAAGCCCAGCGCCATCGGGATCAGGCCGAAGTAGAGGGTGATGATATACTGGGCGCCGTATTCCACCACCGCGGGCGCACTGCCCAGAGCCCGGAGCAGGGGCCGGGCGGTGAGGATCCCGGCCACCGCGATCACGCCGGAGAAGAGGCTGCCCACGATCAGCGACTGCTTGAGCACCTCGCTGGCCTGTTCCCGCTCGCCGGCGCCCACGTGCCGCGCCACCAGGGCGGTCACGCCCATGCCCACCGCGCCCAGGAGCACGATCAGGGCGAAAAAGATCATCTGGCCCACGCCCACCGCGGCCAGCACTTCCTCCCCCAGGCTGTTCACCATCACCCGGCTGGCCAGGACCACCACCTGGCTCATGCCCTGGGCGATAAACACCGGCCAGGCCAGACGCCACAGCTCGCCCTTCAGCGCGCGCAATTCCTCCCGGCTCAGGTTCTCGCGGAACAGAGACAGCCGGAGATTTTCGGCAGGGCTGGTTATTGCACCGGTCACCATGTTTTCAATTCAGGCTAGAATAAAAAATTTGACCGAAAGGGTAGGGGCGGGTTTGAAACCCGCCCCCCTCACCTTTTTCCTCTCCCCCAGTGGGGGAGAGGGGAGGGAGAATAATCCCCGAACCCTTCAGCGCAAGAATCCTTCCAGGGCCTGAAAGGACTTGCTCAAAGCCGCCAGCACTTCCTCCACCTCTTCCGCGGTCACGATCAGCGGCGGCATGATGATCATGACCGAGGGATCATTGTGCGCGAACATGGCGATCACCCCGTTCTGGGCCAGTTGATTGGTGAGCAACATGCCGAACCGGTCTTCGCACATTTTCAGGCCGATCATGAGGCCCTTTTGCCGGACCTCGATCAGCAGCCGCGGGTGATTCAACTGCAGCCGGATCAGGCCCTTGGCGAAGATTTCCGCCATGGTATTGACGTGGCCCAAAAGCTCGGGCGAGCTGAGCCGGTCCAGGACGGCGAGGGTGACCGCGCAGCCCAGCTCCGAGCCTCCGTAGGTGGAGACGTGGACAAAGGGGTGCCGGTCAAAAAAGGATTGCAGGCGCGGCCGGTAGCAGGTGGCGGACATGGGGTAAAGCGCGCCGGAAAGGCCCTTGCCCAGGACCAGGATATCCGGCACCACCTGGTATTCATCAATCGCCCAGAACCTTCCGGTCCGGCCCAGGCCGGCCTGGACTTCGTCAAGGATCAGGACCGCACCTTGGGCGTCGCAGATTTTCCGGACCGCGGGGAAATAATCATCGGGCGGGATGACGATGCCCAGGGTGGCCGGGATGGTCTCGAAAATCACGGCCGCGCTCTCTTCGGTGACCGCTTCTTCCAGCGCTTCAATGTCGCCGAACGGGACCTGGCTGAAGCCGGGCGCGAGCGGGCCGAAATATTCTTTGAACGAGTCCTCGCCGGTGGCCAGGGCAAAGCCGGTGTGGCCGTGATAGCCGCCGATGGCGGAGATGATCCCGGGCCGGCGGGTGTAGCCCCGGGCCAGCTTGATGGCCAGGTCCACCGCCTCGCCGCCGCCGACGCCGAAGGTGGTGTATTGGATGTCGCCGGGAGTTAGCTCGGCCAGGCGCTTGGCCAGGCGGGCGCGCCATTCGCTGAGCAGAAGGTGGTCGCCGAGGTCCAGGGTTTCGAGAGCCTGGGTGAGCGCGGCCAGGATTTCCGGCGGCCGGTGTCCGAGATTGAAGACGCCGCCGGAGGACCGGCAGTTGATATAGGATTTTCCGTCCTTGTCCCAGAGGCGCGAGCCCTCGCGGCGGGCGGGGACGATCTCCATGCCCAGCATTTGATAGGTTTTCAGCTTGCCGGGGGAGACGTAATCTTCAAAGGCCCGGAGGGCCTGGGCTTTGGTCCATTCTTCCATCTCGATTCCATCCAGATGAAGGTAGGGGCACGGCCTGCCGTGCCCCTACCCGGAATTTCTTTACCCGCTGCGATCAGAACTCGAAACCGGTCCCGGCCTCGATGCCCCAGCAAGGGTAAGTCAGCAAGCCGGGATCCATGATATCAAAGGTCCGGGTGGTCTCATCCACGTTCTCGACCTGAACCTGACAGCCGGTGCCCAGGTCGTCATACCACAAGAAGTCTCGATCATAGAAAGTCAGCAGCCAGTGGACACCGTTGCCGGACCCGGCGACAGGCATCGGCAATTCCCCCGGAGTGGGCAACTGGAACTGAAGGCGCGGCAGCACGGCCTTGTCCTTTTGCAACAAGACATGACCATCTTCCCAGTCCACGGCCAGGCGCAGATCGTATTGGCCCGGAGCTTGGGCGGTCGCCTCTCCGTCGTCATCCACTTCCACGCGCACGTTGAAGATATCCATGCCGTCATAGAGGCCGGTGGTGCCCATGGCCGGGGTCCCGTCGGGCTGGATAACCTGATAGACCAAGTGCTGGCCGTTCAACATCAGGCGGGCGTTGTCCAAGTCTTCGCCTTCATCGAAATTGGCCTGGACAAAATCTTGCAAGTCCAGCCGATAGCGCTGGTAAGTGATCTCGATGATCTGCTCGTCCACCCCGCCGATGCCGTAGTGGTAAACGATAGCGCCGTTGAGGTTCCAGTGCGCGGTGCTGGTGGTGACCGCCGCTGAAGGAGTAATAGCGGTACTGTTGGCGGTTAGAAACGAAGTAGAGGCAAGGAGATGAACCCAATAGCGCTTATATTCAGGGTCCGGCCACTGGCAGTCGCTGTAGATGATCTTGAAGCTCCGCTCTCCGATAAGCTCACAGTTGACCTCGCTCGGGACCAGGCAGAGATCGGTATAGTCGGGGTTGAGGTCGTTGTCCAAGTCCTGGGTGCAAGGGTTATTATCCACGGAGACTGGCTCCAAGGGCGAGGGGAGAATCGCCGAAGAGAGCGAGGTGATGGCGCCCTGCTCGGCTGCGGCCATTCCCTTCAGGGAGGTGTCCTCGACCAGGCGAAGGTAGGCGAGGACCATATCCATGTTGACCTGGCCCTGGAGATTATTCCCCAAGTGGCTGAGCGGCCCGGGAAAGGGGTCGCTGGTATCAATCGGTCCGAGCTGCTCGTCAATCATCCGGGCCAGCGCGATCGGGATAAAGTGGTGCGTCTCCCCTTCTTCTTTTGGCTCGTCCGTGATACAGCCGGCGGCCAGGCTGAGGACCAGCAACGCCGCCAGAATCCCTCCTATCCCCTTGAATCGAAAATTGTTGCCGCGCATTCCCGCCCCTCCTTCTGAGAAGTAAATCGGATTTAAGCGGCTTCTACACTAACACGCCTTTTTTATCGCTGTCAAGTAAATTCCACCTGCGGCCCGGCAAGGGCCAAAGAAGGTTGCCAGCACCCAAAGGGCCTCAGGTGGAAATCACTTGATGGATAAATTTCACCAACTCGGCCTTGGGCTGAGCGCCCACGGTCTGCGAAGCCACCTTGCCTCCTTTAAACAGGATCAAGGTCGGGATGCTCCGCACCCCGTATTGGGCCGCGGTGTTGATGTTGTTATCCACGTTGAGCTTGCCCACCTTGATCTTTCCGGCATATTCCTTGGCCAGCTCTTCCACCATCGGCCCCACCATCCGGCAGGGTCCGCACCAGGGCGCCCAGAAATCCACCAGCGCGGGCAGTTCCGACTTGAGAACCTCCGCCTCAAAGTTCTGGTCGTTCAATTCATTGACCCATTCCGACATGCTTGACTCCTTTCCAAGACTAAGGGACGAGTTTGCCGTTTGAGAAATTATAGTAGCATAGAAGAATTTTTTTTCCATCCACCCGGAAAAATGGTTTAATAGGGTTATGCTCGCCGGGCGGCAGCAAAGGCTGGAAGCGTTTCTCCGGCGCCAGCGCCGGAAAATCCAGATCGGCGTGTTCCTCGGTCTGGCCGTCCTTTATGCCGGCACGGCCTCGAATGAGTTGGGCGGCAACCTGGGAGGAGACAACGCCCAATACCTGCTCCTGGCCAAAGCGCTGGCCCAGGGGCAAGGCTACGTGGACCTCTATCTCCCTTCTCATCCACCTCATACCAAATACCCACCCATGTTCCCGCTGCTCTTGGCTCCCTTCACCTGGCTGGGCGCTTATCAACTCCTGGCGGTTCATCTGTTCATCTCCTTCCTGGCCTTGTCCGTGCCTTTTGCCCTGGCCGGCTGGACCCGACGGCAGGGCTATTCGGAAACCGCAGCCCTCGGCGTCCTCCTCCTGGCCGCCACCATCCCTTATTATTACCAGTTTCTGCTCCACATCCTCAGCGAAATCCCATTCATGGCTTTCGCGTATCTCACGCTCGGGTGGATGGCCCGAACCCATTCCCGATCCGGGGCCCGCGATCTCCTGATCATCACCCTGGCCGGCTTGGCCGCCCTTTTCACCCGCACCGCCGGCGCGGCGCTGGTCGCGGCCGTGATGCTCGAACTCCTCCGCCGGCCGGAGCTCCGCCGCCTCCGCCTCGCCCGGATTCCCTGGCCCGCCTTTTTCGCGGCCGTGGTGGTTTTAGCCTGGCTGGGATGGTCTCTTCGGAACTATGGGGCAGGGGGTTCGAGTCCGGGCTATGTCCAGGAATTCTTGCTTAAAGATGCCTATCGGCCGGAGGACGGTTACGCCGGCTTCCAAGAACTGGCTCACCGCTTTTTCTCCCGCGCTTATGATTACCTTCCCTTTTTAGCGGTGCAGGTCACCCTGGGTGATTTTCATTTTTCAATCAACGCCCCGCCTTATTATTTCCTGCCTTTGCTTTTTGTGATCCTTGTTGGAATTGCCAGTCGTTGGCGCAGCCAGGAGCACGCCGCGGAGTGGTTCTTTATCTTTTCCATCATGATTTTATCTCTGTGGTGGCATAATGACGCCCGTTTTGCTTTGCCCCTCCTGCCCCTGGCCAGCCTGTATCTGCTCTTGGGGATCCGAACCATCGCCGGATGGATCACGCGCGGACTCCGGCTGGCTAATTCCTCCAGCCTGGCCCGCGGCTCGACCCTGGGTCTGGGTTTGCTGATCCTGCTCCACCAAGGCTGGGCCGTGGCCGGCATTTTTCTTCAGGAACACACCCCGCGTCTGGAACCGGCCGCTCCAGTCGAGATCCAAGGTTACGGAACCTGGCGGGAGCCGGTCATGAATTGGGCCCGATACGAAGGAGATTGGCTCAGTCCGGCGGAAGTCCGGCTCTACACCCGTTTTCTGATCATCCATCGCATCGCGGCCCGGCGGGTTCCGGCTGGCCGCGTGATCTTAAGCCGCAAACCCACGCTTACTTCCTGGTTTACGGACCGGCCTTCGGTCTGCTACCTCTTTACCGAGAATACCAAGGAACAATGGAACTTTTTGCGCCGTAATCAGGTCTCTTATGTCCTGGTCCATGCCTTCAGCCGGAAACTCAAGGCCTTGTTCGATAGCTGCCCCGGCTGTTTCCGGCCCCTGGTCTATTGTCAGGATGACTACCCGGCTTTATATCAAATCGTGTCTTATCCCGAGTAGGTGGATCCGGAGGGAGGAATGAACTTGACAGGGTATCCGCTCGCTGCTAATCTAATTCTTGCCTGGATTAGGTAGAAGGGCGAGATGACATCGGAAGTCATCGCGGATGCAACGAGAGGGAGGTATGGAATGAAAAACCGGAACGGGTGGGCAGGGGTAGTCCTGCTGGCCTTGCTGGTGGCCGTGGGCTTGGCCCTGGCGGCCACGGCTCCGGACACTGTGCCCCTGGACAAGGTCAAAGACAAGATGGCGCCGGTCGTCTTCCCGCACCAGAAGCACGCGGTTGACCAAAAGATCGAGTGCAAGACCTGCCATCACAAGGATGCCGACCCGGCCAAGGCCGTCGTTTCCTGCTACAACTGCCACAAGGCCGCCGCGGAGGGTAAGACCCCCGACGCCAAGACCGCGTTCCACACCCGGTGCCAGGGTTGCCACAAGGAAAAACAGGCCGCCAACCCCAAGGCGCCGATCAAGTGTATGGACTGTCATAAGAAGTCTTAACCGGCTTCGATCCATAAGACCCTGTCCAGGCTAGACTTCTGCGACAGGGTCTTTTTTTGGGGCTCCTCTTGAGAATCTGTGGGTTGAAAGGAAGTTCTTCCAGGGGTCAAGAATGGATTTTTTCAGGAATGGCTCAGGTGTCCCATGGCTCCTCCCAAGAGCGGCCCCAGCC
>Ga0315291_10011582_pt1 | contig 10739 bp, 14 predicted proteins | sample YL17G12_20_MG_FD_203070 | JGI IMG/M metagenome (GOLD analysis project Ga0315291, IMG submission 203070) | Sediment microbial communities from Yellowstone Lake, YNP, Wyoming, USA - YL17G12_20 | ecosystem: Environmental > Aquatic > Freshwater > Lake > Sediment | place: USA: Wyoming | collected... | reverse complement strand
TCTCCCCCTGAAGCGGATAAAGGAGACTGACCCCGCCCTGTACAAACCATATGTGTTCCACATACTGCTACACGAGTACCTGCACACGCTCGGCATAATCGACGAGGGCGCCACCCGCCAGAGGGCATATGACATCAGCGCGATGGCCTTCGGCAAGGCTCACCCAGTGACGCAGTTCGCCGCGGACCTGTCCAGGTTCGTGCCGAAGCTTGTCTATCCTGTCTATGGCTGGCAGCCTCAGGAGGAGTACCAGCTAGAATTGGTCAAGGGGTTCGACAGGTCCAGCACTGCGAGCTACATCAACTAGCCAAGGGGTCTCGCAGGCCTACTTCTTCTTCGGGATCTTCTCCCAGTCCTTCAGGAACTTAGCGATGCCCTCGTCGGTCAGGTTGTGCTTGAGCATCTTCTTGAGAATGTCATAGGGAACTGTAGCCACGTGGGCCCCCGCCAGTGCCGCCTCGGTGACATGGACCGGGTGACGAATGCTGGCCGCGATGACCTGGGTCTTGTACCCGTGTATCTTGAAGATGTCGACGATGTCCTTCACCAGCTCCATGCCGTTGTGGCTGATGTCGTCCAGCCTTCCGACGAACGGAGAAACATAGGTTGCCCCAGCCTTCGCTGCCAGGAGCGCCTGGTTCGGAGAGAACACGAGCGTTACATTGGTCTTGATGCCTTCTTTTGACAGAACCTTGACGGCCTTGAGCCCTTCGTCCGTCATGGGTATCTTCACGACGATGTTCTTGTGTATCTTCGAGAGCTCCCTGGCATCCTTGATCATGCCCTCGGCGTCCATGGACACCGCCTCCGCGCTGATAGGCCCGTCGACGATCTTGCTGATCTCCTCGATCCTCGACTTGAAATCGCATCCTTCCTTGGCCACGAGCGTGGGGTTCGTCGTGACTCCGTCGAGTATGCCCCAGCTATTGACCTCCTTGATATGCTCGAGGTTCGCAGTATCTATGAATATCCTCATGCCAAGACCACCTTCACTTCTTCCTCTTCAGGACGTCATGTGCGGCTTCCACTATGTTGTCCACCGTAAGGCCATACTTATCCATGAGCTCATCGCACTCGCCCGACTCGCCGAACACGTCTGGTATCCCCACGCGCTTCATCGGCACATGGAAGTTCTCGACCAGCACCATGGCGACTGCGCTCCCCATGCCCATTGTGACTGAGTGCTCCTCAGCCGTCACGACGCCACCAGTCTCCCTGGCCGCGCGCACTATGGTCTTCTTGTCGATCGGCTTGATCGTGTGCAGGTTGACGACTCGCGCGTCGACGCCGTGCTTCGAGAGCTCCTCAGCGGCCTCGAGGCACTTCGAGACCATGATCCCACACCCGATGAGCGTGACGTCCTTGCCCTCACGCATCACGGGAGCCTGGTCTATTTCGAACTTCGTATCTTCGTCCGTGACAGTGGGGACATCTGACCGCCCAATCCTGGCATAGCACGGACCAGCCGTCGTGGCAATAGTCCTGACAACCTTGTACGTCTCAGGGGAATCGACTGGAACGATCACAGTCATGTTGGGGAGCACCCTCATGAGCGCTATGTCCTCGATGATCTGGTGAGACGCGCCGTCGCCGCCAACCGTTATGCCCGCGTGAGACACGACGATCTTGACGTTCATCTTCGGATAGGCGATAGACTGCCTGATCTGGTCGTAGCACCTGCCCGTACCGAAGACTGCGAAGGTCGATGCGAACACGGTCTTCCCGGAGGCGGCCAGGCCCGCAGCCGTGTCCATCATGTTCTGTTCTGCGATGCCGACATTGAAGAACCGCTCTGGGAAGGCAGCTGCGAAATCTGCAGTCCTGGTGGAACTTGACAGGTCCGCATCGAGGACGACCAGGTTCTTGTGCTCTTTCCCGAGCTCCACGAGCGCGCGGCCGTACTGCTTCCTCTGGCTCTCCATCTTCCACTTCATCAGGCCTCGCCCCCGAGCTCCTTCATCGCCTGCTCGTACTCCTGCTTGTTGGGCGCCTTCCCGTGGAAGTGCACCGAGCCCTCCATGTAGCTGACTCCCTTGCCCTTGATCGTGTGACAGATGATGACCGTGGGTTTGCCCTTCACTCCCTTGGCCTCGTTCGTCGCGTGGATTATCTCCTTCATGTTATGGCCGTTGATCTCGATCACGTGCCAGCCGAAGGCTTTCCACTTGTCCACTAGTGGCTCGAGCGACATTATCTTCTCGGTGGGGCCGTCCAGCTGGAGTTTGTTCCTGTCGACATAGACCGTGATGTTGTCGAGCTTGTAGTGTGAGGCGAGCATCGCGGCCTCCCAGGTCTCGCCCACGTCCATTTCGCCGTCCCCGCAGATGACATAGATCCTGTACAGCTTCCTGTCGAGCTTCGCCGCCAAGGCCATCCCGTTGCCTGCGGGAAAGCCGTGGCCCAGCGATCCTGTTGACATCTCTACTCCCGGGGTCTTCTGCATGCACGGGTGTCCCTGGAGCCTGCTGCCCATCTTCCTCAGGGAGTGGAGCTCATCGACTGGGAAGTATCCCGCCTCAGCGAGGACAGCGTAGAGAGCCGGAGCTGCGTGGCCCTTGCTCAGCACGAACCTGTCCCTGTCGGGCCAGTCGGGGCGCTTCGGGTCGTGCTTCATGACATGGAAGTAAAGAACCGTGAGAACGTCCGCGGCGGAGAGAGAGCCTCCAGGATGGCCCGAGCCTGCCTCATAGATCATCTGGATAGCGTCCCTGCGAACCCTCTTCGCAATCGCCTCCAGCTCTCTGATGAACTCACCGTTGTAGACTTCCAACCCGGCCCCCCTCTGTCACAACAGCCAACCGCATCCCGGATATCCGTTGGCCTAGCTTAAACCATTCGAGCTGAAAGGGTTTGCCACCAGTCCTAGGTCTCCAGCACTCGTATCCTTCTTCCGTCCTGCTTGAGCTTGCCCTGGGCGAACAGCTGGACCGCCCTCGGATAGAGCTTGTGCTCCTCCTTGAGCACCTTCTCCTGGAGCGTCTCCGCGGTGTCGTCCTCTTGCACGGGCACGGCCTTCTGCAGTATGATAGGCCCGCCGTCCACCTCGAGCGTGACGAAGTGTATCGTGCACCCCGAGACCTTGCATCCGTAGTCGAGCACGGCCTGATGCACTTTCAGCCCGTGCATTCCTTCTCCGCCGAACGATGGGAGCAGGGCGGGATGGGTGTTCATGAGCCTGCCCGCGTACTTGTTGATGAACACGGGCGTGAGCATCCTGAGGTAGCCGGCCAGGCAGACAAGGTCGACCTGATGCTGCTCAAGGCACGCGATGACATCTGCCTCGTGCTGCTCCCTCGTGACACCCTTGTGCGGGAATGAGAAGGCATCTATCCGGTGCTTGCGGGCGCGCTCGAGCGCAAAAGCGTCAGGCATGTTGGAGATTACGACCACAACATCGCCGTCTATCTCCCCGCGCTCGCAAGCGTCTATGATAGACTGCAGGTTCGTTCCGCCACCGGAAGCCAGAACCCCGATCCTAACCCTCTTCATTTGAGACCCACTGATTACATTGCTAACGCTCATGATACCGAATCAAGAAACTGTCTGGAAAACGCGCTCCCGATCTCCGCACTCGCTCAGTCACCGCTCTCGATCCTCGGCGCAAGCAGGTACCTCACGTCGCCCTTTCCTCCGGCGATTTTGAACTCCACCTTGACTGGGTAGTCGTTGCCCAGATGCATCGTGACCGCGTTCCCCCCGGGGACCGCCTTGAGCATGTTGGCGAAGTACTCTAGCGGGAAGAGGCTGCGCACGCTGCTGGGAGAGACGAGCTCCTCCAGGTCCTTCTTGGCCTTCTTCCACTGGACCTGGTCCATGTCCCCCTCGCATGTCATCTCGAAGTCCTCCGGGGTAGCGACGAGCGCGATGTGGTCACTTACGGTCTCGCTCGCCTTGATGCCCTGCACGAGGTCGTCCACTTTCAGCGTCACCTTTGCCGGGAGGTTCAGGCTCGGCACCTTCGGGTCGCTCATCCCAGTCGTGTCGATCAGGCTCATGCGCCTCGTGATGTCCCCTATGATTATGTTGAGCCTGCGCTTGTCCTCGTCGTGCTTGAGGTCGACCAGGTCGTCCGCCCTGGCCAGCTTGAGGAACTGGCTCAGCTTGTCTATGTCGAGGCCGATCTCGCTCTCGTCCGCCTTGAATTCCTCAAAAGCCTCTTTGCCGAGCGTGAGATCCACCATCGCTATGTGCGCGGGATCCACGGCCCTGATCGTCAGCCCATCCGCATTCACCGTGAACTTAGCTTCGTCGACGAGGGTGGAAACCACGTTCACAACCTCTTTCAAGACGTCAGCTCTGGCTTTCGCCTGAAACATTAGCCCCCCTTCCGTTGCTACCTGTAAACAGTCGGTGTTTAAAAAAACTTGCTATACCTGCGTCGCATCCAGTTACGAGTATTCTCGCCACGAATGACTGCACTTCACGCATCTGAAGATCCGCGTCTCGGGCTCGTCCGCGCCGCGCGTCTGCCTGAGGACCCAGTAGGCCTTCCCGTGTCCGCACGACGGGCACTCCACATCGGCCGTGGGAAGCGTCCCCGAGATATCTCCCAGCACCGCCAGTTCCTTATCCGTGCTCTTGTGCGTTATGACCTGCGACTTGTTGTTCTTCATATCATGCTCGGTGCCGCACTTCCTACAAACGAGCTTCCCATCCTGCGGAAACAGCAGGCTCTTGCATTTCGGACAGAACATTTGTCTTCCGCTCCGACTTTGTTCACTAGCGTTGGAGCGCGCGAAGCGGTCGACGAATAAAAAGGTTGGTGTGCCACAAGGACGTCTAGATGGAATCCCAGTTGTGGCTCGGCCCGTGTTCCTTCCTGTGGGGACGTTCGACTGGCTCCTCTTCCACTGCGGCTGAGCTCATGCCCGCGTGGTCGGGATATGTCGAACCGTACTTGCGGCCGCTCCATTCGTTGTCGATGAACTTCCTGGCACGGCGGATAGATTTAGGATCGGTGGACACGGAGTACTTCTGAGGCGATCCATGGGATCTCCTCCAGCCGCCCGAGTAGTTGTAGTTGTTCTTCTGAGCCGGCTGCTGCTGCTCGTACTGTTGGTACCTGAACCGCGGCTTCGCGGAGAAGTTCGGGCGTCCGCGTCTCTTCTGCTTCGGCCTCCACTCGTTCCTCGAATGATGCTTGCGAGACCTCATCTGGTAACCGCCGTACTCGTAGTCATCCCGCATCTGCATGTCGTCCACGGACGGAACCGCGTAGGGGTCGTCGTAGAGAGGAGCGTCGCCCCCGTAGCGCATGTCCGATGCATACGCCCACGGGTCCTTGTGCCTGTGATGCGCCCTCATGGCTGTGACAGGCTCTCCTCCAGGAGACCTGTTGAACATGCCTGACAGGCCCGCGATGACGCCTCTCGCCCTCGCTGGCTGCTCCTGCGGTTGCATCTCGGCCCTGTGACGCCCGTGAGGATCGTGCACGAGGACAGTCGTCGTAGAGGTGACCGCGCCTGCGCTGTACTCGATCTCGCGCCTGTTCTGCAGTGCCAACACTCCGCCGACATACGCGAACGCGACTGTGAGAACGTAGGTGTTGATGCCGTACGGGCTCGTACCCTCGAGACCTTTCACGAACGAGCCGACATAATCTGACGAGAAGTCGAGATAGGGAGATATCAACGGGATGTTGTGGCTCAGGGCACCGCCAAGCGCCGCGGGTGCGACCGCAACCCCGAACATGTGTGACGGAAGTAGGCCGGAATCAAAGCCGGTGACAATTGCGTACAGACAGACAACGGGCAGGATCGCGGCCGCGACGCCCTTCCACGGACTTCCGGCTCTCCTGCCGCCGACGTAGCCGGCGATCATCTGACCGAACATCGGGAGCCACCAGAGCATCAGCGAGAGGATGAGCACGTACTTCGCGGCGCTCCAGAAACTGAAGACCACCTTGCTCGACTTGAGCTTCTTGCCTTCGTGGTCGTGCTCGTAGGAGGCCAGCTTGTATGGCACCATGTGCTCCTTTGGCGCGCGTTCTTGTCTTCGAGCATCCTGTTTGCTTCGGTTGAATAGCATGCCCATCCCTTAGTCCGACGGTTGTCGGACGAATTCACATATGCACGTTCACAGTATATATTGTTTTTGAGAAGCTGGTTGTCTGGCACTCCGCCACTGTCCACCGTCAGACGGGAATGCCGTAGGCATTCTCTTTCACGGGAGTCAGTACGTAGCGGAGCGCTTCGCAACAGACGCCGACCTCCGCGGAGTAGAAAACGAGGCGAAGAGCAGAATCCAAATACCGAACTGATTTGGTTATCGCTGACGATAACTGAATTGGCCAACTTATATATGCCCGGATTCTTTTTCACGTCCACCTAGAAAAAGTTGGGTTGAAGAAATGGCCAAGGTACTGATAGTCGAAGACGCCCCCTTCATAAGAGAGATGATAAGAGACATCCTCGAGTCCCACGACCACGAGATCGTGGGGGAGGCGGCCAACGGGCTCGAAGCGATAGAGAAGTACAAGGCCCTCAAACCTGACGTTGTTCTGATGGACATCCTGATGCCTGGCATGGACGGCCTGTCCGCCATCATGAAGATCATGGAGCAGGATACGAAGGCGAAGATCATCGTCGTGAGCGCTCTCGTCAAGGAAGCGTTGAGGAAAGAAGCGATGAGGGCGGGCGCGGTCGATTTCGTCGCGAAGCCTTTCCAGGTGGAGCGACTGCTCGAGGCAGTCAGGGCTGCGACGACAGCCGCCTGATGTGATCACCGGCGCGGGCGGGATGGGAAGAGTTCGCCGCACAGATGTGGTTCTGGTGAACCCAGAGGTCGCGTCAAATGAACAGCTCAAGTCCGCGTGCCCATGAAGTCCCAAGCTCCGCATTGTTGGAAATGGGCGTGCTCGGGATGGTGTTTAAGCGCGGAAAGGGCTCCAGAAGGCCGGCTCCCGCACCCGAGAAGCTGGTCTCGAGCGCGAAGACGAAGTTCAAGCTGCTCCACAGGCGAGTGTACCTGGTCGAGGAGGACAAGCCGGACTTCTCGATGAGGCTGTTCTCGGACATACTCAAGGGAAGGTGCTGGGACTGCGAGGACGACGAGAGCTTCGCGTGTGAGAGCCTCGTGTGCGGCTCGTGCAATCTGCCGTGCCCGTGCAAGAAGTGCACCAAGTACAAGAGCAGGACCCAGGGGCTCATGATCACAAGGCAGTTTCCGAAAGATGTGAGGACCAAGCACTTCCTCCAGACAACGCCGATCATCTGGCTCTCCCAAGTCCCTGGGAGCGACAACATGGACCCGGCAAAGCTGATCCTCCTGACCGACTACATCGTGAACTTCATGGAGAAGTCACAGAACGGAGTCATACTCGTAGACGGGATCGAGTACCTGGTCACGAGCAACGACTTCAACCGCGTCCTCAAGGCGATCGACAGATGGACCGAGACTGCCATGGCAACCGCGAACAAGCTGATACTGTCAATAGCGCCGAGGGCGTTCGAGCAGAAGGACCTCGCCGTCCTTGAGAGGAACAGGGAGGTCGTGAGACCAGAGGCGCCGAAACCGTGGCAGATCATCCCCGAGCGCATCTGACCATGCAGAAAAATGGTCCCGACTCCCGGATTTGAACCGGGGGCCTGCTGATTTCAGCGACTGCGATCGGTCTTGCCGATTACCACACTACAGTCAGCCGCTCTCAACCAGTCTGAGCTAAGTCGGGTCATCCGTGCCAGGAGCTCAGTCCAAAGCACCCTATTAAGAAATCCGTATAAAGTGTTTTTCGAAGCGGGATAAGGCCGAGTGAAGGTAATTCGAAGGACGGCGAGAAACAAAACCGAGGTATTATATATTTCACAGCATTATAAGGGACTTGTCCGACGCTAGTAAGGCAGGAGAGGTACAGAAGGCGTCTCGGGGAAAGCGGGTCTAGTGGGGCGATCTAAGATGGAGCCAGACACCGAAAAAATAACGATCCGCATACCGAAGAAGCACCTGAAGGCCCTGGACTTCCTCGTGGAGGCAGACGACTTCCCCTCGCGATCCGAGGCGATACGAGCTGGGATCCGAGACCTCATCTATGCCCGGCTTGAGTTGGTCGTCGACCGAATGAAGAAGTTCGAGCACGCAGAACAGGTCCTTGCGGACGTAAAGGAATACGAAACGAAATACCTGAAAAAGTAGGATGGAAGTCGGTCAGAGCGGGATGGGATGCACTCTAACTACTCTATTCAGCGACTCAACAATTAGGATTACCTCCCCCCTATTTTTTTATTTTTCTGATGAGTCGCGAAGCCGTTTCCTAAACAGCCAGTTCATCCGATGTAGCCGAGATCTTCCCTCTTCGGCTCAGGCGGAGGCTCGGCCTCCCTGAGCTTCGAGGTTATCATGTCGATCTGCTCCGCCTTGCTCTCGAGCTCGGCGAAGTCTATCTTGACATCGAGTATCTTCGCGAGGACCTCGAGCACGGCCTGGGCCCCCTTGGGGTCGACGAAGTATCCTGAGGTTTCGCCCATGAGGCAGACGCTCCTGATCCCGTAAAGCAGTCCGAGGCCGAGCAGCAGGCCGCTCGCGCCGACGATGCCGCTCCCCGGCTCGCCCTTGGAGAAGGTCACGCCGAACTTCTTCATCTCCTCCACGAGCTCCAGGTCGGTCGCCGCGCCCAGCACCCTCGGCTTCTCTATCATCTTGCCGAGGCCGTAGCCTCCGAGTGTGAACACCCTCTTCACCCCGAGCTCCTTCGCGATCTGCAGGGTCTTGTCCGAAAGCTCGTACTGGCCGTCAGGGGTGAGGCCCTGGTAGTCCCCTATTAGTATGACGAGATCGTTCGCCGCCTCCGGCCTCAGCACGTAGTACAGCTCGTTCGACACGAGCCTGATCGTGCCGGAATCGCTCACCAGCACCTGGGGTGGGAAGAACTTCGAATACACGTCCGCGAACTTGACTGCCTTCAGCTGGTCCACCATGTGCTCTGCAGCCAGCTTCCCGACATTGCCTACGCCGGGCAGTCCCTCGACGAGCAACGGATCCCTGAGCTTCGGCTTCTCCTTGAACACCACAACTATGTCGTCCATCTAATGCTCTCCCGCCATCTCTCTCTTGAGCCTTCGCCTGTACACTCCGTACCTGTCGTCAGGTGAGTACTTCGCAGGCATCGGCATGAATGTTGTCCCTCCGCACTTAGGGCACGCATCCTTCAGGGTGTATTCCCCGCAAGCAGGGCACTTCCTAAGGGACGTCTTCACTTCTCTTCCTTCCTCTTGAAAGACGCGGAACCGCCGTGCTTCTCTATCAAACTAGATATCCTCTGCACGGAGTCCTTCATCTGCTGCTCGGCGGTCTTGTAGTCCTCTGCGGTGACAGTGATCTTGTACTTGGGGGCGCCCACGTAGTGTATCTTGATATCGCCCTCGTCAGAGCCGAGCCCGGCAGTGAGCGCCTTCTTCACATGGTCAATCCCGTCGAACGCGGGGCAGCTTAGCTCGACCGTGCCGTCGATCGTGACCGAGGGAAGCTCGATGTTCTCCTTCGCGACCTCCGTGATAGCCGCGCTCCACTTCTTGTCCAGCTCGAGCTCCTTGAGCGCGTCCGGGTTGACCGTGACCTCCTCGAAAGCCCCGTACAGCGTGCCGTATTCTTTCAAGAGCTTGTCGCCGACCTCGTCGTAGGCCTCTTCAGGCGTCTTGCCCATCTTCGTGCCCACGATCTCGAGCAGCTTGTCGGCCTTCTTCTCGTTCTTCCACTCCTGGATCTTCTCCCTGCGGGCGTGTTCGTTCACCTGCTTGAGGGAGAGATCGATGTGTCCCTTGTCCCTGTCCACTCCGAGAACCTTGCACACGACCTTCTGGCCTTCGCGCACGTGGTCACGTATGTACTTGACCCAGCCCGTCGCGACATCGCGAACGTGGATGAAGCCTTCCTTACCACCGTACTCGTCGAGCGTGACGAACGCCCCAAAATTCTTCACATTTGAGACTGAACAGACGACGAGGTCTCCGCTTTCTGGGAACTCCGGCCTCTGTGGCATTACTGGACCTCTCCGAGCATCTGGCCCCTGACGATGCCTTTGCCGCCCGTGGGCTTGATCAGGGTCGCTCCACACACGTTGCACATCACCTGCGTTGCAGGCTTGTTGAACGCGATCTGCTCGTTGCCGCAGTCCTGGCACTTGACAGTGATGAACCTGCTCTTCGGAGCCGGGATGTCGCCCATCTAGCTCAGGCCTCCTTGAGCTCGAATGTCTTCGCTCTGATGCACGTACGCTGATGGGCCTTCTTACAAATCTTGCACCTGTACCTGAGCGCGACCTTCACCGTCGGCTTCTGCCTGCCCTCGTACTTGGGCCTCGGGAAACCGCCGTATCCTGCGGTCGCGCGCCTGTACCTCCGCTGTCCCCACTTGAGCTCGCTCCTCGGCCTTGACTTGACCCGCTCAATCTCGTGCTCGGTGTGCTTTTTGCACTTGGGGCAGTATTCTTTCGTGACTCTGGGCCTCTTCATTCCAATCAGCGTTCCTCAGGGCAGAACACGAGTAAGCGAGACCTTGTATTAAAGCATTGCCGGATTTCCAATTCGCGCGAATTCGCGGGCGAAGGATCATCAGTATCACTTCTGGTAGAGACGAGCGCTCGATAAATATTTCCTGTTTCAGATGGAAAGGAATATATAGACGCAATATAATAAATGGGGTTGGACATAATATGACGGACAAGGGGCTCACAAAGAAGGACGAGATGCTTGTCGAGCTTCTGATGCGCTCAGGCCTTTCGAAGAACATGGCCAAGACTCTTGTTT
>Ga0315291_10011581_pt1 | contig 10739 bp, 7 predicted proteins | sample YL17G12_20_MG_FD_203070 | JGI IMG/M metagenome (GOLD analysis project Ga0315291, IMG submission 203070) | Sediment microbial communities from Yellowstone Lake, YNP, Wyoming, USA - YL17G12_20 | ecosystem: Environmental > Aquatic > Freshwater > Lake > Sediment | place: USA: Wyoming | collected... | reverse complement strand
GCCCAGAAGTCATTACAAATCAAAATCCCGAAGCTGATTCCGTTCCATTCAAATGTTCGCAGGCGGCCCTCCGCATAATCCGCCATCTCACCGCTTCCGGGCGAATCCAACTTGCTGCAGAGAAGTATCTTGGCGTGATAACCTAAGTACTCGCCCTGCGGTGTATAAACCCTGACCTGATTGTAGCATTGTTCTTTGCCGTTTGTTAATTCCTTAAAGCAGGTCCCAAGCAGCAAACCAACCTTGTGTTCTTTGGCTGCGGCCGCCAGTCTCTCCACGGCCTGAGCAACCTGCAGGCGGTCAAAATTCGGCGTATAGCTGGACAACGAGCCTTCCGGTGTAACAAGAAAATCAGCGCCTGCCTTTGCGGCTTTTTTAATCGCACCGAGTATGTGTTTCTCATTGCGAGCCACATCATTAGTTACAGGCATTTGCAGCCCTGAGATGGTTAAAGTTTTAATGCTGTCATTACTATTGGCTTTGCACTTGCCCAAAGTCATCTCCGTCGGATTTAAAAAGCACACTAAAAAAATCAAAACCGCGACGGTCAATCTTTTTAATATTATATCCATTTCGTCGCCTCTTACACTTGGAAAATTTCCCATTCTAATTTTAATTGGGATTTCCCATATTAACCTCTTGGCTACGCAACCCAGCCTTCCAGTTTTGTAATAATATCAAAATCATCCTCAGATTACAATAATCCAAAGTCTTTTTTACAAATTCTAATGCTAATTCCGCCAAAATCCAAGCTCTTTGCCTTAAAAATACTGTGGAGGCGTGATTTTTTGCAGACCTCAACCGTTCTCCTCATCAAAAAGCTAAGTTTTTCAGCCATTTTCGGCATTATCCGGCTCCTGATGGTATCGCCATCAACGTCAACTGCCTGATCTGGTAAAGGATACCACAGAATAAAGCCCTTGGCACTGCCACCTCTGCCATCTGAAAGATTACATATCTCGAATGCCTTATCACCTTGGCACCGATCTTTACAAGTTTTTCTTTTAGAGTCCTCAAGGACCAATCCTTTACTTTCTTTGGTAAAGCCAAACGTCTTAAAAAATTCCCAAGGTTGTAAGCCAAGTATACTGCTCCCCGTTAAGGAATAGGCCAAAGTATGGTAGTATTTCTTAACGGAGAGTAGCATAGCTGGCCCGAACGACCTGCAAACTAAGTATTATCAGGTAGAAGTTTCGTTGGGCAGTCGAAAGAATAAATCAGCCGTGGCAGGTGAAGTTCAAAAGACGCTCCAAACGCTACACCACCCGATGGGACGAATGGCCTTTGGTAGGTAGAATCTACTTGCTTGAAGAGTCGTTACTTAGAGCGTCTAACATAATGAAGGTCATTGCGAGCGAAGCGAAGCAATCTCGATCGTTCGATACGTATAGATTGCCGCGTCGTCCCGATACATCGGGACTCCTCGCAATGACAAAAAACCGGTTTTTCCGCGAAAAAGCCATTTTGTTAGAGGCTCTTAATAAAATCTCCATTATCTATGAAGTGTGGGACAGAGTGTAGTAGAGAGGTAAGAGGTTAAGAGAGGGACGGCGTGATAACTTGCGTGCTGTGCTTACTTACTACCGTTCCTACACTCGTTTAGGCGTGCCGGACGCTTGTTTTGGCGTGTCGGTAATGTTGCTACACGGATACTTACGGGCCATTCATACGCCCTCTGCCCCAAGTTCAACCTCGATGTGACGTGCATTCTGGTGGTCTGCCAGCGGCCTTGATGGAATGGCTGTAGGCGTGCTGGACGATTCTGAGCCGCAAAATTTTTGGGTCTTTGCTTTGTCTCATTGTGGTATAGTAGTCATAAGGACACATGAACGCCTCCTTTCACCATTGCCGTGATGAAAAAAGAGGCATTATCCCTTATGGGGATACATGTGTCCGCTTTTTATTTCATTTTGCAGTTCCCTGATAACAGCATAGAGTTCCTTGTATGCCCTGACCCCCATAGCCACGATGCGAACCAAGGGGGTACGATGTCTGGGGCACTTCCCAGAAGCAGGGTATTTCGGGCTTGACTTTTCAGGTGCCCGGCATTACCTTCTTGCAGTGGACTTGGCAGGTCCGTCTCGCAAGGGATTGCAGACCCGGCTACGGCTCGGCGTTACTGTTGCTTCTGCGGCTATAGTGGCGCCTACGCCGAGACGAGTGCAAATCGGTGCTATTCTGCGAAGCAGGACTTTCGGCCTTTGCAGTCCGCCGCGAATTTCGGTGAGTTCGGTCAAGTCGCGGACGGAAGATGGGTTCCTGCGCAGCACAAGCAAACCACTATTAGTAGTTAAGGGCGATTTGGACCTATGAAAAAAGGCACAGAGGTGCAGGAGCATATCGAGAATATACCGATACTTGTTGAGCTGAAGAACTCATACCTCAATTACGCGATGAGCGTGATAGTGTCGCGTGCGCTGCCGGATGTGCGGGACGGCCTGAAGCCCTCGCAGAGGCGAATCTTAGTTGCGATGAACGACCTCAACTTGGGGCCGCGAAGCAAACACCGCAAGTGCGCAAAAATCGTCGGCGATACCGGCGGCAACTACCACCCGCACGGCGACCAGGCGACATATGGGACACTGGTCCGACTGGGGCAGGACTGGAATATGCGTTACACGCTGGTGGACCCGCAGGGCAACTTCGGCTCAATCGACGCCGACCCTCCTGCCGCTATGAGATACACCGAAGCAAGAATGACCTCGGCTGCGACGGATATGCTCGAAGACCTGGAATACGAGACGGTTGATTTTGTCCCCAACTACGACGAGACAAGAACAGAGCCGACCGTCCTGCCTGCGAAATTACCGAACCTGTTAGTCAACGGCTCAACCGGCATCGCGGTCGGTATGGCCACCAACCTCCCGCCGCACAACATCGCCGAGGTTTGCGACGCGCTGCTCTTAGTCATAGACGACCCTAAGTGCGGCTTCAAGGACATAATGAAAAAGCTCCCCGGGCCGGATTTCCCGACCGGTGGAATCATCTGCGGCAGACAAGGAATAGTCGATGCCTATTTCAAAGGCAAGGGGCATCTGGTTGTAAGGGCCAAGGCCGAGGTGGAGCCATCCAAAAGGGGCAAAGAATGCGTCGTCATCACCGAAATCCCATATATGGTGGTCAAGACGAGCATCGTTTCAAAGATAGCCGATTGCGTTCGAGACGGGCAAATCGCCGAGATTGCCGACGTCAGGGATGAGTCGGACCGGCACGGCCTGCGAATCGTTGTCGAAGTTAAGAAAGACGCTGACGCCCAGGTGGCGCTGAATAAACTATTCGAATATACGCCGCTGCAGACCACATTCGCCATTGCCAACGTCGCCCTTGTCAATAGCAGGCCCGAAACGCTCAATATCCGCCAGATGCTCGACCTCTTCATCGACCATCGCAAGGTGGTCATCCGCAGGCGCAGTATGTTCCTGCTCAAGCGATGCAGAAACAGGGCGCACATCCTCGAAGGGTTGATTCTGGCGGTCAGCGACATAGACGACATAATCGCCCTCATCAAAAAATCCCCCGACGCCCCAACGGCAAAGCAGAACCTGATGAAAAAGCCGTTGAAACTGGCGGAGTCGGAAACGCTGCGAAAACTTCTGCCGAAGGAATTCTTCAGGGAAAAGACGAAGGAAAAACAATTCCTCACAGGCCCGCAGGCGGATGCCATCCTGACGATGCAGTTGCAGCGGCTGACAGGGCTTGAAATAGAAAAGCTGGCAAAGGAATACGGAGAGATTACCCAGCAGATAGAAGGTTACGAAGCGATTCTGGCCAAAGAAGAAGTGCTTCTGGACATCATCCGCAAAGACATCAATGAGATGAAAACCAAATACGGCGACGCCAGACGCACGGAAATAAGAACACAACAGGCCGAGACATTCGACATCGAAGACCTCATAGCCGACGAAGAAGTCATCGTCACGGTAAGTCACAGCGGCTACGTCAAGCGGATGCCCATCGACACCTATCACAAACAAGGGCGAGGTGGCACGGGCATAATCGGCTCAGACACCAAAGAGGGCGACTTCATAGAGCATATGTTCACCGCCTCCACGCACGACTATCTGCTGATTTTCACCAACCGCGGCAAGTGCTATTGGCTCAAGGTTTACGATGTCCCCAGCTTGACCCGGCAGAGCAAAGGCAGAAGCATCGCGAACCTGCTGAACCTCGGCGACCAGACCATCGCCTCGGTGATTAACGTCGCCCGGCTTGTCGAAAACAAAGAATTGCCAGAAGACAAGCAGCCCGCCTCGCCCGACTCGCGTCCGGCGAGTCGAGGCGGGACGCAGCTCGTGATGGCGACACAGAACGGCCTCATCAAGAAAACAAAACTTTCCGCATACAGCCACCCCCGTTCCGTTGGCGTTACCGCAATCAAGCTCGACCCCAACGACACCCTTATCGAGGTTGCCCAAACCGCCGGCAAAGACCACATAATCCTCGGCACCCGCGACGGTATGGCCATAAGATTCGATGAGCAACAGGCACGCTCGATGGGCAGGGTATCGCGGGGCGTCCACGGAATCAGGTTACGTTCCGGCGACGCAGTCGTCGATATGGTCATCGCAGAAGAAAAAGCGTCATTGCTCACCGTCTGCGAACACGGCTACGGCAAACGCACGTCGCTCGACAACTATCGGTCCCAGAATCGCGGCGGCGTAGGACTGATTAACATCAAGACCACCGACCGCAACGGCAAAGTCGTCGCCTTAAAGGCAGTCCAGTTCGCCGATGAGCTGATGTTAATCACGGCCAACGGACAAATAATGCGCACGGGCCTTGACCAGATTCGGCCGATAGGCAGAAATACACAGGGTGTTCGGCTGATTAAACTCAGGGAAGGCGACAAACTCGTTGCCGCCGCAAAGATATCGCCGGAAGAGGCAAAGGAGCAGTCCGACGACTCGACGATACAGAAGGCGGAACTTCCCCCACAGGAAGAGACCGAACCCGGGCCGGAAGAGGTAGAAGAACAGCCCCAGGTCGAAGACGAACCCGCCCCTAAGGGGCGAGGCGAGCCGCAATCTGAGCCGGAAGATACGCCAAAGTCGAAGCCGAAACCGCAAAAGAGCAAACCCAAAGACAAAAAGGCGGGTAAAAAGCACCGTAAATAGCAACGTCTCATCGCAAAATCCGACCGAGAGAAGCTATGGCAAAAGCCAGCGACAAGACGCGGCGTAATCCCGAGTTTATCTTCGTAATCGCAGGCGAACCGACGCTTGTCAACGCACGGTGCACCGAGCTTGTTGACAGCCTTATAACGCCAGAGGAAAAAGCAACCGGTCTTTTGGTCGCCGACGCCGACAAAATCACCATAACCGAGCTGTTAGACGAGCTGCGCACGCTGCCTTTTTTGACAAAAAGACGTGTAGTGGTTTTAAGAAACGCGGATAAATTCCTGTCCAGCCGCGGTCAGCAGGATGAGCAAGATGAGCAGGACGACCAAGGCGTCCCTGCCAGCTCCTCAAACCGCGAAATCCTCGAAAAATATTTTGATAATCCCTGCCCTACCGGGGTGCTTGTAATAACCGCGAAAAAATGGGACAGCAAAACACGCCTCGCAAAGAAACTGCTGGCAGTCGGGACGCTTTTTGCCATAAAGCCGCCCAAAGAGGACGAGCTTCCGCGCCGGCTCATAAATTACGCCCACGACGCACATAACAAGCGTATCGATTACGGCGCAGCCGAATTGCTCGTTGAGCTGGCCGGCAACGATTTGCCCCGGCTTTATACCGAAATCGACAAATTAGCCACATACGCCGCCAACGACAAGACAATTACGACCGCCCACGTCGAATCGCTTGTGGGTTACAACCGCCTGTTCAACGCCTTTGCGATAATCGACTCCTGCCTTCAGCGAAAAGCAGGCCCGGCCATCGAACACCTCCGCAAGATGTTCGCAGAAGATAAAAACGCTGAATATACCACGGTCGGCGCGTTCGCCTACCATTTCCGCAGGTTGTTCGCCGCAAAGAAATTGCTTGAAGAAGGTTATTCCCAATATGAAGTCGCAGGCAAAGCCCGTATCTTTTACAATAAAGAGGCGCACTTCTCGCTGCTTAAACGATTGACGCTGAAACAAATCGGCGACCAGATTCAGCAGTTGGCCGAAACGGATTACGCAATAAAACGAGGCCAGGCGCAGCCCAGAATCGCAATCGAACAATTAGTCCTGCAAATGACCGCATTGTGACGCTGACGCTTCGGAAGACAGAGGGCGGAGGACAGAAGACGGAGGTAGAACGAAAGACGATGGACGAAACGAGCAGCGCACTTGTCCACCGTAGCTTTAGCGTAGGTGGAACCACCCTCTGTTTATCCCGGCGCGCCGGGACAGGGGCAGGCAAGGCCCTAAGGCACTAAGAATTTCCTTTATTCCTTTTGGCAATAGAATCAGTGAAATCCTATGAATCGTAGCGGGTAACCGGTTAACGCAACCCGCAGGAGAAATCGTTTTTTTTATCAACAAATTCGAATCGTACCCGCTGCTCATAAATTGATGAGGTTTTGCTTGCAACCACGATGTAGATTATTCATACTTATGCGTCATATAAAGCAGGACTCCTTCAAAAACAGAGTAATCCGAAGAAAGGAGCAGAAACAAATGATGACGATAAGCCGGTTAAAACCGCACAAACTCGCAATGTGCATCGTGTGGATTCTTACGGCCCTATGGGCAGTTCCCTCCGAAGGGGCCGACCAGGACAATCCTGTCCCGCATCTTCGCAAACAGGGAAACGCCACACAGCTAATCGTGGACGGCAAGCCGTTCCTGGTCCTCGGCGGCGAGCTGCACAACTCCAGCTCGTCCAGCATCGAGTATATGAAGCCGATATGGCCTAAGCTCGTCGATGCAAATCTCAACACCGTCCTCGCGGTTGTTTCCTGGGAGCTGACCGAGCCGGAGGAGGGAAAGTTCGATTTTACTTTGGTGGATGGCCTGATACGAAATGCAAGAAGCCACCATCTGCGACTCATTCTTTTGTGGTTCGGCAGTTGGAAAAACGGCGTCTCCACTTATGTCCCTGTTTGGGTCAAGACTAATTTAGAACGATTCCCCCGCGCGCGGGACCAGAATGATAAAGGTTTGGAAATCCTTTCCACATTCAGCGACGCCAGCCGCGATGCCGATGCTCGCGCCTTCGCGGCCCTGATGCGCCATATCCGCAAGGTGGATGGCCAGCAGCATACGGTAATAATGGTGCAGGTGGAGAACGAGGTGGGTGTTCTGGGAGACTCGCGTGACCGGTGCGACCGGTGCCACGCGGCCAATGATGCCTTTGGCAAGCCGGTGCCGAAAGAGCTGATGGAGTATCTGCAGAAACACAAGGACTCACTTTTACCTGATGTTTGTGACGCCTGGCAGGCCGCCGGCTTCAAAACGTCAGGGACCTGGGAAGAGGTCTTCGGCTCCAACAAACCTCACGACAAGGATTGGCGGAAGCGTTCCTTTTTTACGGATGAGATTTTTATGGCGTGGCACTATGCGCGTTACGTCAACAGGATAGTCGAGGCGGGCAAAGCCGAATATCCGCTGCCGATGTTTGTAAACGCCTGGCTCGACCAGGAAGGGTATCCACAGCCCGGTGAATTTCCCAGTGGCGGTCCTCTTGCTCACGTAATGGATATATGGCGGGCGGGGGCCCCGCAGATTGATATGCTTTGTCCGGATATCTATGCGCCGAACTTTAAGGAGCGATGCGAGTGGTACAGCCAGTCAGGTAATCCCTTGTTCATACCGGAGACTCGCGGAGATGGACGGGGAGCAGTCAACGTGTTCTATGCCATAGGCCAGCACGACGCGATTGGCTTCTCGCCGTTCGCTATCGAAAGAATCGCAGAGCCCAACAGCGAGATTGCCAGATGCTATGGCGTCCTGTCGCAAATTGCCCCTTTGATTCTGGAAAACCAGGGTAAAGGCGCAATTGCAGGCGTAGTGCTGGATGCCAACGACCCTCCTGAAAAGCTACAGTTGGCGGGTTACACACTGGAATTCAAGTTGGCGCGACGCTGGTCATTTGCAGCACCGGAGTGTGCGGCGGCGATAGTGATTTCATTGGGGCCTGATGAGTTTATAGCGGCGGGCCGGGGATTGTCAGTTTCCTTTTCCCCGAACACGCCGGGACCTTCCACTGTTGGCATTGTATCAGTCGATGAAGGAAAGTTTGTGGATGGTCGCTGGACTCCCGGACGCCGGCTTAATGGCGACGAAACTATGTCAGGCAAAGGTCTGCTGTTACCCGCCAACGCCTATAGTATCCAGCGGGTAAAGCTGTATCGCTACCATTGAGACCCTTTATTACCGTCAACGGCGACTTATATTGACCAGCCGGTGCGGTAGGGCGGGTCAACCAAGCTGTTCGCCTGCTCGTTATTGGTAACTCGCATTGCCTGCGAATCCCATTCGAGCACCCGTTTTATTCGCAGCGCCAAAGCCCCCAGCAGCGCAACCTCTGTCATCTCACAGCCAAACTCAATGGGGCAGATAGTCGGTTTGCCTTGCTTGCAGGCCTGAGTCCACTCGTGGTAGTGCTCTGTTTGTTCGCATCGGCGCAGTGTTTTCGGCGGCTGCTGGAAATCTTTGAAGTTTTCTTCCGGCAGTAATAATCCGCCTGCAAAGCCCCGGCCTTGCTTATTGAATGGATTGCCGCCGTAATAGCCGGCTATCAGCTTGCCCTTTTCGCCGACGAAAAGAAGACCACTTTTCGTCAGCTCCATCTTCTTGTCCAGCTCGTCGGGCCTGTGCGGCTTCATCCCCCCGTCATACCAGTGCAATTTCATCGGGGGCAAATTCCCTCTCGCAGGATATTCCCACGTTACCATATTGGCGCTGCCCTGGCACTCAGGGGTGGATACAAATTGAAAGAAACCGTCGTATCGCGTCGAACCGTCCCCATATACAATTTTCGGCGCACCGAGCTGAAGCTCCCTGAAGTATATGTGCATCGTGTGGCAGGCCATATCGCCCACCGTCCCCGAACCGAAGTCCCACCAGGGCCGCCAGTTCTCCGGGTGATAGGCCGAATGATAAGGCCTGAACGGCGCCGGCCCAATCCACAAGTCCCAGTCCATCCCCGCCGGCGGCGTCTGCGTCTCTTTGGGCCTGACTAACGAGCACGGATAAGCCGGATGGTCGCACCAGATATGCAATTCCCGCACAGGGCCTATGGCGCCCGAATTCAATATCTCGGTGGTGCTGCAGGCGGCATCTGTGCCGGATGACTGAACGCTCGACTTGGTAATCAGCTTTTTGGCCTTGAGGACCGCCGCACGAATCTTCCTGACCTCGCCAATGCTGTGCGCAATCGGCTTGGCGCAGTAGATGTGTTTGCCTAATTGCAGACCTGCCATCAGTATAATCGTATGGGTATGGTCAGGCGTGGCCACAATCAGTGCATCAAAGTTCTTCGCCTCCTTGTCGAACATCTCGCGGTAGTCGTGATACTTCCTGGCGTCGGGGTATTTCTTGAACACCTCTATTGTATTATCGCGGGTGTGGTCGAGGTCGCACAAGGCGACAATTTGTTCGCCTCTGCACCCTTCGATATAGTTTCTGCCCATACCTCCGACGCCGACAACCGCGATACTTAGTTTGTCGCTCGGCGCAGGATTGCCGGCGCCGCCCAAAACGTGGCGGGGAACAATTAAAGGAATTGTAAGACCGGCAGCTAAGAAATTTCGCCGGGATATTGCCCCGGCATAATTACGACTTGCTGGCTGATTTACTTTCATTTTTTCTTCCGACTTCATTTCATGTCCCCCTTTATGTATATTTTTGATAATGGTCGCAAAGGCCGGATATAAATGTTACGAAATGCTACCAAACCGTGGTCGCCCTGAAGCATCAGGGGATTGGTCGCCGCCTCTGGGATATCCATACACGCGCGGGTTGGCCCCTCTCTTTCGACGTTTTCGTGAATCAGCACGCCGTTAAAAAGCACCCGGAGAAACTTTGCTTTAGAGATTTTTTTGCCGTCAGCGTCGAAACGGGGCGCCTGAAACCAGATATACAACGATTGCCACTGGCCTGCGGGACGCTCGGCGCGAACCTTTGGCGCTAGCCCGCCGACGTATTGATTGTTTACTTGTTTTGCGTAGTGGTATACGGCCCCGCACATATTGGTTACGTGGTCGTTCAAATCCCTGCCGAAGCTGTCCCAGAGCTGAATCTCATAAAGGCCCTGTAAATATACCCCGGAGTTGGAATTGGCAGGCATCAAAAATTCGAGATACAATTCCACGTCGCCGAATTTTTCCGTCGTAAAGATATCCGAAGCGGGCTTACCAGCGGTATTCACTATGCGGTCTCCCGCTTCAGGCGACGCCATCAATTGCTGGGGATTATCGGGGCCGACCCAGAACACGCCCCGCGTAGCGGCCCAGCCGGCTTTTTCCGGTGTCCGGTACTCCCATCCGTCAAGGTTTTTGCTGTTGAGAAGCGGCTTCCAGCCGGCCTCCAGCAGGTAAGGCGGGTCGCCGTGATAATTACCGTCGTTTATCGGCGGACGGTCGCCCCCGAATGCCGGAGTAAGAATCACTATACATAGGGTAAGGCCCATTAGAATTAAGGAATGCTTCATTTTCGTGCTCCTTAGATAAACACACCGTGCTACCATTGTTTATGCGTCCATGACACGAATTTGGCTACTAAGGGCCGTCCTATAAAACAAGCCCAGTATAACCCACTTCGCTGGCAGGGGGCAAAAGTTTTTGGTGGCTCTGGTTCTTAATGGCGCAAG
>Ga0315291_10011576_pt1 | contig 10747 bp, 7 predicted proteins | sample YL17G12_20_MG_FD_203070 | JGI IMG/M metagenome (GOLD analysis project Ga0315291, IMG submission 203070) | Sediment microbial communities from Yellowstone Lake, YNP, Wyoming, USA - YL17G12_20 | ecosystem: Environmental > Aquatic > Freshwater > Lake > Sediment | place: USA: Wyoming | collected... | reverse complement strand
TACTGATATAAAGGCTTCATTTTCTAATTATGGGGAGAAGATAGATGTTTCTGCCCCGGGAGTAGGAATACTTTCCTTGCGCGCGGCCGGCACCGATATGTACAATAATGGCACTCATATCGTTGGCGTTAGTGGAAAATATTACCGAGCGAGAGGAACCTCTATGGCCTGTCCGCATGTGGCTGGCCTGGCAGCCTTGATTAAAAGCAAATATCCTGGCGCTTCCCCTGAAGAGATACGAGGCCGAATGCAGTTGGGTTCTGATAACATTGATAATCTAAACCCCGATTTTTCTTTCCTTATGGGTTCAGGAAGGATAAATATTTTAAAATCCCTGACAATCAATCCTTCTCCGTTTTTCCGAGTAACGGATATCCAGAAAAATAATATAATTCCCGGAAGAAATGGCAGCATCGTTATTCGTTTAAAGAATGTTTTTAAGGATGCCCTTGGCGTAACAGCCGCGCTATCATCAAACAGCCCATATATTAGTATCCAGAATAATCTTGTTTCTTTCGGGGATATTCTTTCAGGACAAGAGAAAACAAACAGCTCGCCATTTATTGTGGCTATATCCGGCAGCACCCCCTGGGGAACAGTGATTAATTTCACCCTTACTTTAAGTTGCGGGGATTATCGTCAGGTAATTTATTTTAATGTGCCTGTGGCGATGTTTTTTGACCTTGGATCTCAAGCTAATCTTCCGCTTAATTTGCAGATGCCTTTGACCAACCTGATGGAAGATTACAATAACGACGGTTACGCTGATATATTCCTTGGCGATGTGGGGTTTCCCCGAAATCTCTATTTATTGTCTGGAAGTAGCTTTTTATATAAAAATCTCAAAAACGGCTCATTTAGTAACAGTAACGCCGAATCAGGAATCGATGTCGGTTCTATGACTTTATCCGCTTTATTTATAGACATAAATAATGATGGTTATAAAGATTTGTTCGTTAGCTCTCTATTTAAACTAGGCATTCTTTCTGGATCAGTCAGGAATATTGATAATCACCTATATAAAAACAACAGAAATGGTAGCTTTACAGATGTAAGGTATCCTGGTGACGTTTTTGATCAAAGGCAGTTTAGTCAGGAAATTTGCATAGATTACAATAACGATGGATTTGTGGATGTATTTGGAATAATTAACCCGGTCTTTCTATGTATGTTAAAGAATAATAAAAATTGTACATTTACAGGTAATATAACGGCTACGGGAATCCCCTCATCCTTTAGCGGGCCGAATGCATTTATTTCAAAAATAATATCTTTTGACTATAACAATGACGGTCTTCCTGACTTGCTGGTCATAATTCAAACCGGTAATGGGATAATAAATAAATTATACCGCAATAATGGAAATGGAACTTTTGCGGATGTTTCTTCGGCTTCCGGGTTATCAAGTGCAAATGATGCTGACAGCGCAGCAGTTGCGGCGGGAGATTATAATAACGACGGTAATATAGATTTATTTCTATATGGAACGTTATACAAAAATAACGGCAATGGGTTATTTACTGATGTAACAACAGGGGCCGGTGATCTTGTATCGGTAAGCCACGGATCTTTCTCGCAAGCAAGTTTCTTTGATTATGATAATGACGGATATTTGGATCTTTACCTTATAGTTGATAAAAAAAGCAGGTTATACAAGAACAATAGCAACGGCTCATTCACAGATGTAACTGATATATCTTTTATGTCTTTCTTGGGTGGCATTAGCCCCGGTTTTGCCGCACCCAGCAGTATTGGAGATTACGATAACGACGGTGCGCTCGATATTTATGTGCCAGCATCTTCATTTGTTTTTGGCGGCAGTAATGGAGCGTTCTTAAGAAATATTAAAGGTACTTCTAATAACTGGCTTAAGATAAAATTAACCGGCACCATAAGCAGCCGGGACGCTTTTGGCGCGCGGGTTTGTGTGTATAAAGGCGCTCTAAAGCAGCTCAGGGAAGTGCACACCTCGCAGGTAGAAACACAGCCCCTGCATTTTGGACTTGGTAATTCAACAGTAGTAGATGATATTTGGGTGCGCTGGCCAAAGGGAAAGCTGCAGAAGTTAAACAATGTTAGCGCCAACCAGCTTTTAACTGTAACCGAAGACCCTTCCTGTTATGCTTATTCCTTTTCTGGAGCCTTTAAAGAGAAGGGCTGGAAGCAGGTTCCGGCAGGCTGGTGGTGGAATAACGGAGATGGCTGGGCCTATTCCTATAACCGTAAGGCCTGGATTTATCTTAATGACTATAGGTTACCAGGCCGGGGCTATTACTATATTGAAGGAGGCTGGTGGTACTTCTTTGGTAATGGCTGCGCCTGGATCCAGAGATTGAACTATACCAATTATACGCGGTAAAGAAAATAGGGGACACCCATGAAGTCAAAGCAAAGGGTGTCCCTATTTTTTTGCTTGCCCTTCGGCACATTGCCTCAGGATCAAGCTCAAGTTTCATTGATGAAACTTTCGCTTGACAAAACGCCTTTTTTATGGTTTACTCTCTAGTTAGAGAGCAGGAGGGTAAGCTATTCCTAACATCTATCTCATCAAAGACTTAGCGTGGTTAAGCGGTTTTTCCATTCATACGGTAAAATTTTACCTTAAAATCGGGTTAATTAAAGAGGTAAGCCGTAGCCCGGAAACCCGCTATCGCTATTTTGACGATTCTTCAGTCGAGCTGATGAAAAAAATCCGCGCTTTAAGAAAAACAGGCAAGTCTATTAAGGATATCCAGAATGAGTTACTATAAAATACTGGGTTTAGAAAGAGAGCCTTTTTCCACCAGCCCCGACCCGCAATTTTTTTATCACTCCTCAAGCCATAATACGGCGCTAAAGCGTTTGGAGATAGCGATTCGTCTGCGCCGCGGCTTATCCCTCGTTTTAGGCGATGTGGGAACTGGCAAGACCACGCTTTCCCGTACATTATTACAGGCATTCAAGGATGAGGATAATTTTATTTTCCACATGATCCTTGACCCCAGCTTTAAATCGGAATTTCAATTCCTTTTTCAATTAGTGAAAATGTTTGATATCGTGCCGGAGTTCAAATCTACCATGGATTTTAAAGAGGCCCTGGAAAAATATTTATTCCAGAAGGGCGTAGAGGAAAATAAGACTATCGTTTTGCTGATCGATGAGGGGCAGAAGATAACGCAGGAAAACCTGGAAGTGTTAAGGACGCTGCTTAATTATGAGACCAACGAATACAAATTGCTTCAGCTGATCATCATGGCGCAGGTGGAATTACTGCCGCGCATAAAAAGAATCCGTAATTTCATGGACCGCGTTGCGCTTAAATACACCATCAATCCTCTTGATGAAAACGAAACCAAGGAGATGATCGAGTTCAGGCTCAAGCAGGCGGGATACCAGGGATATAAAAAATTATTTACCGATGAAGCCGTCCAGCTGATTTATCAGCAGACGCAGGGCTATCCGCGCAAGATCGCCATGCTTTGCCACGATGCTTTGGAAACGGCAGTGATGAAAGATGCCGCGGCTATTGATGCCGAAATAATAAGAAGCTTGATCTCAAGCGAGGTAAGCGTATGAAAGGAAATGTTTCACCTGAAGAAAAATTATTGCGCCTGATCAGAGGGGAGAAGAAAGGTTCTGGGGCAGTTAGCTCGCCGGTAAACTTAAAAGCTTCTGCAGGCAAGAAGGCGGCCTTTAAATTAGGGATCCCTTCCTTCATAAGGAATCTTACCGCGCGTAAGATTATTTTTATTATCCTTGTGTTATCCTGCCTTTATTTTATTTTCGTATTTATTTATCCGTTGATAGCGCTGCGCAAGGTGAAACTTCCGGAAATAACAAAAGAAAAAGGGGCGGATTTAGAAATTGCCGTGAGGCCTGAACAAAAGCCGCTTGAAGATTATCTTACGGGGGTAGCCGGGAAACAGATGTTCGGCTCTGTCCCTTCCGCGGGCGTTAGCGGGCCGGCAAGCGGAGTAGCCGCGGATCTGGTAAAAGACATAAATCTGGTCGGGATCATCTCCGGAGTCAACCCGCAGGCAATTATTGAGGACAAGAAAACGCAGAAGACCTATTACCTGAATAAGGGCCAGTTTATCGGTGAATTTCAGGTGGAAGATATTCAGGAAGGAAAAATAATTTTAAATTATAACGGACAGCGGTTTGAATTACATCTGTAATATTATGTTAGGATGGGGTTTGGTTGTGGGTAGTGAGTCGAGGGTGGGGATGAGGTTGGGTTAAACCCATTCACACCCACATCCCCGACACACAACTCACAACCCACCCTCACGACAATCGATATTCCTAAAGGGAGGCTGATATGCATAAGAAAACATTATTAGCATTTTTTGTCCTGAGTTTATTTGCCACGGGAATAGTTTTTGCCCAGAATATCGCAGAGATTCCGCAGCCGCCGGGAGCCCCCCAAATAAATAAAATCTCGTTAGATATCAAGGGCATGGATGTTATTGATGTCCTGAAGATGCTCTCTACCCGTGCCGGCTTTAATATCGCCGTGGGCAAGAATGTTACGGGAAGAGTCACTATATTCTTAAAAGACGTGGATGTATTAGATGCCCTTGAGATCGTCCTTCTTTCAAATGACCTGGCCTATGATAAGGCGGGAAATATTATCAATGTGATGACGCAGCGGGATTATGAATTGCAATACGGGGAACGCTTCCAGGATAAGAAGGAGGCAATGGTCCTTACTTTGAAATACGCAAAAGCAGGAGAGTTAGTCAAGGTGCTTTTACAGATGAAATCGAATATCGGAAAGGTTGTGGCCGATGAAACCTCCAATACCCTAGCCCTGCTTGACGCGCCCTTTAAGGTTAAGGAGATGGCAGAATTCGTCAAGAGCGTCGACCTGCCGCTTGAGACCAGGGTATTTGACTTGCAATACGCACAGGCGGATAAAATAAGCCCGAAGCTCCAAGAATCAATTACCAAAGGCCTTGGTTCCATCAAGATTGATGAGCGCACCAATAAAATTGTGATCACCGATTATCCGTCAAAGCTTAATGAACTTGCCAAGATAATCTTGGCCTTTGACGAAAAGACGCAGCAGGTGTTGATTGATGCGCAGATCATTGAATTGAGGCCGGATGACAAACTGGAGATGGGGTTAGATTGGGATTACTGGATAAATAAATATTTTGAAGTTAAATCCATGCTGCCTATCAATACTGTTGCCGGCGGCAATGCTATATTCGCGACAACCGCGGGCGCAGGCACGCCAAGCGGGCCGGGGCAATATAAAGGCGTGGTGGATATTTTGCGCACTATCGGAGACACAAAGATACTTTCCAGCCCCCGCATTATGGCCCTGAATAATCAGGAGGCAAAGATACTGGTAGGGACCAAAGAGGCTTATATCACCTCTACTACCTCGATGGGCGCAAGCGGGACCACGGTTACCTCTCAGACCGTAAACTTTGTGGATGTAGGTATAAAGCTGTATGTTACGCCTACGATAAACGGTAATGGTTTTATCACGATGAAGATACGGCCTGAGGTAAGTTCCTCAAAAACTACAACCCTTACTTCCGAGGACAAGAAGACGACAATTCCTATTGTCACTACCTCTGAGGCTGAAACTTCGGTAACGATTAAAGACGGAGTGACTATAGTTATAGGCGGCCTGAAGCAGGATAAAAGAGAAAAGACGACCAAGCGCCTTCCGATACTGGGCGATATCCCGCTTTTAGGGTATTTTTTCGGCAACACCAGCGACGATCTTGCAAAAACCGAATTGGTCATACTTTTGACCCCGCATATTATGTCGGGGGAAACCTCCTATACTGAATTTTCCCAGATTCCTCCTAAAGAGGGAGCGCGGGCAGAGATGAAAAGGGGTAAGATTACCATGACAAAATTCTCGCAGACGCAGGAGGATTTAAAAGCGGCGGACTCGCTTGAGGAATATTCAAGGCAGGTTTTTAATAAGATCCAGAAATTCACCCTTTTCGACCGTCCGAAAGGCCAAAAGGGAATTGTGGATGTTTCCTTTACCCTGGATTCAAGCGGCAGGTTAAAGGGAGCGCCGAGGATCAATTCCGCTACTAACTATAGCCTGGTTCCGGCAGCGACAAGAAATATCGTGAGCGCTTCGCCTTTTCCTCCTCTTCCTAAGGGCGTGGATGAGGCAGAGGAAAGTTTCCGCGTCAGCCTTGAATACAATTAGGTATAGTTTGACACCCGCCTTATTTTTCTTTATAATGGGTAACTATGTTACCCGATAAATCAGGACATTTTAACGGCTTTGGCGGCAGGTACGTCCCCGAGACGCTCATCTACGCGTTGGATGAGTTAGAGAGGGAGTACCAGCGCGCAAAGCGCGATAAGAAATTCCATCAGGAATTCGATTATTATCTAAAGGAATACGCCGGCCGGCCCACCTCTTTATATCTTGCGAAAAATCTCAGTAAATATTTAGGGTTAAATAAGATCTATCTTAAGCGCGAAGATCTTCTGCATACCGGCGCGCATAAAATCAATAATACATTAGGCCAGGTCTTGCTTGCCGTGCGCATGAAAAAGCCGCGGGTGATCGCCGAGACCGGCGCCGGCCAGCATGGCGTGGCTACCGCTACGGTAGCGGCGATGTTCGGCCTTAAATGCGACGTGTTTATGGGGGAAGAGGACATTGAAAGGCAGCGCCTGAATGTCTTCAGGATGAAATTGCTGGGCGCCCGGGTCATCCCGGTAAGAAGCGGGACCAAGACTTTAAAAGACGCGATGACCGAGGCCTTGCGTGATTGGGTGACGAATGTGCGCACTACGCACTATATTATAGGTACCGTAGCCGGGCCGCATCCGTATCCTGCGATGGTCAGGGATTTTCAGTCGGTAATAGGAAAAGAGGCAAGGAAGCAGATTTTAGCCAAGGAAAAACGGCTTCCGGATTATCTGGTCGCCTGTGTTGGCGGCGGAAGTAATGCCATGGGGTTGTTTTATCCGTTTTTTAAAGATAAATCAGTGAAATTCATCGGAGTGGAGGCTGCGGGTTTGGGTCTTGCTTCCGGAAAGCATGCCGCAAGCTTGGTTGCGGGGAAGACAGGAGTCCTGCACGGTTCTAAATCAGCATTGCTGGAGGATGAATTTGGGCAGGTAAAAAATACGCATTCGATTGCCGCGGGGCTGGATTATCCGGGAGTCGGGCCGGAGCACGCGTATTATAAAAAGATCGGCCGCGCGCGGTATGTCACAGTAGATGATAACGAGGCGCTGGAAGGTTTTAAAATGCTTTCGGAAAAAGAAGGGATAATCCCGGCGCTGGAGCCGGCGCACGCGATATTTTATCTGACGAAATTACGCCGCAAAATAAATAAGGACTCCATTGTTATCGTTTGCCTTTCCGGCCGGGGAGATAAAGACACCTACGAGGTGGCAAAGAGGTTGGGGTTGTAGGGATAGGCCATGAATAGGATCGAGAAAAAATTCAAAGAGCTAAAGAAAATCAGGAAAAAGGCATTTATCGCTTTTATCACTGCCGGTTATCCTGATTTACAAACCACAGAAAAGCTTGTCGGCGGATTAGATAAAGCCGGAGTGGATATCGTGGAATTGGGAGTTCCGTTTTCTGACCCTATGGCTGACGGGCCCATGATCCAGGAAGCTTCATTTGAGGCGCTAAAGAAGAAAACGCACCTGATAGATATCTTAAAGATGGTCAAGAGGGCCAGAAAAACCGCAGATCTGCCGATTTGCCTGATGACCTACTACAATCCGATATTTGTTTTCGGAGAAGAAAAATTTGTGAGGCAGGCAGTTGCCTGCGGCGTTGACGGCGTGATCGTCCCGGATCTGCCCCCGGAAGAAGGAAGGCCGTTGATTTCACTGGCAAATAAATACGGATTGGATGTGATCTGCTTTATTGCTCCGACCACCTCTTTAAAAAGGATGGAATATATAGTAAAAATAGCGCGGGGATTTATTTATTATGTGTCTCTTACCGGTGTCACCGGAGCGCGCAAGGCGCTGCCCGCGGACCTGATCAAAAAAATAAAAACAATCAAAAAGATCACGGAGAAACCTGTCTGTGTAGGCTTTGGCGTATCTACCGGTATACAGGTAAAGCAGGTATCAAAGATCGCTGACGGCGTGATCATCGGAAGCGCGATTGTGAAGATTATCAAAGAGAATATAGGCAGGCCTGATTTAGTGAAAAGAGTTAGTAATTTTGTGAAAAGCTTGAGTAATTCTTAGTTACATGTATAAAAAAACCATATTAGATAACGGGCTGAAGATTATCAGCCACCATATGCCTGACAGGCAGTCTTTGGCCCTTGGCATCTGGATCAATATCGGAGGTCGATACGAGACGCAAAAAAATAAGGGGATCTCGCATTTTTTAGAGCATCTTCTTTTTAAGGGAACCAGGAATTACACCTGCCGCAAGATCAAAGAATCAATTGAGGGCGTGGGAGGATACCTTAATGCCTTCACTTCCGAAGAGCTCACCTGTTATCTGGTAAAAATCCCTGAGCGCCATCTGAATTTGGCATTGGATATTTTATCAGACATGGTCCTGCATCCGGTTTTGTCCGCGCAGGAAATGACTAAAGAGCGCACGGTCATCCTTGAAGAGATAAAGATGTATAAAGATCAGCCGCACAGCTATGTATATGAGTTGCTTGATGAGCTGTTGTGGCCGAGGCAGCCGTTAGGCTCGCCTATTATCGGTTCAGCTGAAACCGTCAACGGCATGACCAGAGAAGAGATCCTTTATTTTAAGCAGTCGCATTATACCGCGTCAAATATCGTGGTCAGCGCGGCAGGTTCATTTGATTACGAACGCTTGAATAAGAGCGTGGCTAATAAATTCTCCTGCCTTAAGAAAGAGAGGCAGAATGCATTTGTTGCGGTCCGGGAGGCGCAGGATAAGCCTAATCTTAAGCTTTTTCCCAAAGAAACAGAGCAGACGCACATGGCAATGGGTTTTCATGGTTTCAGGCGCGACCACCGATTAAAGCACGCCATGGGCATGCTCCATGTGGTCCTGGGCGCCAATATGTCCAGCCGCCTCTTCAATGAGATAAGGGAAAAGCGGGGGCTTGCCTATGAGATCGGAACGCAGGTCAAGCGTTACAAGGATACCGGGGCATTTGTCGTTCACGCCGGAATTGATAACCGCAAGGTCCCGGAAACTACGCGGTTGATCCTTAAGGAACTGCAAAAATGCAAGGCTAAGAAGGTCACTGATTCTGAATTTAAGCGCGCCAAGGAATTTTATCTGGGGCAGCTGATGCTGGCGCTTGAAGACACCATGGACCACATGCTATGGATAGGCGAAAGTACCGCGGCCCTGGACAGGACATATTCACTGGGCGATATTATCAAAGAAGTAAATAAGGTAAAGCTTAATGATATCCGCGAAGTCGCCAATCAGGTTTTCTGCGATGACAAGTTAAACCTGGCGTTGATCGGCCCGGTCAAAGAGCAGGAAAATAGCATTTACAGGGAACTCAAACTAAATTAACCTATGTACCCGGTAATATCCATACCAGTAACGTTGATTTTGTTTTCAATCCTTGTTTTACTTTCGTTTTTTTTCTCTCTATCCGAGACTTCTATTATCGGCTTGAGCAAGATCCGCCTGCGCCACATGTTGCAGCGGGGGATAAAGCGCGCCCAGCATATCCAGCGCCTTATCTCAAAGCTGGATAAATTCATCGTAGCGATACTGGTTGGGAATAACTTTGTAAATATCGCGATATCTGCGATAATCACCGGGATCTGCGTTTATATTTTTGGTTACAAGTGGGGCATTATAATCGCTACGGTTGTGGGAAGTTTTTTCATCGTTATTTTCTGCGAGATCACCCCGAAAATCATCGCCATAAAGCACACTGAACGCATGGCTTTGTTCGTTGCGCCGATTATGGAGCTGTTCATCAAAGTTTTCACTCCTTTCATCGGTATTTTTAACGTCGCCGGGGACCTTTTGATTAAATTAATGCGCATTGAGCCGGCAAAGCGCTCGCCGTTGATTACCGAAGAGGAATTGCGCATGATGATCGAGGTCGGGAGGGAAGAAGGGTTTTTAAGCGATGAAGAGGGAAAGATGCTGCACCGTATCTTTGAATTCGGCGACACCAAGGTTTCGGATGTCATGGTGCCAAAAGATAAGATTACCGCTGTTAAGGTGGACACATCCCCGGAAGAATTACTGGATATTTTTGCCGAGCAGGGCCATGAGAGGCTCCCGGCATTTAAAGGAAGCATCGATAATATCGTGGGAGTGATCCACGCGCGGGACCTGCTTTATACTTTACGCGATAAAGAGCTGTTTTTGGTGCAGGACCTGTTGCGCGAGGGCTATTTTGTTCCGGGCACAATGCGGGTAAATGAGCTTCTGAAGAAATTTCAGGCGGAAAAGATCCAGATCGCTATCGTCATCGATGAGCGCAGTAAGAAAACGCTGGGGATAGTCACTCTTGAAGACCTGATCGAGGAGATAGTGGGTGAAATAGAGGAGAAAAAAACCAATGTTGTAAGGAGGGAGAAGAAGGCTAGATAAAATTTTGTTGCAATTTGCGGGAATTAATGTATATTGGTATTGGTTTAGATTTATTGACAAGTGATATTGGATCCCTCGCGTAAACGCTCCTTAAGATTTCTTCTAAATCTTCGGAGCACGCTTCGGGATAAATTCGCCCAGACAACTTACGGGGCCCCAGTGAGGGGCTCCGTAAGTTGTGGGCTCATTTAAGGAGGAAACAAATGGCGGAAAAAGGTTATTGCGTGAAATGCAAAGGCATGA
>Ga0315291_10011575_pt1 | contig 10747 bp, 11 predicted proteins | sample YL17G12_20_MG_FD_203070 | JGI IMG/M metagenome (GOLD analysis project Ga0315291, IMG submission 203070) | Sediment microbial communities from Yellowstone Lake, YNP, Wyoming, USA - YL17G12_20 | ecosystem: Environmental > Aquatic > Freshwater > Lake > Sediment | place: USA: Wyoming | collected... | reverse complement strand
CGTCGACTCTTTTCATACGCGGTTCTATCTCCTACTCTCTTCCGTCTGATAGTCCAGTACTGTTCCAGCTCAAGCCATTGAATCTATCTCTCGTACCAGGGTATGTCGGACTGGTTAACAAGCGTTAGGCCATCAATCTCTTGACCTAGAAAACGCTCACCGACGTCCTTAAATTTTCTCGGAATATCACTCACGTAGAAATGCCTGAACACTCGACCGCCGCTGTCGGCCTCCATATCCTTTTCTTTAAGAATTGTGATGACCTCGTTGGCGGCCTCTTCTCCTGAATCTACAAGCGTGACCTCGTTCCCAACGGCATCCTGAATCACCCGGCGAAGTACGGGGTAATGCGTACAGCCTAGGACCAATACGTCCGCACCCGCATGTATCAGTCCCTCCAGATATTCGTTCGCGATCATTTTTGCCACCGGGTGAACTATCCATCCCTCTTCGGCAAGTGGAACAAACAGCGGACACGCCCTGGAATGAACTTTCACCGTCGGGTCCAGGGCGGCAATTGCCTTCTCATACGCACAGCTCTCGACGGTTCCGACCGTTCCTATGACGCCAACTACCTTCTTCTTGCTCAGATGCACGGCGGCCCTGGCACTCGAATCTATAACTCCAACTATCGGCACGTCAAAAGCACCCCTCAGCTCTTCCAGTGCAACTGCCGAAACTGTGTTGCAAGCAACGACAATAAGCTTCACGCCACGATTTAGTAGGAATTTTGTATTTTCGAACGCAAATCGTCTCACTGTCTCGACCGACTTCGAACCGTACGGAACGCGGGCGGTGTCACCAAAGTAAACGATGCTCTCGTTCCGGAGCCTGGAGATCAAATGTCTGACTACTGTGAGGCCTCCGATTCCAGAATCAAAAATACCTATTGGTGAACTCATCTACAGCTCCTTGCCGTTCGGATCATCCGACCTGCGCTTTGCCACCGGGACCCTCGGTGCGGCACCTCGCGCCATGACGACGACCTTGCCAGGCTTATTGCCAATCATACACGCTTAGAGGTTCGGTCAAATCGTAGTGGCCGCCAATCGAATCAACACAACTTCCCTCCACCAGTATCTGCACACGGGTAACATCAGGGAAATTCGCCGAGACCGTGCGGACTATCGAAGCCACGATTAGATACTCTTCGGTCGAACCTCCAGTGAAATCACTCTTTAGTTCTCTTGAGAAATCCACGTAGGCTGTTCTCTCTGCCGTGTAAGCACTCCTTATCTGAGTCCCGGAAGGCAGCGTGCTAATCCCCTTGCCTGCAGGACCCGCAACAAGCTCTCTCATGATACTTGCGAGCAGCGCCGAAGGCTCGGAAGAGGCCATGATGTCTCGCGTGGCCTCGACTAGTTCGGTCCCGTCTTCCGAACCAAAATATAAGAGCACTGCCTTTGTTCCGACTTCGACTTCTTCGGATGGCTTCGTTGCAGTTTCGGTGGGCTTCTCGACGCCGGGCCTGCGTTTGGAGAGAGTGACTATTAGAATTATGGCCAGAAGGCACACGATTATGAAAATCACAAGGTTGAACCTTTTCGATGTTCTTGGCTTGGACGAACCCATACGTGCCTCCGGATTGTTCTTTTGATCTATCTCGGTCCTTCACTCACAAACTGGCCGATGCCTTCGGCAATGGCAGTGGCCATTCTATGTCGGGACGACGAATCCAGCAATAGTGCTTCGTCGCCCGGGTTTGTCAAGAAGCCGCAGTACAGAACCACGGACGGCATGTCGACTCCCTCGAGTGCCACTGCCGGAACTCTGCGCAATCCCAATTCCTTCAAACCCGTGGCGCTGCCAAACCCGTCAGAGATGACCCTGGCGAGAGAAAGGCTCGAGCGAGCATATCGTTCGGAAATGCTCTTCCACGAACCTATTTGAACCCCTCCAATCGCTGGCTCAGAAGCCGGGACCCCCAAGCCGTCCGGGCCCTTGTAGACTTCCAGGCAGTAGCCGCTAGCTTTGGGGGAAGGGTAACCATCGCAATGTATGCTCACAAAAATGTGGCCGTTTGCTGCGTTGGCCTTTGCGGCCCTCTCCTCCGGGGTATGTTCGGAGTCGTCTTCTCTTGTCAGTACGACGTCAAGCGTCCCAGACTTTGCCAGGATGCCTCTTATGTCCCTGGCAATATCGAGGTTCACTTGCTTTTCGATTGCCCCGCTCTTGCCCTTCACGCCCTCCTCGGAGCCTCCGTGACCGGGGTCAATCACCACCACCCGATACGTGCCGTGAGGTAACTCACCTCCAAATGGAGCAAAACCCACCGCACGCATCTGTGATTCGGACGAAGTAAAACCGACGACCACCCTTTCAGGCTGAACCTCACGTTTAAGACTGTATCCGGCAGTGTGAGGGTCCAACGTGATTCGAAGTTCGAGTCCCTCCGCGCTCTGGTTGGCCAGAAGCTGTTTGACAAGACCAGCCTTGTTGGACGAAGGCTTTCCGGAGACAGAGGCGTTCTCGAGCAGGATGACAAAAGACTCCTTGGAAAGTGAGACCGGTGAGTACTCCACTTTTTCCGGGCCTTCGATCGTGAGATATGTGACCTCACCTGCCGCTTCGAGCTTAATCCTCACCGGTACGACGCCTTCCCGCAAAAGAGAAAGAGTCTTGGCGCCGGCGTCCCACGCGACTTTCTTCTGCAAGAACTGAGGCGCGATTTCAACAAAAAAATCCACAGGAACATAGGGCACGCCTTTGACGAAAAGGACCGGCGCTCTGAGAACAAACGTTTGATCCCCCACGGCAACGACGGGGCTTCCTACGGTAAAACGGATCCTCTTACCTTCGACGTTGAGGACAGCCTTCCTCGTTTCAAGTTTCCAGAATTTCGTTGCGTTCAAAAGCAGAGCAGCATCGTTTATGGAGACATAGTCCTTACCCTGTATCCTTGTCGACCTGCGTGAGTCCGCAGCGACGGAAAAAGACCCAAGACCCAGAAAGACAGCGATAAGCAAGACGGAGACGATAGCAACGATGGCAGATCTGTTCATAGTGTCGTTGGGCCTTGTGGTCGTACCGTTATCCGGTCGGCCGAAACGTGATTCAATCTTGTGACTGCGGTGTCAGACTACGCGACCGGAATCTCATTCGGTCCTCTGGTCACGTCTTCTTCCCTTGAGCGCCCTTTCCATTTCGCGTTCGTGCTCCCTTCGGGCGATGCTTTCTCGTTTGTCGTACTTTTTCTTGCCCTTCACAAGTGCGAGCTCCACCTTGGCATGTTTTCCCTTGAAATATACGCTCAATGGCACAAGCGTAAGGCCTCTTTCGTTGATTTTTCCGGCCAATCTGCGAATTTCTTGCTTGTTGAGCAACAATTTCCGTGTTCGCAAGGGATCGTGATTGAAGTGGCTCGCTTCATCGTAGGGATTTATATGCATGTTGTGTAGGAAGACCTCTCCGCCATCAACCGTGGCATAACCGTCCTTGATATTGGCTTTGGCGTCTCGTAGCGACTTCACTTCGCTACCTACTAAAGCTATTCCAGCCTCAATGGTCTCGAGGATAGAATAGAGATAGCGTGCCTTACGGTTTGTGCAAACTTGTTTGACTTCTGCTTCTGGACACATCGTGAGATTGATAACAGAAGGGCCCACGGTTTTCAACAGGATATCGTTGCATTCACACGCCAGTGTGCTACCATTTTCCCGCAAGAGAGGTTCATGCGAAGCTAGAGAGTCACAGCAGGAAGAGCGTGCGGAAGTGGCGGAATTGGCAGACGCGCTGGGTTCAGGGTCCAGTGAGGGCAACCTCTTGGGGGTTCAAATCCCCCCTTCCGCACCATTCAATCCTCCGTAAGGTCGACCTGCACAGGAACGAACTGCCCTCGGACCGATCCCGTCCGGGGCAAATGCGATTCGATCCGATCCCAAGTCGAAATGCACGATCCGATCCCGAATCGAAATGCACGATTCCGCGCCCCTTCGGCATTCCGTCCTTATCTTAGTTTTGTGAGTTATTCTGTTACTTGAGGCATCGTCGAACCGGGGCAACTGTGCGTGGCTTTGGTAGTAAAAGAGAGGTTCTTTTTTCTTAGTTCTCGCTTTGCTGCCTCAAGCTGCCTGTCGCTCAACCCATATTTCTTCTTGATCGTCTTCTCGCAGTATCTTCCCTTCCAGTCTCTACCGAACTCTCTAAGAGACGTTCTTTCAACACTACGTGGCGATTTTTCGCCCTCGTTCGTGCCCCGAGGCGTGCCTCCCCTGACAACTCGCCCCTCCGGCTGGGCACAGGACAGGGTCAGAAAGATAAGGAATATCAAGGCAAGGAGCTTCCGCAAGGGTGTACCCCGCTTAGTGCGCCCTTTCACGGGCGCTGCCCGAGACCTCATTGTACGAACAAGGTCTACTTCTGGTGTCACCCACGCTTCCAAAGTCACCCTAGCAGAAATTCAAATCCTGTGCAACTGCCAAAACGGACAGATCATTTGCCTCGGAGGCGGCCCAACCCCCGCGTCGCAAGCTCGCGGCCATCGATTAATGAAAGCGTCCCTACTTTCCAGCTACGGAACTCTCATAGTAGTTCGCAAACAGACTAGATTGATTCTCGCCCACTCGAGAAGGGGCGAAAACCCAGAGAAATCCAGACTATCTGAACAGTGCCTTTATCGCCCCCCAGGGCCTGGCGTCGACGCTGGTTGCACAACCGTTGGCAGCACCAGGAGTCGGAGGGCAACCGGTCCCGAGCGGAGGCTCCGCTCCAGTGTACGGATTGAGTGCGTCGAAAATATACCATTCTTGATCACCGGAGGGTTTCCTTCCCACGGAACGATCTGAACCGCCTGCACCTTTTCCGTAGGCATAGGAATCCGCTTGAAGGCTGTCGATTCCTACGAATTTCCAGAGACGAACGGTGTCTCCTGTGTTGCTGAGGCTCAGCCCGTACGCAGGGTAGCCGTTGGCGCGCTCCCAGGCGTAGGACTGGCTGCCATACACAACCAGGTGGCTTTTCGCGGCGAGAATACCGCACAAACCGTATCTCCAGGTTGTATCGGCGTCACCGATGCGGTATCCGTCGAGAATAGCCGGCAGATCAGAGTCGTTATAAATTTCGACCCACTCATCATCTCTGTAGTTATACACCCCGTCTCCATTCCAGTCCACGGAAGGAGAAGGCATTATCTCGTTGATGACGATTTCGGCTAAAGACAATTCGGGGAAAAGAAAGACGGCGAGTGCAAGAAAGAAGGCAATGCGTTTCATGTTCTCATCCTCCCTTTATCCCAATCACCACACCCTTGCCTTCGAACTGTATCGAGAGAATCTGTAGCTGAAAAGTTGGGGACGTTGTTCCAAGCGCCAGGCGGAACCTGACGGAACCTCGCGGAACCCCGGAGAACGCCTCTCTGAGGGGTGGCCTCGACGGATCCACGTGGCACTCTCCGGCACCCCCTAAGTGGAGCAACCTCGGAGCAGGTTCGCGCAATGGCGTCCTAATGGCGTTCTATGGAATGATCTTGGTTCCAGCCTTGCCTTCGATAGCACGGCTTATTTCATCGCATGAAGCTATTACTACTTCCTTACCACCTCCCTCCAAGAACTCTATGGCGGCCTCGATCTTGGGTCCCATGCTGCCCGGTGGAAATTCGCCTGCCACAAGGTATCTCTTGGCTTCGGCGACCGACATGAGGTCGACGTCATATTGGTCAGGTTTACCAAAACGTATCGCAACCTTGGAAACGGCGGTACCTATGACGAACGCTTCGACGTTCAACACCCTTGCAAGCACGCTCGATGCAAAATCCTTGTCTATGACCGCCTCTACTCCTCTGAGCAGACCTTCAGGAGTCTCCACGACGGGGATTCCACCACCACCAACCCCTATCACAATTTTGCCAGCCTTTACCAGCTCTCGAATGACCTCGGCTTCTACGATTCGTAGCGGTCTTGGTGAAGGCACCACCCTTCTGTAACCTCTTCCGGCATCTTCAACCACCGACCATCCCTTGTCGCTCGCGAGTCTGTTGGCCGTCGACCTGTCATAGAATGGGCCTATTGGCTTGGTGGGGTTTTGAAACGCCGGATCATTAGAATCGACGACCACCTGAGTCACCACCGTAACGACGCTCTTGTTGAGTCCCGCTCTCTTGAGCTCATTGTAGAACACCTGCTGAATCATGTAGCCCAGACCGCCTTGGGAGTCGGCCCCACAGATATCAAGCGGCATGGGCGGTATTATGTCTTTTGCGGCCTCGTTCCGTATCACGATGTTCCCCACAACCGGGCCGTTCCCATGCGTGACAACGAGCTGGGTTCCCTTCTTTATTACGTCGACGAGCTGGGCGACTGTCGAACGCGTCACCTCAATCTGCTCTTCGATTCTGCCAGTCCCGTGCTCGGGGATTATCGCGTTACCGCCAAGAGCAAGGACCATGCTCTTAAAAACACTCAATACAATTCCTCCGTTATCGATATTTGTGATTCTTCATCTTTCCGATTCTACAACGCAAGGCAGCCGCTACAACTTCTCTATAAACTCTTTCATGCGGCTCAGTCCCTTGTTGATGTTCTCGATCGAATTTGCGTACGAGAGCCTCAAATAACCCTTCCCGTATTTCCCAAAGGCAGTGCCGGCGAGAAGGGCGACTCCCTTTTCTTCGAGGAGTCTCGACGCCAGCTCATCGCAATCCATACCTGTTCCCTTGATGTTGGGAAACACGTAGAAGGCGCCCCTGGGGGTTTTGCAGCTTACGCCCCTGATGGAATTAAGACCGCGGACCACCACGTCGCGTCGCTTCTTGAACTCTTTCACCATCTTTATTGATTCGTCTTGGGGACCTGTTATACCAGCAATACCCGCGCGCTGCGTGAAGGAGCAAGTGCACGAAGTGCAGTTTGTCTGTAGCCTGGCCACGTGCTTGGCAAGCGTTTCGTTCATGATGCCGTACCCCAACCGCCAGCCCGTCATTGCATACGTCTTCGAATAACCATCCAATATTATCGTCTTCTCCTGCATCCCGGGGAACGATGCGATGCTTACATGCTCGCCCTCATACAGTATTTTGCAATAGATCTCGTCGGACAGGATAAATAGATTTTTCTTTCTGACGAGGTCGGCGATCTCTCCAAGTTGCTCGCGCTTGAGCACCCCTCCCGTCGGATTCTGAGGAGTGTTCAGAATGATCATCCTCGTGCGTGAAGTGATCTTTTCCTTTAGCTCACCTATGTCGAGTCCGAAGTCGTTCTCTTCTCTCAGGCGTACGGGGACAGGTTTTGCACCGAAGAATTTGATGACCGACTCATAAATCGGAAAACCAGGATTCGGATAAATGGCCTCGTCGCCATCTTCCAGAATTGCGAGGGCCGAGAAAAAGAGAATTGGCTTGGCCCCTGGAGTTATCACCACGTTCTCCGGTGCCACCTTGATGCCTCTGTCTTTGGTGATGAACTGGGCGATCTCCGCTCTGAACTCCGGCAACCCAGGCGACGGGTTATAGTGCGTCCAGCCCTGATTGAGGGCATCGATGGCCGCTTGAGTGATGTTAGCCGGAGTGTTGAAGTCGGGCTCCCCGATCTCGAGGTGCACCACGTCTACTCCCTTGGCCTCGAGCTTCTTTGCCTTGGCCAGAACGTCAAAAGCCGTCTCTGTTCCCAGTCTTTTCATGCGTTTCGCATACATCGCCGACCTCCATCGTAGAAATCAGAATGCAAAATCCACCTGGAGCCCGAGTTCGGATTTCCCGTCATCCTCAGCCGCACGCGTTTCAGTCAGATGAGTCTGCGAGAACTTCGCCTCTGCTCCGAGCCTCTTGCCTCTAACGCCTAACACTAGATACCACCTTACGCCCTCGTCCCAGAGTGGAATCAGAGCCACTCGACCCGGCAGATCCTCTTCGGATTCATACACCCTGGATTCGTAGGACGAAGTATCAAAGTATATCACACGACCCCTGAGGGTGAGCAAGCCTTCTGGAGAGTAGCTAAATCCAGCAAAAACGAGCGAGCCTTTCTCGTTTTCATCAGCCCGAACGGTCGAGAATCTCAGCTTCATCGAGACGGCTTTGCCTGGGGTCCACGAGACGTCCGTGTTAACCGTCTCCCTGGACGAAGTCGAAGAAACTCTCCCGTAAGGATCCGTTGGATCGTTGACTGAGCTATCGTTTTTTGACAGCTTCCCCCTGACCTTGAGCGTGATACCTGTTCCAAAGTCCTGTTCTATTGAACCGGCAGTCTCATAGCCCGATGTGGGGCAGCTCGTCCTACTGGTAGGACGCGGGTGCTGGACTCCATCCATGTAGCCGCTGAGCTTGTACTTTCCGATACGACCTTGAAACCCCACGTAGACTCCCTTTTCATTCCAAGGATTCCCTCCCGAGAAGGAAGAAGCTCGCATGTTGTAGAAATCTGCGTCGTAGGACCTGAAGACGCTCGCAACCCCGAAGCCGTGCATGTCAGAGACCCATCCCAATACGAACGCTTTCCTGCCTCCATTCATGAGCGCGGCTTCTCCGAAAACGTCGATCTGTCCCAGAGAAAGATTCCCGCTGATTCCGCCGACCGAAGCTCTCTTCCCCGCGAAAGAATACGAGTAGGACTCTTCGCTGGGTGATATGGAAGGTTCATAACCAGCAGTGTAGAATGTTCCCTCAAGAGAGAAGTTGTTTGCGTGCTCTGCTTCTGCGTGAAAAGCAAACATCGTTTCTGTCAAAACATCTTTTCCTCTAAGCTCCCAGGCTTCTCTATGATAGCCAGTTTCCGCCAGCGTTCTCACGGTGCCGTCATCATTCAAATACGCGTCGAGTTTACTTCTCGAGAACAAGGTTTCAAACGAAAGCCCCTTACCCTTGAGTTTCGCGTGTGCTCCCCTCAGCGCGCCATTCTCCAGTGTAGAGCGATAGCCATGAACGCCTGCACCGCTTCTGTTTGTTTGAGAAACTGCCTCGTAGCCTCTGTAGAAGCCCTGCGGAGCCCAGAGCACAAGCCCTTGGCCAAACTCTGCCGAGAAATCCCCCATTGACACGGAGGAAAGAAGAGCCTCGCTTCGCACGGTCAAGTATCCTGCCTGGAAGTCACCCAACGTACTCTCCCCTTCATCCTTATCTGTGACATATGCGAGCTCTATTCTCTGGGACGGTCTCGATATTGCGCGCGTGTAGAAATGTACGTCCCTGAACTTCCTCGCAGATGTCTGCCCGACGAGCCTTGCCCTACCCTCGAGCGGAATCCAAAATGGAACACCCTTTGCAGCAATTGTCACGTAAGGAGCGATCTTTTTCAGAAGCTCATAGTCAACGCCTTCTATCACACTCAAGTTAACCAGGGAACGAAAGCGACCCACCTTCTCTCGCAAAGACACAATCTTTCTCGCAATGACTGCAGTCACCCAGGGGAGTTCTGAGATTTCGGCGATTGTCGCAGAATTGAGGTCAATTGGGTTTGCCCTGAGCCTTTCCAGCCTGTCCAAAACGAATTCGGCTTCCACGGACCCGGCCTCGTCACCAATGACGCCCTCGAGCTCGGGGGTTGACACCGCTTGAGACGAGGCTTGTACAGATGATGTCTGCTGGGGCGCTTGTTGAACAGCAGATTCTTGAGATGAATGCTGAGTCGACAGTCCAATTGTCGCATCATCGTCCGATGCCCGCGCTTGCTCAGCCGACACAACAATCATGGCGTCATCGTCTGATGCCCGCACCTGCGTACTCACCGCAGTAAACGTAATCAAGCTCAGCAGGAAAAGACCGATAGTTGGAATCACAAAGGCAGACCGAGCTCGCATCAACTTGCCCCTAACATATTGAAAACAAAGGAATTGCGCCCTCAAGATTCGCAGTGAAATCACAGAACAGAATGATAGCAGTGCGCCTGATGAGCGGCAAGAGATTTCTTTCATCTGGCTCCCTCACTACCTCTGAACGTGAGAGTAATTATGTCTGTCCGACCGAGGACTGAATGAAACGAGGAAGCAGATTCGATTGATAGACGACCAAGGTCTATTGCGAAACCCATGGCGAGCTCCACGGGCACTGTTTGGAGCCCGCATCGCATTCTGATCCCCTTTTGCAGCTCAAACTCCACGCCAGCGTGAACGGAAGATTCTGTTCCCGGCGTCTTACGAATTTCTCCCGCGGCAGTGACGTTTTCTCGGGGCTTAAGGGATACACCAAAGAGAAACGTCGACGGAACCGTGCCTCTGTATGGGTCAGAGGCCGAGCTCGAGGTCAAATTGCCTAAACCAATGCACGCTTCAAGAGATCGAACGGGTCGCGAACGGAGACCGGCGCCGAGGACCAAGAACTTCGTCTGTCCGAGCCCGGCAACCGACATGGAGAACATACCTAGAGAGAGCACTATTCTTGTCGAGGGGAAAGCCTGGTGGGACAGCGAGGCGGAAAGGATCCTCTCTTTGTAGAGGCCCCCTCCTCTTTCGAGAATGCCGAGCGTGGTCATTTTGGTCCGCCATGGAAGGTTCAACAGAACGGTCTTCTGCTCAAGTTCGGGAAGTCCATACGGTGCGGAGTAGCAAATGCTGGCACTCAGGTTCACCGAACCCGGCGGCACCGGTGCGAGAAAATGGAATCCGTAATCCGAGGAACTCCAGCAATCCCCCATTGCCGCGGTTTTTGAATCGACAGCAATTCCTTGGAAAGCCGCCCAGGATTCACCACCGACCACCGGCAGCAACGAGACAGCAAACGCCGTTGAGAAAACAAACAGGCAAAAAAGGACCTGCCTGAGTCGCACTCTCCCGAGTTTTTTCGTGCCGCAGACTTGCTCGTCGTGAACACCGCCGTGCTTTT
>Ga0315291_10011574_pt1 | contig 10748 bp, 7 predicted proteins | sample YL17G12_20_MG_FD_203070 | JGI IMG/M metagenome (GOLD analysis project Ga0315291, IMG submission 203070) | Sediment microbial communities from Yellowstone Lake, YNP, Wyoming, USA - YL17G12_20 | ecosystem: Environmental > Aquatic > Freshwater > Lake > Sediment | place: USA: Wyoming | collected... | reverse complement strand
GATCAAGATCACCGCCGACGATGCCACCAACTCGCTGATCATCGTGGCCTCGCCCAAGGACTACGAGCTGATCAAGCAGGTGATCGCCAAGCTCGACATCCCCCGGCGCCAGGTGTTTGTGGAGGCGGTGCTCCTGGAGGTGTCGGTGACCAAGAGCCGGGACGTGAGGACCAGCCTGCATGCCGGTTCGCCTCTGCCGGAAGAGGGGGTGGTCTTGGGCGCAACTTCCTTGGCCAGCCTGAGTTCCATGACCTTGCTCTCGCAACTGAGCCAGGGCACGGCCCAGCTTCCCTCGGGCATGACCGTGGGCGCGTTCGGGCATCCCATCACCATCGCAGAAGCCGCCGACGGGACCAAGATCCAGATCCCGGGGATAGGCGCGCTGGTGCAGTTGTTGGCCTCCAACTCGGATGTGAACGTGCTCAGCACGCCCACCATCCTGACCACCGACAACAAGGAGGCCGAGATCACGGTGGGCGACAAGATCCCGGTCCCGACCGGCCAGACCATATCCACCGGCGGGCTGTCCTCGGTCAGCGTCTCCCGCGAGGAAGTGGGCATCAAGCTCAGGCTCACGCCTCAGATCAACGAGTCCCGGACCATCCGCATGGACATCTACACCGAGATTTCCAACGCGGTGCCATGCCCGCAGGGCATGGACGTCAACACCCTGGGCGTCTGCACCTCGCTGAAGACCGCGACCACCTCGGTCATCGTCAAGGACGGCCAGACCATCGTGATCGGCGGACTCATATCCGACCGGACCGATTCCTCCGACACGCGGGTGCCCTTCCTCGGCGATATTCCCGTGTTCGGCTGGCTGTTCAAGTCCAAGCACAAAGGCAAGCTCAAGTCGAACCTGATCATCCTTTTGACCCCCCACATCGTGCAGAACGACGAGGACATCGCCCGGGTCCGCGCCCAAATCCGCAAGGATTATAACCAGTTCGTGGAAGAATCGCTGGGCAAGAAGTATCCCAAGTTCGATGAATATTTCGAGCCTCGCTACCAGGAGATTTTCGAGCGCCCGGAAGGCGCGGTCATTGACCTGACCCAGCCGGAGCCGCAAGTGGCGCCGGGTGCCACCATCCAGAAACCGGCGGCCCCGCCCCCGGCCGAAACCGACCTCTTCAAGCTCTGGTCGCCGGAGGCTCCCGCGGCCCAGCCGGGCGCCACCGCTCCGGCGCCCACCTCTCCACCGGCCGTCGTCGGGCCGCAACCCGGAGCCACGGTCAGCCCCGTGCCGGCCAAGCCCGAGCAGGGGGCCACGCCGCAAGCCAACCCGCCCCAAGCGCAGCCGTCCCTTCAACCCGGGGCCACCGTGGCTCCTCCATCGGTGCAGCCACAACCTGGCGTCACGGTTAAGGCCGTGCCTTCGCCGCAGCCGGGTTCCACCGTGGCTCCTGCGCCGGCCCAGCCGCAACCCGGCGGGACGGAGAAGCCTTCGCCGCAGCCGGGTTCCACCGTGGCTCCTGCGCCGGCCCAGCCGCAACCCGGCGGGACGGAGAAGCCATCGCCGCAGCCGGGGGCTACGGTGGCTCCTGCGCCGGCCCAGCCGCAACCCGGCGGGACTGAAAAGGCGGAGCCGCCTCCGGAGAAACCCTCGCCGCAACCGGGGGCTACGGTGGCTCCTGCGCCGGCCCAGCCGCAACCCGGCGGGACCGAAGGGGGAGAACCGCCGCAGAAGCCGCTGCCGTCGGAGTGAGAAGAATCGAATGCGCGCGAACTCTAAATATTTGGGCGAGTTGCTCCTGGAAAAGGGCCTGATCACCGAGGAACAGTTGGTGAAGGGCCTGGAGGCGCAGAAGGAGAAGGAAGGCCGGCTGGGCGAGATTCTCTGCCAGCAGAAAGCGCTGGGGGAGGAAGCGTGCTTGCAGGCCTTGAGCGAACAGCTCCAGGTCCCTTTTGAGGCTCACCTCGAGCAAATCGAGCTGGACCTGGAGCTGATCAAGAACGTCCCGATCAATTTTGCCAAGCAATACGAGCTGCTGCCGGTTTCCCGTGAGGGCAACCGGGTGCGGGTGGCCACCAGCGATCCCTTGAATCTCTACCCGTTGCAGGACCTGGGCCGGCTGCTTTCGGCCGAGGTGGAGCCGGTGCTGGCCGCGGGCCGGAGCATCATCGCCGCGATCAACCGGGTGTATGACCGGGCCTCGAGCACAGCCGAGGGAGTGATGGGGGATTTGGAGGAAGGGATGAGCGGGCTGGATGCCTTGACCCAGGGCCTGGAGGAGCCGGAGGACTTGCTGGACGTTTCGGACGAGGCGCCGATCATCCGGCTGGTGAACTCGCTCCTGTTCCAGGCGGTGAAGGAGCGGGCTTCGGACATCCACATCGAGCCGTTCGAAAAGGACCTGATGGTGCGTTTCCGGATAGACGGGGTGCTCTACGAGGTCATCCGGCCGCCCAAGCGGTTCCAGAACTCGATCGCGTCCCGGATCAAGATCATGGGGGGGTTGAACATCGCGGAGAAGCGGCTGCCCCAGGACGGCCGCATCCAGATCAAGATCGCGGGCAAAGACATTGACATTCGGCTCTCCACCGTGCCCATCGCCCACGGCGAGCGGATCGTGATGCGGCTCTTGGACCGGGAATCGGTCATGCTCGACCTGGAGCAGATCGGCTTCTCGCCCGACAACCTGGAAGTGTTCAACGAGCTGATCCGTTACACCCACGGCATTATCCTGGTCACCGGGCCGACCGGCTCCGGCAAGACCACCACCCTCTATGGGGCGCTCCAGAAGATCAACTCGCCGGACAAGAACATCATCACCATCGAGGACCCGGTCGAATACCAGTTGCACGGCATCGGCCAGATCCAGGTCAACCCCAAGATCAACCTGACTTTTTCCAATGGGTTGCGCTCCATCGTCCGCCAGGACCCGGACGTGATCCTGGTCGGCGAGATCCGCGACAGGGAGACCGCGGAGATCGCGGTCCAGGCCTCGCTCACCGGCCACCTGGTCTTTTCCACCCTCCACACCAACGACGCCGCCGGCTCGGTCACCCGCCTGGTGGAAATGGGGGTGGAACCCTTCCTGATTTCCTCCTCCCTGCTCGCCATCCTCGCCCAGCGGCTGGTGCGGGTGCTCTGTCCCGCCTGCCGGCAGCCGGAGGCGCCGGCGCCCGAGTTCTTGAAAGACCTGGGCCTGGAAGAGAAAGCGAAGGGCGCCGCCTTTTACCGTCCGGGAGGCTGTCCCAAGTGCCTGAACACCGGGTTCATGGGCCGGACCGCGATCTACGAGCTGCTGGTGGTGGGCGACGAGATCCGGGAGTTGATCAACCGCAACGCCGACTCGACCGAGATCAAGCGCAAGGCGCGCAGCCGGGGCATGCTCTCCCTGCGGGAGGACGCCGCCCGCAAGGCGATGGCGGGGGTGACTTCCATCTCGGAAATTGTGCGGGTGACCCAGGAAGACATCCTCTGAAGAATTTTGGATTTTAGATTTGCGATTTTGGATTAGCCGAAGGACTTCAGCTTTCAATCCAAAATCCAAAATAGAAAGATGCCGGTCTTCCAATACAAGGGGCTTAACGCCCAGGACAAGAAGGTTTCGGGCATCGTGGACGCCGAGAGTCCGAAATCGGCCCGCCAGAAACTGCGCAAGCTCCAGGTCTACCCCACCGAACTGGTGGAGACGACCGAGATCCAGCGGACCGGGGGCGGGGGCTGGCGCCTTTCCTTGGGCAGCGGGGTCAAGCCGCTCGAGCTCTCGGTGCTCACCCGGCAGCTTTCCACCCTGGCGGGCGCGGGCCTGCCCCTGGTCCGTTGCATCTCCGCCCTCACCGATCAGGCGGATAACCCCACGCTGCGCAACGTCCTGGCCGAGGTGCGGGAGGCGGTAAACGAGGGCAGCTCGCTGGCCGACGCCCTCGGCCGCTACCCCCGGATCTTTTCCGACCTCTACGTGAACATGATCCGGGCCGGCGAGCAGGCGGGCGCGCTCGAGATCGTGCTCAAGCGGCTGGCCGACTTCACCGAGAGCCAGGCCGACCTCCGCAACAAAGTGCTGTATGCCACGCTCTACCCCGCGGTGATCCTGGCGGTCAGCTTTGCCGTGATCTTTGTCATGTTCTGGAAGGTCATCCCCCGGATCGTCATCCTCTTCGAGCAGACCCACCAGGCCCTGCCCCTGCTCACCCGGATCATGATCGCGCTTTCCGGGCTCGTGCAAAACTGGTGGTGGCTGATTTTGATGGTCCTGGTCGGCGCCGGCATCAGCGCCCAGCGCTACCTGCGGACCCCGGCGGGCCGGGAGTGGTTTGACGAGAACCTGCTCCGGGTCCCGGTCTTCGGCGACCTGGCCCGGAAGATGGCGGTCTCCCGCTTCGCCAAGACGCTCGGCACCCTGCTGATGAGCGGGATCCCCCTGCTCCGCGGCCTGGAAATTGTGGAGAAGGTGGTCAACAACACCGTGCTCGCCCGGGCCATTGAAACCGCCCGCTCCAATATCACCGAGGGCGCCAACATCGCCGACCCCCTGCGCCAGAGCGGGGTGTTTCCGCCTTTCGTCATCCAGATGATCGCCTCCGGCGAGCAGTCGGGCGACCTGGAGTTCATGCTGGAAAAGGCCTCCGAGGCCTTTGACCGGGAGGTGATGGCCGCCATCGCCGGGATCATGGCCTTGGTCGAGCCGGTGATGATCCTGGGCCTGGCCATGGTGGTGGGATTGATCATCCTGTCGTTCCTGGTTCCCATTTTGAACCTGGCGCAAGGTTTGGGCTAGTTAAAGGAGGTTGTGGACTATGGAGGAACGCAAGCGTCGTCGGCAAAGGGAAGAGGCTTTTACCCTGATCGAGATCATGGTGGTGATCATGATCATCGGCTTGCTGGTGGGCGTGGTGGGAATTAACGTCATGAACTCGTATCGCAAAGCCGAGCGCAAGGCCGCCGCGGCCCAGATCAGCAATTTCGAGGCCGCGCTCGACACCTACCGGATGGACTGCGGCCGCTACCCCAGCCCGGACCAGGGCTTGGCCGCGCTGGCGCAATCGCCCGGCGGGGGCAGCCCCTGCCGCAACTACCCGCCCGGCGGCTACCTCAAGGGCAAGCTGCCCAATGACCCCTGGGGCAATCCTTACGTGTTCATGAGCCCGGGGCCGAACGGGGAGGTTTACAGTGTGGAGTCCTATGGGGCCGACGGCATGGACGGCGGCGAGGGCGAGAACGCCGACATCGAGAGCTGGAACTTGAGTGAGACGCAATGAACGAGCTCGCCGGCCGGCCTTCTTTCCGCCTGGTCACGGCTCCATGCGGCGAGGGCGCATTCCGTTCGAACCGACGAGCATGAGTGACCGAACCCCAAAATCCGGCTTTACCCTGCTGGAGCTGCTGGCGGTGATCATGGTGATCGGGGTGATCCTGGGCCTGGCGCTGCCGCGGGTCTCGAGCCTGGGCCGGGCCGAGCTGCGCGCGAGCGCGCGGCGCTTGAGCGGGACCATCCGCCTGGGCTATCACCTGGCCGTGCTCAACAAGAAGAACTACCGGCTGCTCTTGGACCTGGAGCAGCAGACCTACCAGATCGAGGAGCGGATGGGAGACGAGTATGTGCCGGTCCAGAGCGAGCTTTTACAGCCCCGGGTCTTGCCCGAGGGAGTTTGGATCCGGGGGATCCAGATCGCCGACCGCGAGTGCGAGAACCAGTGCCTCAAGGAATACATCTATTTCAGCCCCTACGGCTACGTGGAAGAGGCCGCGATCTACCTCTGCGACGACGATGAGCAAAACGGCTACACCCTGCTCACCCAGCCCATGATCGGCAAGGTGGTCATCAAGGACGGTTATGTCCCCCTGCCCCGCGAAAAAACCCGCCATTAAGCCCGCTCCGGCCGAGCCCGGGCGCGCGGCCAGATCCGGGTTCACCCTGCTCGAGGTGATGGTGGCCATGGCCATCCTGGCCCTGTGCCTGGTCCCGCTCCTGGGCGCGATCACCCAGGCGATGCGGGCCACCTTCCGGATCGAGCGGATCACCGAGGCGAGCGAGCTTGCCCAGAACAAGCTGGTCCAGATTGAAATGGAGACCCTGCCCGACGCCGAGGGCACCGAAGAAGGCGAGTTCGATCCGCCTTATGAAAATTACTCCTGGCGGGCGGAATACGTGAAGCGGCCGGAGATGCAGCTTTTGGAAGACCAAATCGACAACCTCAAGGCCATGGAGGTGCACCTGTCGGTGATCTGGACAGAGGGCGAGACCGAGCAGGAGGTCACCTTCACCACCCTGTTGATGCAATGAACGACCGCGGCTCGACTGCCTTCGATTATCTCAGGCTCCGAGCCTGCCGAGGAGAGCTCGCCGAAGGCGGCTTCACCCTGCTGGAAGTGCTGGTGGCGCTGAGCCTGACCGTGCTGGCGCTCAGCCTGGCCGCCATGAGCTTGACCTCGGCGCTCACCGCCTACGAACGGGCCGCGGCCCACCTCGAGCTGATCCAGACCGAGCGCGAGACCCTGAGCCACGTCCAGAGGAGCCTGTCGGTCAGTTACCTCTCGCCCTACTCCTCCACCGGGCTGGAAGAGGAGTGGGAAACCTTTGACATTGACAATTCGGCCAAGCCCTATGACGCGCTGACCTTCTCCTCGCTCGCCCACCGCACCCACCGGGTCAACGCCAAGGAGTCGGACCTGGCGGTGATGACCCTCTTCGTCCGCCGGGAAGAGGAAAGCGAGGGCCTGGAGAAACGCTACGTTCTGCTCAAGCGCGAAGGCGGCGCCATGAACGACCGCTTCGAGGTGACCGGCGGCGTGGTCTTCACCCTGGCCGAGGGGGTGACCCGCTTGAGCTTCGACTACCTGTCCCCGGACGGCGAGGTCGTCCACGAATGGCGGCTTGTGGACAAGGGCCGGCAATTGCCCTGCGCGGTGGTGGTCAAGCTGGGCCTGAAGAATGAAGCGCTGGAAGAACGCCGGAGCTGCATGGTGGTGCCCCTGCTCCTGTCCCCCTTGAAATGCAGCTTTGAAGAAGGCACCCTGGATTCCCTATGCGAAGAATAGCGCCCGCGAATTCCGAGCGCGGAGTGGCCCTGGTGGTGGTCTTGCTCCTGGTCGCCATGGTCGCGGCCCTGGCCAGTGAAATGATCTATGAGAGCCGCATCCAGATGGCCCTGGCCCGCAACTACCAGGACCACCTCCGGGCCCGCTACGTGGCCAAGGCGGGTTTCAACATCGCCCGCGGCCTGCTCACCCATACCATTCCCTTTGAAAGCAACCGGGTCATGTTCCAGAACGACTTCATCAACCTGTTCCGCTGCCAATGTCTGAGCCTGGTCCCGGAAGGAAGCCTGGGCCTGACCGAGGAACAGAGCCGGGAGCAGGCCGAGAAGCCGCCCCAGGAGCTGGAGGGCTGCGGCCTGTGGAAGCTGGCCATCGCCTATCCGATCGAAGACGACCTGCTCGACCTGTCTTTGACCGACGAACAGACCCGGCTGAACCTCAACGCCCTGGTGACCCCGTCGGTGAGCGAAGAAGGCGGCGCGCGGGAAGATCCCAAGCAGGCCTTTCGCGGGGTCTTGCGCACCCTCTTTTTGTATCAGGCCAACCGCCACCAGCTTACCCTGACCGAAGCGGAGGCGGACGCGATCCTGGACTACCTGGCGGACTGGCTGGACTACGGCGTCGCGGGCGACGAGTCTGACTCGGATAACACCCTGACCTTTGAGGACGGCGACCGGATTTACTCCAATAAGAACGGGCCGCTGGATACGCTGGACGAACTGCGGATGATCCCGGGCATGACCGACGACCTGTTCTACGCGGTGCGGGATTACCTGACCGTCTATCCCATCAAGACCCCGCCCCGGACGTTTTCCAGCCAGGTGAACCTGAACCTGGCCAGCCAGGAGGTTCTGCTCGCCCTGATCTGCGGCACCACCGAGGGCGTCTGCGACTTCGACAAGGTGATGTCCCAGGTTTTGGGATTCATCCAGGCTGGGTTCGGCGAAAACGGGTTCATCAAAGACCGGCTGGACATACCCTTCTCGATCAAATCCTCCTACCAGCTTCAGCCCGGAGCCGCCTTTCGATACTATCGGATCGTCTCTTCCGGCGTCACCGAGAGCGGAGTGGTCGCCACCATCCAGGCGGTGGTGAGAGTGGGCGGGGACCAGCAGAAAGTGGCTATCCTTTACTGGTCTGAAGATTGAGACCGGACCGCGGCCGAGCCATTGGGTGTCCCCCAATTACAGGGACACCTTATACCATATACCATTTTTTCTTGGTAGTGCAACAAACCTAAAATTAAAATGGGCGCGAATCCCATCGCGCCCTGCGAATTGGCGCGGCTTCGGGCGGGTTTGGATACCTGCACCGAGCACGGTGGCCGTTTGAATCTTGCGCCCGCCTCTGCTAAATTGACGCCATGCCCAAAATGACCCCCATGCTCCAGCAGTATCTCCAGATCAAGCAGCAATACCCGGACTGCATCCTCTTTTACCGGATGGGCGATTTTTACGAGATGTTTTTCGAGGACGCGGAAAAGGCGAGCAAGGCGCTGGAGATCGTGCTCACCAGCCGCTCGAAGGGGCTGGACGAGTCGGTGCCGCTGTGCGGGGTGCCCTACCACTCGGCCGACGCCTACCTGGCGCGGCTGTTGGAGCAGGGCTTCAAGGTGGCGATCTGCGAGCAGGTGGAAGACCCGGAGAAGGCCAAGGGCATCGTGCGCCGCTCGGTCACCCGGGTGGTCACGCCCGGCACCTCGCTCGGTCCCCAGAACCTCCCGGCCAAGGGCAACCGCTACCTCCTCGCCCTCGCCCGGCACGGCCGGCAGAGCTTCGGGCTCGCCTTCCTCGATTTCTCCACCGGCGAGTTCCGCGCCAGCCAGTTCGAGCGGCTGGACGAGCTGCTGGACGAAGTGGCCCGGCTCGACCCGGCCGAGGTTTTGCTGGCCCGCTCGCTCCTGGAGGAACCCGACTTCGCGCCGCGCTTCAACCTCTATCTCGCCGACCGGGAAGAGGCGGCGGTGAACCATCCGCCCGAGTTTGCCTTTGAGCGGGAGGAGGCCGAGCGGGCGCTGCGCGAGCACTTCCGGGTCGAGAACCTCGAGGGCTTCGGGCTTACGGGCTATCCCGCGGCGGTGTCGGCCGCCGGCGGCCTGCTCCGCTACTTGCAGGACACCCAGGCCGCGGCCGGCGAGGCGCCTTTTGCCGAGCACGGGGGGGCCGAGCCGATCTCGCTGCCCCACCCGCTCGCCCACATCACCGACCTCACCTATTACACCTCCCGCGACTACCTGGCGCTGGACGAGACCACCAAGCGCAACCTCGAACTGGTCCGCACGCTCCGCGACAACAAGACCCAAGGCTCGCTCTTCTCGCTCCTCGACCACACCGTCACCCCCATGGGCGGCCGCCTGCTCCTCTCCTGGCTCACCCACCCGCTCCTCGAACTCGCCGCCATCGCCGCCCGGCTCGACGCGGTCGAGTTCGCCACCGCGGACCACGCCTTCCGCCTCGACCTCCGCGACCTCCTCGCCCGGCTCGCCGACCTCGAACGCCTGGCCGGCCGCATCTCCACCCAGAGCGCCAACGCCCGCGACCTCCTCGCCGGCCGGGAGACGCTGAAACTGGTGCCCAAGATCCAGGGCCGGCTCCGCGAGCTCGAGCCCGCGCTCTTCTCGGAGATCCGCGACCGGCTGGCCCCGCTCCCCGAGCTGGTGGGGCTTCTCGACCGGGGGCTCCAGGACGAGCCGCCCGCGGCCCTGCGCGAAGGCGGCCTGATCAAGCCCGGCTTCAATGCAGAACTGGATGAGCTGACTTTGATCCAGAAGGACGGCAAGGCCTGGATCGCGCGGCTGGAGGCGACCGAGAAAAAGCGCACCGGCATCGGGAGCCTCAAGGTGCGCTACAACCAGGTCTTCGGCTACTACCTGGAGGTGACCAAGGCGCACCTGAAATCGGTGCCGGCGGACTACCTGCGCAAGCAGACCTTGGTCAACGCCGAGCGCTTCATCACGCCCGAGCTCAAGGAGATGGAGGCCAAGGTGCTGGGCGCGGAGGAGCGGATCCAGAAGCTCCACTACGAGCTTTTCTGCGGACTCCGCGAGCGGGCCGCGGCCGAGACCGAGCGGCTGCAAGCCGACGCCCGGGAGCTGGCCCGGCTCGACGCGATCCTGGCCCTGGCCGAGCTGGCCGCGCGCAAGGACTACGTGCGCCCGGAGGTGAACGACGGCGAGGCCATCGAGATCAAGGCCGGCCGGCATCCGGTGATCGAGGAGCTGTTCAAGAAGGAGCGCTTTATTCCCAATGATATTTACCTGGACTGCGCCGACCACCAGGTCCTGATCATCACCGGGCCGAACATGGCCGGCAAATCCACCGTGCTCCGCCAGACCGCGCTGATCGTGCTCCTCGCGCAAATGGGCAGCTTCGTGCCCGCGGACGCGGCCCGGATCGGGGTCTGCGACCGCATCTTCACCCGGGTCGGCGCCGCCGACATCCTGAGCAAGGGCATGAGCACCTTCATGGTGGAGATGACCGAGACCGCGAATATCCTCCGCTACGCCACCCGCAAGAGCCTGATCCTGCTCGACGAGATCGGACGGGGCACTTCCACCTTCGACGGCCTCTCCATCGCCTGGGCCGTGGCCGAGTATCTCCACGACCACCCGGACAAGCGCGCCAAGACCATGTTTGCCACCCATTACCACGAGCTGGTGGATTTGGCCGAGACCAAGCCCCGGGTCAAGAACTACAACATCGCGGTGAAAGAGTGGAACGGCCAGGTGATCTTTTTAAGGAAGCTCCAGCCCGGGGGCACC
>Ga0315291_10011573_pt1 | contig 10749 bp, 8 predicted proteins | sample YL17G12_20_MG_FD_203070 | JGI IMG/M metagenome (GOLD analysis project Ga0315291, IMG submission 203070) | Sediment microbial communities from Yellowstone Lake, YNP, Wyoming, USA - YL17G12_20 | ecosystem: Environmental > Aquatic > Freshwater > Lake > Sediment | place: USA: Wyoming | collected... | reverse complement strand
TCGGCGTACGATTCTCCGACCTGGATGAGCGAAGCGAAGTGAAGGACGGCGGCGATGTCCCGCCCCTTGAAGACCTCCCGGACGGCGCCGCGATCCAGAAGATCGCCCGTGACAAGCTCCGCGTCCGGGACGAACTCCCGCCGGCCGGCCGAGAGATTGTCGAAAACGACGACCTCGAATCCCTGCCGGATCAGGGCTTTGACCGTGTGCGATCCGATATATCCGGCGCCGCCGGTGACGAGGACGGTCGTCATGCCTTCTCCTTTGTACCCGCGGCGGCGCGGACCAAGCGGCGGGCGGCCCGGAGAGCTTGGGCTTTCGTCTCGAACTCGCCGTCGAGCTGGCGCCGGTAGAGATCCTTGAGGAGCGCCCCCATCCCCGGCCCGGCCGGGACGCCGAGAGCGAGCAGGTCCCGGCCTTGGAGGAGCGGCTTGATCGTTTCTTTGGTAACGTTGAGCTCCTCGAACTTGCCCAGGAGCCAGCGGGCTTGGCGGTCGAGCCCGGCGGCGAGGCGTTCGCGCCGCCCCGCCCGGTCGGCGGCGTCGAGGCAGGCGACGAGCTCGATCTCGCCGAACGCGTCCGCGGCGAGCCGATTGAAGGCCTTCTTGGTGAGGGAGGCGCGATTCTGCCAGAGCTCCGAGGCCCGATGGTGGGTCCGGATGAGCATCAGGGCCGTCTTGTCGACATCCACCCCGTTCCAGGAAAAGATCTTAAGCCGGTGGAAGGCCTTGCGGGCGATCCGCTCGCCGGCGATGTCGTGGCCGGCGCTCGTGACCGCCATCCGGCCGCGCTTGAACTCCCAGTGGGTCGTCTCGGCCTTGCCCGCGTCGTGGAAGAGGGCGGCGAGGAGCAGAGCCAGCGTTTTCGCCGGCGGGAGGCCGGAGAGGCCGGCCAGGCGGCGGGCCTGGTCCACGGTGAGGATCGTATGACTCCAGACGGTGTGATGGCCGAAGGCGTCTTTTTCGGGGTGGAAGATCGAGTCCTGGATAACGAGGGTCAGGGCGTAGAGCTCGGGGAAGAGTTGGCGCAAGGCCCCGAGCTTGAACAGCTCGTCGAGGCCGCGCGACGGCCGGGGCGAATGAAGAAGGATCTTGATGAGCTCCTCGGTCACCCGCTCGACGCTGAGGCCGTCGAGGGCGATGTCCTTGGCGATGGGGTAGATCGCCGGGTCGATCTTATACCTCAGGACCGAGGCGAACCGGGCGGCCCTCAGGACCCGGAGCGGGTCCTCGGGAAACGCGGCTGGATTGGTCAGGCGGATTTTCCGGGACCGGATGTCGCCCGCTCCGCCGAACGGATCGACGAGGACGCCATCGGAGAGGCGGAGGGCGATCGAATTGCAACGGAAGTCGCGGCGCCGGAGGTCCTCTTCGACCGGGAGGAAAGGGTCGGCCTGAACGACGATGTCCTTGTGGCTTCGAGTTCCTCGGACGGTTTCGCCCTTGGCCCGGTCGGTCCGGGGGAGGGCGATGTCATAGGTCTTGCCCCGGAGGGTGAACTTGATGACCCCGAAGCTGCGGCCGACGAGGTCCACTTTGCCGTGGGGCTTGAGCGCCCGAACGATCTCGTCGAGGGGACGGCGGGCGATGAGGATGTCCACATCGCCCGAGGCGATCCCGCGGAGCCGGTCTCGAACGAAGCCGCCGACGGCATAGACGTCGCCGCCGAAGAGCCCGACGAGCAGGCCCTTGTCCGAAAAATCCGCCTCGAGATGTTTCACGCCCGTTATTATATGGGATTTTTGGCTCCGGATGATACCGGGCGGCGAGGGAGGCCGTCCTGTTTGACTTGGGGCGGGGCGTCCGCTAGAATGAACGTCCGCGCGGTTCCATGGAAAAAATCGGCAAATACACGATCATATCCCAATTGGGCGCCGGGGGGATGGGCGTCATCTACAAGGCTCTCGACCCCGACATCAACCGCGAGGTCGCGATCAAGACGATCCGCAACGACCTTTTCGCCGAGGGCGCCCAGCGGGAGAAGCTCCTCCGCCAGTTCATGATCGAAGCCCAGGCCGCGGGCCGCCTCGCCCATCCCAACATCGCCACGATCTACGAGGTCGGCCGTCAAGGCGACGTGACCTATATCGTCATGCAGTTCATCGCCGGCAAGAGCCTGCGCAAAGTCCTCGAGCCGGGCAAAAAGTTCACGGCCGAGGAAGCGGTGGACCTCCTCCTGCCGATCTGCCAGGCCCTCGATTATGCCCACCGCAACGGGATCGTCCACCGCGACATCAAGCCCGATAACATCCTGATCGACGAGTCCGGCCGGCCGGTCCTGGTCGATTTCGGCATCGCCACGATGGAGTCGGTGAACGTGACCCGGACGCGCCTGACCTCGGCGACGCCGGCCTACATGTCGCCCGAGCAGATCCTCGAAGGCGAGGTCGACCAGCGGACCGATATCTTCTCCCTCGGAATCATCCTTTACGAGCTCCTGACCGGGCGGCGGCCGTTTTCGGGGGACAACGTCCCCTCGCTCCTCAACCGGATCGTCAACGAGATGCCGGCGCGCCTCGATCCGGGAAACTCTAATCCCCCCGAGGGGCTCGAGGCCGTCATCCAGAAGGCCATCGCTAAAAAACCCGCCGACCGGTACCCGTCGTGCGCCGATATGGCCGCGGCCATGGAGGAGGCGACCGGGGCGATGGAGCAGACGGCCTTTGTCCGCGACCTCCGGACCACCAAGGTCCCGACCAAGGCCGCGACCAAACGCCGGCCGAAAGGCTGGACGGCCTCGGTTCGGCGCAACAAGGCTAAGATCGCGGTCGTCGCCGGAATGATCGTCTGCGCGGCGGCCGCCGGCCTTCTCCTGTGGAAGAGCGTCCTTGCCCCGGCCCCGACCTACGAAGCCCTGGTGGCCATCCAGCCCTTCCAATATAAGACCAACGACATCCCCAAAAATCTGGTCGAATACGCCCTCGACCGGTCGCTCTCGGCGGCGACGCCGCTCCCCGTCTTCGTCCAGCGCGAGCGGGGCTTCTGGGACCGCAAATCGGGAGGGAAGAACGCCGGCCGCCGGGCGCCGCGCCTGGAGATCGGGGGGACGGTCGTCCCCACGATCACGGGGTTCGAAATCGATCTGGCCGTCTCGTATCTGGGAAAGAAGCGGGCCCGGACGTTTTCGGTCAAAGGTCCCCTCGACCTCGTCTCTTCGAAAGTCAACGAGATGCTGGAGTTCATCGCCGTCCCGACAGGCGGCGAGGTCGGCAAGATCGACCGGGACCGGACCTTCGCCCAAATCGCCACTTCCAACTGGGACGCCCTGAGCCATTTCCTGAAGGGGCAGGATGCCTGGGACAAGCTCGGTTCCGACGCGGCCAAAAGCGAGTTTCTGACCGCCTTGGAGAACGATCCCGACTTCGCCCTGGCCCGGATGAAAATGGCCGAGGTCCAGCTCTTCCGGGGAGACCGGGAGGATGCCCGCGCTTCCTGCCGGGCCGCCCTGGCCAAGCCCGAACGCCTGATCGAGTACGACGTTCTTCGTCTTAACGCCCTGCTCGCCCGGCTCGACTCCCGGCCGCGCGACGAGCGGGCCAATCTCATGAAGCTGATCGAGTCCTTCCCCCTGAAGAAAGAGTACCTCTATGATTTTGCCGAGTCGTATTTCCACGTCGGCGACGGGGAGGAGGCCATCCCGTATTATGCCCGGGCCCTCGAGATCGACCCTTCCTATGCCCTGGCCCACAACCACATCGCCTTCTGTTACGCCTGGACGGGGGATCATGCTTCGGCGGAGAAGCATTTCGAATCTTACGTCAAGCTCGACAACACCGCCAACTCCTTCGACAGCCAGGCGACCGGGTACATGTTCGCCGGCCGTCATGACAAAGCTTTCGAAGCCCTGGAAAAAGGCCGGGCCCTCGACCCCCGGCTCGATTATCTCTACGGCAACTTCGCCGCGAATTATCAATTTCTCGGCGCCCTGACGAAAGCCGAGGAAAATCTCGATCGCCAGGTCGAAGTCAGCACCCGCGATTCCTCCAAGATGGATGTCGTTTTCGACCGGGCCTACGATTGGTGGCTCCGCGGCGACCCGGCTAAAGCCGAAGCCGCGATCAAACCGGTGCGGGACTACTACGCCGGCGCCGCCTTTGCCGGACGTCTCGACGAATCGCCCAACCTGCCGTTCTGGCTGACGGGGGTGCTCGCCGCCCAGCGGAAAAACCTTCCCCGCCTGCGGGAGATGATCGCCCGGCTCGAGGGGAAAACGGCGAAATACGAAGTCAACGCCACGAATTTCTTCCCGGTGCTTAAGCTCCTCGTCCATCTGAAGGTCCTCGAGGGGAGGCTCGCGGACGACCTGCCGGCCGTCGTCCGGAATATCGAGGAGGGCGAGCGGATCAAGAAGAAAATGGGCTACTGGAGCTCGACCTTCAACCTGGCCTTCTTTCTCGACCGGTTCGCGGACGTTCTCCTCGACCTGGGCGCTTCTCTGCCCAAGGCCCGCGCTCTTCTCGAGGAGGTCACGGCCTATAACCCGACATACGCGTCCGCCCTGGTGAATCTCGCCCGGCTCGGCCTTCTCGAAGACAAGCCGGAGGAAGCCCGCCGGGCGGCCGAACAGGCCCGCAAGGTTCTCGCCGGGGCCGATCCCGATTTCGTCCCTTTGAAGAACCTCGAAGCCGTCGAACGCCGCATCGAAGGAAAGTAAGGGAATGAACGCCTTTTTCGTCGTCGATCAACCCGGCCGGGAGGCCGTCCGATACGAGCTCGGAAACACGTCCGGCATCGGGCGGTCGTCGGCCAACCTGATCAGCTTGAAGGACGACACCTCCGTCTCGCGCCAGCATGTCCTGATCCGCCGGCAGGGGGAGCTCGAATACTCGATCATCGACCTCGGAAGCGCCAACGGCACGTACCTCAACGGCAAGCTCCTGATCGGGCCGACCGTGCTCCGGCATGGCGACCTTGTCCGGGTTGGGGAGACGACCTTCCGCTTCGATTTCGAGTGCGCCGTCCCCGCGAAGAAGGCCTGTGAGCAGACCGTTTACGAGCGGACCATGATGGCCGTTCGGATGAGCACGATGGTCGTCCTTGTCTGCGACATCCGGCGGTTCACCCGCATCGGCGAGATCCTTCCGCCCGACCAGCTCTCCCGGTTTCTCGGGTCCTGGTTCCGCCTGGCCTCGGAGGCGATCACGACGCGCGGAGGGGTCGTGGACAAGTTCATCGGCGACGCGGTGATGGCGTATTGGCCCGTGGACGCCGCCCGGTCCGACGCCGCGGCCGAGTCCGCCATCGAGGCCGCCTTGGCGATCCACGCCCTGGCCCGCGGGATCGAGGTCCCCGGCCGCCCGGATTTCAAGTTCAGCGTCGGGGTCGGCCTCAATCAGGGCCTCGTTTCGAGCGGGAACGTCGGGATGCAGTCCCAGCGGGACATGACGATCATGGGGGACGCGGTCACCCTGGCCTTTCGTCTGGAGGGCGTCTGCAAGGTGAAGTCGATGCCCATCGTCGTCGGGGCCGAGGTGGCCCGGACCCTGGGGGCGAAGCACCCCTTCATTCCGCTCGGCGTGGTCAAGCTCAAGGGCAAGACGACAAGCCCCGAATCGTTCGGGCTGAAAATCGAGTAGCCCTCGGAAAGACGATCCCATGAAATATCGCCTCTTCGTTCCGATCGCCGCGCTCTGCGGCGTGGCCCTGGGAACCACCGCCTCCGGCGGTGCCGGCGCGGCCCGCGCGGCCGGCGGCATCCCCCAAAAGCCCGATGTCGAGGTCAGTGTCCGGGAGAAGCGGATCGCCGAGCCTTCCGTCGAGGGGCTGACCCTCGCCTTTCATCTGCTCCTCCGGAATCTGTCCGAGCGGCCCCAGTCCCTCGTCCGCTACGATTACCGGGTCGCGATCGACGAGGTCGACTATCTCCAGCTCCAGACCGACCTGGAGGAACCGATCCGGATCGAACCGAACGGCGAGACCGTGATCGCCCTCCCGGTCAGGCTGACCGCGGCGAACTTGTTCCCAGCGGTGCCGGCCCTCAAAGACAAGGACGGAGGGACCTGCTATGTCTCAGGCGGGATGACATTCCGGGACGAACGGCGGCGGGAAAAACGCGTTCCGATCGCCTTCTCGGGGGAGTTCCCCGTTTATCGCGGCTTCGAGGGCGGTGTCGGCCCGGTCGAGGTCAAGACCTTGACCATCGGCGGCGCCGAGATCGCGATGAAGGTCGTCTTCCGGAACCTGAATGGATTCCCCGTGGTCCTCGACCGCCTCGCCTACAAGCTCGATCTCGTCGGCCGGACGGCGAGCGAAGGGGAGTTCGGGGCGGAGGCCGGGACGAAGGTGGAGGGCCGGGGGGAGACGTCGTTCGCCATCCCCCTCGTCCTCGATTTTTTCGAGATCGGAAAGGCCGTTTACAACGGCCTCGAACAGCCGGCGGTCGCCGTCCGGGTATCGGGCGAGGCCTTCGTCACGACACCCTGGGGACCCTGGCGGATCCCCATCGAGAAGAGCGACAAAGTCGCCGTGATCAGAACCAGTAATTGATGCCGAGAGAGACCTGGTAAGACCCGAGGTCGAGAGGCGCGAAGCCCTCGAACTGGGTCATCTTGCCCTTGGCGAACGAGGCCTTGAACTCGAGGTCGAGGGTGAGACGGTTCGCGACCGGATACATCAGCCCGCCGAAGGCTTGGACGCCGAAGGCGACCTTGCCGAAGTTGCGGCCTTCCATGGCGTCCACCTGGTAAATTGGATACACCGGGATATCCCCGTATCCGGGATCTTCGTAGAAGTATTCGTCGCCGAAATCGATCATGTCCCCGCGCATCCGGAGGCTCCAGAAATAGATCCCGCCGCCCGCTCCGACATAGGGGATCAGCTTGGCCCGGCGTCCGAGAGGAAGCAGCTTCAGGGAGACCTGGAGGGGGGTCACGGACGTATAAACGCTATGCTGGGGGGAGAACTCCCCTTCATAGTCGTCGGGGAAAGCCCAGTCTTCATTATCGAGGGAGTAACCCACCCAACCTTTGTAGTACGCCCCTTTCGTCTTGCTGTAGGTATCGAAACCGAAAACGAGGCTGAGCTCCCGGGTCAGGAAGAACTCGTAGGAGACGCCGAAGGACGTGTTCTGGAAGTTGGACTTGAAAAAGCTCATGTTTTCGAACTCGATGTCCCAAAAATCGCTGTTCATCTTGGGGATCAGGTAGCTCATCTTGAAGGAAACCGTGTTGGCCGAGAGAATCCCCGCCGCGGCGAGAATCGCCACCGTCATGATGATCATTCGTTTCTTCATGTTCGTCCTCCTCCACCACGTATTAGTGCAATTTCCATGCCGGCCTTCGGCCCCAAGCCTCAGACGGGGGGCGACGGCCGGGCTGTGGCGAAAAGGGGTCAAATGTCCACTTTCCGCGGGGCCCCCCTAGTTTAAAGCCGCGCCCTTTCTTTGTAAAGGATCGCCGAGGTGGGGGACTCGCTCCCTGCGCAGATCTTGACGCTCGTGAGTTTCGATTTTCTCGGCGGTCCGGAACTGCGCACGATCACCCCGTTCGTCTCACTATGACCCACGCCATCATCTTCCGTCTACGATAGCCCCCGCGATGCTCAGACATTCTCCCGCCCCGCCTCTCCTGAGGCGGGGTCCCCTCGCAACTCAAAACGCACCGGCGGAGTTTCCTCATGGTCGCTGCATCGCATCCCCCTCGCTCTGTCCGGCAGAAACTCAACCCCTCTCCCGGCCCCAAGAGGGGCTTCCCTCTACGATGTTTTGCGAACATCATGGAATGCCCGCTTGCCCCCACCCCGGCGATCCGGCCGAAGAAACGCGATCACATCTCTCTCAAGACTCGGCGGAGTTTCCTCATGGTCGCTGCATCGCATCCCCCTCGCTCTGCTTTATATTCCAGGCGGATTCGTCGATAATGAAAGAAGGTTCTCGCGATGAAGACACTCATTCTGAAGATCGATCCCGGAGCCTACGACTCCGAGGCGGTGCGGCCGGTCATCGAAATCGTCCGCCGCGGCGGGGTCGTTGTCTACCCGACGGAGACGTTCTACGGCCTGGGCGTCGACGCCTTCTCGGCCGCGGCCGTCCGGAAGGTCTATGCTCTCAAGGAGCGCGACCGCGGGAAACCGCTTTCGATCGTCGTCGCCGGCCTCGCCGAGGCCGAAAGCGTCGCCGCCGAAAGCGCGGGGGAGGATTCCCAAGGCGCCGCGGCGGCCGACTCTCAAAGCGCGGCGACCGGCCCGATCCCGATTCTTCGCCGCCTCGCCGCCGAGTTCTGGCCTGGCCCTCTGACTATCGTCGTCAAGGCTTATCGTCGGGACTTTTCACTGCCCTCTAGCCGTGAGAAATCCTCCCGCACCCCCCTCTTCAAAAAGGGGGATAAAGAGCGGCCCGTCATGAAAGGGGGGGAGGGGGATTATCGAGGCAAATCCGCGTTTGCGCCCGAAATGCTCGGACCGGGAGGGACGGTTGCCCTGCGCGTCCCCGGCTCCGCCTGGCTTAGAGCTTTCCTCGGGGATTTGGGAGTTCCCTTGACGGCGACGAGCGCCAACCTTTCCGGAGCGGGCGAGATTTCGGACCCGGCGGAGATCATCCGCTTGTTCCAGGGGAAAGTCGAGGCGATCGTCGACGGCGGAACGACGCCGGGCGGCCTTCCCTCGACCGTCCTCGACCTGACCTCGAACCCGCCGAAAATCCTCCGCGAAGGGGCCGTCCCGTCCCGAAAGCTTGTCTCTCGGCGCCCTCGCTGATATCATAAACCGATGGAAATCAAGGACATTCTCGACAAGATCGGGTCTTCCGGCTCGCCCTTGGCCCGCCAGCTTCTAATGACCGGCTTGATCACCCGCTTGCTCGAGGACCGCGGAAAGCCGGCCCCCGTGTTGATCGGCGGCCTGGCCCTTTCCTATTATTCGCGGGAAGTCTATTTCACCTCGGACATCGACCTGGCCTACGCCGACCGTGAAGCCTTGGATTCCGTCCTGAGGGAATTGGGTTTCGCGAAACGGGGCCGTTATTGGGTTCAGAAGGACCTGGACATCGCCGTCGAAGTCCCGGCCTCGGGCTTGGCCGGGGAGAGCGCCCCGCTCGAGACGGTCGAAATAGAAGGCGGACTCCGATGCGTCGTCCTCGGCGTCGAAGACCTCCTCATTGACCGGCTGAATGCCTATAAACACTGGGGATCCAAAATCGACGGCGAGATGGCCGAGCTTTTGATCGTCCGTTATCGCGACGACATCGACTGGGCTTACTTGGAAAAGAAGGCCGCGCTCCCGGATAACGACACTCTCGCCGAGCTCGCGGTTTTCAAGGAAAGGATGAGGCGATGACCGGGCGGGTTCGTCTTTTTCGAGAAAAGTCTGTGACCGAGGGCCTGATTCTTCGAGACCGTCTCGGCCTCGGACGTTACCTCAAAACCGAGCCGCGGGATCCCGAAGAACGCCGGATCCTCCTCGACCTCGCCCTTTCGAAAATCGAGAAAGCCGAACGCGATAATTTCATCCCCCTCGGCAAGCGCCGCCGCCGAGTAACGTTCTAGCCCAGAATCTCCGTTTTAAACGCCCGACGGTCACGCCTCCTCGACGACCGTCCAGCCCATCGCCCCGGCGAGCTCGACGACCGGCTTCTTCAAATTGCCGTAGAACGTGACCCGGTGCCAGCCCCATTTGTCCCACATCGTGAACAGCTTCTCGATGTCGCCCACCGGCTCGGCGCAGAGCTTGGTCCGGCAGGCCCGGTCGTTGGGGTCATTGTCCACCGCCAAGCCCTGGTGGACGATGATCTCCTTGCGAGGATCGGAGATCTCGACCGTCGTCGTCAGGTAGCCCGCCGGCAGGATCGATCGCACCGAGGCCCCCTGCCGGTCCTCGGAGTGGGTGAGGATCTGATAGGCGTTCGCCGGCCCTTTCGGCCCGAAAGCCCGGTTCGAGGCGACGCAGTGGGCGTAAATGATTTGGCGCTTGGCCGTATCGATGACCGGGTCGGAGATGTAACCCGGCCGGCCTTGGCTCATCGCCGTCATTGCGACCATCGTCGCCGTCGACGGGACGTCGCATTCGCAGGCGCCGACCAGGCCTTCGTTGAGAAGCTCCATGAATCCCAGGCAGGGATAGGCGTGGATGTGCCCCCCGTAAAACCCGCCCAGGCAGTTGATCGTGATCGCGTTCGCCCCGTGCTTCTTGAGGACGGCCTTCTGGCCGAGATACATCGCCGCGGAATTTTCGACCTCGGCCCGCGACACGCCCTCGACAAGGGCGGCGTTTTTCATCCAGCGGTCGGACACGGCCTTCGCCTCGGCCTTGTCGGCGGCCGCCCAGGCGTCGTTAAGCTCGACGAAGGGGAGATAGACGACCGGGATGCTCATGACCGTCACGGCCGGCTGGGCATCCGGCCCGCGGACGGCCAGGATCTTCGAGGCTTTCATCCGGCGGATGGTTTCGTCGGCGGAGAGGGTCTGGAGAGGGTCGTTCTTGCCGGCGACGTCGCCGGGGCGGGGCGTGCAGGCTTTACGGGCCAGGGCCGTCGCCGCGGCGAAATCGAACGAGGCCCCGGCCGACTTGGCGTCCTCGAAGCATTTCACCGCCGCGGCCAGGTCGTCCATCCGCGACGAGGAGACGAAGCCGAAATTGGGCGCCGCGGCGCGGAGGAAGCCGGCGGTGTAAACGAGAAATCCGCCGCTCCCAGCGTAGGGGAAATCGGCGTAGAGAACGGGCTTGCCCGACGGGACCATGGTCTGGGCGACGCGGTTCCAGCAGTTCATCTGATAGACGAGATAGCCGTCAATCTCTTCCGAAGCCGAGGCGGCGCCGG
>Ga0315291_10011572_pt1 | contig 10750 bp, 6 predicted proteins | sample YL17G12_20_MG_FD_203070 | JGI IMG/M metagenome (GOLD analysis project Ga0315291, IMG submission 203070) | Sediment microbial communities from Yellowstone Lake, YNP, Wyoming, USA - YL17G12_20 | ecosystem: Environmental > Aquatic > Freshwater > Lake > Sediment | place: USA: Wyoming | collected... | reverse complement strand
CTTTGGCTTGAAGATTACCGATGGCACTAGGTTTTCACCGTAGGCGAAGCCCACAGCTTCCTGCACCTCTCCATATTTGGCCCTGATTTCATTTATAGGGCCAGCATCCAACGCTCTGGTAGGACAGCCAGCTACACAGACGGGCTTTTTACCCTCAGGCCATCTTTCCATGCATAGATTGCACATCTGCATCCTGCCATTTTCCTCTGCCCCAAACTGTGGCGCATCGTAAGGGCAGGCCTCAGAACATAGCTGGCAATGGTCTCTACCCAAGCACAACTCCCTGTCTACTACCACAATGCCATCCTGTCCCCTTTTGCTTATGGCATTCACCGGGCAAGCGGACATGCAGGCTGGCTGAGCACAGTGGTAGCAGGAGGTGGCCAGAAAGGCCACGAAGGGTGTGGGATATTTGTCTCGCTCTATAGTTTGCACCCTCCTCCAACTGGCTGGCCCCGGAGGTATGTCATGCCAGTCCTTACAGGCGACGGTACAGGTGAAGCACCCGGTGCAACGAGTCTGGTCGAAATAGAATCCCATTTGCATGTGCTACCTCCTAACCGTTCACAACCACAACGCCCTGCGGTTGTGAAATAACAGTCGTTATTGCGACTGCGTATTCAATCAAGGGACGAGGTATCTGATACGTATTTTCCCACTTGGACAAGGCTGGTATTGAAGGGGAAAGCGCCAGCGGGGGAATAGTGGTCTCGGGTGAGAACATTGGGGCTACCTGCCCGGTCTCGGCCCTTCTTGTCCGGCTGGTACCAGGCTCCTTCGCCCAGAGACACCACCCCGGGTATGATCCGTTCTGTGACCTTGGCCTGGATAATTGTCTCTCCGCGATCGTTAAACACCCTGACCTTATCCCCGTTACGTATCCCTCTGGATTGAGCATCCTGTGTGCTGATCCACAAACTCTGGGGCTCAAGATCATTTAGCAACAGGTTATTATCAAAGCAAGAGTGAGCTCTGGTTTTGTGGTGGTGGGTGAGAAGCTGCAATGGGTATTTTTGTGACAGCGGGTCTTCTGCACCCTCCCAGGGATCGAGATGCTTGGGAATCGGTGGGATTTCGGGATTGTTGAGATCAGCGACGAGTTGAGAATAGATCTCGATCTTGCCAGAAAGCGTTGGGAAGGGATTATTATCAGGGTCCTCGATTTGCTTTTCAAAGGCAATGACCGGGCCGGGGCGTTTTATCTTATACACTCCGTCCCGTTTGAAACGCTCATAATCAACCACCTCTGGCATCACATCTTCCATACTCTCCGTCACCCATCTTACAGCGTCCTCTTCCGGCAAGTCCCAGAACGGGTCCTGGATACCCAGCCTTGATGCCAGGTCGCGGCATATATCACGGTCAGACCGGACGTCAAGGAGCGGTTCGATCACCTTGTTCATATACAGGAAATAGGAGCCGCCCGTCCAGGGACGGGAGAAGTCGTTTCTCTCCCAGACAGTGGTGACAGGGAGCACTATATCGGCGAACCTGGCAGTAGCCGTCATGAACTGCTCATGAACTACGATGAACTCTAGCTTCTTGAGAGCCTCAACGCCCTTATTGATGTTTGGAAACTGGTTCAAGGGGTTGGCAAAGGCGATGTAAGCCATTTTCAAATCTATAGGATAGCCTCCCACCGTCCCCTTGAGGATGCAATCCCACAAGCACATAGCGTGGGGGCGACTGCGCAGACGGCGGGGAACATCCAGTTGTTTCAATCGCGCCTCATAGGTTCCGCCTTCAAAGAGCTTGGAGAAAGGCGGGGGTACCATAGGCCCTACCAAGGGTCGTTCAAAGCAAGCGGCGCCGCCACCATGAATGCCAACGTTGCCTGTCATTGACGCCAGGACAGCAGCCATGCGATGGTACTGTTCTCCATAGGCGGTACGCCCCGGGGCATACCCAGGAATGAGTGCTGCGGGCTTGTTGGTGGCGTATTGCCGTGCCAGCCAGACTATGGTATCAGCCGGAACGCCGCTCTTTGCCTCGGCCCAGGTCGGCGTCTTAGCTACACCATCCTCTATTCCCATGACATAGTCCTTGAATTTTTCGAAGCCTAGGGTGTACTTATCAAGAAACCGCTGGTCATGGAGATTTTCCGTAATCATGACGTAAGCCATGGCTGCCATAACAGCGGTGTCTGTTCCTGGTTTAGCAGGAATCCACCGGTCAGCGAAAGTAGCAGCGGTATCGCTGTACCTGGGGTCGATGACCACGACCCTGGCACCGGCTTCCCTGGCTTTAAGCAGATAGTATCTGGTGTTGGTGCTGAAGATAGAGGTAGCCGGGTTCACACCCCACAGAAGGATGAGCCGGGAGTTGACCAGATCGTCTCTAGTGTTTCCGTTAGTGAGCGTGCCATAGGTGGCTCGGGCAGCGAAGATGGCACCCTCGGCTGAAGCATCGCCCCAGAAGGGAGTATATCCACCGAAGCTGCTCAGCAACCAGCACACCGTCATAGGACCTGTGTGAAGCGAGCCTGCACTCCCTGAGAGGGTCACTACCAGGATGGATTTTGGACCGTAAGTCTCCTTAATTCGAAGGAGCTCACTTGCTACTGTATCCAGGGCCTCCTCCCAGGAGACGCGCTCAAATTGCCCACTGCCTCTCGGTCCCGTTCTTTTAAGGGGGAAACGCAGACGATCTGGGGAATATACTTGCTGGCGGTAGGCTCGCCCCCGAGCACATGATCGTAGCTGTGGCTCCTCTGCGTCGTCGGTCTCTACTCTTATGGCCACGCCATCCCTGACGTGAACTTTGTGCAGGCACCGGCCGCCGCAGTCGTAGCACCCGCCTGTGGGCACTATTTTCACCTCGTCCATCGATTGACCGGCTTTCGCTGTCGGCATTTCCTGCCTCCTGTCAACCAGGATTTTCTATTGCAGCCGCTTAGTCAAGCAGTGGGCTCTCCAAGACACCCTCCTCATCGAGCCTCTCTATCTCCTCCTCCGGCATTCCCAGGAGCTTGCGGCAAATCTCGTCGGTGTGCTCTCCCAGCAGAGGGGCACGGATGCTCCTGAGAGGTGGTGTGTTGGACATCTTGAAGGGAATGGCCGGGTAAAGCCTTTTGCCAGCTACGGGATGGTCTAACTCAACTGTAGCGCCCAGATACTTGAGCTGTGGGTCCTCTATGGTGTCGGGGCCATTTTGGACAATGCCGGCGGCGACCCCGGCGCGCTGCAGGGTCTCCATCACTTCGCTGGCGTCGCGTGTTGCCGTCCATTCCCCTACCAGCCTGTCCAGTTCTTCTACATTCTCAAGTCGTCCCTGAGTAGCGGCGAATTTGGGGTCATGAGTCCAGGAAGGATTGCCAATGGCCTCGCATAACTTACGCCACTCCTCATCGCTGAGCACAGTGATGGCGCACCATCTATCCTCACCACTGCAGGGGTAGCAGCCGTGTGGAGCGGCGTAAAGGCTTCGGTTCCCCAGAGGCGTTGGAACTCGCTTGTTTATGGTATACTCCAGATAGCGCTCGCCGATGAAGTTGGCCGCTACCTCAGTTTGAGCCATGTCTATGAACTGCCCCTTGCCCGTCCTGCGCCTGTAATCGAGGGCGGCTAGCGCCGCCACCACCAGATACTTGCTGGCCGTATGGTCAGGGAAGGTGCCACTGGTGCCCACGGGATAGGGGTCATCGGGATGAGCCCAGAGGGAGAGCATGCCGCAGGCAGGGGAGAGCAGTGGACCATAGGCCTGGAAGTCGCTGTAAGGCCCTCCACCGCCGAAGCCCTGACTGCTGAGGTAGATGATCTCCGGGTTGATGCGCCGTACGTTCTCGTAGTCCAGCCCGAAGGCCTTCATTACCCCGCCGCGGAAGTTCTCCGCCAGGATATCGCTCATCTTGATGAGACGCTTGACTATTTCCTTTCCCCTCTCTGTCTTGAGATTGACCCCGAAGCTTCGCTTGTTGCGGTTCGACTCGTTGAACTGGGCTATGTTGTTGATATCCGGCCCGATGGTCCTCATCATATCGAGGTTTTCTCTGGACTCTATCTTGATGACATCGGCGCCGAGCTCCCCCAATATCTTGCCGCAGTCGGGGACTACCGCCCCGGTGCCAAAGCTGAGCACCCTGATCCCCTTCAGAGGGAGACGCGATGCCTTATCCTCCCCAACTGTGGCCATTTGCTTGACTCTCGGTGCAGCATGCCTTTGCTGAAGCACATCCCGGTTGTGTTCCCCTAAAAGTGGGGCGGGACGTCGGATACCTGCTGGCGTTAGGCTCCACCTGTAGGGCGGTCCTGGGTAGAGAGCCTTGCCAGCGATGGGGTGGTTGACCTCAACGAAAAACTTTCTGGCTTTGGTCTGGGGATTGTTGACGAAGTCCTTTATATTCAGTAGCGGAGCGATAGGTACCCCCTCCAAGTGTCCCGCCTCGAAGAGCTCGAGCATGGTGTACTTCGTGGTGAACTCCAGCATGATGGCGTAGAGGTCATCGGCATTGCCGAAGCGGTACAGGAACTCCCTCCATTCAGGCATAAGGAGCACCTCGGGGCTTCCGAGCAGCCGCACCAGGCCATCCCACTGCCTGGGGGCGATCGCCACTACCCGGATGAAGCCGTCCTTGCAGGGGTAGATGGGGTATACGGATGGCCCCAGCCGTGTCTCAAGGATTGGCGGCAGGCCGTCCGGGTTAAGGCTATAGGAGTAGGTGGTCACCGGCCAGGGATAGAGCCCAACGCGGGAGGCCTCATGCACCGAGATATCGATATATTGCCCCGCTCCGCTAGCGGCGCGGTTGTAGAGTGCGGCGAGTATAGATATGGCTACCACCAGAGAAGCTCCATCGTAGGCAGGCGTTCCCGGCATCATGCAGGGGGTCTTCCCGGGGAAGCCACTGGTGAGCATGACGCCACTCAGGGCAAAGTCGACCAGGTTGGAGCCTTTGTAGTCCCTGTAGGGGCCGCTCTGGCCAAATTCGGTGATGCTGGCCATGACCAGCCCTGGGTTTAGTTTCTTGAGCACCGGGTAGCCAAGGCCTAGACTCGCCATATATCCCGACGGAAAGTTCTCAACCAGAACATCTGCCGTCTCGGCCAGTCTTTTAAGGGCATCCCTGTCTTCTGGGGTGCTTAGGTCAAGGGTTATTCCCCGCTTGTTAGCATTGCGGTAGAGGAAATAGAGGCTCTTCTCGATATGGGGCGCATCACCCGCAAATGGTGGTATCCTGCGACCAGGGTCTCCCTCAGGCCCTTCGACCTTTATAACATCCGCGCCCAGGTCGGCGAGCAGCTTGGCACAGTAAGCGCCCCTGCTATCGGCAAGGTCTAGGACACGGTATGCGCTGAGGGCGCCTTCTTGGTCCCTGTTCATGGTAGCTCTCCTGCTAAAAGATAAGCTGTTCCTGTTGACTTGCTCTTCTTTGAGTATTGAGATCTATCCATTGTTATCACGGCTACCTGCACACCCCACACCCTTTGGGTAGCCTCCTGGCAACAAGGGCTGCTTGGGTCTCACTTACTCAGGCCACACCTTGACCAGTTTGCCTCCCTCCTGGACCTGGGCCACCATGCCCTTGATCTCACCTTTTCCATTGGGAGGGATACGATGACGTCCCCAGGCCGAGTCCCATACTAGGTTGCCTGAGCGCAGGGCTTCTGCAACTTTAACAGGGTCATCAGTGCCAGCCATCTCAATAGCCTTGATAGCTACCCAGAAACAATTGTAGAACATAGACAGAGTGGGTGTTGGCAGCCGTCCATGCTTTTGCTTGAAGGCATCCTCAAAGGCCTTCATTCCCGGGTCGTCGCTTCCCGGCAGCCACATCGCAACCGCGTAAGTGCCTACCGCCGAGGGGATGGTAATGGCGGCCTTATCGCTGCTTGTCTCGGTAGCACCATAATACTTTATACTGCCCCAGCCACCCAGCTCCATTATCTGTTTGTTGACCGTAACTGCTTGCTCTGTCGCATTGAGGTAGGTTACCACAAGGTCTGGCTTCAGGTATTTGATCTTGGTTAGATATGGAGTGAAGTCCACCGTACCCTGAGGAAAATACTGCTCATATACGATATTTATCCCATTAGCCTTCAGACGGTCACGGGCACCTACAACACCCTCAACACCATTAAGCACATTGCGGGCATCCTCAGCGTCATATCCCAGGTAAGCGACTGTCTTGGGCTTCACCACATCTATTATGAAGTTGGCAAAGCGACCTATTGTAGTCTCCTGAGCAAATAGGCAAGCACTGTACTTCTTAGCCGCTACGCCATAAACTGAGGCAAAGGCCACATATGGTACCTTGAGTTCTTCGGCGACTTCAGATACTGCAGTGAAGTGAGCTGCCGAAACACCCCCCAGGGTGAGGGCAGTTACCTTTTCATCCAGTATCAGCCTTTTGGCCTGGGCTACCGACTCGGCAACCATCCCACGGTCGTCACCTCTGACAAACTTGACCTGTCTGCCACCGAGTATGCCGCCCATATTCTTCACCTGCTCCTCCACCACGGCTATAATCTGGTCCGCTATGACACCAGACATAGCCATCGGCCCGCTCCAGGGTACTATAGCCCCGATCTTCACCGGTCCTTTGGCTGGTGTTGGGGTAGGTGTCGCTGTTGCTACTGGCGTGGCTGTAGGCGCGGCTGTTTCTTTTTCCTTGCCACAACCCGCTAATACTGGAACTATCAACGCCAGCGCCAGGAACAGGGCTGCCAATTTGTACCAAAAGCTGCTGGCACGATGCAACATCATTAACCTCCTACCTATTAATCTGGGGGAACCTGCTCTTCAGATCCGCCGAGGTGTCATACTCACATGGCATATCTCCTCCCGCTCTGCCATCTTCTTGAAGAGGCCTCCCAACTTCTCTACACGTCATATCTCTGAGAGAACTAAGGAAACCGCTAATCACGGCTTATACCCCCACTCGGTTTACCTTGCACTCTTTATGCTGTTTGGTGAGCACCATTGTACAGTATTCTTTGCACCGCTTGTCAGGACGTGTAATGACAACTTGCCTTGCGAGAGACCAAAATCAATCCGGATCAATTCGTGATTTATTCGTCCGTGTAATGGGGAGCACGCTTCTCGATGAAGGTAGCCATGACCGCCTCCATCATATCCGCCGTCATAGCGCATAAAATCTGTGTCCGATTCTCCAATCTCGTCGCGTCTAAAAGGCTCGAGTCAAGGCCGGCATTGAATATCTCCTTCGACATTCTTAGGGAGAAGGGTGATACCTTGAGAAGCTCCCTTGCCAACTCCTCTGTGGCCTGATCCAGTTTGTCGTCGGGTACAACCTGGGAGACCAGGTTAATACGTTCTGCAGTGCGAGCATCGATAAAGCGACTGGTGAACGTGTAAAACGCAGCGTTTGATGCGCCGATGAGTCGCGGCAGAAAGTAGGACATTCCCGCGTCACCATAAGGCAAGCCTATGCGAGGTGCGCCGACGTTGAACCGGGCCGTTTCACTGGCCAGGCGAATGTCGCAGCCCAGAGTAAGGGCAAAGCCGCCACCAATTGCATTACCGCGAACTGAACAAATGATGGGCTGGGGGGCGTGGCGCATTCTGATCGGAATGTCGGCGAACTTTCGCTGGATCATGAAACCGCGAGGATTAAAACGTGCGGGAGCTTCTTGTTGCGTTGCCATGCCGCCACCTCCCATACCAGGGGTTTCCTTTAGATCCAAACCAACGCAGAAGTCTTGGCCTTCGCCGCGGAGGACCACAACCCTCACATCCAGATTATCGTCCAGAGAACCGAAGAAATCGCGCAACTCCTGTATCAGCTCCCACGTCAGCGCATTACGCGACTGCGGCCGATTCACTGTGAGCCAGCCTACGTGTTCTCGCTCTTCAAATTTGAGTGTTTTGTAGTTCATGATGCCGTCCCTTTTCAATTTGTTGGGAATATTATTTCCTAAGCTAGTTTGCTTTTCAGCTTCTCCATAATAGAAGGTATATTGTTAATTATGCTGCTAACAACCTCGTTAGCGCTTATGACCCTATTTATTAGTCCGGCGTTTTCTCCACATGGTATCTCGCTGTCAGACGCGTCTCCCAAAACTAAAGCCTGGTACATTGAGTGCTGGTTCATGAATTCAAGCAGCTCTTCAGAGGATGCTTCAGCCGTTCGCATCTCCAAGAATTTCTTGGTGAAATTGTTCTGTAGGTCTCTCGCTTCCATCACCCACTTATTTATGCTCACCGTACTGGTATCACCACTGTTGATCGTAGCTTCTTTCACTTTGGGATGGGCATCACATTCAAGGGTTGCGAGAAAGCGGGTTCCCATATAGATACCATCGGCCCCGAGAGCAAGGGCTGCTACCATGCCTCTGGCATCGGCAATCCCGCCACCCGCTACTACGGGTATATTCACTGCATCAGCAGCCATGGGGACTAGGACAAGAGTAGTAAGCCCGGTCAAGGCCTTGTGACCACCACCCTCATATCCTTCACAGATGACCGCGTCCACTCCTACATCTTCAGCCTTTTTGGCCTGTCCAGCAGTGGAAACGGCATGTAGCACTTTCACACCAGCGTCCTTAAACGTTTTGGTATATACATTAGGAGCGCCGACTGATGTTATAGCCACTTTGATTCCCTCCTCCAGTGCTACCTGCACGCACCTCCGGGAGAAGGCACGTCCTCCTTCACCTTCGACGCCTTCAAGACCTACAGGAAAATTCACGGCAAAGGGTGCACTGGTGAGGCTTTTAATTTTCCTTATCTGGCGGCGTAGCCTCTCCCCAATCTCCTCGACATCGCGAGTAATTGTCTTAGCCCCAGCGTTGGGTCCCAGCGTACCTAGCCCGCCGGCATTAGATACAGCTGCAGCTAAATCTGCACCGGTGATCCAGTTCATCGGTGCCTGAACTATCGGATAACGAATACCAAGGACCTGACATAACCTATTGCTGTTCATGGTTCTCCCCTCCTAAGTGTATGTGAGGCCGTTTAGTTTTGAAAAGCCCCATTTTTGGCCTTTTTGCTAGGCTAAACATAACAAACATACCCAAGGATGTCAGCACGTCTACCTGCACGTTCTCCACACCCGTTGGGTAGCCCCCTGTCAACAGAGTCCACTTAGGGCTCACTCACCAAGAGGCCACACCTTGACCAGTTTACTCCCCTCCTGTATCTGGGCCACCATGCCTTTGACCACAGCAGTTCCATCGGTGGGAATACGCAGACGTCCCCAGGCCGACTCCCACACCAGGTTGCCTGAGCGCATGGCCTCAGCAACTTTATCACGGTCGTCAGTGCCAGCAAGCTCAATGGCCTTGATGGCTGTCCAGATACAATTATAGTAGTAAGACAGTTCCGGGGTGGGCAGCCGGCCATACTTTTGCTTGAAGGCATCCTCAAAGGCCTTCATGCCCGGGTCATCGCTTCCCGGCAGCCACCACGCACCCACGTAAGTGCCTACCGCCGACGGGATACTAGTGGCAGCCTTAGCGCCGCCTGTCTCGGTAGTAGAAAAATACTTCATGCTCCCCCAGCCGCCCAGCTCCATTATCTGTTTGTTGAGCGTAACTGTTTGCCCTACATCATTAAGGTAGCTTATCAGGAGGTCTGGATTCAGGTATTTGATCCTGGTTAGATACGGAGAGAGGTCTGCCATACCCTGGGGAACAAACTGTTCAGATACGATAGTTATCCCCTTAGCCTTAAGACGCTCCCTGACACCGGCAACACCCTCCGCACCGTCAAGGGTAACGTGGGAATCCTCGAGGTCATGTGACAGCCAGGCAACCGTCTTTGGCTTCAGCACATCTGCTATGAAGTCAGCAGTTCGAGCTCTGATAGCCTCCCGGCTGAATATGCAAATGGTATACTTCTTATCCGGTACACCGAAAACTCCGGCCACGGGCACATATGGCGTCTTGAGTTCCTCGGCGACATTTGATACCGCAGTGAACTGAGCTGCGGATATGCCTCCAAAGGTGAGGGCAGTTACTTTATCTTCCAGTATCAGCTTCTTGGCTTGGGCTACCGACTCGGCAACCACACCGCGGTCGTCACCTCTGACAAATTTCACCTCTCTGCCACCGAGTACGCCGCCCATCTGCTTCAACTGCTCCTCCACCAGGGCTATAATCTGGTCTGCTAGGAGACCAGACATCGCCGCCGGCCCGCTCCAGGACGTTATGACCCCGATCTTCACCGGCCCGGCGGGGGTGGGGGTAGGTGTCGCAGTAGGCGTGAGCGTGGCTGCGGGGGTGGGTGTTGGCGCAGGAGTCTTCTCCTCCTCTCCCCCTCCACAGGCTGGCACCAGCAGAACTAACAGGCTCAGCACTACCAGGAACAACCAGTACTTCTTCAGCATATGCACCTCCCAAATCCCTAAGTTGTCTGGTTTTCTATGAATTTAGTTGAATCTAATCTTAAAGCAATATCACTATACTGTCAAGTGTTTGTACTCGCCTGAATCCACCATCAAAAATCCCCCATTGACCTCCCTGACAACTAGGGGCAGCTAGGCTAGTTCTCCCTGAAAAAAGCAATCTAAGGGAGAACTGCACTATAAAACAGGGTAAGGTGGCCTGCCCCCAGGTTTGATGTGGACGCTAGCGTCCCTTCAGCCAGCGCATTGGCCCCCAGTCGGCACTATCTGGGTCGTTCAGGAGGGCTTGGTGGGCATCATCGTTGTAGTACCAGGATGAGCGGCGGTCCATGTCCTCTATGGCCCTGCAGGTCGCCTTGGTCATGGTGAGAGCGGCCAGCCGCATGCCGCCGAGCTTACTGCCCAGCCGCTTGGCCTCCTCCAGGAGTTTCTCTGGGGGGACGACAT
>Ga0315291_10011567_pt1 | contig 10753 bp, 11 predicted proteins | sample YL17G12_20_MG_FD_203070 | JGI IMG/M metagenome (GOLD analysis project Ga0315291, IMG submission 203070) | Sediment microbial communities from Yellowstone Lake, YNP, Wyoming, USA - YL17G12_20 | ecosystem: Environmental > Aquatic > Freshwater > Lake > Sediment | place: USA: Wyoming | collected... | reverse complement strand
CTTCGACAAGAATCGACAGGCGCTCAACCGCGTGCTCGAGCTCCCGCACATTGCCCGGCCAGTGATAGTCCATGAGCAATTCCATCGCCTCGGCACGGACATGCGGCATCGTGCGATTCACAGACGTGCAGTATTTTTTCAGAAAGTGGCCGACGAGCTCGGGGATATCTTCGCGCCGTTCCCTGAGAGGAGGGAGGCGGAGCGGAAATACATTGAGTCGATAGTACAGATCTTCCCTGAACTTGCCTTCACTGACAAGTTGTTTGAGGTTTTGGTTGGTTGCGAAAATCAGTCTGATATCGACCCTGCGGACGGTTGTGCTCCCGACCGGGAAAAACTCCTTCTCCTGAAGGACACGCAGCAAGCGCGCCTGTGTTTCGAGTGGCAGGTTCCCGATCTCGTCCAGGAATATCGTGCCCTGGTCGGCTACTTCGAAGACTCCGGCCCTGTCAACAGTCGCGCCGGTGAACGATCCTTTCACATGACCAAACAGCTCGCTCTCAAGCAGTGTGCTTGAAAGCGTTGAGATGTCGATTGCAAAGAACTTCGCTGCCTTTCTCCTGCTCCGCTCGTGGATGGCCTTCGCTGTCAGATCTTTGCCGGTCCCGCTCTCTCCGATGATGAGCACTGTGCTGTCGGTTGGCCCGACCTTCTGGATAAGGCTATAGACCTCCTTCATGACGGGAGTTGTGCCGATCATCCCTTCAAAACCTCCCGCCTCTGCGTATTCGAATTCGGGTTCCGACATCTTGAGGAGCTTCCTTCTCTCAAGCGCCCGCTCGAGAACAGCAAGCAGCTCGCCTGCAGTGAAGGGTTTTGGGAGATAATCGAACGCTCCAGACCGCATCGTTTCAACCGCCGAGGCAATCGTGGCATAGCCTGTAATGATAACAACGACAGTGGTGGGATATTTCTCCTTGACCGCCTGCAGAACCTGCAAGCCCCCCATATCCATCATCTTAAGGTCTGTAAAGACTACATCGAAGCTGTCGGATTCCATGATCGCCAGCGCTTCCCGGCCGGATGTGGCAATCGTTGTGGTATGTCCCGAGCGGCGGAACACCTTCTCGCAGCTCTTACAGATCACAATTTCGTCGTCAACAATCAGGATATGCGCACTCATACGATTTAGCCAGTACTTTCATTCGTCAAGACGGGGAGTTGGATGAGAAACGTGGAGCCTTTCCCCAGACAACTCTCCACGCTGATTGTCCCACCGTGCTGTTCAACGATTCCGTAACTGATGGAGAGGCCCAGTCCGGTCCCGTGTTCCTTCGTCGTATAGAAAGGATCGAAAATCCGCTCCCTGACCTCTTCCGAAATGCCGGGCCCTGTGTCGGCGATCCTGATGACCAGAAAGTCGCCTTTTGGCGAAGTCCCCGACGTTATTGTCAGAATACCCCCTTTCGTCATGGCCTCCGCTGCATTGAGAATGATGTTCACAAACACCTGCTGTATCTGATCCGGATCGACGAGCACCTCAGGTATGTCGTCCAGTTTCTTCTCGATCAGGATGCTTCTGAACGAGGTCTGGTTTCTGACGAGCAGGACGATATTCTCAATCAAGGCGTTGATATTGGCAAGCCGCTTCTGGGGCTTGGTTTGACGGGCAAAATCAAGCAGGCGCTTCACAATCTCGCGGCATCGGATCGTCTCGTGCACCATCACCTCAACATCCTCCCGGCGTGGATCGTCGGCCGGGAGATCTTCGAGGAGCAGGCTGCTGTTTGTCAATATTCCGGTGAGCGGGTTGTTGATTTCATGGGCCACGCCGGCAGCGAGCTTGCCAAGCGATGCCAGCTTCTCGGAGCGGAAGAGCTGAGAGTTGATTTTCTTCATCTCCTCTGCGCGTTCTGCGACCTTCTTTTCGAGCGTGTTTCCCCAATCCTCGAGTTCTCGTTTTTCAGTTTCCAGTTGCCTTGCCATGACGTTGAGAGAGCGGCCGAGATGTTCAATCTCGATAGGTCCCCTCACGAGAAAATCGTGCTTGTAGTTGCCGTCAGCGATCTGTTCGGAGATTTCCTGGAGTTGACGGAGAGGACGCGAGAACCGACGTGCGAGGAAAATCGATGCTGACACAATCAGGATGATGCCCAGGAAGGCAATCCCAAGAAACAGCACCAACGTCCTTTGCAGCACGTCATCAAATGGCTGTTTGAGCACGCCTACGTACAGTATGCCAATGATGTTTCCCATCAAATCGCGAATCGGCTCGTAGGCAGTGATATATGTGGCGTTGACGACAAAGGCTTCACCGACCCATCGCTTCCCCTCCCGAAGGACGGCGTCGTAGACTTCGCTCGACACAAGTGTTCCGATTGCCCGGGAGCCATCGGCGTTCTTCACGTTTGTGGATATCCGAAGGTCTCCCTGGAAGATTGTCGCAGTGCCGATTTCCTTTCCTTGGTAGATCTGTCCTTCGTGAACGACTTCCTTGATCTTGTCGACGATCTCAAAATTCCTGTTCAACAGAACTCCTCCGATGAGCGCACCCAGGAACTGATCGTTGTCATCAAGCACGGGAACAGCTGAGGCCATCAACATACCGGATGTTTCCTGATGGTCTTTCCTCTCCTTCGCTTTTTGCGTTGGAATGATATCCATGAGTGCCATCGCCGCCAGCTCCGGTGAAGCCTTCTCAAGCATTTCGCGTGAGAGCACGTCCGTACCACTCACCGGTTGCCGAGTTCGGATAACGCGCTCGATAAAACGGTCCTCGAGAATATTGTCTCCGTACAGAGCTGAGTTGCGCCCTCTGGCGATCACAGTGCCGTGACTGTCCGTGATGCTCAGGATATCCAGTTTCTCCCGCCGGATGATCCCTTGAAAATCCTTGCTCAGAAAGTTGTGATCCCGGTTGAGTACGGCAGTGCGGACGAGCTTACGGACGGCGGTGAGGCGAGTAATGCTGTGGATCTCGGAGATCTTGTTACGGTAGATTTCGCGCGCTGAATTGAGGTCCGATATTGTCTTCGTTTCTGCACGGGTGATAACCTGGTCGGAAATAATTCGCATTCCGACATAGCCCGTGACAAATGCAGGGACGAGGATCGCGATAGAAAAAGCGAGGATCAGTTGGGACTGAATTGTCTTCACGGGAAGATGCTCATACCGATTGCGCAAAGATGCATTCGCGTGCACGCGACTGTGGGGGAGTTCTGTGTACGTGTTTCTTCATGCGTAGATCAATATGCCGAAAAGGGGTGACCTTTACAAATTCCATTTTGAATTCTCGTCGACCGATCCTTGAAATGAGAATTGCGCGTGTGATTTATTTTCTCGGAAGTGATGCAAAGAACATCTTGAGACGGTCTTGCTGATTCAGAGAATCAAGAAATCGACTTCCACAGGAAATGATCCACTTCGTTCGTGTGTTCGTCGAACGCTGCGCAACCGATTCGTTGCTGGCTCTCTTCAGCCATTTCGTGTCAGCCGAGAAGCTCCGTAAGCCATCTTTCTTGCAGTGGATTCCCCCTTCTGAGAATGTACGTGGTGTTTTTAGAACACAGGGGGAGATGTTGAATTCCTATGCGAGTGTGAAGTTTTTCATCAGAGCCAGGAATGAGAAACATCAGATTCCTTGGGAATATCGCGTTTGATTCGCTTGCACAATTATTGCCTATTGTAAATGGTTTTTCGACGACATGAATATTCGTTGTATGCAGCCAGTTGAACCAAGATTTGGCAGCGACCTGCTCCGTCTGACTCGGCGATGCCGGGGCATCGACAAGTGTGCATCTTCGCAAGCTCGGATTCGGGTTGATGAGATGCATTGTCTCAGCGTACTGTACTCAGATCATCCTCCCTCAGTAAAAAGACTCAGCGAGCTCATCAATGTGAGCTCTACTCGCGCGTCGAAGATTCTGAAGGACCTGGAAAATCGGGGACTTGTTACGCGAACACTTGATGCGGATGATCGCCGCAAAGAACAAGTGGTTCTGACGGAAAGTGGGGAGAAGGCCGTTGAGGAAATCGTTGGTTTATATACCGAGATCGGCAGTGAGCTGCTCACAAGCTGGCGCACCGAGCTTGCTGCTGAGTTCTCCTGGCTGCTGCAGATTGTTACTCAGACAAAATAGACATATCCGCTGTGATAATTCCCGACCAACAATCCCATCACAGACCCTTCACGATCATTGGGTTGGGGAATGAACTGCTCTCAGACGATGGTGTGGGAATCAAGGTAGTCCGGGAATTGAAAAAACGGCTCACGGATACTTCGATAGCGTTTGAGGAGATCGCGGTAGGGGGGCTAGGGCTTCTGGACTATGTCGTGGGATACAGAGAATGCATCATCGTGGACGCGATCACCTCAGGAACGCAACCAGCAGGAACCCTGTATCGGTTCGTCCAGTCGCCTGATCAGGAACCCATGCACCTCACCTCGTCCCACCAGATTGATCTTGGTCAGGTGCTCGCTCTTGCAAAGCTTCTGGGCGCATCGCTTCCCGCCAAACTGACTGTCTATGGAATTGAGGTTTCTGACATCACCACATTTCGGGACGCTTGCACAGAAGAGGTTAATGAAGCGATACCGAAGCTTGTTGACCTTATCTGCACTGATGTACAACAGAATGGAATGAACTCCCGGGTTCCCACCGGTGAGTGGCAGGTCATTGATCACCTTGTCACCATTTGACGACGACGGAGCACGTATGGCACATACTTCAAATCACTTACCTGGGTTGATGACGCGGAGTGAAGCGGAGCTGAGGCAGACCTTCCTGAAACATGTCGAAGCTGTCCCGGCGGGTGAGCGAATCAAGCGCTGCATCCAATGCGGCACCTGTACCGGCTCGTGCCCAGTCAGCTATGCGATGGATATCTCTCCCCGTCAGCTGATTGCGCTGTTCCGCGCTGGTGAGCTGGAGACGATCATGAACAGCCGCTCCATATGGATTTGCGCCTCCTGCTACGCGTGCACAACCCGATGCCCGTCGGGCATCAAAATCACAGATCTCATCTATGCCCTCAAGCGGACGGAGATGGAGAAAAATCTCAAATCAAAGGCGCCACAGGTGCAATTGATGGCGAAGCTCTTTATCGGCAGTCTCAAGAACCTCGGCAGGCTTCACGAGGGATCAGTGATAGCACTATACTATATGAGGACCGACATATTCAAACTCTTTGGCTATGTCCCTCTCGGGATCAAGATGCTCCGGACAAAGCGGCTCGCTATCTTCCCGAAACGGATCAAAGCCCACCAATCGCTTTCACGCATCATCAGAAAGGCCCAGGAAATTGAAATGCGGCACGCGCCCGAGAAGCTTGAGTACTCGCCCGAGTATGTTGGCTACAGGGGGCTCGGTGAAATGAAACTTGAATCCAGAAAAGGAGTGTGATCGTGAAATACGCGTATTATCCCGGCTGCAGTCTCGAGAAAACGCAGCGAGGCTACGACGAATCGGTGAGGGAAGTGTTCAAGGCGCTCGGACAGGAACTGCTCGAGATCGAAGACTGGAATTGCTGCGGCGCGACAATGTATATGTCGGTCAAAGAGACCGTGTCGCTCGCAGTCTCGGCAAGGAATCTGGCAATCGCTGAGAAGATGGGTCTCGATATCCTTGCTCCCTGCTCCTCATGCTTCACGGTTCTCCTCAAGACAAATCGGATCCTCCATGAGATGCCGGAAATGCACCGGGATGTCAATGAAGCGCTGGCTGAGGGGGGGTTGAGATACGATAAGACAACCCGGGTGCGCCACCCCGTCGACGTACTGATGAATGATATCGGAATCGAGGCGATTCGGGAAAAGGTGCAGCAAAACCTGAACGGCCTCAAGATAGCCCCGTACTATGGGTGCCAGATTGTCCGACCCGACAAGACGTTCGATGATCGGGAGAATCCGATGTTGCTCGATAGGATGTTCAATGCCTGTGGCGGTGAGTCAGTGTACTTCCCAATGAAGGTACGATGTTGCGGCGGGATGCTGATGACGACTTTTGAGGATACCGCCCTGAACCTGAACAAGGATATCCTGCAGTGCGCAGTCGAAAACGGGGCTGAAGCAATAGTGACAACGTGCCCCCTGTGCCATTTCAACCTCGAGGGTTATCAGGGGAAGATCAACAAGGTGTTCGGAACGAAGTTCAATGTCCCCATTCTCTATTTTACTCAACTTCTTGGAATTGCTTTTGGCCTTCCTGCCAAAAGCCTTGGACTCGATTCTTCGTTCATTCCTCTGGGCAACAAGATAACTTCGTTAGCGGAGGCTCACTATGCATGAAGGTGCAAAGCCAACCAATGGCGACGGCCAGGTTAAGATCGGTGTCTATATTTGCCACTGCGGCGTCAATATCTCCGCCTCAGTGAACGTCACGGAGGTGCGGGACTTCATCTCGAAACAACCGAACGTGGTCATTGCCCGCGACTACAAGTTCATGTGCTCGGACCCTGGTCAGGACCTGATCAAGCAGGATATCAAGAACCTCGGCGTCAACAGGGTCGTCGTAGCATCCTGCTCTCCTCTGATGCACGAATTGACCTTCAGGATGGCCGCTGAATCGGCCGGGCTGAACCGATATCTTGTGCAGATCGCAAACATCAGGGAGCACTGTTCGTGGGTACATGACGACAAAGAGGCAGCGACTAAGAAAGCCATGGCACTCATCAATGCTGCGGTGCGCCGGGTCGCCCTCCAGGTGCCGCTTCAGATCACCCGCATGCCGCTCAACAAGGCCACAATGATTGTTGGCGGTGGAATTGCCGGAATCCAGGCTGCCCTCGAAATCGCAAATGCAGGGCACCACGTGTACCTCGTCGAGAAGGAGCCAACCATCGGCGGAAGGATGGGACAGTTCGACAAGACCTTCCCGACCCTGGATTGTGCAGCCTGCATTCTGACGCCGAAAATGGTGTCGGTGGGACATCGGAAAGACATCACGCTTTTGACGTACTCGGAGGTGGACAGCGTATCCGGGTACATCGGCAATTTCAAGATCCGAGTTCGGAAGAAAGCTCGATACGTCGATACCGAGAAATGCACGGGGTGCGGGCAGTGCTGGAGCAATTGTCCGGCTACGCGCATACCTGAGGGACGGTCAATGATGCTCGGTGACAAATTGATCAATGAGATTTCGACGCGACCGAAGGAATAAAGGATACACAATGGTTCTGTCGGACGTTCAGAAGCTGCTCGACTGCGAGGTGTTTTCCGGTGATGAGTTTCTCGATCGAGCGGTAATCTCCGCCGGCGCTGCTGACCTTATGAGCGATGTTCTGGCGTTCACCCGGTCAGACGCATTGCTGCTCACTGGACTGGTGACGGTGCAGACTATTCAGACTGCGCATATCGCCGAGCTGAGTGCAATCATCTTTGTGAGGGGCAAGAAACCCGACAAGACCGTCATCAGTTTTGCGCAAGAGAAGAGAATCCCACTCATGAGCACCCCGTACTCGATGTATGAGGCGTGTGGGATCCTATATCGGGCAGGAATTCCCCCAACGATGAAGTCTCTTCGAACGATAGAGGGAGCATGAGTGGCCTCCGAGAACGGACAAACGGTTTTCGAGACGTTTGTGATAGAAGGAAAAAAGTTCTTTGATGCAGGCAAGGTTTCAACAGAAATCAAGAGCATGCTCAAGGAATTGGGTGTCCACCCCGAGATCGTTCGACGGGTGGCCATCGCGATGTATGAGGCCGAGATGAACGTAGTGATGTATGCAGAGCGAGCAACCGTATCAGTGGAATTGACGCCGACAACTATCAGGATTGTCGTGGACGACCGGGGACCAGGAATTGCAGACGTCGAGCTGGCGATGCAGGAAGGGTATTCGACGTCGACCCCCGAAATGCGTGAACTCGGATTTGGGGCGGGTATGGGATTGCCGAATATCAAGAAAAACGCTGACAGGTTGGAGATCGAGACGATGGTGGGCAAAGGGACGAAGTTGGTAATCACGATCTGGATCAACTGAGCATATGAAATCGGACTTTCGATCCGTACGGATTGATACTGAAAAATGCGCGGGACGCATGAAGTGCCTGCACGCATGTCCGACCCAGGCTCTGCGTGTGCGAAGCGGAAAAGCCGCGCTGCTCAATGACCGATGCATCGATTGTGGTGAATGTGTCCGTGTCTGCCCGAATCACGCGTTCATTCCCCAGACGAGCACGTTCAATGACTTTTCTGGATTCAAGTACACGATCGCGTTACCGTCCCCTGTGTTCTACTCTCAGTTTGGCAAGGATGTCCGGCCGTCGGCAATACTCAGTGCGCTGAAAACAATAGGGTTTGATGATGCGTACGATGTGACCTGTGCTTCCGAGTCGGTTAGCATCGCGATTCAGGAATACCTTGACTCCACAAGCACCCCACGGCCGCTGATTTCGCCCTTCTGCCCGACGATCGTCCGCCTGATCCAGGTCAGGTATCCGAATCTACTCGAAAATCTCATCCCCATCGAATCACCGATGGAGATCGCTGCGCGAGAGGTGAAACGACTCAAGATGCACGAGCTGGGGCTTCAGGAACATGAAATCGGCGCGATCTACCTGACCCCGTGTCCGTCAAAAATGATCGCCCTGAAGAACCCGCCCCGAAAAAAGCACTCGTTTCTCGATGGAGTCATTCCAATTTCCGAGATCTACCCGAACCTTCTCCGGGCACTCGCTCATGCCGACTTGACGGATAGCAAGCCGGAAATTCGCGGCCTCGGCCTCGGTTGGCCGATCGTGGGAGGGCAGGTCGCTTGCCTGAAGGCGGAGGATGCGATTGCCATTGCAGGATTGACGGATGTCATGAGGGTGTTCGAAGAAATCGAGAACGGGAAGCTTAAGGACATTCAGTACATCGAGTGCCACTCCTGTCCGACTGCTTGTGTCGGAGGCTCGCTGACGGTCGAAAATCCCTATATCGCCAGAGGCAGGGTGCTTCGGATGGTCGAGAAACATGGATCGGAGCCCTGTCAAGATCGAGAGAAGATCCGTGAGCTGTATCAGAAGAACTTTTTTTCTCTCGTCGGTACCATTTCGCCCAGTCCAGTTCATCCGCTTGACGAAGATATTTCCAGGGGGATCCAGAAGATGCACCGCCGACACCAGATCTACGATATGCTCCCGAAGATCGATTGTGGCGCGTGTGGAGCTCCCACATGCCTTACGTTTGCCGAAGATGTCGTCAAGGGGGACGCAGACGCTGATGAATGCGTGTTTCTCACAATGAAGACGTTTGAAACCTTGTCCACGAACCTCCTGGACGTGGTCACAAAGCACACGAAGAAGGGTCGCGCGAATATTGGGAAGCATAGCCATGAAGCTTAAAGAAATCGTCGAAAGACTCCATTTTTCTGTCCAATGTGGCGAAGCTCGGCTGGATCAACAGGTGTCGGGGGGATATGCAAGCGATCTGCTGAGTGACGTGATCGCAAACAGCAAGGCCGGAGACGTGTGGGTCACGATGCAGGTGCATGTCAATACCGTCGCGGTCGCCGTGCTCAAGGAGCTCGCCGGGATCATCATTGTCCAGGGGAGGCAGCCGTCGGAAGACACGCTCAAGAAGGCGCGGGAGGAAAAGGTGGCGATCATCGTCAGCGATCTTCCTGCATTTGAAACAGTCGGAAGAATCCATTCACTGTTAGAGGGACACTCCTGACCATGCTGCGTCGATTCAGGGCAGATCTGCACATTCATACGTGCCTGTCTCCCTGCGGCGACCTTCGAATGTCACCACGGAACATCGCAGCGCAGGCGGGGAAACGGGGAATAATGCTTCTAGCAGTCTGCGACCACAACTCAGCGGAAAACGTGGCCGCTGTGATGAAAGCTGCCGAGGCAAGCGACGTGACGGTGTTGCCAGGGATGGAGGTTTGCTCCAGAGAAGAGATCCACGTTCTGGCGATCTTCGAGGATCTTGAATCGGTCCTCGATCTTCAAACGACGGTCTACGGGCACCTGGCGGGAAAAAACAATCCCGAGGTGTTCGGCTTGCAGGTGGTCGCGAACGAATGTGATGAGGTGATAGGATATCAGGACAGGCTCCTTATCGGGGCGGTTGATCTGCCTATCGAAGAGATCGTCAAAACAATTCATGAGCTTGGAGGCGTAGCAGTCGCCTCACACATTGACAGAGAGAGTTTCAGCGTGATAAGCCAACTCGGATTCATCCCGGAAACGTTGAAGTTCGATGCGCTGGAGTTGTCATCCACCATCGGGGATGAAGAAGCCCGGCGTCGGTTTGTCGCGTACGGAGACAGCACGTTTATCAGAAATTCCGATGCCCACGAGCTTCAGGACCTGGGAAAGAACACGAGCGAGTATATGCTCGATCATCCTTCATTTCGGGAAATTCAAATGGCGTTCGCAAAGCTGGATGGGCGCCTGATTTGTGCAGCATAACTATGGAAGACCTCTCTCTCCACATACTTGACGTAGCTGAGAACTCGATAACGGCTGGGGCTCATACCATCAGTATCACGCTGACGGAAGACTCCGTTCTTGACCTCCTCACCATCGAGATCGTAGACGATGGGAAGGGAATGAGCGGTGACGTTCTTGAGAAAGTCGCTGACCCATTCTACACCACCAGGACGACCCGCAAAGTGGGGATGGGGCTCGCCCTCTTCCAGGAAGCGGCAGCGGCAGCAAACGGTTCTATGGAAGTCGAGTCGGTCCATGACGTGGGGACGACCGTCAGGGCGACGTTTCAGCTCAGTCACATCGACAGAAAGCCGGTTGGCAACATGGTGGAGACGATAGCGTCATTGCTCTGTTTTAGTACTGAAGTCGATATCCATTACATGCACATTCGCGACG
>Ga0315291_10011566_pt1 | contig 10753 bp, 10 predicted proteins | sample YL17G12_20_MG_FD_203070 | JGI IMG/M metagenome (GOLD analysis project Ga0315291, IMG submission 203070) | Sediment microbial communities from Yellowstone Lake, YNP, Wyoming, USA - YL17G12_20 | ecosystem: Environmental > Aquatic > Freshwater > Lake > Sediment | place: USA: Wyoming | collected... | reverse complement strand
TTGCAGAAGGGAGGTGAGAATTGTTCTTTAGATTGGGCAAATGGTCTATGAGCAGGAATTTCTGAGTTTTAGAAACAGTTAAAACTTAGACCGCGAAACCCGAAACTCGAACGTAAGGAGGAAGAACCAATGAGTGAGAGAAAGAAGATCAGTCGGCGGGCGTTTTTGAAGACGGCCACTGCTGCTGGCGTGGGGAGCCTGGCATTAGGGTTTGGAAGGGTAGGGGAGGGGCAAGAAAAAAAGGAGAAAGCTCCTGCTAAACCCAAATCCATGAAGAAGGTCTTAGGGGTCGAGGTCATCAAGATCGGCGGGCAAGGCGTTACCTCCGGCGCCCATGCCGATTATGGCTGGCAGATTCTCGCCGGCTCGACGATGGCCATCGAAGAAATCAATGCCAAAGGCGGGATCCTGGGCAGCAAGCTGGAACTGAAGTTCATGGACGAGGAGCTCAAGCCGGCGGTGGCAGTTAAAAATGCCCGGTATCTGGCTACCGATTGGGGAGCTCATTTTCTCTTTGGGGTGGATTCCAGCGGCAGCTCCATGGCTATTGGCCCCGTTCTCCCAGAGATCGACCGCGTATGCATTTTTACCCACGCTTCTACCCACCGATTGACCGAGGAGCTGGTAGCCGGCAAAGGCATTAAGCAAATCTTTCGCATTGCCGCCCCCGTGTATCAGGAAAGTATCCTCTCATCGTTGATTTTCAAGGATTTTCCCAACATTAAAAGATGGGCAGGGATTCACTGCGACTATGAATACGGTTACTCCACATGGGCCCTTTTCAAAGAGACTTTGAAGAAGTATCGGCCGGATGTTGAGTTTGTAGCCATTGCCTGGGCCCCCTTCTGGACGATGGATTTTTCTTCCCACATTTCGGCGGTGATGGCTGCCAACCCCGATGCCATCCAAGCCACCCCCTGGGCCGGGGAGGGGGTTATGCTTCTGCGGCAGGCGCTTATGCTTGGGGTGTTTGATAAAATCCAGGCCTGGTTCCAATGCATGGGTGGCTCGGTAGATATTTTAGAAGGAATTTCCAGAGAGGTGGAAGCGGGTAAATTCAAAGATAAGCTATGGGCCACCGCCCGGTACATCCACAATTATCCGGATACGCCAGAAAATAAAAAATTCGTGGGAAGCTTTCGCAAACGCTGGAACCGATTTCCCAACTATTCCGCGGAGACTTCTTACTCCGCCATCTATGCCTTCAAAGCCGCAGTTGAAAAAACTAAGAGTCTGAAAACGGCTGATCTCATCAAGGCATTCGAAGGCATGGAAATCATGACCCCAGGCGGTAAAAGATTCTTCCGGCCGGAAGACCATCAGGCGATTTACACGGTTCCTGCGGGAAGGGTGATAAAAGACCCGAATTATCCGATTCCGATCGTGGGAGGAGATTTGAAGATTATTCCGGCGAAGGAATACTACCGCAACCCGCCTTTTGAGCCCATCAAGATGGACAAGTAAGTTTTAGCAGGGGGAGCCGGAGCCGTTAAGGCTCCCCCCATTTTAAAGATTAAAAGGGGCTAAAGAGGGAATATGGAAATCTTAGCCTTTCAAGGGTTGGTGGGCCTGAGCGTGGCCATGTACCTGTGGCTTCTGGCCGCGGGGTTGACCATCGTTTTCGGCGTCCTGGGGGTGCTCAATTTTGCCCATGGGAGCCTCTTCATGTTAGGAGCTTACTTTGCCTTCACTTTCTACGGCCTCTGGGGGCTCAATTTCTGGTTGGCCATCGCCCTGAGCCTTCTTTCCGTAGGAGTCGTTGGCTATCTGATGGAGCGCCTCTTTTTACGTCATATCTATCATCTGGATCATGCCTTCCAACTCCTGCTCACTTTCGGTTTTATCCTGATTTTCGATGATGCCGTAAAGATGATCTGGGGAGGGGTAGCCCAGATTCCAGCCATGCCCGGTTTTTTGGAGGGAACTCTGTCGGCCTTCGGGAGGCCCTTTCCCATTTATAACCTCTTCATCATCGGGGCCGGGCTGCTGGTCGCTGTCGTTCTCTGGCTCCTTTTTGAAAAAACCTGGTGGGGCAAGATGGTTCGGGCCTCGGCTTCGGACCGGGAGATGGCCAGTGCCATCGGCGTCAACATTCCCACGATTTTCACCGGGGTCTTCGTCTTCGGAGCCATGCTGGGGGCCCTGGGCGGGGCCCTGGGAACACCCGTGCGGGTGGTGGCCCCCGGGATCGGATCGGCCATGATCATTCAGGCCTTCATCATCACGGTGATCGGCGGGCTGGGAAACCTGAAGGGCGCTTTCGTGGGAGCGGTCATTGTGGGCATTGTCAGCGCCTACGGCATTCTTCTCTTCCCGGTTTTTGAGCTCTTCCTGATCTTCTTAATCATGGCTGTGGTCCTGATGGTCAAACCTCAGGGGCTGTTCGGGGGATGATGTATGAAAAAGACTCTAGGGCTTATTTTGTTGGTTGCCTGCCTGGGCATTCTGCCGGTATTCGCTGGCCAGTATATTCTCTACATGACAATCCATATTATGCTCCTCTCGCTTTTCTCCCTCGGGTTTAATCTTCTTTTCGGATACACGGGGTTGCTCTCCTTCGGGCAGGCAGGCTTTTACGCCGTCGGGGCCTACGGGTGCGCCAAGATCCTTCTGGCCGTCCCTTCGCTCTTAGTGGGGATTATTGGCGGAGTGGCGGTAGCTGGGGTGGCTTCATTTTTGTTGGGCATTCTCTGCATCCGGCACACGCGCATCTATTTTTCCATGCTTACCCTCAGCTTCGGCATGATGATCTTTTCCCTGGCCTGGAAATGGCGGGATATGACCGGCGGGGATGATGGCCTGGTCGGCATCCCCCGGGCCCCGCTGGAGATCCCGGGTCTCCTGCGACTCAACATGGCCCCCATGGAGAATTATTACTACGTGGTTCTGGTCTTCTCGCTTCTGGCCATCTACTTATTTCATCGCCTCGTCCATTCCCCCCTGGGTCTCACCTTGCAAGGGATTCGGGACAGCGAGACGCGCACAGCCTGCGTGGGCATCTCGGTCCGCAATTACCGTCTGGTTTCCTTCACCATTGCTGGAATGTACGCCGGACTGGCCGGGGCTCTGCTCCCGCCCCTGGAAAGTACGGTAACCCCCCCTGTGGCTCACTGGAGTTTTTCTGCCGAGCCGGTGCTGGCCACGCTTTTGGGCGGTATCTATACTTTCTCCGGCCCCATAGTCGGAGCGTTCCTGTTTTATGTCCTGAAAGATATCATCGTTCGATTCACTCAATACTGGCTGATCTGCCTGGGGGCCATCGTCTTGGTGCTGGTCTTGGGATTCCGGGGAGGAGTGGTGAGCATATTTCAGGGCAAGGGAGGCCGGGGGTGAAAGAGATCATCCGGACAGAAGGCTTGGGGAAGTATTTCGGAGAAATGGCGGCGGTACACCAGGTGAACTTCACCCTTCAGGAAGGTCTTTTTACTTCCATCATCGGGCCCAATGGCGCGGGCAAGACTACGCTTATCAATCTCCTGTCCGGTTACCTGCTCCCGGATGCCGGCAAGATCTTCTTCCGGGGAACGGAGATTACCCGCATGCGCCCTGAGAAGCGCGTGAAGATCGGGATCAGTCGATCGTTCCAGGTTATGAACATCTTTCCCCGCCTGACGGTTTTTGAGAATATTCTCTTGCCGGTTCTATCCCGCCTGAATAAGAACGCCAGGCCGTTTTCCTCCCTGAATAGCCAGAAGGAAGCGGTAGAGGAAGCGGAGAGGATCCTCAATGAAGTCTGGCTTCGCGAAGAAAGGGATCTCCCGGCCGGGCAGCTTTCCCATGGCGATCAAAGGCTCCTGGAGCTGGGGATCGCCGTAGCCGCGAACCCCCAGCTTTGTTTTCTCGACGAACCCTCCTCGGGCATGAACCCCATCGAAAGAATCAAGGTGTTGGAGCTGGTCAAAAAATTATCCGCCGAGAGGAAGACCACTTTTGCCATCGTGGAGCATGACATGGATGTCGTTTTCTCCCTGTCCGACTGGATCGTGGTGATGAACCGCGGGGAGATCCTCGCCGAAGGGAAACCCGACGATATTCGCAACAATCAGGAGGTCAGGGACATCTACCTGGGGGAAGAGATATGACGGCCATTTTGGAGGTGCGGGAGATTGTCACCAGCTATGGGCAGAGCCAGGTCCTCCACGGCGTTTCCTTAATCGTCGGGCAGGGAGAAGTCGTCTCTCTGTTGGGTAGGAATGGGGTGGGAAAGACCACTACTTTCAGGTCCATCATGGGCCTGACGCCCCCCCGTTCGGGAAGCATCCTTCTCAAGGGGATTGAGCTGGTCGGTAAGCAGCCCTTCGAAATCGCCAAGCTGGGCATCGGCTACGTCCCCGATGATCGAAGGATCTTCGCCGACCTGACCGCCGAGGAAAATTTGGAGATGGCCAGACGCCTGGCGAAAAGAAGCCAGGGGCCCTGGTCCATTGACCGGGTATATAAACTCTTTCCCGTCCTGGAAAGCTTACGGACCAGCAAAGGGACGTGCCTGAGCGGGGGGGAGCAGAAGATGTTAGCCATCGGCCGGGCTTTGATGAAGAACCCGGATTTGATTCTTCTGGACGAGCCGATCGAAGGCTTAGCTCCATTAGTGGTGAGGAACGTGGTAGAAGTGATTCGGGAGATTCAGAAGTCCGAAGTTACCATCCTGCTTGCCGACCAGAATTTAAAATTTTGCCGCAAGGTCGCGGGAAGGGGGTACATCATCGAGAAAGGCCTCATTCATTACCAGGGAGAGATGGAAAGCATCTGGCAGAACGAGGAGATCGTCCGGAAATATTTGGCGGTGTGAGGAAGGAGGAGACCCTCGAGCCAAAAGGGAGGCCATTCATGAGTAAGGGGAAATTTTATCATCCGGAAATCGAAAGAGTAAGTCGCAAGGCGCTGCGGGAGCTGCAAAACCAGCGGTTGCGCTGGCAGATTCACCGCTGTTTGGCCAAGTCTGAATTCTATCGGGAAAGATTCAAGAAAGCCGGGCTCCGAGCTAGCCACATCAAGACGGTGGATGACCTAGTCCATGTCCCCGTGGTAACCAAGCAGGAGCTCCGGGATGAGCAGGTCAAGCATCCCCCTTTTGGACGCTACACGGTGGCCCCGGCAAAAGACTGGAGCGAGCTGCACCCTTCCACCGGCACAACCGGGACCCCGGTGAATACCATCTGGTCCGAAAAAGATGTGGAGAATATCACTCAGGTAACGGCCCGGACCATGTGGAGCTTCGGGGTCCGGCCCGGAGAGGTCATCCAAAACGGGTTCAGTTACGGCCTCTGGGTGGCCGGCATGTCCACGCATTACGCAGCCAAGCGACTTCATTGCTTTGTGATTCCCATCGGCGCCAGCATGACCGGCCGGCAGATCGATTACCTGCTCAACCCGGGATCCACGGTCCTCCTGTGTACCCCCTCCTTCGCCCTTCATATCGCCGAGACCCTGCGGGAGCGGGGGGTTTCCCCGCAGAAAATGAAGGTAAAGCTGGGGTGTTTTGGAGGAGAGGGAGGAACGGAAACAGCGGCCACCCGGGAAAAGATTGAAAAAGGTCTGGGAATCGACGCCTACGATTATTATGGGCTGGCAGAGATTGCTCCCACATTCGCTTCGGAGTGCACAGCGAAAGCCGGGTTACACTGGGCCGAAGATCATTATGTAATCGAGGTCGTCAACCCGGACACGATGGACCGGTGTGCGGAGGGGGAGATGGGAGTTTTGGTCATCACCCACCTCAGCCGGGAGGCCACACCCATGATCCGGTACTGGACCAACGATTATGCCCGGTACGATTCCACTCCTTGTTCCTGCGGCCGAACCCATGCCCGTTCCTTAGATGGAATCCTCGGGCGGGCCGATGATATGGTCATCTACCGCGGGGCCAAGTTCTATCCCGTGCAGGTGGAAAAGGTCGTCCGGAGTTATGGGGAACTGGGGGATGAGTTCATCATCGAGTTAACCCGGGATGAGAAAGCCTATACGGATGTATGCACAGTGGTTTGCGAGTGCCTGAAACCTCAGGAGGATCCGTCGGTCCTTGAGCGCCGCCTGCTGAAGGATCTCAGGGAAGAGCTCATGGTGACCCCGGAAATCCGCATCGAAAAATTCGGGACCCTGGAGAGGACAACCTTCAAAGCCAAGAGGATTGTAGATAAAAGAAAATAGTTCGTAAGGCGTCAGGCGCGAGGCGTTAGGGGGAAAACGTTCAAAACATCTTTTCGTACCCCCTACTACCCCCGACACTCTACACCCCAAAAACTTGACACTCAACGCTTGATGGTCTCGTAAAAAGTCGTCACTCCGGTGGAAACCGGAGTCCAGAGAATTTATAAGTATTTGAAAGAACTGGATTCCGGCTTTCGCCGGAAGGACAGAAAACCGCATTTTCAGACTTTTTACGACTCCATCAACGTTTAATAGGGGGCACTTTTTCTCGCATGAATCCAGGAATCTTAGAACCCGGTATTTTGAATTGGGTTGAGGAGCTGCGACAAAGCCGAAAGGGTAAATTGATCGGGAGGGAGATCCTTTTTTTCCCGGAGGTGGATTCCACCAACACGAAGGCGCGGGAACATTCTCTAAAAGGGGCAGGAGAAGGAATGGTTATCCTGGCTGAATCCCAATCGAAAGGGAAGGGGCGATTGGGGCGGCAATGGCAGTCGCCACCGGGGGTCAATCTGTATGCCTCGATCATCCTGAGACCATCCATCTCTCCGGCTGTAGCGCAGCAGATCACGCTTCTGGCAGGGATGGCCGGGGCTAATGCTCTGGCCAGAGCTACTGGCCTGGACGCGCGCATCAAATGGCCTAACGATATCTTCGTCCACGGGAAAAAAGTAGCCGGGATCCTTTCGGAAATGGAAGCCGAAGGCCCACGGACCCGATTCATCGTCCTCGGGGTGGGAGTGAACGTGAACTGGGAGAAGGAAGACGTTCCCCCAGAGATTCGGGAGATCGCCACCTCGCTGCGAGCGGAAGCGGGATGCGAATTCTCCCGGGCCAAGGTGGCCGCGGAAATCTTCGAAGAGCTGGAGAGGGAATACGCCCTCTTCCTGGAAGAGGGATTCTCGTCCAGGCTGCGAGAGGAGTGGAACCAGCTATCCTGGGTGAACCAGAAATGGGCCACCATCACGATGATGGAAAAAAAATTTGAAGGACAGGTTTTGGGCCTGGACACCGACGGCGCCCTCCTGTTAATGGACCGCGAAGGGAGAATCCAGCGTTTTATCGCTGGGGATGTCAGCTTACGGGTATGAGGGACCTACCATGCTCTTAGTGATCGATGTAGGCAATACGAATACGGTATTGGGGATTTACGATGGGGCGCGCCTGGTGGACAATTGGCGCATCTGGACAGAGCGCGATCGCACCAGCGATGAGTACGGGATCCTGGTCCGCAATCTCTTTTCCTCCCGTTCGATCTCCCTGGAAGAGATTGAAGCCATCGCCGTCTCCTGCGTTGTGCCTCCCATGTTGAATATGCTCCTGGAGCTGTCAGAAAGATATTTTCACCGGAAACCCCTGATCGTTGAATTTGGAGTGGATATCGGGATGCCGGTTCTTCTGGACAACCCGATGGAAGTGGGGGCCGACCGGATCGTCAACGCAGTGGCCGCCTACCATAAGCATAAGCGCAGCTTGATCGTAGTAGATTTTGGGACCGCCACAACTTTCGATTATATTTCTCCCAAAGGGGAATACATGGGGGGAGCAATTGCCCCCGGCCTGGGCATCTCCAGTGAAGCTCTCTTTATTCGGGCCTCGAAGCTTCCCCGAGTGGAGCTGGTAAAACCGAGTAGAGTGGTGGGGAAAAATACCGTGCATTCCATGCAGGCGGGTATCGTCTTCGGCTACGTGGGGCTGGTGGATGAGATTGTCCGGCGAATGAAAGAAGAGGTAAAATCTGACCCGAAGGTGATTGCCACCGGCGGCCTGGCGCCGTTGATCGCTGCCGATTCTAAAAGCATCGAAGAAGTGGACGAATTTTTGACCCTGGAAGGGTTGCGCTTGATCTACGAGCGAAACAAGAGGAAGGAAAAATCCCATGTCAGATAAGTTCATGATCACCCCCTTTAGCGAAGAACACGAACTCTTTCGCCAGCAGTGCCGTAGGTTCGTGGAGAAAGAGCTGGCCCCCCATGTCATGGAGTGGGAGGAGAAGAAGGATTTTCCGAACGAAGTATTTCGCCGCGTGGGCGAGATGGGATATCACGGAATCCTCATCCCCGAGGAATACGGGGGTTCAGGGGGGGACTACCTCATGGCCTCAGTCTGGTCAGAGGAGATGACCCGGATCGGATCTGGAGGCGTTAGCGCGGGGTTAGGGATGCACGCCCTTATCGTCCTCCCCGCAATCGACAGGTTCGGGGGCGAAGAACAAAAGAAGAGATTCTTAATTCCGGGAGTGCGCGGAGAGAAGGTTGGAGCTCTGGGATTGACAGAGCCCGTTGCAGGTTCGGACCTGGCTCGCATCCGCTCCATCGCCAGACGAGAAGGGGATCATTATGTCCTCAATGGTTCCAAGACCTTCATAACGAATGGAAGCCGCGCTGATTTTGTGCTCGTACTCTGCAAGACGGACTTGAACGCAGGTTACAAAGGGTTTTCCACCCTTATCGTTGAGAAGGGAATGCCGGGGTTCACCCAGGGAAAGCCCCTGGAAAAATTGGGCTGGCATGCCGGAGACACGGCGGAGCTGACCTTTGAGAATGTAATTGTTCCTATGGCCAACCGTTTGGGGGAAGAGGGGATGGGTTTCTACAATGCCATGGCTAACCTGGAATGGGAAAGATTGATTATGGCTCTCGGGACGGTTTACGGGGCCCAGCTTATCTTTGACAAAACCAGGACCTATATTTTGCAGAGGGAGGCCTTCGGCCGGCCCATCGGGAAGTTCCAGGTCAACCGGCACAAAATGGCAGACATGGCCGTTGAGATTGAAGCATCACGGCAGTTGAATTACCATGCCCTGCGAAAACTGGTCAATGGAGAGGAGTGCGCCCGGGAAGTGTCCATGGCCAAGATTTTCTCTGCCAAGATGGGGGACTACGTGGCCACGACTTGCATCCAGCTGCACGGGGGCTACGGCTACATGCGCGAGTACGAAATCGAGCGCTTCTTTCGTGATGTGCGAATCAACTCCATCGGAGGAGGAACCTCAGAGGTCCTGAAAGAAATCATCGGTCGGATGATGGGACTATGAAAGCCCATAGGCAACAGGAAATGGGCTATAGGCTATAGGGAACAGGATACAGGCGCCAGGCTCAGGCATTATCGTTGATACCCAACACTCTACACCCTACACGCTCTTCCAACATTATCTTGCCAGCCTTAGAAGTAGTTTTCCCAGCGCCCCCAATCTCTTATTCACATCCAGAAAGGTCTTTTCTCCCCGCAGAATCTTCGCCATCGCATTCCACCAGTGGTCGCTGGTGGCAATCTTCTGATGGAAGAAAGAAGGACAGAGGTTGAAGATTTCCCGAAAGAACCGGGAGCATTCCAGCTCGGGCATGAATTCCCGGTCCACCGCTTCCTGGTAGGCTGGCAGGGGTTCCGGCCCATTTCCCAAGGCCTCCACGAGGAATGGGGCAGCCATCTGAGCGCTGCGGACAGCGGAATGGATACCCTCTCCGGTAAAGGGATCGATCAACCCGGCAGCATCCCCGAGAAGAAGGCACCGGCCTTTTTGAAGCGGACCGCGTTTCTTGCGCAGGGGGAGGATGAACCCAGCAGCGCTAAAAGGAAGAGCTTCTTCTTTTTGCCAGCGGATGGCCACGAAGGCCCCATGGTAATTCTTCATTTTGGCGGCAGGGATTCCAAACCCTCCGGCACCCAGGGAAAGAGAGTTCTTCTTGGGGAAAAGGTAAGCATAGCTTCTTTTCAGGCTCCCCCAGTCAATATGGATAACATCCAGTTCCGGCCAGGGGAGGACGGAGGTCGGGACTTCGCTATGGATGGCCAGGATATGGTATGCTTCTCTCATAAATCCCATTTTTTTGGCTACGGCGCTGTTGGCCCCATCCGCCCCGACGAGGAATTTCGCCAGGCAAGTTCCCGAGGAAGTTTCCACCTGTACGGCATCTTTTTTCTCGGTGAGCGACAGGAACTGAGTTCCATCGAGGAACTGGGCACCAGCCTGCTGGGCTTGCTGGACCAGGAAATGATCGAAGTATGCCCGGCGCACGGTGACCATTAGCGGTTCCGGATAGCGCCGGAGAAAAGGATCTTCGAAGTTTCGGGTGAAGGATATACCTGTGATGACCCCTTCCACAACCGGCCCAAGGTCAAAAGGAAGCAGGCGGAGCGTCCGCATGTTGACTCCCCCCGCGCAGGTTTTCCCCCGGGGGAATTTGGCTTTGTCCAGAAGGAGCACATCGATGCCCAACTTGGCCATTTGATAAGCCAGGGTGGAGCCGGCTGGCCCGGCTCCGACGATGAGAATTTCCGCTTTTTGGGGGATCAAGTTTTTTATCACAGCTTTCTTAAAAAAACTCACCGCAGAGCCCGCAGAGGGCGCAGAAGAACAAATATTATTTAAAATGAAAAATCGGAAATTAGAAGCACATTGTTCTCATTGGGCATTTTGTTTTAATGTTTTGATTGTTATTGTCTCTCAGTGTCCTCAGCGTTCTCTGTGGTGAGGAGTTTTTTCCATTCCTCCAAATCTCTCAACGCTCGTTCGGCTATGGCTTTCCTTTTATCTTTCCCTCGCCGGTGTTCACGAAGCGGTGGGAAGAGCCCAAAATTTACATTCATCGGCTGAAAACCCTTA
>Ga0315291_10011564_pt1 | contig 10753 bp, 5 predicted proteins | sample YL17G12_20_MG_FD_203070 | JGI IMG/M metagenome (GOLD analysis project Ga0315291, IMG submission 203070) | Sediment microbial communities from Yellowstone Lake, YNP, Wyoming, USA - YL17G12_20 | ecosystem: Environmental > Aquatic > Freshwater > Lake > Sediment | place: USA: Wyoming | collected... | reverse complement strand
CCCGCCGGGTGGATCCTGAAGCGTACCAGCTCTACCTTAAGGGCCGCTACTTCTGGGTAAAGAGGACGCCGGAGTCGGTTCACAAGGCTATTAGGCTCTTTGAACAGGCCATTAACGCAGACCCGACGTACGCCCACGCGTACAGTGGGCTTGCCGACTGCTACATGTCGTTGGGTTTCTCGTTCGATGTCGGCTCGCTTCCGCCGAACGAGGCCATCCCAAAGGCCAAGGCGGCCGCAGCAAAGGCGCTGGAGATCACCGAGTCGCTCGCCGAAGTGCGCAACCCGCTCGCTTTCATGAGGCTGAACTACGACTGGGATTTCCCCGGCGCGGAGACCGAGTTCAAGCGCGCCTTGGAGCTCAACCCCGGTAATGCAAACGTGCACCACTGGTACGCACACTACCTCATCGTGGCCGGACGGCCCAAGGACGCACTCGCTGAAAGCCATCGAGCGCTCGAGCTGGACCCGCTGAGCCCGATCATGAGCGTGCACCTGGGCTGGCTCTACTACTTCCTTCACGATTACGAACGGGCCATGAACCAGCTCAACAAGACAATCGAGCTTGATCCGAACTATGGGCTCGCCTACTGGTACGTCGGCCTCGTCAAAGAGCAACAGGGCGCGTTCCCAGAAGCGCTCGCTGCTTTGAAGCGAGGCGACGAGCTGCTCAAAGACAATCTCGTTGTCAAAGCCGACCTGGCACATGCACTCGCGGTCTCTGGGCGCAAGGCCGATGCAGCCGAAGCTCTGCGGAACCTCCTCACGGTATCGCGCACACGTTACGTCAACCCGTTTGAGATCGGGCTTGTCTACATTGGACTCGGCCTCAACGACGAGGCATTCCAGTGGATGAACCGGGCTTACGAAGAACGTTCCGACCTGGTCGTTTATCTCAGGGTTGATCCACGCCTGGATTCTGTCCGTTCTGATCCACGCTTCCAGGAGATGGTCCGCCGCATGAACTTCCCTGAGAAGGATAAGGAATGATCGGGGCGCGACTCGCGCACGTTGACCACATTTTTATTTTCACCTGCTCCTGGGCAAATTTGGGCAAAGCGTCTTCGGTTTTCTCGAGTTCGGCACGCAACGCGGCGACTTTCAAACCGATCCGGGCTCATGGAACGCTCTTGGCAAAGGCCACCAAGGGCTCCCGAGTCGCTTCCGGATGATTTATCGTCGAAAAAAGCAATTTCCTATCAAGCGGCATAAATCCCACGGCTCATTTTTGCGCCGCCGGCCTCGGAGCGCGTTCTCAGAGTGGGCGGCGGCTGTCGCGTCAAAAAGCCGCTCATCATGGTTGCATTTTGTTGAGCCGTCGCGTAAGATTGAGACGAAGTTATGTCCGTTTCTCGCTTAAAAAGGGAGTGGTTGTCTTTCCTTAGCCTCGCTCTGTTCCTCTGGCCAGGCCGGGGTGGACCCCTCTTGGGTCCCGCTCAGAAGGAAGGGAATCAGAAAGCCCTTGAGCACGAAGTCACGGTCACTCTGAAGTTGGTCCAGGTTTATGTAACGGATAGGCGCGGGAAGCCGGTTCTTGACCTGGAGAAGTCGGACTTTATCGTTCATGACAACGGCGTTTTGCGGGAAGTCACGGCTCTTGATAAGCATGTCATTCCGGGACAAGCCCTCGGCGCCACAGCTCCTTCAAGTGAGACGCTCGCGACGACTCCTCTGCCCAAGATGGAACGGATGAGCCGCAAGTTCATTCTCGTATTCGATTTTGCTTACAACAGCTTCATCGGGGTCGTCAAAGCCAAAAAGGCGGCGCTGGATTTCATCGATTCCCGGCTTCTGCCGACGGACGAGGTGGCGCTTCTTTCTTATTCAGCCTTGAGAAGCCTGACCCTCCACGAGTATCTGACAACAGATCATCATAAGGTTCGGCAGGCGGTCGGAGCCGTGGCCAAGGGAGAAATTGGAGGCAGGGCTTTTGAGATCGAGGAACAATACTGGAAAAATCGGGATATGGATTACCAAAGGGGGCGAGTAGAAGGGATGGGGGACGAGGCCCAAACCGCTGAGGCCCGGCGGTGGAAACTCAGAGAGGTTCAGGAAATGGAACGAATGGCCTCGAAGAACCAGACCTTCAATTTCCTGAGCAGGATGACCGACCTGGCCAAGGCTTTGCGTTATATCCCGGGTCAGAAGAACGTCGTCCTATTTTCGTCGGGGATTCCGGCATCCCTTCTCTCCGGGACGGGACAGATGGTTGGAACAGCCAGGTTTGATTTCGGCGATCATCGCCTCCGCGCCCAGAACGAAGAGCTCCTAAAAGAGCTGAGCTCTGCTAACTGCCTGGTTTTCTCCTTTGACACCAAGGAGAAAGATATCAACATGTTTCGGGATGATAACGAGACGTTTATAACCGGAGATCGGAGAATTGCGTTCGACGGCCGCGCCGACACGATCTATTACCGGGATTCGGGAACGGGGGGCGAGAGCACGCTGCGCCGGCTTTCCGGCGCCACGGGCGGGAAATACTTCGGCAACATCGATGAATATGAGGGACATCTCCAGCAGCTCCAGGATTTAACCGGCTCGTATTATGTCCTTGGCTATTCCATCGACGAGAAATGGGACGGCCAGTATCACGCGATTAAAGTCGAGGTGCAGAGAAAGGGATGCCGTGTTCATAGCCAGACGGGATATTTCAATCCAAAGCCTTTCCGGGAATATTCGGATCTCGAAAAAAAACTCCATCTGCTGGATTTGGCGCTCGATGAAAAGCCTCTTTCTCAGACTCCCCAGCCCCTCTCCATGAAGCCTTTGGTCTTCTCTTTGCGCGGCGAAACGCAGATCTTCTTGTTATCCGAGATTCCGGCCTCGGTCATGGAGAGATTCACCGGCAAAACGGCCGAGCTTATGGCCCTGATCTCTGATGAACAGGAAAACCTGGTCAAGATCGAGGGAATGATTGTTGAGCTTGACAAATATCGTGGCCGGAGTGTGGTTTTTTCCCCTGGAGCCCTGCTTCGGCCCGGCCGCTACAGATGCCGCCTCGTGGTCAGGGACCTGGAGACCGGAGAGGCCGCTGTGGCCAAGTCTAACGCTTTGGTCGGCAAGACATCGGACAGGAACCTCGTCCTTGGCCAGCCGTTGCTCCTTATCCCAGGGGCCGGGTCTTTCTGTCTTGCGGAAGAGAGGCCGGAAACGAAAAGCCGTCAAACATGGACCGATATCTATTCCTTTGACACCCGCGCCTTCAGGCCTCTCCTTGGCCCTCTTCCGAAGGACGTGTCCAAGATTCTGGCGTTGATTCCCTTTTGCCGGAAGAATCTTACCCAAGGCGACATCAATTACCAGGCCTACATGGTCGGTTTTTCTGACAAACAGAATATCCCGATCACGTGTGCAGAGCTGGAGCGGATGCCAAAGGCCGGCTTTGAAGCGCAATTCTTGGAGCTGGAACTCGGCCAACTCGAACCCGGCGAATATGTCCTGTATATCACGGCCCAGGATTCCTCGACCAAGGATACTGCATACGCCCAGACGACCCTTGTTGTGCGTTAGTCCACTCTGGGATAATTATCCTCCGGCTTCTTGTCCTCCATGTCGGGAGTTTGTCGTCCCCGGCATTCGGAGCGGGCCGTCCTTTACCGGGCGTTGTTCCATCATTTCGACAGGTTTTTTAATCATCTCATTTTCACCGGAAGGGAAAGTCTATCGTTTTTTAGCCGGTGCGGGAGGATTTTTTACCCCAACGCGCTCTTCCGCCGCCGCTTAGTGCGGTCATTGACAGCGCCGCGCGGCCGGCGATATATTATCGATATGGTTAGCAGGGGAGATTCAGCGCCAAGGGCGGGAATATTGACACTTTTATCGAGTCCAAAGGAGTATCCAGAAAATATTCCCAGGAAGGGAAGCATCGTCCACAAGGCAATCTGCCTTCTCTTGCTCACTCTCGCCGGCCTTTCGCTTTCGGCCGCAGCTCAGAGCGGGCAAGGGCCGGAAGGCGTCCTCGACCCGGAGAACGCCAACGAAGCCAGGCTCAACCGATTGCAGCCGCCTGACCATGTGATGGACGCCATCGGCGTTTCGCCGGGAATGGTTGTCGCCGAGATCGGCGCGGGGCGCGGAAGGTACACGGTTCAACTCGCCGTCCGGGCGGGAGAGAAAGGCAAGGTTTATGCGGAGGACATCGATATCGCGGCCTTGAAGTATCTGGCATCGCGCTGCCGCCGCTGGGGCCTCCGAAACGTCGAGACCATTCTCGGGGATGTCAAGGATCCCGAGCTCCCGGCAACCTCTCTCGACCTCGTTTTCATCATCTCCTCCTGCCATCATTTCGATGATCCCGTCGCTCTCCTGCAAAACGCTCGGCCGGCCTTGAAGCCGGATGTAAAGCTGGCCATCGTACGGACTGATGTCCTGTCGGTCGAATCCGCTTTTTAAATGAAGACGGCAAACATGAAAAAATTTCTTCCCGTCTTTTTAACCGTCCTGGTATTCTCAGCGCCGGCCTGGCCGCAGGAGGTTTTCGACGCGCTTCGCAAGCGCGACATCCAGGCGGTCAAAGCCCTCATTGAAAAATCCCCTTCAGTACTCGACTCTCGGGACGGCGACGGCATGACGCCGCTCCACTATGCCGCGATAGGCGGCGATGCCGCGTTCATTCACTATCTCGTGGATAAGGGCGCCAATCTTGAACTCCGGGATTCGCGCGCTCAGACTCCGCTTCACATGGCGGCCATGAACGACCGCAAAGAGGCTGCGGAAGCCCTGATCAAGCGTGGGGCAGATCTGGAAAAAAGGGATGATTACGCCCGCACGGCCTTCATCCTCTGCGCGCGCGAGCGGGGTCAGGCCGCCACGGCCCGGATCCTGCTTGATGCCGGAGCCGAGATCGATGCGGCCGACAAATTCGGCAGTACGGCGCTCGGGCTTGCCGCCTGGCGGGGCAAGCGAGAGTTCGTAGACCTCCTCCTCGAGAGGGGAGCTGCGGTTCCGGAATCGGGCGACGAGTGGAGGCGCTTGCTGTCCCTGTCCGCCTCCCAAGGTCTGGCCGGCTTATTCCGCCGCTTGACCGATAAAGGGCAGTATTTAAAGGCAATTGAAGTCTCCGGAGAAACAATCCTTCATGCGGCGGTGCAGGGCGGCGCGTCCGAGATCGTCGACGCCCTCCTCGAAAGGGGGTTTGATCCAGGCCGTAAGGACATCTACGGCTGGACGCCTCTCCATTACGCAGCGCTTGACGGCCGGACAGAAGCCGCACGGAAGCTCGTCGAGCATGGTGCTCCCCTCGATTCCCCGACGATCGCCGGTCAAACTCCCTACAACGTTGCCCGAGAGCGCGGGATGGAAGCCGTGGCCGAACTTCTTGCCGAAAACGGCGTCGGGAAAGGCGACGCCGGGTTTCCTGTTCTCGCGGGAGACTATCTGGGTCAGAAGCCGCCATCCGGAGAAGCCGAGCGGTTTGCCCTGGGCATCGTTTCCTCCATCTGGGGCCTTCACAGCACCGCGGTCTTTTCTCCGGACGGGAAAGAGGTCTATTGGGCGCCGATGATGACCTTCCCCGGCGAGATCTATTCGCGGGGAGGCCTCCTCATGATGAAACGTGTGGACGGCCGCTGGACGGCTCCCGCCTGGGCCTCGTTCTCCAGACCGGAGTTCGATGACGACGTTCCCTTTTTCTCGGCCGATGGAAAAAGAATTTTTTTCATCTCCTCGCGGCCGCTGCCGGACACGAGCGAGGATGAGAAGGAGCGCATCTGGTTCGCGGACCGGACTCCGGCCGGCTGGTCCGAGCCCCGGCCGATCGATGCCGCCGTCAACGACCAGGATATGCACTGGCAATTCTCGCTCGACAGGCAGGGCAACCTCTATCTGGCATCGCAGATTCCCGCAGGACTCGGGATGTCGGATATTTACTGCGCCCGGTCTGTCGGCGGGAAATATGAAAAGCCCGTCAACTTGGGTGATCCCATCAACTCCGCGGACGGAGAGAACGCGCCCTTCATCGCGCCCGACGGGAGCTATCTCCTGTTTTCGCGCCAATACGACCTCTGGGTGAGCTTCCGGGGGGCGGGGAACGCGTGGTCCGAGCCCGTCAAGCTCGGCCCTGAAGTCAACAGCCCGTCGATCGAGCTGTGCCCGGTCGTCACGGCCGACGGCAAGTACCTGTTCTTCTTGAGCCAACGAGACGGCGAAAGCCACGCCTACTGGGTCCGCGCCGACGTCATCGAGAAGGCCCGGCCGAAATCCGGGCAGGGAGTTCCTGCCGAACAGAAAGAATTTCCCTCACTGAAGGGCCCCTATCTCGGCCAGAAGCCGCCGGGGATGACCCCGGAACGGTTCGCGCCGGGCATCGTCACCACGCCGGCGAATGAATTCGGCTGCTGCTTTTCCCAGGACGGCAGGGAGTTCTATTTCACGCGATACGACCCAAAATTGCGACAATCCACCGCGATTTACGTCATTCGATACGATGGAGTGCGCTGGTCGGAGCCGGTCATCGCGCCCTTCTCGGGACGCTTCTATGACGCCGAGCCGTCTATGGCGCCGGACGGAAGCAGGCTGTTTTTCATCTCCACCCGGCCCAGCTATGACATGCAAAAGGTGAGGATCTGGTCGGTCGTGCGCACGCCGAAGGGATGGGGAACTCCCGAAGTCATCGGGCTCCCGCTGTCGGAGAAAAGCAAGATGGGGCCGTCGGTGGCCGCCAACGGCAATCTCTACTACGCCGAAGTCGAAACAGATGACCGAACCCAGATCTATATGGCCCGTTTCAACAGAAGCGGCTACGATGAGCCGCTCCGGCTTGGACCCGGAGTAAACCTTTATGATAACAATTCCCACCCGTACGTCGCCCCGGACGAAAGCTGCTTGATCTATGATGCCCAGCCGGGCAGCCCGGCCTCCTACGACAGCTACCTGTTCGTCAGCTTCAAGGAGGAGGACGGGACATGGTCGAAGGGTCGGCGGCTGCCCGAGGGAGTCAACGCCGGAAACGACCTGATTTGTGCTTCCGTAACACCCGACGGTAAATACATGCTCTGGTCCCGGGGCATGGACATTTACTGGGTTGATGCGAAGGTGATCGACGACCTCGGTCGCAGGGCGTCTGCCCGGAACGGCTCGTGATGGAATAGTTCTTTCTATGTTGTATGGACTTCACGTTATGTATGGAAAGAGGGGGTAAATTGAAAAGGCACCTGTTCGTTCTGATCCTGTCTCTCTTTTGCCTTATGAGCTATAAGAGCCTCGCGCAATCTCAGAGAAACCAGACCGGAGCCGTGAATTCGGAGTCTTTTCGAAGAGTGGAGATCCGCGACACCGAAATGAGATTCCTGGCGTCTAAGTATGTCGATGAGACCTATGAGATCGACATCTTTTTCCCCAAGGATTATGCCAAAGAGACGGCTCGGTACCCGGTTCTCTATATCCTGGACGCGGAATACAATTTCGGCTGCACAGCGTATATCGCCAGACGCCTGATCACGAACGGGGACATCCCCAAAGTCCTCATCGTCGGGATCGCCTACAATACGACTGAGGACGATTACTATATCAAGCGCGAACGCGATTGCACACCGCCGTCGAAAATTCACGGCCCCCGTTCCGGGGGGGTGGAAAATTTCGTCCGATTCTTCGAGAATGAGCTGATCCCTCTTATCGATCATCATTTCAGGACGCTTGCAGGGAACCGGACGATCGTCGGGCATTCGATTGGGGGTTTCTTCTGTGCGTACGTCCTTTTCAAACATCCGGCGCTCTTCAGCAAGTACCTGATCGTCAGCCCGTCCTTGTGGTACTCGAACGAGGTGATTTTCGAATACGAAAAGGAATTCGCCGGGACGCAAAAAGCTATGAATGCGGTGGTTTTTCTTTCGACGGGGAAAGACGAAAGCGAGCAAATGGTGAGGACGACGGAAAAAATGATTCGGACGATGACGGACAGGAACTATCCCGGCCTTCGATTCACGTCCCTAATGCCCGAGGGAGAACATCACCGGAGCATTTTTCCATATGCTTTTACGAAGGGGCTTCGCTGGATATTCAATTCTCCTCGATAATTGTCCTCTAATGAGTTATGAGTCCACTTGGAGGAATAGGTCATGAACGGAAATTATAAGAAGATTGTCGCAATTCTGGCTTTTGCGTTTTCTATTCCTCTTGCTCAGGCCGGCGAGATTCACGACGCGGTCCAGGCGGGGGACCTGGCCAAGGTCAAGGCGCTGGTCGCCAAGGACGCCAAGGTCGTCAACGAAAAGGACGCCCGGGGCCGAACGCCTCTCCATTTCGCGAGCTACGCGGGGAACCGGGAGATTCTCGCTTTCCTCATTGCCAGCGGGGCCGACGTCAGGGCGACAGATCCGGAAGGATTTACGCCCCTCCACTGGGCGGCCTCGGCCGGGCAGGCCGACGCAGCCAGAGCCTTGATCGCGGCGGGCGCAGATCCCAACGCTCGGGGCGGACCGGGCGTGACGACCTTGGAGTCGGCCTTCTACGGACGGCATCCGGAAGCGGTGGAAGCGCTCCTCCAGGGAGGATTGAGGGTTGAGACCAAAGGAGAGGAGGGGGACGCGCTTCTCCACCGGGCCGCTTCGGCGGGATTCCTCTCGCTGGTCGAATATCTCATCGGCCACGGGGCCGACGTCGCGTCAAAAAGCGACGGCGGAGGAACTCTGCTCCATTCGGCAGCCGCAGGCGGGCTGACGGCCATGATCGGTAAAATGATCGACGGGGGGGTGAACATCAACGCCGTCGACGACCTCGGCCAGTCGCCTCTTCACCTGGCCGCTTCCGCCGGGCGCAGCGAGTCGGTTGACCTCCTGATCGCCAAGGGGGCCGATATGAAGGCCGTCTGCCGTGACGGCCGAAATCTCCTCCACTCGGCCGCGGCCGGAGGGCTGGTCGACCTCATGGAGCGGCTGGTCAAGGCCGGATTCCGCGTCGACGGCCCAGACCGTTACGCCCGCACGCCGCTTCTCAAGGCTGCCGAGGCAGGATCGGATGTCGCTGCGGAATTCCTCCTCTCCCGGGGAGCCAATGTCATGAGCCGTGATTACTATGACCAGACTCCTCTCCATGAGGCGGCGTTCTCCGGCAATCTTCGTCTTCTCGACATCCTGGTCAAACACGGCGCCGATGTCCATGCCGTCAACCAGGAGGGATCAACGCCTCTTCTTTATGTCTCCCAGGCCGGCCGGGCGGAGGTCATCGACTGGCTGCTCGAGCATGGGGCGAGGCTCGATGTCCGGAACACGATCAACGAAACGCCGCTGAGCTGGCCGCTGGTGAACGGCTTCCAGGGACTCGTCGAGAAGCTCTGGCCGCGCGCTGAGGCCTTGAAGAACCGAGATCTATTGGACAAGTATCCGCTCCATCGGACCGCGTATCACGGGAACGTCCAGGCGGCCGCGTTCTTATTAGAAAAAAGCGTTCCGGTCGATTTGAAGGATGAATCCGGCAGGACGCCGTTCCAGAGGGCTGCCCAGGGGGGGAATGTGGAACTGGCCCAGATGCTTCTTGACAAAGGAGCGTCGGCAGATGAAAGGGACCCGGAAGGCTCAACTTCTCTTCATTTGGCCGTAAAAAAAGGGCGGACCGATATGGTCCGCTTCCTGCTCCAAAAAGGGCTGGATCCTAACGCTGAAGACGGCAAAGGACGGACTCCGCTCGGCCTGGCTTCGGAATATTCCTATCCCGAGATAGCCAGGATCCTAAAAGACGCGGGATCGACTCTGGGCCTCGAGATAACCGATGTCGCCTCGCTCCTGGCTAGGCCCCTCAATAACGGAGAAGCGATCGTCTGGTCTTTGGGACATTGCGGGTTCGCGGTCAAAACCAGGAGCCGCCTCCTGATTTTTGATTACATCAGCCTGGGAATGCGCCCGGAAAAATCTTCTCTGGCCAACGGCTTCGTCAATCCGGAGGAGATCAAGGATCTGGAGGTCGTCGCCCTTGTCTCTCACAACCATCCGGATCACTTCGACCCCGCGATCCTCTCCTGGCAATCCGTTGTCAAGAACATCACCTACCTCTTCGGTTGGAATGCCCGGAAGGGAGAGCGCTCTATCGATATGCCGGCGCCGCGGGCCGTGACAACGATCAAGGGCTTAGAGATCTATACTGTCAACGACGAGCACGACACCGTCCCCGAGGTTGCCTACCTGGTCAAGGTTGATGGATTGTCGATCTATCATTCGGGCGATTATATCGGCCGGATCGACCGCTTCAGAGGAGACATGGACTATCTTCTGAATAAGGCGGGAGCGGTCGACATCGCCTTCATCGGCAAATTTAAACAAGCCAAATCGCTCCTGCCGAGTGTCGTTTTCCCCATCCACGCCTGGGACCGGGAATACATGTACGGCGCCTTCGCCCGGGAAGCGGCCGCTAAAAAGCTCCCCTCGCGCGTCGTCTGCCCTGAAAATAAGGGCGACCGGTTCATGCTGTCCGGAGCGGCATTTGTGAAAGCTCGAGATCCGAAGAATAGAAAATAGCATTTCATTTTTTGATGTCAATCAGAAGATGTGAAAAAGATAAGCGAATGCCCTAAATAAGGGAACGACGAATGGTGTATCGTAGTTCTGAATAGGTCATATGGTCGAAAGAAGATTTCGGGCTCTCATCACGGGTTCATCCGGACTCATAGGAGCGGCAGTGGCAGGTCGCTTCGCCCGGGAGGCTGAAATTATTGGATTGGACCGCGTCGCGGGACCTTGGACTTCCGAAGTGGGAGACATCACCGATTCCAAACTCGTCCTATCTATGTCTCGAAGAGTCGATACGGTCGTCCATGTCGCAGGACT
>Ga0315291_10011559_pt1 | contig 10757 bp, 10 predicted proteins | sample YL17G12_20_MG_FD_203070 | JGI IMG/M metagenome (GOLD analysis project Ga0315291, IMG submission 203070) | Sediment microbial communities from Yellowstone Lake, YNP, Wyoming, USA - YL17G12_20 | ecosystem: Environmental > Aquatic > Freshwater > Lake > Sediment | place: USA: Wyoming | collected... | reverse complement strand
AGCCAAAATTTTGCTATCTTTAATCGCTATGCAGCCCTTTGCTATTGCTGATAGTTCGCTCATCTGTTTTTTTGTCCTTGGATGATTGGGTCCTTTTAGAGTAACTAGCTCGTTGGCATTTTTTATGAGAATATCTGCATTTGGCATGTTTTCCCAAATAGTTAAAAGAAGAACCTACATTAAGTGTTTACGGTGTATTTATGGAAAAAATCGTCGAATGCGTCCCAAATTTCAGCGAGGGCAGAGATAAATCCGTAATTGATGCAATTGCAGCCGCAATAAAGTCTGTTGACAGAGTGAAACTACTCGACGTTGATCCAGGTGCAGATTTTAACAGGACAGTATACACATTCGTGGGTGAACCGGAAGCCGTTCTTGAGGCTGCTTTCAAATCTGCAAAGGTGGGCACGGCACTTATTGATATGAAAAGTCACAAGGGCGAGCATGCGAGGATGGGTGCGTTGGATGTTATGCCTTTTATTCCAATTAAAGGAGTTGAAATGGAAGATTGTGTAAAACTTTCAAAAAGGTTTGGGGAATGGATGGCAAAAGAGCTCGGCGTACCAGTATTCCTTTATGCAAACTCCGCGACGAGACCAGACAGAGTTAGACTTCCCGATATTAGAAAAGGTGAATACGAGGCTCTTGAGAAGAAATTCAAGGATCCTTCATTCAAACCTGATTTTGGTAAACCAGTTTTTGTACCTAAAAGCGGGGCCACAGCAACTGGTGCAAGGGAGTTTCTCATAGCTTATAACATAAACCTTAACACAAATGATAAGTCGATAGCAAATGAGATATCAGGTAAAATTAGAACCAGCGGATACACAAAAAAGGATGAAAAAGGCAATCAGATTATTGGGGCAGATGGGCAACCCGTGAAAGTTCCTGGGAGGTTTAAAGGGGTTCAGGCTGGCGGGATGATGTATAATGAAAATATCGCGCAGGTTTCTATGAACCTACTCAATTATAATGAGGTAAATCTCCACGATGTTTTTGAGGCAGTTAGGGAAGAGGCTGAAAAACTAGGAGTGAAAATTACTGGTAGTGAAATTGTTGGTGTTGTTCCAAAAGAATCATTAGTTTTGGCTGGAAAATTTTATGCTAAAAAAGAAAAACTTAATATTAAAAATGAAGATGAATTTGTTACTCTTGCAATTGATAGACTTGGTCTTTTTCAGCTTTATCAGTTTAAACCTGAGGAGAAAGTGATTGAATATATGATTGAGAAAATTGGTCCACTTGCAGGCTCAACTGTTAAGGAATTCCTATCCGAACTTGCGTCAAGCAGTCCGGCACCTGGTGGTGGGAGTGTTGCTGCGTTAGCTGGTGGCCTTGGTGCTGCCTTAAGTTCAATGGTTTGTAATCTTACAATAGGAAAGGAAAAATACGCCGATGTTCAAGATGAAATTAAAAAAGTTCTAAAGAAAAGTGAAGCATTGAGAAAGAAACTTACAATTCTTATCGACAAAGATACCGATGCTTTTAATAATGTCATGAAAGCATTCAAAATGCCAAAGGAAACTGAGGAACAAAAGAGCGAAAGAAGTAAAGCAATCCAAGAAGGCTATAAGGCTGCTGCCAGTGTTCCTCTTGAAACAGCAAGAACCTGTAAAGAGATACTCGACGTTGCTGTGGTTATTGCCAAGAAAGGTAATCAGAGTTCTATAACCGATGCCGCGATATCTGCCATTATGGCTAAAGCAGGTGTTGAGTCAGCTATCCTTAATGTAAAGATAAATCTCGGTTCAATAAGAGATGAAAAGTTTGTAAAGAAGATTTCTGGAGAACTTGAAAAAATTGAGAAGAATGCTGCCGATAAAACTGGTGAAGTAATGAAAATAGTCGATAGTAAGGTTTAGGTTTATGAAATCAGATAAAAAAATTGCTAAGCCAGTAAAACTTCGCAATATTTTTGACATCGCAGAAAAAGCAGGACTACAAAAAGATGAGATTATTCCTTGGGGTGAGTATAAGGCAAAGATTTCTCTAAAAGCACTAGACAGAATTAAGAACAGTAAGAATGGCAAATTGATTTTAGTTACGACGATAAATCCTACTTCAAGTGGTGAAGGGAAAACCACAGTTACAATTGGCCTGGCGCAGGCTTTAGCAAAACTTGGTAAGAAAACTATGCTTGCGATAAGAGAGCCATCTTTAGGCCCTATGATGGGAATGAAGGGTGGCGCCACAGGAGGAGGACGTTCTCAAGTTCTTCCAATGGAGGATATAAACCTTCATTTTACAGGCGATATGCATGCGATAACAAGCGCTCATAATTTGCTTGCAAGTCTTCTTGATAATCATATTCACTACGGCGATGCGTTTCATATCGATCCGCGGTATATTGTATGGCCCAGGGTGCTGGATATTAGCGACCGATCTCTAAGAAATGTAATAGTTGGATTGGGTGGTCCTCAGGATGGTGTACCTCACAAAGTTGAGTTTGCGATTACTCCGGCTTCTGAAATTATGGCCGTTTTATGTCTGTCTAAAGATTTAGATGATTTAAAAGAAAGACTGGGCAAAATGATTGTAGCATACACCTATGACAATAAACCTATTACTGCAAAGGATTTGAAGTCTGTAGGTGCAATGGCAGTACTATTGAAGGATGCGCTAAAACCTAATCTCGTGCAGACAACAGAAGGTGTTCCTGCTCTGGTTCACGGCGGTCCTTTTGCCAATATTGCACATGGAACAAACAGCCTTCTTGCAACAATGATGGGGTTGAAACTTGCTGATTACTTTATCACAGAGGCAGGGTTTGGTTCTGAACTGGGAGCTGAAAAATTCTTTGATATCGTCTGCAGAGTGGGAAACCTAAAACCAGATGCAGTGGTGTTGGTTGTAAGTATAAGAGCATTGAAAAGACATGGAAATGGAAAAAATATAGACGCCGTTAGAAAAGGTTTATCAAATCTTGAAAAACATCTTGAAAACATATCGTGTTTTGGTGTTCCGGTAATTGTTGCAATTAATCATTTCGCAGGCGATAGAAATAGCGAGATAGATTTTGTTGAAAATTACTGCGCATCAAAAAACATCCCTGTTGCAGTTGTTGATGTGTGGCAAAATGGTGGAGAAGGCGGCATTGAGCTGGCTGGTAAACTGGTGAGTCTGATACACAATACACCTTCTAAATTTTGTTATCTCTATGATGTCAATTCGTCTGTGAAGGAAAAAATAGAGGCTGTGGCAAAGAAAATGTACGGTGCAGATCGTGTTGTTTACACAGTTACTGCGGAGCAAGATGTAAAGCTCTGCCATAAATTGGGACTGGATAAACTGCCCATCTGCATTGCTAAAACACAATTTTCATTATCAGATGATCCTGAATTATTAGGACGACCGGAAAAATTCAAGATAACTGTTAGAGAGATAAAATTCTCAGCAGGTGCGGGCTTTTTGGTTCCCATGACCGGTAAGATTACGACGATGCCTGGACTACCTGCAAAACCCATTTCAGAAAAAATAGATATCGATAACAACGGAAAAATTTCTGGAATGTACTGAAATATTTTATGAAAAATAAGGATAGATTGATATATCAAATAATCTATCCATTTTGGGGGCTACTTATGGCTGTTGATGATCTTCAATCTCACATAGATGACATATTAGATGTTCTTAGTGAGGATTCCGATAAGGAAGTAAGCAGAGAAGAGTTAGAAAAACAACTAAGAAAATTTATTGATTATGGAGTACCTGTCGAGCAGGCCAAACAGACTCTTATTAAGAAATTCAGCGGAGGCACGGCATTACCCGCATCCACAGAACGAACTTTGATAGTTGATCTTAAACCCAATGTCTCTAGTGTAAATTTACTATGCCGGGTTATTGCCATAAATCCAAAAGAAATAACAGTGAAAGGCGAAAAACGCAAGATATTCTATGGAATTTTTGGAGATGAAAGTGGTACCATTCAATTTACCGCATGGAAGGAGTTTGAGATAGAAAAGGGAAATGTACTGGAATTGGCAAATGCTTACACAAGAGAATGGCAGGGCACAGTACAATTGAATCTTGGAGATAGAGTACAGATAAAAAAAGCTGATGAGGATAAACTTCCAGAGGCGAACTACGAACCAAAAGAAGTCAAGGTAAAAGATCTAAAGTCTGGCTTAGGGGCAGTAGAACTTACTGCAAGAATTCTTGAACTAAACGAGAGAAGCGTAGAAGTGGATGGTAAACCCAAAAAAGTTTTTTCCGGAATAATTGGTGACGAAACTGGTAAAGCACAATTTACATCTTGGCATGATTTCAAATTTAAACAAGGAGATGTTGTAAAGATATCTGGTGGATACATAAAATCCTGGAAAGGCATTCCCCAATTAACCTTTGATGAAAAGGCATCCGTTAAAAAGCTGGACAGCAGTAAACTTTCAAAAGACAAAGTACAGACGCAAAAGATGCCACTTTATGAACTTGTAGAAAAACGCGGGGCGTTGGATATTGAAGTAGAAGGCACAGTCATAGAGATAAGAGATGGTTCTGGCCTTATCATGCGATGTCCTGAATGCAAACGCGCTCTGCAGAATGACGAATGTAAGATTCATGGGAAAGTGAAAGGCAAACCGGACATAAGAACAAAGATTGTTGTCGATGATGGAACAGGATCTGTAAACAGTATCATGGGCAGAGAGATCACCGAAAAGCTTCTGGGAAAAACTTTAGAAGAATGCAAAAAAATGGTTGAGAAATCAAAGGATGGAAATGCGCTTGCAGATATGATGAACTCTTTACTTTTTGCCCGTAGAATTAATATACAGGGCAACGCACTTGGAGATGAGTTTGGCACTACAATTATTGCAAAAAAAGCTAAAGTCGTTGATGTCGACATAAAGGAAGAAGCTGAAAGATTATCGTCAGAGCTGGAGGAGATACGATGAAGCGCGAGACTGCTTGGAGGGTTTTTGCTGGTGAATATAACGATTCAACCTTTGAGATAAAAGGCGAGGGAGAGAAAGTTCCTTCATACATTGTTACACCTCTAGGTGCCAAGATTAATCGATTGTTTATAATAGGTGTTCTTACCGACGTTGAAAACATATCTGAAAGCGGAGAACTATTAAGAGCACATGTTTCTGATCCAACTGGTGTTTTTACGTTGTACTCGGGTCAGTACCAGCAAGATGTCACAAAGGCTCTTTCAGATATCGATGTGCCTGCATTTGTTGCAATTGTTGGAAAGGCAAGAACATATACGCCTGAAGAAGGTGTTTTTTACGTTTCCATTCGTCCTGAAAATATTGTTGAAGTTTCTGCGGAAGCTAGAGACCAGTGGATTTTGGAGACTTGTACAAGTACAAAGAATAGAATTGAAGCAATACTGGAAGCAATGAAGATGAATCAATCAAATGCCTACGATTTAAGAAAACTTGGCTATAGTAGGGAGCTTTCAGAAGGAATTGTTGCTGCCTTGAAAAATTATGGAAACAAAATTGATGTTGACAAATACTTGACATTGATACAGGAATCCCTCCAATACCTCAGACCCAACAGAGAAAAGCTACCAGATCTTAAAGTAGATGAAAAGAAGATAGATGCAAAGGAAAAAGAAGTAAAAGACGAACAAAAAGAGGAAGAACCTAAAGAGGCAAAAAAATCTGAGAGCAAGTCTGACGAAGAAGATACAGATGAACCTGAGGATATTGAAAACAACGTTCTGGAAATAATAAAAGGAATTGAAGGAAAGGACGGCGCCTCTTGGGATTCCATTACTAAGAAATGTGAGAAGGCTGGACTCGACAAAGATGCAATAGAAGAAGCACTTACCTCGCTTATAGATAAGGGTTTGATATATGAGCCAGTTCTTGGAACTATTAAAACTACATAATACCATATTGACACTTTCACAAGATAAGATTATATATGTGGAGCAAGAAACATTAAAGCTGTATGGGGAGCAATAGGTGAAGGTTATGAATAAAAATGGAGAAATGGGGGTTGGTGGGTATCCATCGCTGTACGATGCTTTTAATCTTGGGGATAGGGTAAAGCGCACCCGCAAAGATAAGGAGAGTAAGCCCAAAGAGTATAAAGGTACAGTATTAGCCATTGATGAAGAGGCCATAGAAATTTATTGGGATACTGTAAATGGTAAATTCAGACCCGAAGATATGGGTATTGCATTTACTACATGCCCAATCTACGAGATATTCAACGGAACTGAAAACTATACCCCAATAAAAAAGGAGCATCGTTAGTCTCTTAAGATATTTGAGATATATTCTAAGACATATTTAGGCATGCCTTAATGTATATATTTTTTTCTTATTTTGAATTTATTTACACAAAAGTCTTTATACCTTACAACCATAATTTTGTAAATTGTGGGAGCGTAGGATGGTGAATAGGGAATCTTTGCCTCTGATATTTGCCATATTGGTTCCTATTGTATCAGTTTCATTGATCTTACTATATCTCTATGGGTATGATGTAACTCTATTTTTTAGAAAAATTGATCCCATATACTACGTCATTGTTTGTCCCATAGCACTTGGTTTTTTGGCTGCAATAATGCGATGGAAGAAAATGGATTGAATTCGTAGATAAGGATATATTTTGAGATATTTCTACATACAGCTTACTGGTTGCTTTGTTATTTTATATTATTATATATTTACTTATTAGATTTGTTATGCATTATGGTAACAGTTGTAAAGTAAGTTTTATATAAGTATAATTATAAAATTAACTATTGAAAACATGTTGGTCATAGGATTACTGTCAACCGAACAGGAAGTTGAAGAAATAAAATACATCGCAAAGATATGTACACTGGAAGATAGGATACATTTTGTAGTACGAATGCAAAGAATAAGGGAACTGTTAAAAAGGGAATCTGAACGTCTTTAATAACAACTTTAAAAAGATGCCTTCTGTTTTTCATCTGCAAAAGGATGAAAACCTATGGCTGTTTTAATAATATCCTCAACTGAGGATTCCGCAGGTACAAACATTAAAAATAGTCTTTTAGTACAATCATCTTGGAATGAAATAGATGCCTTCAACAACCAACCAGTATACCAGCATACTAAGATGAAAGATGTTGTCATTGCTACGATAAAGGACAGAACAATACGACACGAAAATATTGATAAAGAATTACAAGAAAAACTGGGAATCACACCAAAGCAGGTTATTTTTATATCACGGCACAGAAGTAAAACAGGAGAACCGACTCTTACCACGCACCCCATTGGCAATTATGGAGATGCGGAAACCTTTGGCGGAAAACAAAAAACATTGGTTAAATCCTCACCTCGTTTAACAACGCATCTTTTAAGGCTTATGAAAAAAAACGCGGAACAATCAAAACTTTATCACAAGGTGTGCTTCGAAGTTACCCACCATGGACCATACTTGGATACACCTACTATTTTTGCGGAAGTGGGAAGTACAGAAGAGGAATGGAAGAAAAAAGAACCAGCAAATGTTGTAGCGAAATCACTACTTGAATTATTGAAAAATTATCACTATGAAGAGGATTTTCCTGATGATATTCCAGTTTTAATAGGGATTGGTGGTGGGCACTACGCACCACGATTCACAGAAGTTGCCTTAGCAAAAAAGGTAGCATTTGGTCATATGATACCAACATATCAGATAGAAGGAGGAAATATAGACGATGAAATCCTTGAAAAGACGATACAAGCAACACCCAATATAAAAGGAGTATATCTGCATAAAAAAGAGCTTAAAAAATCACAAGTTACCCAATACAGAACTTGGTTTGAGACTAAAGGAATACCCATTATTTCAAGTAAAGAACTACCAGATTTATGATTTGATTTTCTTTAAAGGATACTCTGTTTTGAAATCATGATTTTTCCGTCTTTAACTTCAATGCCATCTTTTTTTAATCTTCTTATCTTGTCATTGATTCCGAGACCAAATCCGCCCAGACTTCCATCGGATTTGACTATCTTAAAACAGGGCATTGTATCTGCATCTGGATTTTTATTCATATATTTGCCAACAGCCCTTGCGTATCCTTTATTTCCAAGAGCTTTTGCAACTGCACCATATGTAGAAACACGTCCGGCAGGTATTTGCCTAACAAGATAATAAGTATAATCGGAAAGATTCATATTTGGAAATAAGCTATGGCCTCCAAATAGTTTTCTTTTCAATTTAGGGGGAAGATGAACAAAATAAAATTCTTAGGAACTGCCGGCGCACGTTTCGTTGTAATGAAACAGCTGAGGGCATCGGGTGGAATCTGGCTAACACTTGATGATACAAACTTAATGATTGATCCGGGGCCAGGTTCCCTAGTTCGTTGTGTCTCAAGCAAACCAAAGCTCAATCCAATGGATTTGGACGGCATTATTCTGACACATCGACATATTGACCATTCAAACGACATCAACATTATGATTGAAGCAATGACGAACGGGGGATTCAAGAAAAAAGGAGTCGTGTTTGCTCCAAGGGATGCGCTGGAAGGTGACCCGGTCATCCTGAAATACGTTCGGGAACACGTCGAACGCATTGAGATTCTCAAAGAAAAAGGAAAGTACGAAGTAGGGAACATCTCTTTTGAAACACCGATACGGTTGAAACATGGGGTTGAAACGTATGGTGTAAACATCAGAGGAAAAAACATCTCGATTTCTCTGATTACCGATACCGATTATTTTACAGGTCTTGCATCACATTTTACTGGAGACATCCTTATTGTCAATGTCGTGATGTTGGAGGATAAAAGCACCATTGAACATCTTTGTTTACACGAGACTGAACAGATCATCGAGACAAACAAACCACGACTTGCGATTCTGACGCACTTTGGTATGAACATGGTAAAAGCAAAACCGTGGGAGATAGCAGAACAACTCGCAAAGAAGCTAGGAGTCAGTGTCATCGCAGCTAGAGATGGCATGGAAGTAGATATTGATCAATATAAAAAATAGTTTTAAATTTAGTGAAGCATATCAGATAACAATGGTAGATGCTGGAACCCTTCTTTCAAAATATTTTAAAATCTTGGAAGAAAGCGAAAAATCACAATATCTTAAGTGTAAGCACATTCCTGTTTCTTTCGAGACTTCTGAATCAACTAAGGCCCTATGGAAAAAGCATAACGCTGCCCTTAACAAAAGAAAACTTTGCAATAGCGAACCGAAAAAATCGCTACTCGACCTAAAAATAGAGCTTGCATCTAGGATTTTTCAACAATGCTGTTTCTGTGAACGAAAATGTAAGGTTGACCGAAGAAAAAAATCTGGAAACTGTGGAGTACAACAGTCAGGCATAGCATCTGAGTTTTTACATCTTGGCGAAGAAACCGTTCTTGTGCCATCATATACTATTTTTTTCTCGGGTTGCACATTCCATTGTGTCTTCTGTCAAAATTGGGATATAAGTCAATATAACACGGGCATGTATGTTGAACCTTCAGCACTAGCAAATATGATTGAAAGAAAAAAAACCCAAGGGGCTAAAAACGTAAACTGGGTGGGAGGAGACCCAACACCAAACTTGCCATACATACTACAAGTTTTGAAAGAATGCGAAGTAAATATACCTCAAGTATGGAATTCGAATATGTATTGCTCAATTGAAACAATGAAACTACTTGCTGGAATCATCGATGTGTATCTAACAGATTTCAAATATGGAAACGATGAATGCGCCAAGCGCCTATCAAAAGTTGATAACTACATGAAAATCGTTAAAAGAAATCACAAAATCGCACATGAAACTGGAGAGATAATAATACGACACCTGGTACTGCCAAACCACATAGATTGCTGCTCAAAACCAATAATAAAATGGATAGCAGAAAACCTACCAAATGCAACTGTTAACATAATGGCTCAATATAGACCGGAATACAAGGCGTACGAATACAAAGACATATCAAGACCGGTATTGCCCGAAGAGGTCTTGCAGGTCAAAGAATACGCAGATAAACTAGGAATACACGAAATATGAGTTAGTTATGCTTCGATTTCTCTTTCTTGTGCAATTCTTACGTATGTATATTATTACATTTAAAAACTTATGAAGCACATAGGAATATTTATTAATAATTTTAATATAATTTAAGCGCAAGTAAGAGGGTATAAAAGATGAGGAAAAATTGCCAAAAATGTGGTATGACAAACGCAGATGACGCCATTTTCTGCACAAATTGTAGTGAAAAAATCAGTCCATCAACTTTATTAGAAAAACAAGAACCTGAATCTACTACAGTTAAATCAATAACAGAACCATACACCGACACACCATCACTGTATCCTAAAGAAACAAAAAGTAAGAAAGAACTAATAATAGTTGCAGTAGCAATAATAGTTGCTATAGTTTTGATTACAGCCGCATTTTTTGTATTATTTGCTAAAGAAGACGCAACATCCAAAATCAATACTTTTTTTGAAAACGCAAAAAAGGTATCTGGTGGACCAACAGTTAATCTACAATCACTTGCAAGTGGAAATGTTTATTCAACACCAGCATCTGGATATGGAACAAAATATTACATGTATTATAACGGAGAAAAAATAGGAGAAACTAGAGAAATAAACGATGGAGAAACAACATACAATGGAATAAGTTGCTATAAAATACTTGCAACATCAAACGTAGAAATGTCTGTTAATAGTGTAACAACAGCATTTACCATGGAATACACCAGTTATGTAAATAAGAATGATAACGCACCAATTCATATGGATATTAACTATAAATATACAAAACCTCAAACAATGGAAATGTCAATGTCAATTGATTTTGATCGGGATAATGGT